>Ga0114964_10003631_pt1 | contig 10374 bp, 10 predicted proteins | sample C_131016_MF_Meta_FD_92638 | JGI IMG/M metagenome (GOLD analysis project Ga0114964, IMG submission 92638) | Freshwater microbial communities from Lake Croche, Canada to study carbon cycling - C_131016_MF_MetaG | ecosystem: Environmental > Aquatic > Freshwater > Lake | place: Lake Croche, Canada... | reverse complement strand
GTTCAGTTTCGCGTCCATGGGTTCACCATTCCTGAAGAGGCCGCGCGCAGCGGCGACGCCAGAATATAAAGCATTGGGGGGCCAAACCGCGCAGATTAAGGATCGCCCCCTACTTGCTTGCTGCAATGGTATCGGCGGCCATCCGTTGCAGGGACGCAGCGTTCGTGGGCGAAATGCCCAGCTCGGCGGCGACGGCATCGGTGGCCCCCAGCGTGGTGGGGTTGACGCCTGTGATGGTTCCAAAGAGTACCAAAGCGGCGAGGTAGGAGCCATAAACGCTAGGATGGGTGCGGTCAATCCACCACAAATCTACCGGGTTTCCGCCCACGTCATAAGTGCCTTGGGCGTTATAAAAGCCGGTGCCCTTGGCAAGGCCATTGTCTACGGTGCGCTGAAACGCCTCGCCCACGGGTGCGATGCCTTTGATTTTGGAATTCGACGTGGCGAGCGATTTAAAGGCATCGCGCATGTCGTTGGTCATATCCCGCAAATTGTCTGCGGTCTGAGATTTGCCGGTGTAATAAATCGTGTTTTGTCCGGTAACTGCACTGCCGTTAGCGCCTGATGCGCATGTCGGGTCGACTTTGGGTGCGCCATTGGTGGTTGTTATATCTGCTGCGGTGCAAAGATGCGGTTCCACCATATCGGGGCGGGCCCAAGTTTGATACAGATAAATTTTTGCATCCGGGTTGGCATTGGTGTTGTTGGGAATATCGCGAGCCGTCGTGCAGTTAGCTGAGCTTAATCCCGGTCCGGGGACTGCGGCAGTCACTGCGGCGGTGCAATTACTTAGCCCGCCAAATATATCGGCCTCTGTGGTACTGCCGCCTTTGCCGACGGTGATGTAGTCCACAATTTTGTTCACATAGGTGCGCCAAGAAACGGGGTTTCCGTTTTTGGCTTTCGCGGGGGATAAGGGCTCATCACTTTGCGCCTGCAAGACCACGACATTCCATTTGCTCGATGCAATATTCCCGCGCAAATCCCAATCTGCGTTGGCCGTATTGAGAAACTGTCCTCGCATGGTGGCGGCGTTGCGCGCCGACATAGAAACGTTATAACGCAGACCCGCAATATCCGTAAATTTTTTGAATATACCGGGCACGCCGCCCCACGGGTGGGGCTCAAAGCAGCCCACACCTGTCTGCGCACAGGGCGAGGGCGCAATACCGGTGCCAACCGGATAGCTATTACCGCCGGCAGGATTCTTGTCATTAAAAGCGGCCGTTAAATCGGAAATTCCCTTGGCGTTGTATTGCATGGCGGGCGCTATCCGCGCAAAGGTATAACTGTTACCGACAAAAAGTATATTGACCGGCTCGGGAAATGAGCCAACGGCCACCGGGGCTGTGCCTCCACCACACGCAGCAATCAGGAGGACGGAAAGCGCGGCGGTAATGGTTTGATGTCTTTTCATGGCAAGTCAATCTCTTGATAATTAATTTTCTCGGGAACAAGTATCTACTTCTGCCCGTGCACTCGTAATTCATTGGAGCACGGATAAGTACATGCGCAGCTAGAGGGAAACCCTAGTTTTGTGCGTGCCATCGTTATAAAGGAGCGCCGCATGATTGGAGTGCGTCCTAAAATTAAAACAACCGATCCACTTTTAATGTGAAGTTGCAAAACCTATGACTTTCCCTCTTTTGGCCAAGCGCTTGTTTGCTGCGTGCGTACTCACTGTGTCGATGGCTTCTATGGCCGAGGTGGCGCCGGTCAGGACTGAGCCAGGCGTTATACCCAAGGCCATACTGTGGGTTGGACACAGTTTCTTTTATTACAACAACAGTATGCACAACCACTTCACGCAGATCGCGCGGGAAGGGCTTTCAGGGCAAAGTGTGCGTAGTACCTCGGTCACCATCGGTGGCGCAGGGCTTGACTGGCATGACATGGAATCCCTGCTAAGGCCAGAGGGCATTGGCCGCTATTCCTTCGTGGGTGACAACGAGATTGTTTTTAATAAATCAGGCAAGCAATTTGATTCGGTGATCATGATGGATTGCAGTCAATGCCCGATTCATCCGCAGTTGCAGCCAATATTCCACGAGTATGCAAAAAAACATGCACAGACCATTGGGCGCAATGGCATGCGTCCGATACTGTTTATGACATGGGCCTACAAAGACAAACCGATAATGACGGCCCCATTGGCGGAAGAATACACCAAAGTAGGCAATGAAATTGACGCCTTAGTAATTCCTGCAGGATTGGCGTTTGCGCGTTCGATCGCCAAAAGGCCCGACTTGGAGCTTTACCAATCGGATAAGCGCCATCCTAGTTTGGCCGGTACTTATTTGGCAGCCTTGACCACGTTTGCTGCTTTATACGGTAAATCTCCTGAAGGTTTTCAATATGACGCAGGACTTCCCAAGGAGACTGCCCGATTTCTTCAGCAAATAGCCTGGGAATCAACGCAAGCCTATTTCAAGCATTGATACCTCCTACGAAAAATGAGCTCACAAGCGCCTATTTCCACGCCGCGACTCGATTTGCACCATATCTCTGCCGCCAATCTGATTGCACTTTTTGAGGCCAAGGACGATGCACCCGCTTTGCGGGGTTTAGAAATCCACAATCCCCACCGGGTGCTCATTGATTTTCCAGGGCCTTTGCACTGGCGCGTTCCCCAGGTCAAGCAAGACCCCGGGGTGAACCAATGGTTTGTTCGATGGATTGTGCTGCGGGCAAGCAAAACGATTATCGGCAGCATTAGTTTTCACGGACCGCCGGATGCCCAGGGGATGATGGAAATTGGCCTAGGCATTGAGCCACCGTACCACAATCAAGGTTTTGCCAAAGAGGCGCTGCTGGGTATGTGGCGCTGGGTTGTGGCCCATCCACAAGTGAAAAGGCTGCGGTATACCGTTAGCCCGAGTAATTTGCCGTCAATCGCGTTGATCCGGTATTTCCAATTTCCTTTGGTCGGAACCCAAATGGACGAGGTCGATGGAATCGAAGAAATTTATGAAATCGATCGCGAAGGTTTCCTTGCCTTGTGGGGTGCGGGCTGACAATACTTGCCTTGCGGGCGAGGTATCGCTCGCATCAAAGAAAATTATTTCTTTCTGATTTCCATGGGGGTATTTGGTAACCCGTGACCAGCGCGGCGGCGCGCAACATACTTACGGCTGCGGCAGAAGTCATCAAGGCCACCGAGTCGGACAGGCCGAGCCAAGGCGCAAATACCAATATCCAGGTACCAAGAAATGCGCAGATGGCATACGGCCGGTGGTCGCGAAATGCGCTGGGTATTTCGTTGCACACAATATCACGCAATACGCCGCCAAAAACAGCGGTGATGACGCCCATTAACACGGCAACTATGGCGGGCATCTGCATTTCCAGCGCGATGCGCGTGCCGGACGCGGAAAACAGCCCCAGTCCTATGGCGTCGGGCCAGAGCATGGCCCGCTCGGTCACTTCAAAATGGCGGGCACGCAAAAACAGAATGGCCACCACACAAAGGACCAAAACCCCCCATAACCACGAGGCATGTTGCATCCAGAAAATGGCCGGCGATCCAACAGAATATCGCGCAGCGTACCGCCACCGAAGGCCGCCAAGCCGGCTACGACCACGACCCCCACGGCATCGAGTTTCTTGCGCGCCGCCTCTAGCAAGCCTGACAGTGCACAGGCCAAAGTTGCCAATACCTCGATGAGTAAATGGACAAAATTGAGATCAAAAGATGGCTGGGCAATCATAAGAAATGAGGGATATTCCACAAACAGGCGCGCCCCATTATCGCGGCAGGCCTGTGCACGCCCTGTATACCGTTCATGCCTTGGTGCTACGCAGCTTGCGCGGCTTACCCCGCACTACCCTAGGGGACCAAAGTCAAAAATAGAAAACTGGCAAATAAAACCAAGTGAATGGCACCTTGCATGACATTGGTGCGTCCAGAACCTAGCGTCATGGAGCCGATTAAAAAGGTCAGCATCAACAAGGTCAGGTCTTTGGGGTCCAGGCCCAGCGTGAGTGGCAGCTTAAAGACCACGCAGGCTGCGACGACGATGGGAATGGTGAGCCCGATGCTGGCCATCGCCGATCCGATGGTTAAATTCATGCTGGTCTGCAAACGGTCGGCATTGGCTGCGCGTACCGCCGCCCAGGCCTCGGGCAATAGCACGATGGCAGCAATCACAATACCTGCCACAGCTTTAGGCGCCTTGGCCGCCTCAATAAGGGAATATATCGACGGTGACAGCAGTTTGGCCGAGCCCACCACGCAGCTTAAAGAAATTACCAAAAAGAAAAAGCTGGAAATGGCCTTGCCTTTGGGTGGCGGCGATGCATGTACGGATTCATCAAAAGCAGATTCCGTTGGCAGAAAATAGTCACGATGCCGTATGGTTTGAATAAATACAAATACCAGCCAAAGGCTTAAGGAAGACAGCGCTACAAATATGAGTTGCGCGTTGGTGTAAGTGCCTTCGGGCGAGCTGGTCGTGTACACGGGCATGACCAGAACCAAAACACACATAGTGGCCAAAGCCGCAAATCCAGGCCCCGTGCCTTCGATGCGAAACACCTGTTCTTTGTGCCTAATACCGCCCAATAAAAGGCAAATACCTACGACGCCATTGCAGGCAATCATCACGGTGGAATAAATCGTATCGCGGGGTAATAAGGCATTGCCTGAGCTGGCCGAAAGCATGACGGCAAGAATCAGCGCTGTTTCGATAACCGTGACGGCTAAAGCCAATATCAGCGTGCCAAATGGCTCACCTACTCGGTGCGCAATTATTTCTGCATGGTGAACGCTGGCGATGACCGCGGTCAGCAATACCGTGCTGAGCGCGACATCCCTGAAAAAGAAATTATCTGTATTTAGCAAGTAGTACAAGAAAAGCGCGAGTCCAATCGGTGCAATTTCAGGCCAACGAGATTTTTGGGCTGTCCACATTTTTAAGAGTTTATGAAGTTAGCTATGGACCTAAAAATTATGTGGAATCAAGCGTCTTCCTACAATTGGTGCGAATGCGTGAAGGAGTAAATTAATGTTCATTCAAACAGTTGCTCAGAGTGTAATCAGACGTAGCCGGAAATTCGGAATTTCATAGATGAAATCAAATAGCAGTCATGAAAAAAATGCAGGCAAGGGCGCTTTGCTTCTTATCATCGCTGTTGTCGAACTGGTGCTCCTATTTGGCTTGAAATAATTCAAGTTGGTCCGGCCGTAAGCAACCCATAGCCATCGCTACCAAGCTGTCTATTAATGCGGTAGATTCCAACTGGTCCGGAAGGTCTTCCAGCATATGACGGATAACGCTGCGCAAACCCTGGCCTAGTGAATAGGCGGCCAACTTGGGGTGAGGGGTGGAGATTTCATCGCGGTAGATTTGCAAAAGCGGCAGCCAGGTTGCGTCGATGAATTCCGCTTTATTTTGGTAGGGGCCGCGCCACATTCCTAAATGCAGCGCATTGTGGTAACGCAAATGAAACGCCTGGTTTAATTTGAATAGCCGCAACTCGACACGAATAATATTGGCCAATATTTCCCGCAAGGCGGTGGCCAAGGGCATGCCCACCAAGCGCGCTTGCATTAATCGCAAATGCTCCGCCTCTTCGTCCAAAACCTGTTCATACAACAAAGCCACGATCGCGTCTTTGTTGGGGAAATATTGGTAAATAGAGCCCACCGCTGCGCCGGATAGCTCTGCGATACGCGCCACCGTCAAGGCCTCGTCGCCGCCTTCGTCCAGGATGCGCAGGCTCGCTTGGGCAACCGCGTCCACCAGCGCGCGCGATCGCGACTGGTTCGGGCGCTTACGCAGCGTGGGCCATTCTTTGGGCGAGGCCCATTCCGCAGCGGGCGGCAGTTTGGGTGACTTGGGCATGCAAATGCGAGTATTTTGGGTTGAATTCTCGGGGAAAGGAAAATTCTTCAATTAAATCATCGACTTAGAAGTTGGGTTGGCGGCCAAAAAAAGCGACTGGCGCGAAGGGAGTCCGATTCCTACACTTTGGCCGACTGCATCCATGGATTGCACCACACCTTCTGTTTGTAATTAATTTGGAGATTGCCCGTGACTACCCACTTTACGGTTCGCCCGCTCGGGCCAGCGATTGGCGCAGAAATTTTGGACCTGGACCTGCGCGAGGGATTTTCGCGAGAAACACTCCAAAATTTGGAGGTGGCGCTGGTAAAGCACGAAGCTATCTTGCTGCATGTGCCCGACTTAACGCCCGAGCAACACCTGGTGCTCGCGCAGTATTTTGGGCAGCCTGAAGTGCATACTTTTTATCCCAACTTGGGCACCGGGTTTGAGGAAATCACCATTATTGATTCCAAACTGGGTGACCGGGCTGATATGTGGCACCACGACGAGACCTTTTTGCCCAGCCCGCCCATCGTGACCATGACCCAAGCAAAAATATTACCGCCCACCGGGGGGGATACCTGCTGGATCAGTATGACCACCGCCTACGACGCTTTGTCTGCACGCATGAAGGACTATTTGGACGGCTTGTCTGCCTGGCACGACATGAATTGCCCGATGACCGCGGCATTGCGCCATAACGCGGTGACCCACGACAGATATTTGCAGGTAGTCAATATGGCCAAGCGCCATTTGCATCCCATGGTGTTGACGCACCCCATTTCGGGTAGAAAAGCGCTGTATATCAGCCCCACTTACACCACCCATATCGAGGGCATTGATCCCGCCGAAAGCAATGCAATACTTACTTATCTGCATGCGCATTGCCAGCACGTTAAGTTTGTACATCGCCATCGCTGGAAAGTGGGCGACATGATGATTTGGGATAACCGCAGCGTTATTCACCACGCCATCCTGGACTACCAACCGCACCAGCGTCGTATGCATCGTGCCTCGGTCTTTGCGCGCGCGGCACATACCCATTAAGGGGCAAGGAAATACCGCCATGAAAAACGACATTAATCGCCAATTGCTGGCGCAATATGCGCCTCGGCCCGGCAGGCGGCCCTTGCTGCCAGAACTAACGCCCCAGCAGCAAGTGGCCTTGTTATGTCGGGTATTGCATCGTGAGGGTTATAACGACCATATTGCCGGGCATATCACGGTGAAACAAGAGGACGGCAGTTTCTTGGCCAACCCCTGGGAGTTGACTTGGGCGGAGCTCACTGCGTCGGATATTTTGCGCTTGGATGCCCAGGGCAAAGTGATTGAAGGGGATTGGAATATCACCCCTGCCATTAATCTGCATGTGGATGTCCATTGCGCCCGCCACGATGTTGAGGTGGTTATTCATAACCATCCGGCCTGGGGCTCGGTCTGGTCTGCCGTACACCGCATTCCACCCATTTACGACCAAACCTCGGCCTTGGTCGACACCGATCCCATCCTTTATGACGAGTATGGCGGCACGGTGGAAGACGGCGCCTTGGGCCGGGCCGCTGCGACCTCGCTGGGGCAAGAAAAGTGGGCTTTGTTGGCCAACCATGGCGTATTGCTGGTGGCCAATGGGATTCGCCAGGCGCACCTGCGAGCCATCACATTGGAATGGCGCTGCCGCATGGCCTGGCGCGTGGAAATGCTGGGCGGCGGCACGCCTTTGTCCGCCCGCGTGGCGATCGCCACCGGCCAGCGCACGGACGCCAATGGGTTTCCATTTTTATGGGAAGCCATGGCGCGGGAGGAAATTCGCCTGGACCCTTCGGTTTTGTCCTAAGGGTCGTGCGTTTGTGCCGTGCTCATCGTGCCACGCCCTGGTACCAATACAAAACTGGCATAGCGCTGAGCGCAAGGGTAATTACCTAGGCAATTACTTTTTTGAATCCACACAAATACTGTGGCTAATGGTATCTTTTGACGCATCTCTCGGGCCGCAATGCGGCGGTTGGCCGGGCATAACCCGGGAGATGGCGGCGTGCCCCTGTAGGCGCGCCCCGGTGCGCTCGATGCGGTCATAGTATTCAAAGGCTGGAGACATTGAATGAAAAAATGGTTAAAAGTAGTTGCGATACCTGCGGTTTCGGTTTTGGCCGCTTGCGGCGGTAGCGCAAGCAGTGGTCCGGGATTCCTTCCAAGTTGGCCCTTTCCTTTACCGGTTATCCCGGTATCCAAGTCAGCGATCGTTATCCCCGAGTTGGGTGACGCCTGCCCGATTACCAATTCCAGTATTGAATCCTTGGTGACCAAGGGCACGGGATTGGCATTCAATGGCGCCAGTTTTGGCAGTGTGGGCACGTGCTCGTATATTTTGGCGGAGGCGACCGCAAAGGTGGCGGCCAATGATTATTGCGCTCCTACCATCGTCGATTTGCGCAACGCCGCCGACGCGAGCGGCATCGTGCGCTATAAGTTTGACGTGGTTGTGCTGATGCCTACCGACGCGGCCAAGTCCAGCGGCAGTTTGCTGTACATCGTCAACAACCGATCGAGCACCAGTTCGCTGGAAAAACTAGTCGACGGTTCGGGCAACGATTTGTATAACGCGGTGGCCCCGGTGATTCCGACGACCGGCGCCCCAGCCACCGCCGGCGCTGGTGCGGGCAACGGCTTCCTGTTGAAGCAAGGCACGACGATTGTGTTCTCTGGCTGGCAGGGGGACCGCAATCAGACGCTCAATGTGCCTAGCGCAGCGATTACCAGCTCCACCAAGTGGTACGCCCCGGGCATGACGCTTCCCGTGGCCAAGGATTTGGCCAATGGCGGCGCCTCGATTACCGGCGCACAGCAAGACGAGTTCATTGCGGACAACGCTACGAGCAATCTGCTGGGCACGTATTACACGCGTGCGCCCAATACCCCCGCGACTTTGACAATCCGTAAGACGGCCATGTCCGCGCCTATCGTGGTCGATTCCAGCTACTGGACCTATACCGCCGGTAACGCGACTTTGGAGGGCGGAAACACCACCGCCTCAGGCTATGGCTACGTCACCATCAACCGCGCCAAAGTGATTGCTGACCCGACGCTGAGCGCCGCTTTAGATGCGGGTAGCGACAACGGCTCGATCTACCACTTCAACTACACCGCGATTGATCCGCGCCCCATGGGCCTGGGCTTTTTGGGGGTGCGTGACCTGATCTCATTTTTCCGTAACGAAACCAAAGACGGGCAGGGCAATGCCAACCCCTTGGCTGGACGCGTGAAGGTGACTTTGGCGACCGGAATTTCCCAATCGGGCCGCTTCCTGCGCGACTTCTTGTGGCAAGGCTTTAACACCGACGCCAAGATGAAACCTGTTTTTGACGGCATGCTGCCTTTGGTGGGCGGTTCGCGCAAAACCTATACCAACTACCGGTGGGCTAAGCCCGGCGATTATTCGCGCCAGCACGAAACCCATTACACGCCGGGGGATCAATTCCCCTTCGCGTATTCCACGATTACCGACCCCTTGACCGGAAAAACGGACGGCTTGCTGAAGAAATGCACGCAGCTCAATACCTGCCCCAAAGTATTTCAGTATGACAGCCCGATTGAGTTCGGCGGGGCCCGCGCGTCTCTGACGGTTACCGACGGCAAGGGCAACGACATTGCCATCCCGAGCAATGTGCGCATGTACTATGCCGCAGGCACGTCCCACGGCCCGACCGTGCTCAGTGACAACGCGGGTTCGCAGCCAGACTACACCGTGGACCGCGCCGTTTCGGCAACCGCCGTGTCGACTTCGCCAGGCGCTTTGATCGCCAGTAGCGCCCTGTTCCGGTCCCTGCTGGTGAACTTGGAAGGCTGGGTCAAAGGCACGGCAGCGCCGCTAGATAGCAACTTTCCCAAAGTGGCCGATGGCACCATGGCAGTCCCGACAGCCGATCCAAAGAGTCTGGGCGCACCGGACCTCTCAGGCATTGGTTTGGGCTTTAACGGCGTCTACAACACGCTGAGCGTGAACGACGAATCGGTTATCCCGTCCAAGCCTTCGACGACGCAGTTCTATACCGTGCTGCTACCAACGTCGGATGCGCAAGGCAATGACAAAGGCGGCGTCCGGATGCCTGACCTGTCGGTACCGCTGACAACCTCCAAGGGTTACAGCATCCGTAAGCCGGGCTTTGTGGCTGGGGACCAAAACGGCTTGAGTAGCTCGCAGCTGGCGTTTGCGCTGCTGACCGCTTCCAAAAATCCTGCCGATCCGCGCAAGAGCGTAGAAGAGCTCTACACCAACAAAGCCGGTTATCTGGCCCAGTGGAATGCCGCAGTGGACGCCTTGGCGGCCAAGGGCTTGCTCCTGCCCGATGACGTGACTATGTACAAAAACCGGGGTGTGATGCAATCCTTGCAGCCCAATTTCTCCAAGCTTCCCTGACGTTTTTGAAAAGCTTGAAAGCCCCTTGGCCTCGCCGGCCAAGGGGCTTTTTTATGGCCGGTTGCGGCAAGCGCGGGTCGTTAAAGCCGTTGAACAAACCACAGCCCGGCCAAGCCGATGGCAGCCCCCAGGGCG
>Ga0114964_10003629_pt1 | contig 10378 bp, 13 predicted proteins | sample C_131016_MF_Meta_FD_92638 | JGI IMG/M metagenome (GOLD analysis project Ga0114964, IMG submission 92638) | Freshwater microbial communities from Lake Croche, Canada to study carbon cycling - C_131016_MF_MetaG | ecosystem: Environmental > Aquatic > Freshwater > Lake | place: Lake Croche, Canada... | reverse complement strand
GGAGAAGCGCGCCCCTACTCGTCGGCCGCGGATCTTGCGCGAATCACGCGCTACGCCTACTCGAAGTCGGGACTGGCCTTCTATGTCGCCCAGCCGACCCGCGAGATCCATGTCCAGCGCGGCGGGGCGAATCTCAGCGTCCAGCTCCAGAACACCAACAAGCTCCTGGGCACCGACCACATCGACGGGGTGAAGACGGGCCGCACCTCGCGTGCCGGCGACTGCATCATCCTGAGCTCCGAGCACACTCCCGAGGTGAAGCGTGAGGGAGACACCGTCTTCACCACGCCGCGCCGCATCATCGTCGTCCTGCTCGGGGGCACCAACCGCGAGGAGGAGGGGCTGGCGTTGGTCCGGCGCGGCTGGGCCCTCTACGATGACTGGGCCGCCAAGGGGCGCCAGGCCAAGGCCTCCAACTCGCTCTGACCGATGTCGAAGAAACGCATCGGAGTCCTCACCAGCGGAGGCGACTGCCCGGGCCTTAACGCCGTCCTGCGCGGCATCTTCTGCTCCGCCGACGAGCTCGGTTGGGAGGTGCTCGGATTCCGCGACGGCTTCGAGGGGATGCTGCCCGAGGGGGGCGACACGATGCTTCTGACCCGTGAGAACACCGCCGGCATCATGCAGATCGGCGGCACGATTCTCGGCACGACGAACAAGGGGCACTTCACCTCCAAGGTGGGTGGCGGCGAGAAGGCACGCATCCCCGAGGAGGTGATCGCCAAGGCCTCGCGCACCTGCCGCGATCTGGATCTCTCGGCCATCATCGCGATTGGAGGCGACGGCTCGATGAGCACCGCGCTCCAGCTCTACCGCGCCGGTTTCCCGATCATTGGTGTCCCGAAGACCATCGACAACGACCTCGAGGCGACGGCCATGACCTTCGGATTCGACTCCGCGGTCGCCTGCGTGACCGACGCGCTCGACCGCCTCCACACGACGGCCGCCAGCCATAAGCGGGCGATCGTTCTCCAGGTGATGGGCCGCCACGCCGGGTGGATCGCCCTCTGGGGCGGGATCGCCGGCGCGGCCGACGCCATCATCATTCCGGAGATCCCCTTCACGCTGGAGAACCTCGCCGAGGTGGTCCAGCGGCGCGACGCGCTGGGCTACAAGAGCACGATGATCGTGGTGGCCGAGGGGGCCCGCACCCATCACGGCCAGCAGTTCCGCAAGCAATCCGCCAGCGGCGAATGGCGGCTCGGCGGCGTGGGCGAGATGATCGGCCAGGAGATCGAGGCACGCACCGGCAAGGAGACGCGCGTCTGCGTGCTCGGCCATCTCCAGCGCGGCGGCGATCCGACCACGCTCGACCGTATCCTCGGGATGCGCTTCGGGGTGAAGGCCGTCCAACTGGCCCACGAGGGGAAATTCGGCGCCATGGTCAGCTACCAGAACTACGAGGTGCTCGACGTGCCGATCGCCGAGGCAGTCCACCGTCTCAAGAAAGTTCCGCCCACATGTCAACTGGTCGAGACGGCGCGTGCCGTCGGCATCAGCTTCGGCGATTAGTCGCGACAGCACGCCCCGGATGACCAGCGACGATCTCCGCAGCGCGATCCGCTCGATCCCCGATTTTCCGAAGCTGGGGATTCTTTTCCGCGATATCTCTCCCATTCTGGAGAGCGCCCCGCATTTCCATGCGGCGATCGACCTGCTGGCCGCGCAGTGCAAGGGCCTGGAACCGGTCAAGGTCGTGGGGCTCGATGCCCGTGGATTCATCTTCGGCGCCGCGCTCGCCTACAGGCTCGGGCTTGGCTTCGTCCCCGTGCGCAAGAAGGGGAAGCTCCCCTTCCGGACCATCTCCCATGCCTATGAACTCGAGTACGGCTCCGCCGAATTCGAGATCCACTGCGACAGCATTCTTCCCGGGGAGAAAGTCATATTGGTCGATGATCTGCTGGCCACCGGAGGCACGGCCGGCGCCGCGGCGCATCTCCTCAAGCAACTCGGTGCGAATGTTCTGAGGGTCCTCTTTGTCGTCGAACTGGAGGGGCTCGGAGGGCGGGATCAGCTCGCACCGCTGGAGGTGTGCTCGTTGGTCTCCTTCGGGGCGTAACGTCAGTCGCGCCGTAATGGCAGATCGACCCTGCCGCGCTTGCCAAGGAATTCCCAGACCAGCCACGCCATCGCCAAGGCAATGATGGTTGCGGCCGTGATATCCGAGGGATGGTGCGCGCCGAGCAGGATCCGCGCCGCGGCGATCGACCCCGCCGCAATCATCGCGGGGATTCCCCAGACGGGTGCGGCAAAAAGGATCACCCCCGCGAATCCCACCGCGGTGGCGGTGTGACCCGATGGGAAGCTGTTGAAGTCGGCCATGCCGATCAGCCATTTGCCGTCATGGCGCGGTCCGTACCATCCCTGCTCCGCCACGCGGGGACGGGTGCGGCCGGTCGTGAGGCGCGAGGCATTGACCGCCATGCCGGCGAGCGTGGAGGCGATCATCGCGGAGAGCAGGATGCGCTGCCAACGGACATTCCGCAGACGTCTGGCGAGAAACACCCCAAGCGCGCCGAGCAACATCAGCTCGGGCCAGTCGCCGTAGCGACTCAGCAGGGCAATGCCCGGAATACGGCTCCAATGGCCGCCGTTCCATTCGAGAACCAGCCGCTCCACCGGTGCATCCAGCAGGAATGATCCGGCAATGATCGCGAGAGCAATCACGGCCAGCACGATCGGTCCAAGAAAGCGTCGGGAGGAGGACATGGGAAAAAGGTGAGGGGTGAAGCCTAAAGGCTGAAGGAAAAAGGATCCAGCGGACAAACCGCAAAGGTGCCAAGGCATTCTTAGTCTTGCCCCATCGTGATTTGCAGGCACGTTTAGGGGTATGTCTCAAATGACAAAAAACATTTTTCCCGCTCTTGGGGTTGCCGTGCTTCTGCTTTCGGGTTGCGCCTTCGACGAACCCACCGCCCCGCAACGCTCAGCAGCTTCCGCCACGACGGTCACGGAGGTGGCGCCACAGGCTCCGCGATCGCTCTGGCCTTCGGATGCTCCACCGATTCTTGCAACCTCGGCGATCCTGATCGACGCCCGCACCGGCCGCACCCTCTACCAAAAGAATGCCGACGAGCCGCGTCAGGTCGCCAGCACCCAGAAGCTGCTCACCGCGCTGATCGTCGCGGAGCAGGATCCTCTGGATGAGCCGGTGAGGGTTGCCAAAGAAGATACCACCGTGGAGCCGACCAAGCTCGGCATCCGCACCGGCGAGACTTATACACGCCGCCAGCTTCTCCGGGCGATGTTGGTCAAGAGCACCAACGACTGCGCGGCCGCCCTTGCCCGCGCCCATTCGGGAACCATCGGCGCCTTCGCCTACGAGATGGACCGACTTGCCGCGCGCTGCGGAGCCACCTGTTCGCACTTCGTGAATCCCCACGGTCTGCCGGCGCGCCAGCACTCGACCGCCCGCGACATGGCCCGCGTCGCCTTCCGCGCCTACCGCAATCCCGATCTCCGCGAGGCGATGGCGATGCGCTCCTATTGCTTCCACTACGCCAACGGGAAACTCTGCTTTCTGGAACCGACAAACCGGCTCCTGCTTCGCTCACCCTTCTTCAACGGCATGAAGACCGGCTACACCGAGACCGCCGGCAAGTGCCTCATCAGCAGCTACAGTAAGGGCGGCCGTGAGCTGATCCTTGTCCAACTCGGCAGCCATGCGCCGCGGATCTTCGACGACGCACAGGTGATGATGGCCTGGGCGGAGAACAGGTAGGCCCGGCCTCCAAACCTCTCGTTGATAGCCTCCATCAAGCCTTCCACTTGATGCTGCAACCGAGCGCCGAGGGCCAAGGCGTCGGCACGGTCTCACCCGAGGCGACCGCTTCCAGCGCGGTCTGGAGATCCTCGCCGGTGAGTGGCTGGCCGTTGCGCGGACTGCTGGCATCGAGCCGGCCGCGGTAGGCGAGGCGGCGCTCCGCATTAAAGAGGAAGAAATCGGGCGTGCAGGCGGCCGTGTAGGCGCGCGCCGTTTCCTGCGTGGCATCGAAGAGAACCGGGAAGGGTAGATCGTGCTCCTCGGACATCTTGCGGAGATTCTCCGGGGAGTCGTCCGGGTAGGCGACCGGATCGTTGGCGCTGATGCCGACGGTCTTGATCCCCTGCGGAAAGAACTCCAGCGCGAGCGCGACCAGTTTCTCACGGACATGGACGACATAGGGGCAGTGGGCGCAGAGAAAGACGACGAGCGTCCCGTTCGGACCGGCAAGGTCGGCGAGCGAGCGTTCCTGCCCGGTGCGGACATCGGTCAGGGTGAAGTCGGGGGCGGGGGCGCCGGCGGGAAGAAGATCGGGGAAATCGGAGGAGAGTGTGGCCATGCGGCTCATCTTGGGAGGGATCGGGCCGGGCGGCAAGCCGGAGCCCCTTTCCCTGGCGCTTTCCCCCGGAAGCCGCCCAAAGCACAATCCTCGTGACCGGCGCACCCCGCGGCGGCTAAGCTCGTCCTTCAATGCCTCCCAAGAAAACCAGCTCGAAAGCCACTGCCCCGGCAGCGATCAGGATCGGATCCGCCACCCTGGGCGGCAAGGAGCCGCTCTTCATTCTCGGACCCTGCGTGATCGAGGGGGAGAAGCCGCTCCTGCGCGCGGCCCGCACGATCAAGGCGATCTGCGGCGATCTCGGTGTGAACTTCATCTTCAAGGCCTCCTATGACAAGGCCAACCGCACCTCCGGTTCCTCCTACCGCGGCGTCGGGGTGCTCGACGGTTGCCGGATGCTGGCCGAGGCGGGCGACGCCATCGGGGTGCCGGTGACGACCGACATCCACACCCCCGAAGAGGCCGAGATCGCGGCCGACTTCATCGACCTGCTCCAGATCCCCGCCTTTCTCTGCCGCCAGACCGACCTCATTGAGGCCGCCGCCAAGGCTGCGGTTTCGGCCGGCCGCGCCGTCAATGTGAAGAAGGGTCAGTTTCTCGCCCCGTGGGATCTTGCCCCGATCGCCGGAAAGCTCCGTGGCGCGGGCTGCAAGAACTTCTGCTTCACCGAGCGCGGCACCACCTTTGGGTACAACAACCTGGTGGCCGACATGCGCTCCCTCTACTGGATCCGCGAGCAGGGATTCCCGGCGATCTTCGACGCCACCCATTCCGTCCAGCGCCCCGGAGGAGGCGGCGGCCACACGACCGGCGACGGCCATCTGGCTCCGGTGCTGGCACGCGCGGCGATGGCGGCGGGAGTCGACGGCATCTTCCTCGAGACCCACGAGAACCCTGCCAAGGCCTCCTCCGACGGCCCGAACCAGATTCCCCACAAGGGGCTTCCCGCCCTCCTCAAGTCCCTCCTTGCGATCCGCCGTGCCGTTGCCTGATTTCAAAGTTTGGGTGGCTCTGCTGGCCGCGCTTCCGCTGACGGCCTCTCTGCGCGCCGAGACCGCCGTGCCGACCAATGTCGGCGCCACGAACTTCGACATGGCGACCCTTGTCGCCACCAACGCCGGGGTGAGCAATGCGGTGACCGCCCTCCAGATTCTCAAGGAAGGGTTCAAGGCAAAGCCCAGAGGGGAAAAAATGGATCTGCCAATCCCCGTGGGCGAACCCATCACCGGGATCAAGATCCCGCAGTATGACGAGGAGGGGAAACTCTCGATGACCCTCATGGCCGGAACCGCGAGAAAGATCGACGAGGAGAAGGTCGAGCTCAACAATCTCAAGGTGAAGTTCTCCGACAAGGAGGAGAAGGAGATCGTGGTCGAGATCCCTCACGCCCTCCTCGACATCGAGAGCAAGATGCTCGTCTCCATTTCCAAGACCATGATTTCGCGCGAGGACTTCGACATCGAGGGTCAGAATGCCGAGTTTGACACCGTGTCACGAACCGGCAAATTCAAGGGACCCGTGCGAGCCTCCTTCCGAAACGGATCCCCCACCGACCTCCCATGAACTCTCGCTTCTTCCAAATCCTCCTGGCGATCGTCTTGTCGGCCCCTTTGGGCGCCCAGATGCCGGGCCCCTTTGCACCTCCCCAACAAGGCGGAGGCAATGGTGGCGGCTTCGGCATGGGTCTCTCGGGTCCCGGCATGGGAGAGCGTCCCAAGAGTTCCCGCACGATCATCCAGAGCGATGACGGAGCCTCCTTTGACAATGCCGCCAACTCGGCGGAGTTTAACGGCCATGTCGTCGTCCAGGATCCCCAGTTCACCCTCACCTGCGACAAGCTCTATGTCGTGTTGCGACCCGACCGCAAGGGACTCCAAAAAGTGATCGCCACCGGCAACGTCGTCATCGTCCAAGAGAAGCAGAACGACCGCGGCGACATCGTGAGGTCGGTCGGCAAGAGCGGCAAGGCGACCTACGACGTCGCTTCCGGCGATGTCGCGCTCGAGGAGTGGCCCCAGATCCAGCAGGGGATCAACAACCAGGTGGCCGTCGCGAAGGAGACGATCATGATCCTCAATGCCAAGGGCCGCTCCCGCACCGTCGGCCCGAGCCGCACGCAGATCGTTGACCAGGGGGAGAAATCCGTCACCCCCTGAGGCGCCTCATTTTTCTAAAAAAACTTTCATGTCCACGACCGATTCCCCAGCCACCGACGAGGCCATCCTCCGCACCGACGGCCTTGTGAAGATCTACAACGGACGCTCCGTGGTGAACGGCGTCGATATCCATGTGAAGCCGGGCGAGATCGTCGGACTCCTTGGCCCCAACGGCGCCGGCAAGACCACCACCTTCTACATGATTGTCGGCCTCGTGCGCCCCGACGGCGGTCGCACCTTCTTCCGCGGACAGGATGTCACCCACGAGCCGATGTACAAGCGGGCCCGCCTCGGTATGGGCTACCTGCCGCAGGAGGAGTCGATCTTCCGCAAGCTCACCGTCCGCGAGAACATCATGGCGATCCTCGAGACCACCGATCTGGACAAGAAGGCGCGCGTGGAGCGCTGCGACGAGTTGCTCGAGCGCTTTGGTATCGCCCACCTCTCCAAGAACGAGGCCCTCACTCTCTCCGGCGGCGAGAAGCGCCGCCTGACGATTGCCCGATCGCTGGTCACCAACCCGAAGCTCCTCATGCTCGACGAGCCCTTCAGCGGCGTCGACCCGATCGCCGTCTACGACGTCCAGCAGATCGTCTCCGATCTCCGCGACATGGGCTTGGCCATCATCATCACGGACCACAATGTCCGCGAGACCCTCGCCATCACGGACCGCGCCTACCTGATCTTCGAGGGGCGCGTCGAGAGCCAGGGCGACAAGGACTTCCTCCTGCACGATCCCATCAGCCGCAAGCTCTACCTCGGCGAATCCTTCGCCATGTGACCATGCCTTCCGGATCCTCCAAGGCACTCAAGGGCACGGACACGCCGGCCATCCCCGTGGGTGCCAAACCGAAAACCTCGCCGCCCACCGTCGGGAAATTTTTCAGTGACCACGGGCAGGCGCTCGGCCTCGAGCTCCTCGGGGACGCGGTCGGCATGGATCGGCCGATTCCCGAGCCGACGATCAACAGGCCGGGTCTCGTGCTGGCCGGCTTCACGCGCTACTTCGCCGCCAAGCGCATCCAGGTCGTCGGGCATGCCGAACTCAGCTATCTGAAGAGCCTCCCTGCGGCCGAGCGCGCCCAGAGGATCAAGTCGCTCTTCGCCCAGCGCATCCCGTGCCTTGTCGTCGCGCGCGGGCTCCCCATTCCCTCGGGCCTGCTTGATCTCGCCGCGAAAGCCTCGACCCCGGTGTTTAGGACGCCGCTTGTCACCATGAAGTTCATCAACGCCGCCACCATTATGCTGGAGGACGACTTCGCCCCCGTCGCCTCCGAGCACGGCAGCATGGTCGATATCATGGGCATCGGGGTGCTGATCCGCGGCAGTAGCGGCATCGGCAAGAGCGAGTGCGTCCTCGGACTCATCGAGCGCGGCTACAGCCTGGTCAGCGACGACATCACCCGCTTCCGTATCCTCGAGGGAAGGGAACTCCTCGGCACCAGCAAGGAGCTCACCCGCTTCCATATGGAGGTGCGCGGCATCGGCATCATCAATGTCGCCGCCATCTTCGGGGCCGGCTCCGTCCGTCCCGAGAAGCAGCTCGACCTCGTCGTCACCCTGAAGGACTGGCACGAGGTCCCCGACATCGACAGGATCGGCATCGACCGGGACAACTACGATATCCTTGGCATTCCCATCCCCCATGTCACTATTCCGGTCAGACCAGGCCGCGACCTCGCCCGACTCGTCGAGGTGGCAGCGCTTGACCAAAAACTCAAATCGATGGGACACGACACTGCCCGCGAATTCAACGAACGCCTCCTGAGGGCAATGAAACCATGAGCACACAGACTGACGACGGCAAAGCCTCCAAGGATCTCACCATCGAGAACCGCAACGGACTGCACGCGCGTCCCGCAGCCCTCTTCGTCAAGACCGCCAGCCGCTTCCGCTCGGAAGTCTGGGTCGAGAAGGACGAGGAGCGCGTCAACGGCAAGAGCATCATGGGACTCATGATGCTCGCCGCCGGCAAGGGCTCGGTGCTGCGCGTCATCGCCGAGGGCGAGGATGCGGTGTTGGTGGTCACCGAACTGGAAGAGCTGATACGCACCCGCTTCGGCGAGGAGTAGAAGAAGGCTTGGGATTTCGGCGCAGCGCGTTGTTCGCCTGCGCTCGCAGCATCATTGATCCAGCTTCACTTGGCGGCCTTGCTCCCCATCCAATCTCACGGCGCTTGGAAGACAGGCTGGATTTCCTTCTCTGCGCCTCCCTAACAGTCTTCAGCCTAAACCCCTTCAGCCTCGCCTCCCCATCATCACGGCGGCCCACTTGCCGCGTTTGAGGGTCTTCACGTGGCGAAGGGTGGAGAAGGTTTTGAGGATCGCGTTCTCTTCCACGGCGAGGATGCCGGAGAGGATGAGAATGCCGCCGGGCTTGATCGAGTTGATGATCATCGTTGCCGCCGCCGTCAAAATCGTGGAGTAGAGATTCGCCGTAACGATGTCGTAGATGCTTGTTCCTGGTGGCTTCCACTTGAGGACGTCGGCCTTTACAAAACTGGCCAGGGGGAGCTTGTTGAGCCGGGCATTCTCCTTGGAGATGCGGACGCACGCCTCGTCGAAGTCACAGCCGAGGATTTTCCGCGCGCCGAGTGTTTCCGCGGCGAGCGCGAGGATTCCCGAGCCGCACCCGAGGTCGAGGAGCGACCACGCTTCCTTCGAGGCACGCAGCGGAGCAGCGGCCTCGACGAGAAGCTGGAGGCAGCGTGCCGTGGTGGCATGATCTCCCGTGCCGAAGGCCATGCCGCTCGGGATCAGAAGGGGAGCCCCCTTGCCCGAGGAGCGTTCCTTCTTGAAGAGATCTTTATCCCGGTAGATCCGGAGTTCTCCCGCGATCCGGAGTGGGTCGGTGATCTTGGAGGCGGGGGGCTGCCACCCTGCGGCATCGAATGGACGGACGGTTCCGCCGAACGCCTTCTTCAGTTTCTTTCCGGTGGAGGCATCGGTGTAGAGATCGAGTCGGATTGAACGGGAGGCGGGGAACTTCTTGATGACCAGGTTCTGCTCCCCGGCGAAGCGGAGCCGCTCGACCCACGCATCCTCCCATTTCACAGAGGAGATCCGGGTCCAGAGGTGGGTGATGGATGGCACAGGGAAACTTGAAACCTGAATCCTGAAACTTGAAAGGCCAAACTTCTCGGGCCGCCAACCAGGCCTATCCCACTCACAGGGAGATACTTAAGTGTATTTTCAACCTTTCTGGCCGCCTTGAGACCATGGTCCCCACCCGCTCCCGCGAGGGTCCCCCTTCAGTGACGACAAGGCGGTTTTCCCAAAACCTCGTTTTCCGTCTTGTTCAGAGAAGCCTCTCTTATAGGCTTCAGGAACTATGTCCAAGGCAACCGTGCCCACCATGCATCGCCACGCGACGCCAGTCCCGACCCCGATGGCGTTCGATTCCAAGATCGAGGGGAATGTCATCATCACCAAGCTCGACGCCGCCATCAACTGGATGCGCAAGAACTCCCTCTGGCCGATGCCGATGGGACTCGCCTGCTGCGCGATCGAGCTTATGGCCGCCTCTTCCTCCCGCTTCGACATCTCACGCTTCGGTGCCGAGGTGATGCGTTTCTCCCCGCGCCAGTCCGACGTGATGATCGTCGCCGGCACGGTGACCTACAAGATGGCTCTCTCGGTGAAGCGCATCTACGAGCAGATGCCCGAGCCGAAGTGGGTGATCGCGATGGGTGCCTGCGCCTCCTCCGGCGGCATGTACCGCAGCTACGCGACGCTCCAGGGCGTCGACCAGATCATCCCCGTCGATGTCTACATCTCCGGATGCCCCCCGCGCCCCGAGGCCCTGCTCGACGGTCTGATGAAGCTTCAAAACAAGCTGATGACCGAGCATTCCGTGCTCGACCAGAAGCGCGCCCTGCTGGAGTCCCTCCGATGAGCGCCG
>Ga0114964_10003620_pt1 | contig 10397 bp, 5 predicted proteins | sample C_131016_MF_Meta_FD_92638 | JGI IMG/M metagenome (GOLD analysis project Ga0114964, IMG submission 92638) | Freshwater microbial communities from Lake Croche, Canada to study carbon cycling - C_131016_MF_MetaG | ecosystem: Environmental > Aquatic > Freshwater > Lake | place: Lake Croche, Canada... | reverse complement strand
TGCCAAGGGCATCAACTGCTCGTAGCGAATGCCTACTAGTTCTGCCCCTTTTGCTTCGGTTAGTATTTGGAACGGGATGTTTTTATCTCCCTCTTTAAAGTTCTCGAAATCAGCACGATCATTTGAAGCGAAGAACCCTTTTCCGAATTGTTTGCCAACTAGGTTTTTGGCCAGTAGTACTTTAACAGGGCGGAAGGTATATTGGTTGAAGGTTTCCACGAGAACGTAGTCAATCTTTGGGCCTACCGTTAACGCCGTGTTACTGGGAAGAGTCCATGGCGTGGTGGTCCAGGCCAATATGTGCAGTTCGCCAAAGCCTTGCAAAAAGCTTGGGAGGGATTCGGGTTTTGTTTTGAATTGGGCTACAACCGTCGTGTCTGTGACATCGCGATAACTGCCTGGTTGGTTTACCTCGTGAGATGACAAACCCGTTCCTGCTTTGGGAGAGTAGGGTTGAATGGTGTAGCCTTTGTAAAGCAAACCTTTGTCATAGATTTGTTTTAGCAACCACCAAACGGACTCCATGTATTTGGATTTGTAGGTCACATAGGGGTCTTCCATATCGACCCAGTAGCCCATTTTTTCGGTTAGGTCGTTCCATACGTCAGTATAGCGCATGACGGTGCGTTTACACGCTTCGTTGTATTCTTCAATGGAAAGTGTTTTTCCTATGTCTTCTTTGGTGATGCCAAGTTCTTTTTCGGTTCCTAATTCTACCGGTAGACCGTGGGTATCCCAACCGGCTTTTCGTTTTACTTGGTATCCTTTCTGAGTTTTATAGCGACAAAAAATATCTTTGATGGCACGCGCCATGACGTGGTGAATTCCCGGTAGTCCATTGGCAGAGGGTGGTCCTTCAAAAAACACGTAGGGTGTAGCGCCTTCTCTAGACGTTACCGATTGTTCAAAGACGTTATTTTTCTTCCAAAAATCAAGGACTTCAGAAGCTACGGTTGGCAGGTCAAGTCCTTTGTATTCAGTAAACTTAGTACTCATTTATGTCGGTTTCTTTAATCAGTCTGCGAAAGTAATAAATAGTTGTGAGTTATGTGTTATGTGATTCTTTTTTTTGTGTAGGGAGTGGGATGTCTTGGAAGGGATTGAGCGATTGTGGGATGCCTGTTGAGGAGGTTTTGGGTTTTTTATGGATTGTAGGAATTAATTTTGGATTAACTGCTTTTTTACCCCAGGATAATTAAACCTTAGCTAGCGCTAGTACTGCGTTTAGGGATGCTGTTGCCTGGTCTTTGGGATAAGGAATCCATGGAGAATGTATGGAGTATGCATGGAGTATGTATGGAGTAGCTAGGAAGCAACTGGTAGAAAAGCCGCATGGGATATGGGAGTGCGAGGGTAGGGTCGCTTTACTGTCTTTGTAGTATTCTTACAGAATTGTGACTTAAAGTGCGAATAGGGTTGTGATTTTGTAATCCTTTGGACTGGTCTTACGCTTAGGCAAAAACCTCTTTAAGCACTTCTAGAGATTTTGGGTTTTTAAAGCCCTCGAGATGAATGGCATAATAAGAAAGCAGTATTTTTAGGAGTAGTTGGCGTTCTACGCCGGCGAAGATTTTTTGGTCGCTATCAAATTTTAAATCCAGTAGTCTTTTGAACAGGTGTGTTTCCTGTTCGCCCAAACAGCTGATGCTTTGGAAGGGGATAAAAGTGCCTTCATTTTTTTCAAAATAGGGATAGTCTTTATCGGAGGTATCGGGGTAGAAGCCTAAGAATTTGGTCATTTCTAGGACTAAAATGAGATGAAAATTGGCCACCGCGTCATGGGCATCGAACCAAAGAAGTGCCGATTCTAAAAATAGAAATAGCGGCTCATTTTTTTCTTCTTCGTGTATGCTATGGTGGATGATTTCGGAAAGAAACATCACGATTGTACTTTTGAGAATATCGGAGCTGATGGTTTGGTAGGTGTGGGCTAATCGAATTTCTTTAAAATGTTCGAGGGTCCCTTTGTTTTTGTGATTGGCTTCAATTTCCAGTATCGTAAGCGGTTGGAAGTAGGCAATTTTTTGATTTGATTTTTTGGTGGCAAATGCATTGGGTACAAAGTAACTTTTTAGCCCTTCTGAAAGGGTTAGGCATTTTACAATCAGGCTTTTTTCCTGATATTTTAGGGAAGAAATGACAATGGCTTTGGTTTTAACTAGCATTATCGTATAATCATCACTTTTTTAACCACGGTTTCGGCACCGTCTTGGGCTGCGATGAAGATCATGTACACTCCTGAGGCCACTTTATATTTGCCGAAGGCGGTGGTATCCCATTCGATGGTTCCCCCTTCGGAGGTGGTTTCGTAGACGAGGTTGCCTTCAATGTCGGAGATTTTTATGTTGGCTTTTGATACTAGTCCAGCTATTTTGACGGTCCCTTCAAATTCTGGGCGCACTGGATTTGGATATACGTAAACATTTGCTAGGTTCTCTGCGGGGCGGGTGGAGGTTCCTTGAAAAGAAACCATTCCTTTATCGGTTGCAAAAAAGACTTCGCCGGTGGTGGCATTGATGTCGATATCATTGATGACATTGCTGGGCAGTGGCGAATTGTCTTTGGTGAAATGGTAAATGGTTTGTTGTCCATCGGAGGAGAAGAGAAACACCCCTGAGTCGGCCGTGCCAATCCATTTTTGATTGGAACCGTTTACGGCGATATCGGTAATGAATTGTTCGTACATTAACTCTTGTGCTAAGCCATTTTCTAGAATAATGATGGAATTGGTTTTCATTTGTTGGTCGGAATCAAAACTACTCACGCTTGACAATACTCTTAGGCCTTTGGTGGTGCCAATCCAGAGTTGGTTGCGGTTGTCGAGGGCTAATGCTCTCACATCTTCTACCGGTAAATTTCCTAAGCTTTCCCCGAAGGTTATTTTTTTAAATAGGTTCGGTGTTTCATTGAAGGCTACGACTCCGTCAATGGTTGTAGCAATCCATTTGGTATTGTTTTTATCGATGACCATTTTACCAAGCCGCGTATTGAAATAATTTCCTAAGATGCTAGTCATGTTGTAGGACTGCCATTGGTTATCGGTTTTTAACACTTTTAATCCCTTTTCCACGAGGCCGTTGGTCATCCATAGATTCCCGGCTTTGTCGTAGGCACTCTGCTCGATTCTGATGTTTGAATCTTGGGGGTCTGTGGGGAAAATGGTTTCAAGACCGCTATTAGTTTTGTTATAAACGGTGGCTAGTTGGTCGTTGTCAAATTTCAAAAGTCCTGAAAAATAGGAGCTTACATAGATTTGCTTTTCGTTGTTCGGATTAACGGTTACTCGGACAAAATCGGACGCGTTACTGCCGGGCAAATGGACTTCGCTGTAGGGGATGTTTTTCCATTGGTCGTTGGCGTATTTGCTTATGCCGTAGTAGGAAAGTGGATAGGGATCGAATTCTGCGGTATAATCTCCGTATACTGCCCATAGATTGCTCGAGGATGCATTGATAGAAAAAAGATTGTTTCGGGTGGGACCGTTGGGCATAATCGTTACCGGAGCTGCGCCATTGGACAGGGAGGTATTTAGTATTCCGTTTTCATTCGTTCCTATATAAATGGTCCCGTTTAGGGTGGTTGCACAGCTGAATGTACTGGGAGTGTCGGGTAGCAGGCTGCTTTGTATGTGGGCCACTTGGCCTAATACATCATTGAACACATAGACATTAGAAAGCGTTGTGATGGTAAGGTAGTTGGCATTGGATCTAAGATCTAGCCCGGTTTCTCCAAGGTTGACAATTTGTTGAAAATTACCCCCTGTGAATTTATACACTTTATTGCTGTTGTTTAAGACAATGAGTTGGTTATTGAAGGTCGTAATTCCGCGCCAGTAATCGGGGTCAAATACTTGCCATTGCGAAAAATCGTTGAGGTTGGGGTTAGTTACACTCGCTTTTCTGATGCCGCCTGTCGAGGTTGCTGCGTAGATTTCTCCATTGAAAATAGTGGTTTGATAGACTTTGATTTCTTGGCCGTTTGGACCCATAAAATACGTATCTCCAAATTCTAGCGTGGCTAATTTATATTGCACTATACCAAAGTCACAGGCGATGTATACAATATCATTGTACTCCATAAAATGGTTTATTTTTTTTATGTTGGCCGGTATGTTTTTGTTGATGATATCGACCACATATAGCATGCTTCCATCGACATTGTTGATGACAATTATTAATCCGTTTTCATAGCCTACAATGGTTTTATTAAAGGTGTCGCTGTGGTATAGCGCGGAAATAGTTTGTCCCGAGAGCCCATTAATAGTGTTTATAGTTTCAATACTGTTGGTATTGAAGTCTTTGGTGAAGATTGAATTTTCGGCCGCTGCATATAGTTTGGTACTTGACTCGGATACATCTTTTATCTGGTTGTATGAAAAATAGCCTTTCCAATTCAGATTTTGTTGCGCAAAACCCAATTGAACGCAGACCATTAGCAATCCTAGTACGTACTTTTTCATTTAAAAAAATTAATATACAAATATAGTATAAACGCAAAAAATACCGTTTTTGTATCGTTCAAAAAAAAAATGTCCTCATTACTGGGGACATTTTTAGTGGTTTTTTTCCGCTGACGCACGTTACCGTTTGTCAGCGGCCTTGGTTGGTTGGATTTATTTTTGTATTATACAATCCCTTGCGCTAGCATGGCATCGGCTACTTTAACGAAACCAGCGATGTTGGCACCTTTCACATAATCTACATAACCAGTGTCATCTTTACCGTATTTTACGCAAGCTTCGTGGATATTGGCCATGATATTTTTTAGACGTTGGTCTACCTCTTCTGAAGTCCAGCTAAGGCGTAAGGAATTTTGTGACATTTCAAGGCCTGAGGTTGCTACACCTCCAGCATTGGATGCTTTTCCTGGAGCGAAAAGAATTTTTGCATGTAAAAATTCTTCCACTGCCTCTGGAGTCGACGGCATGTTTGCTCCTTCAGCGACACAGAAACAACCATTTGCAATAAGTATTTTGGCTTCGTCACCATTTAATTCGTTTTGGGTAGCACAAGGCAATGCGATATCACATTTTACTTCCCATGGTCTTTTACCCGCTACGAACGTTGCCGAAGGGTATTTAGCCACATAATCTGAAATTCTACCGTAGTTTACATTTTTGATTTCCATGATGTAAGCAAGTTTTTCGGCATTGATTCCGTCAGCATCGTAGATGTATCCAGAAGAGTCGGAAGCGGTCACTACTTTTCCTCCCAGTTCTGTTGCTTTTTCGATGGCATATTGTGCTACGTTACCAGAGCCTGAAACCACCACTGTTTTTCCAGAGAAGCTTTCTCCTTTGGTTGCTAACATGTTTTGTGCAAAGTACACATCACCATATCCTGTAGCTTCTGGGCGGATTAATGAACCTCCGAAAGAAATTCCTTTTCCTGTTAAAACCCCTGTGAATTCATTTCTCAATCTTTTGTATTGGCCAAACATATAGCCTACTTCTCTTCCGCCAACACCGATATCCCCTGCAGGCACGTCTGTATCTGCTCCGATATGTTTTGATAATTCGGTCATGAATGCTTGACAGAATTTCATGATTTCGATATCTGATTTTCCTTTAGGGTCAAAGTCAGAACCTCCTTTACCACCACCCATTGGTAATGTGGTTAAGCTGTTTTTAAACGTTTGTTCAAATGCCAAGAATTTCAAGATGCTTAAGTTTACCGTAGGGTGGAAACGTATTCCTCCTTTGTAGGGTCCAATGGCTGAATTCATTTGGATTCTATATCCACGGTTTACTTGGGTAGCACCCGCGTCATCAATCCAGGTTACACGGAACATGATTACTCTTTCCGGTTCCACCATACGTTCCAAAAGCATTTTGTTTTGGTATTTTTTATTTTGTTCAATAAATGGAATTACTGTTTCAGCAACTTCCTTAACTGCTTGCATAAATTCGGGCTCGTTTGCATTTCTTTTGGCAACCAATTCGATAAAATCGTTAATACTTTGTGACATAAAATTATACTATTACTGTTTTTTAAGAAATCGTTTTCGTAAAATCGCACAAATATACATTTTATTAAAATTACGGGTATATTTTTTTTAAAATTCTACTCATTTTTATAGTTACGGTAAGAAATTTTAAAGAAGACTACGTTTAATGGCAGATTTTAAAACCTTTTTTGGTTTTTTTCGTATATAATTCAACAAATTTTTATTTTATTTTTTAACTGAATGATGTTTTTATATATTTGTCGAGAATTGAACTTATTAGTATGCAAATGCCCAAGAAATTTATCATAACCTCGTTATTGTTTTTTGTATTGACAATTAACTCTTATGCACAGTTTGGCTTTTCTCATGAATTGGGAGTAATTGCTGGACCCGTTGCTTTCCAGTCTGATTATGGAGAGCGTCATGATTTTGCTACCAATACTGGTAATTCAGGTTATGGTATAGGACTAATTCATTATTTAAACTTTTCCTATAGAGCAGAGTGTAATTGTTATACACCACAGACGTATTTTAATGATCACTTTAAATTGCGAAGTGAATTGTCTTATAATAAAACCGGTTTAAAACATTTTGGTCGTTGGATTCAAGGAAATAGTGCTGTTGCACAACAACTTAAAGCAATGAAAGGAAGTACTGCCGTGACCAATATTGGAATGCAATTGGAATTTTATCCTTTGAGCATTAGGGATTTTACATCTACGCAAGGTTCGTTGGCGCCGTTTTTTAGTTTGGGAGGGCAGTTCAGTTTTTATGATCCAGAAGCGCACTCTGATTTGGGTCCTTTGGATACGCAATTTTCTACTCCGATAAAATACATCAAGGCTACTGCTAATCAAGGTGGAACGGTATGGTCTATCGTGTCCAGTGTTGGCTGTCGTTATAAATTAAATGACTTATCGGATTTGATGGTTGATTTGAGATGGCAGTATTATTTTTCGAACTGGGTAGATGGTTTAAATCCTGACCCTGTGAAGTATCCTGAAAACAAAGCAAACGACTGGATTGTTTGGCTTAACTTTGGATACATTTACTACCTACAATAGTAGCACCATTATATGTTAGGTTCTTCTACCTAATTTTCCACAGCGTCTTTATAATCGGGGTATAAGAATTTATTGTACGGAAATCGTGTGATGTGAATTTCTCGGACTGCTTCGTATACTTTTTCTCTGAATTCTTCAAAGTTCTCTTTGTTGGTGGCAGAGATGAACAGCGCATTTTTTTCTCCTACGGTTCCCATCCAAGTGGCTTTCCATTCTTCAAGGGTATAATGTTTGGAAGTTTTTTCGGTGATGAGATCATCGGCTTCGATTACTAAATGCTTGTAGGAATCAATTTTATTAAAAACCATAATGACTGGTTTGTTATTGCTCTTGATGTCTTGTAGAATTTGATTTACGGACGCGATATGCTCTTCGAAGTCGGGATGCGCAATGTCGACCACATGCAATAGTAAATCAGCTTCCCGTACTTCATCTAAGGTGCTTTTGAAGGACTCTATCAATTGGGTTGGCAGTTTTCGTATGAATCCAACCGTATCGGAAAGAAGGAACGGTAGGTTTTTAATCACCACTTTTCGTACGGTAGTGTCTAGGGTCGCAAAAAGTTTATTTTCGACAAAAACCTCGCTTTTACTAATGACATTCATGAGGGTTGATTTGCCGACGTTCGTATAGCCGACTAGGGCTACGCGAACCATGGCGCCACGGTTACTACGTTGTACCGACATTTGCTTGTCAATCGTCCTGATTTTTTCTTTTAGGAGTGCGATGCGGTCGCGCACAATTCGGCGGTCTGTTTCGATCTCTGTTTCCCCTGGTCCCCTTAAACCGATTCCTCCTTTTTGTCGTTCTAAGTGGGTCCACATCCCGGAAAGCCTCGGAAGTAGGTATTGGCACTGTGCTAATTCTACTTGGGTTCGAGCATAGGAAGTTTCAGCACGTTGTGCAAAAATGTCTAAGATAAGGTTGGTGCGATCAAGGACTTTACAATCTAGAATTTTGGAAATGTTTTTTTGTTGGGAGGGGGATAATTCGTCGTCAAAAATTACGGTAGAAATGTTATTTTCTTTTATGTAATAATTGATTTCGTCCATTTTCCCCGTTCCGAGAAATGTTTTGGGATTTGGGCGTTCTAATTTTTGGAAAAATCTTTTGATTACTTCGCCTCCCGCGGTGAATGTTAAAAAAGCTAATTCGTCAAGATATTCGTTTAGTTTTTCTTCGTTTTGCTGTTGCGTAACGATGCCAACAATTACCGTTCTTTCAAAATTGATTACTTCTTTTTCTAACATTTGACTTTGATTGTTTTCGCAAAATTAGGTTTTGAATTCCAAATAATGATGTAAAAACAACAAGAATTTAATACAAACGCGCATTTATTTTAGCAAAAAAAATATAATTTCAGTTTTTTTCAGTTTTTTTACTAAATTTGGACTTCATTATCCAAAAAAATTATAATCAAACAATTAAATTTTCATTTCATGAAAAAAATTACTTTACTACTAATGTTGTTGTTAGTATCATTCTGTGGTTTTGCGCAATTTACGCCCGCTGTAGAAGGATTTGAATCAACAACGGGGCCAGATGCATCGCCGTCAACCAACTGGACATTAGGCACAGGAGGCTGGGCTGTTTTTGACAATGGTACCGGATTAGCCCAACGTTGGACTATCAATGCTGCACTTCCTTATCAGGGAGCTAATGCGGCATACATTAACCGTGAAAATATCGGAGCTGGTAATACTTCGGAAGATTATTTGGCCAGTCCAGATGTATTAGTGCCTACCAATGGAAAGTTGCACTTTTTTACTAGATCTTTTCAGAGTGGTAATCAGGGAACGGTTTACCGTGTAATGGTGGCCAATGCTGCTTCGAATCGAACAAATCCATTATCTTATCTACCCGTGATCGAATGGACTGAGGCGACCTTGACTACGACCTTTAACGTGTATGAAGAGAAAATCGTTGATTTATCTGCTTATCAAAATATGCACGTTTACATCGCCTTTGTAATGGTTTGGAATCAGACGGGAACTGCTTTGGGTGATCGCTGGTTAGTAGATAACGTAAGTCTTACAGAACAATGTGATGCGCCAACTTTGGCTGCGGCAGGTTCCATAACACAAACAAGTGCTACCTTGTCTTGGACAGGGACGGCTACACAATATGAAGTGGAAGTCATTCCACAAACCGGAACGTTTACAGGAACAGGGACGGTAGTGAACAGCAACAGTTTTAACGTTACGCAAACCACTGCGGGAGCGGCTTTGTTGCCTAATACGGCGTATTCCTTTAGAGTAAGAGCAGTGTGTTCCGGAAATAATAATAGTGCCTGGACAACCGCGGTGAATTTTTCGACCGCTTCCCCTGGGATAAGTTGTAGTGCACCGATTACGGTTACTACTTTACCGTATGTCACTACGGATAATACCGCGAACTATACAGACAGTACTGATGTTGCACAGCCAACGGCTTGTGCGGGAGGTACGACGAACTATATGCAAGGTAACGACGTTTTTTATTCTTACACTGCGACGGCTAATGGCACGATCAGTGTAACAATGACTCCTACGGTAGGATCGGCTAATTCCAGTGTATTTGTCTATGATGGTTGTGCCAATGTTGGTGTAGCTTGTGTGGGCGGTGTGGCGGATACCGGTACAGGGGTTCGTGCTTTACCTAATATACCTGTGGTTGCAGGTCAAACCTATATTATAGTAATTTCTTCTAGTGGTTTAACGCAAACCGTAGGGTATAATTTAGCGATTCAAGCGGTAGCTTGTGCGCAACCTGCTGGTTTAGTGGCTACGGGAATTACCTCATCGGCAGCCAATTTGAGTTGGGCTGCTGGTGCTGCGACTTCATGGGAAGTCGTTTGGCAAACTGCCGGCGGTCCTATCCCTACGGGAGCAGGCACACAAACGAATAACAATACTGCTTATCCTCTTTCAGGGTTAACGGCTAACACTAATTATGAGTATTATGTTCGAGCGGATTGTAATGATGGTACTGGAAACTTTAGTGCTTATGCAGGACCATTCACCTTTACTACTTTACCAGCTCCTCTGGGATGCGGGGGTAATTTTGTAGATTCGGGTGGTATTGCTGCCAACTATTCTAATGGTGAAGATATTACTACTACTGTTTGTCCTGATACGCCGGGCGATGTGGTTACGGTAACCTTTACCGCTTTTGATACCGAATCGACTTGGGATGGATTATATGTGTTTGATGGAAACTCGATTACGGCTCCTCAAATAGCCAGTGCTAACCCGGCAGGAAATGTACCGGGAGGTGTTACGGGCTCGTATTGGGGGACTACTATTCCTGGTCCATTTACTTCCTCTAGTGCGGATGGCTGTTTGACGTTTAGATTTAGAAGTGATCCTTCGGTTAACCGTGCGGGATGGGTTGCTAACGTAACCTGTG
>Ga0114964_10003618_pt1 | contig 10400 bp, 7 predicted proteins | sample C_131016_MF_Meta_FD_92638 | JGI IMG/M metagenome (GOLD analysis project Ga0114964, IMG submission 92638) | Freshwater microbial communities from Lake Croche, Canada to study carbon cycling - C_131016_MF_MetaG | ecosystem: Environmental > Aquatic > Freshwater > Lake | place: Lake Croche, Canada... | reverse complement strand
TCAGCGCTGATACCAAGCCATTGCACATAAACCTCGTGATTGTGCTGACCGATTTGGGGAACTTCACCCTGGGTCCGTGGCGGCGTACCCGACAGCTTCATGGGTGAGCCGAATACCTCAACGCTTGTCTTCCCAAAAGGCACCTCAACAAACATTTGGCGCGCTCGCAGGTGCGCGTCCGCCACCACCTCGTCGATGCGCTTAATCGGGGTAAGCGCGATGCGGCTTCCTGCCATTGCTTCGAGCTCCGCCTTGGTGCGATGGGCAAACCAGCGTTCAAGAATTGGTTTTATCCGTCTTTCGTAGGTGGCATCTTCAAACCTCTTGGCCATGGTGTCTATTTCGGGGTCGTCGGCTAATGCGGGCTCCCCAAAAATTTCGCAGCTGTCGCGCCAAAGCTTGTCGGTATAGCTGCCAAAGAACACAAAACCATCTTTGCAAGCGTATTGCCCGTATGGCCTTGCGAATGGATGCTCATTGCCAAGGGGTTCAGCCACTTTTCCGTCTACCGTATAGTTGACAATGGCGCTCTCAGTAAGCGTAACGACCGAGTCCTGCTGCGAGATATCGACCCGCTGTCCAAGACCACTGCGGTCCACGTCACGCAATGCGGCCAAGGTGCCAATCGTGGCGTAAAACGATGCTGCTAGATCGCCCAGGATGCTGCCCACACGAATCGGCGGCGCGCCCCGCTCGCCGTTCATGGACCATAGCCCACCAGCGGCCTGGGCCGTACTATCGTAAGAGGGGCGCAAGGAGTTAGGACCTTCATGACCAAATCCGCTAATACAGGTATAGATAAGGCGTGGGTTAATCGCCTTCAAGATATTCCATCCTAGACCTAGCTTATCCATAGTGCCCGGTCGAAAATTTTCGATCAAGATATCCGCTTTTGCCGCAAGCTCCAACAGCATGCGCTTGCCCTCCGGGTGCTTGAGGTCCAAACTGATACCCAATTTGTGGCGGTTGTACTGCGCAAAATAGCCGCTACCTGCGTCGGCACCGTCTGCGTCATGCAATCGGGGAGGGAAGCTGCGCACATAGTCAGCGTCGCTGGGATGCTCAATTTTGATGACCGTGGCCCCTAGGTCCGCCAACATCATGGCGCAGTAAGGGCCCGCTACAACCTTGGTAATGTCGAGCACGAAAATTCCTGCCAATGGATGGGCACGTTTGTCTTGCGAAGCTTCGTTTGTATCAATCATATTTACATCCTTACCAGCCGCCAGAGGTCAACCATTCATCGACCAGTTCAAGCCGGTCTGAGCCCCAAAATTTTTCTTCGCCCACAATAAAAAAAGGCGATCCAAACACCCCTTTCTCCAGCGAAGCTGCCACTGCATCGCGCAAGTCACTGCGCGCCTGGTCACTCTCGATGCCACCGAGCAGTTCTTGTGCGTCTACGCCTACGGTGACCCCCAGCCCAGCCACCTGCTCTGGCGCACTAAGATCAACAGCATCGCGCCAGTAGCTTGCGAAGGCCGCGCGCGCGAAGCCTGCTTCCTGTCCCGGACGGTTCCTGCGCATCCAGTAAAACCCTCGCGCAGTGGCTCTAGGATCCATCATCGGATCCGTTACTTTGCGGCTCAGCTTCAAGCCATAGCGCCGCGCATAACGCGCGGTATCGCTAATCACATAGTCACCCTTTAGCGGCGTATCGAGCAGCGGTTTGAGGCCCATCGTCTTCATGACAGACACACCCAAGAGCATGCTATGCCAATGAACTTCGCGCCCATGGTGGGCAGCCAATGCGTCAATGCGTAGACTCGCGAAGTAGCCGTACATCGAAAGGAAGTCGAAATAAAAATTAATCGGTGGGTTGCTGTTCTGCATACTAAAGTCGATTAGTGAATGGCTGCGTACATGATCTTCTCTTCGTTGGCCTCGGTGGCCGAATACTCCTCAACGACTTTGCCCATGCGCTGAACCAGGATGCGGTCCGACAGCGCCATGATCTCAGGCAAATAGGAAGAGATAACCACCACCGCTTTACCTTCGTCGGCGAGCCGATTAATCAAATCGTGAATTTCGGTAATAGCTCCAACATCCACTCCTCTTGTGGGTTCGTCAAAAATAATGATTTGCGGGTCTTGCACCAGCGACTTGGCAATAACCACTTTTTGCTGATTTCCACCAGACAGTTCAATGGCTTTAACATCCTTGCTGATAGCGCGCACATTGAGTCGCTTAATCCAATGTTCGCCAACTGTCGCTGCTTCTTTTCTGGACACTAAAAAGCGATTGCCGCCGAGCTTAGCCAGCAAACCCAAGTAGATGTTGTCGGCAATGGACTTGGTTTCAAAGAATCCCTCAATCTTGCGGTCTTCGGTGACATAGGCAATGCCGTCGCGTATGGCAGAGGCAGGCACAAAATAGCGCACAGGCTTGCCATTGAGCAACACCTCGCCACCATGCATGAAGTCACGCTTTATGATGCCCGCGACCACCTTAAATGTCTCTGTTCGACCGGAGCCTACCAAACCAAATACGCCGGTTACCTGGCCTGCGAACACCGATAGCGAATTATTTTTTACCATCGCTGCCATGCGAAGGTTTTGGACTGAAAGTACGCGCTTTCCTTGGCGCCGAACGAAAGTCTTGCGCTGCCCGTAAAGTGTTTGTGAGAGATCACGGCCTACCATCGCTTGCACGATGCGCTCTCGGTCGAACTGTGCAGCCATATCAGTTACGACGTGTTTTCCGTCGCGCAAAATAGTGATGCGGTCAGACACCAAGAGCGCCTCTTCCAAAGCGTGTGAAATGAAAATCACCGATACGCCACGCGCTTTGAGTTTGAAGACCAAATCAAAAAAATATTTCTTCTCTTCAGGCGTTAGGCTGGCGGTCGGCTCATCAAAGATGATGACTTTTGCTTCATGCAAGACGGCGCGGGCAATCTCGACCATCTGCTTTTTGGCAGCACCGAGTAAGCTGACCTGCGCGGTAGGGTCCACATCGAACTGCAAAGACTGCAAGAATTGTTGCGCCGAAATGTAGATGCCCCGCAGGCGGTTGAAAAATTTCTCTTGACCTAGAAAAAGATTTTGCGCCACCGTCATGGTGGGCACCAATGCGCTTTCCTGAAATACCATGGCGACGCCCATTTGGAGCGCATCGTTAGGGGTCTGCGGGTTAACGACGTCACCGTCTACCAACATTTGTCCTGAACTGAGTTGCACCACACCGGCCATGACCTTAGTCAAAGTGGATTTTCCCGCACCGTTTTCGCCAATAATGGAATGAATTTCGCCTTTCAAAAGCGTGAAATCCACATCCTCGATCGCTGGAATGCCAGCATACCGCTTGGTGGCCTTGCGCAACTCCAAAATAGGGGTGGACTTCATTGGATTAGCTCCTTTTCGGTTTGTGCGATGTCTATCATCAGCAAACGTCGACTGCCTTTGGCAATCACATAGAGATACCCATCGCATTCTGCGGCTGCGGCGATACCATGATTTTTTCCATCAAACCGGCTGTGCAGGGAGTAGCGCACCAGCCCCTGCGCATCCAAGCGAACCACCAATCCATAGGAGCGTGGCGGCGCCCAGGGTTTTACAACGCCCATCATCTTGAGTTGCGCACCCTGCATGGGCTCTAAAAACGTGTTGCCAGAGTTCAGCGCAGGCGCAATCCAATAAGCCGGGTCGATCTCCGCGATCATGCGCTTTCGGTACGTGGGTTCACGTAGCACGAACTCCACCAACTGGGTACGCAAAATGAAGCAAGTCAACCAGGCGCCACCGCCGGTCGCTGGAACTATTCTTGATGGATACCCCGGCAAATCTTCGGTCACAGATGTGCGACGCACGCTGGTGTCTATGTCTACGACGTGGTGCTTCCAGCTTTCGCTTACCCAAAGTTTGTTGCCAACCGAGCAAGCCCCAAATGCGTAATGCAAATTCGCAGCAAGTAGCCTGCCCTCCCCGGTTTGCGGGTTGAGTTCAAATACGCGGCCGGATTTACCCAGACTCATGAGGTCGCGCTTCCACTGCGCGTACTCCAATTCAGTGGAGCCATCGGTAACCACCAACAAACCATCGGCTCCAAGCGCAATGGCATTGACTGCACACAGTGCTTGGCCGTTGATGGCGCGCCAATGCCTGCCGTGGTTTGCGCCGCCTTCAATGCGAACCTCTTTTCCGTCGATCGCAAGGGCAAATCCGCCACCAGGCATGCAGGCCAGTGCAGTGATAGAGCCCTGCACCGCAAGAATCTCCTTAAGGCCCTCAGGCAGCACTTGCAACACCTTGGATCCGTCAGCAACAAAAACCGCGACCCCATCCGTCGCGAGGTCTTCTGGTGCCTCCAGTGTGGCTAGTACACGTGCATCCTCGATATAACGATTGGACTTCAGTGCACCATCAAATACCGGAACGGTAATTGAAGCACTGCCGCGGCCCAACTGTCGATCTATCCATTCAGTAATAGCGGTGATCATGCGGCGTCCTTACTATGTTTCGCAGCCTTAGCCCAGCGCCATTCGTATTGCGCCCAATTCGGATCAACCCCTTCGAGCTTGAGGCGCCCTATGCGGTTATTCATGATTCCCCCCAAATAGAGATGTCCGCGGTGCTCGCGCATGGAGGTGATCATGGGGTGGTTTTCACCTCCCAGATCCCACATCGTCTCTAAGATTTCACCGGTTTCACTGAACTTCAATACGCATCCCGTATTGATGTTGGGAAACAGCCATTCGTCGCGCGGCACCTGTTTTGCCATTCGGCGGCGAAAGCTAGGCATCTTCCATGCAAGGTCCATGGCCGGGCATCGCATACCGACCAAGGACATCCAGTAATGACCATCCGAGGAGTTGTTGATGTTGTCGGGAAAGCCTGGGAGGTTGTCCAGCACAATTTCGGTAGTGCCAGCTTTGGGACCTTGGTACCAGTGACGTTTAACCGTACAGCCCCAGGTCTCAGCAAATAGAAAGCTTTGCCCATCACTGGCAATGCAAACGCCATTGGGAAAAATCAAATCGTCAATGACTGTATGGGTCTTCTTGGTGTTGGTGTTGTAACAAATGATCCGGCCGTTGCCGCGCGCCTCCAATCCATCCGTTGCCCACTCATGCATTTCGTAGCGCACCGTCGCTTCCGAGAAGAAAATCAGGCCGTCATCGGTAATATCTAAATCATCGGCCAATCGCAATCGACTGTCGTCATTAATGGACTTGAAATTTCGATTCGTTTCATCGGTTATTTTCACCACTTCACGATCAGGCGTCACCATGTACAGGCCCATTCCGCCCACACATACATACAGGTTGTCCTCGCGGTCAAATGCCATTCCTAAGGGCGTCCCACCTATATGCGCAAAGATCTCCATCTCCTCGTAATCGGGGGCCAAAAATCGGATGATGTCGCCATGGCGCGATCCTGCATACAAATTATCTTTGCGGTCGAGGATCACATCCTCAGGCCCTTCAATGCGTCCCAGTCCGATAGGTTTCGCGGGACGTAACTTGTCGTTAAGCGCCCACTCGGTGCCCGCTTGGGGGTCGCACGATGGTGCTGGTGGCATTCCATGATAAGTCGGGCTCACATACACTTTATTGACGATGCGGTGCTTGTTTTTGAGCCACCGAATATCCACTACGGCTGCAAGCAAAAGGATAGCTGCCAAAACCATTCGGTTATAGCCACCATCTAAACCTGTCGAGGTCAAGCCATTGACGATTAGCAAAACAATGAGCGTGCCCACCAAGGCTTTAGCCACTGAACCTTTTCCGCCGCCAAGGCTGATTCCCCCAAGCACGGCGGCGGTCAAAACCGTAACCTCCAGACCTACGCCAATATCGCCCCCTGCGGTGGATAAGCGCGACGCAAAAAATACACCGCCTAGTGCAGTCAGTATCCCGCTGGCAACATAGCAACTGGCCACGGTTTTGCGTACCGCAATCCCTGTGTTGTAGGCTGAACGGCGCGAGCCTCCGATGGCTGTTATGTGCCAACCAGCACGCAAACGCGTTATGAAAATGTGGCCAAATATAGCTACTGCGGCGTAAATCCACACTACGGTAGGCACACCAATCCAGGCCCCCGCGCCTACAAAATCCCAGGTTGCAGAATCAGGCATGCTACCCGCGATGGCAGTTGCATACTCTGTAGTCAATATATCGTACAAAGCGCGATACACAATGAGGGTGATCAAGGTGGTCAAAAATGCGCGTAGGCGAAAGTAGCCAATTAACACGCCGTTGACCGCGCCCAAGAGCGCACCGAAGATCACTGTGATCGTGACCGCGGCTGCGACCGGAAGCTTCAGCAGGTGCATGCAATACAGCGCACAAAAGTTCGTCAGCGCAAACATCGAGCCGACAGAAAGGTCAATACCTCCCACGATCATTACCAGCGCCATGCCTAATACGATAAAGCCGATTTCTCCCGCCTGGCGCCCGGTATCGGCCAGATTGGTCGGGCCAAAGAAGTTGGGCAATATTTGCGATAAAGCCAAGGCAACCAGGAGCAAAACCGCAACCGGAATCGCCGTTTCCATCCATCGCTTTGCCAGTAGCTCTCCCAGCAAGTGGTCTGGCCAATAGGTAAAGCGCCAGCGGTTGAGTCTGTCCTCAAAAGTTTCGTGCAGTACAGCCTTTGGGGGAATGCCGCTTGAAGTCTGTGAAGCTGTGTGAATCATGGTGTCGTCTCAACGGGTGCCGCTGACCCCTCGCCGGACGAAGCGTTCGGCTCGGGCATCTAAGGCATTTACAAATTGGAAAGTGGGGTAGGCATACCGCCTACCCCGCATGGACAATTAGGAGGCTAATTTCCAGCAAGTACCCTCAACCGAGGCATTGGCCTTGGTGATCGGGATCAGTGTGGTGTAGATCGATCCCTTGGTGTCTTTCGCTTTACCAGGGTTTTGCAGCAACCACTTAATCATCGCTGCCATATTGCTCGCCTGCGTTGGCACGTCATAGCTGAGGTTCAGATCAAACGATCCGTTTTTGACCGGATCACACGCACCTTTTTGCTCGCCCCCGCCCGAGGTGGCAAGAAAAACCTTACCTGTCAAACCGGCTTCTTTAACGGCCGCAGCGGTACCACTGTCCATACCGTCCCAAAAGCCCACAATGCCGCAAAGGTCCGGATGCTGCTTCAACACGGTTTGCGTAATGCCCTTTGCCTTGGCGGCATCCCAGTCAGCCGCTTGGCTGGAGACCAGTTGCATTTGCGGATTTTTGGCTAAGGCATTTTCTACGCCCTTGAGCTGATAAGCACTCGCAGCCGCCGACAGTGCGCCTTGCACGACAGCGATCTTGTTCGACTTTCCTTTGCAGTGCTCGACGACCGCGTTGGTAGCCCTTTCGCCAATCTCCACATAATCGGCACCGACAAAGGCAACTGATGAGTAGGACGAACGCATATTGACCTGCACGATGCGGATACCTTCGTTTTCGGCGCGCTGCAAGAGCTTGGCGTAAGTTTGTACATCGGGGTTATGCACCACGATGACATCGGGCTTTTCACCGATCAGCGCGGTCAAGGCTTGGGCACCGGCGTTGGTGTTCCAATTGGGATCACGAGAAACGATTTTCACACCGAGGGGCTCTAGCTCTTTCTTCAAACCGGCCATCCAACCTTGCGCAAGGTCAAAGCCCATGGCTACAGGTATATAGCCAACCACCTTTCCCTTTGTGGATTGGGCATAGCCCGCACGAAAAGGCTCGTCTAAGCCCTTGCCTTGGGCTTGCGCGGCCTGAGGGAGAGCGGCTGATAAGGCCAACCCCGCGACAGCCAATAGATGGCTAATAGTGTTGCTTTGCTTCATTGGAATTGTCTCCTAAAGGTACGCCGGGTTTTAGTAATGCGGTCCGGCAGTTTCCCGCATGCGGCTAGATGTCGCCTTGCTGCGCAGTTTCCTCGTTGCGAGGGTTAATCAGTGAATCAATAAGGATGGCTAACAGAAGCACGATTCCTTTGACCATGTTCTGTGCCGAATAAGACATATCGAGGATCGTCATGCCGTTGAGCAGGGTGCCAATCAGCAAGGTGCCGATAATCACATTAATAACGCCACCTTTGCCACCTGAAAGGCCAATACCTCCCAAAACGACTACCAAAATCACGTCGTAAATTAATGTGGAGTTGTAGATCCGGGTTGGCATGCTGTTGACCGAAGCGGCCATCACTAAACCGGCAAAGGTTCCGATCAGCGCGGCAATGACGTATTGCAAGACCATCAAGGGCCGGGTTGGAATTCCCGTAGTCCGCGCGCCCTGAGGGTTGTCGCCGATGGCGTAGATGTAAGCACCCAATCTTGTATATCGCAAAAACAGCGCTACAAAAACTGCAACGACGCCAAACATAATGATGGGCATTGGGATGCCGCCCAAGGTTCCGCGCCCCACCCATGACAATTGATCGAGTTCCGTGCTCCACTGGACAATGTCGAGCCGAAAGAATGCAACCTGTCCCAGACCTGCCAAGAACAATCCGCTGGCGAGCGTGGTAAACAAAGACGGAACCTCGGCGTACGCGACTAGCCACCCGTTAATCAGACCGAAGGCTAAGGCAAGGGCCAGTGCTGCGCCCAAAGAAAAGGGAATGGAGTGCGCGTCCTGCACCAACTGCAACACCAAACCGGCTGGGACCGCAAGTATGGCGACCATCGAAATGTCGACTCCCCTACCAATAACGATAATCGCCATGCCCAATCCCAAAATGCCCAGAATGGCTACGTTTTGTAGCAGCCCCAGCATATTTCCGCTGCTCAAAAAACCTGGCAAAAAAATGGAAAAAACCGCAAACATCATCAGGAAAATAGCGAAAACGATCGCCTGCTGGCTTATGGGAGTTTTCTTTTGTTGATTGCTCATGAGAAGTTTTCCGTTAGGGCGTTGACTGCAGTAGACAAATGACCGGTAAGCGCTTCGACGGGCGCGTCCATCGGAAGCCCCGCTTTGAGGAATCCGGCACGAAAATCGATCAGGTGTTTGTGCATCCAAGAATAGGATCGGTCTGGATCGCGCGCTTTTAAGGCATTGAGAATTTGCTCATGGGCTTGCACATTGCGCAGTGCTGACTGCGGCAGGGCTTTTTGCAATAAGGTCAAGGCCGGGCGATACAAAAGACTGAAGGGCTCACGCGCCAACATCAGGGAGCGATTGCGCGAGGCGCGGGCCACTAAGGCGTGAAACTCGACATCCAAACCCGAGTGAATCTGTGCTGCCATGGCAAGGTCCGCAGTTTCAAGGGTGGCACGGCAGGCGGCCAAATTAGCCTCCAACTGCGCAAAGTCGGCGTCGTCTATACGCTCAGCCGCAAGGCGCGCTGCGGCGGGCTCGACAACACTCGCCACCTCCCAAAGTTCTTGGAAGGTCACCTGATTCATGATGAGCGAGCGCGCAGCGCGCGGTGCCAGATCAAACAAGCCCGGCAAGGCGACAAACATTTTCTTTCCGCCCCTGCGCTCTACCAAGCCCTCCTGCTCTAACTGCCGGATGGCCTCGCGGATGGTCGACCGATTGACGCCAAACTGTGCTGCAAGGTCGAGTTCGGTGGGTAATGCTGTTCCTGTCTTTAAGCGCCCCGATAGGATGTGCTGCTCCATCACTCCAGATACGGCTTTGTAGGCCGGATCGCGACGTAAAGTCTTGAAGATCGGGGCAGCGTAACTGTCCGGCGGATCGAGGGTTTGCTTGGCCATGTTGGGATGCGCTTAGAAACCTTTAACGGTCATACGGTCGGACTGTCCGACAATCTATTGCGTCATCGTACTGGCGTCCTGTGTATTTAATATCGGTAGTTACCCTAGGCGAAACTGGGGCATTAGCCTTGCTGCCCCAGCAGGCGGCCGACAGAAGCCTCTAAGGCCCGGGCACCGCTTTTTTCCCCAGGCGCGACTCTGTGCCCTTCACCAATCGCACCAGGTTTGGCGCGTGGCGCCAGACCAGCAGGCCACTCATGATGGCCAGTGCCAGGGCAATACTGTTGTCGGCACGCCAAGCCACGCCGTCACCGAACAGGTAGTACACAGGCGCAAAAATAGCCGCCACGACCGAGGCCAGCGACACATAACGCGAAAAGTAAGTGATGATGAGCCAGCTGGCCCCGACGGCCAACGCCAGCCAAGGGTTGGTCGCCAACACCACCCCGGCAGCAGTCGCTACGCCTTTGCCGCCCTGAAACCGAAAAAACACTGGAAATACGTGTCCCAAAAATGCGGCCAGGCCCACCAGCGCTACTGCGCCAGCCTCTAAGCCGTAAGGGGCGCCCCATTGCTGGACCGCATGGACCGGCAGCCAGCCTTTGGCGGCGTCCAGCAAGAGGGTGACCACCGCGGCGGCTTTGCTGCCCGAACGCAGCACATTGGTCGCACCGGGATTTTTGCTGCCATACGTGCGCGGGTCGTTCAGGCCCATGAGTCGGCTAACGATGACGGCAAAGGACAAAGAGCCG
>Ga0114964_10003615_pt1 | contig 10403 bp, 18 predicted proteins | sample C_131016_MF_Meta_FD_92638 | JGI IMG/M metagenome (GOLD analysis project Ga0114964, IMG submission 92638) | Freshwater microbial communities from Lake Croche, Canada to study carbon cycling - C_131016_MF_MetaG | ecosystem: Environmental > Aquatic > Freshwater > Lake | place: Lake Croche, Canada... | reverse complement strand
TGATATTGTAATAAATTGTGGAAACTGATGCAACACCACTTACTACCATAAATAATAGACTCGCAATAATATTAACTTGATTAATACTTAATATGTAGCTACCTACACTTAATAATGCGCCCGATATACTATTATGGTCTAAATGGTTATTGCTCATTTGCTTTTTCGATAATTGGTTTTGCAATTGTATTATAGGCTTCGGTTACTGCCAATACGCTTTCTGCATTTTCAAATACACCTCTCTTAATAGATTGGTCTAATAATTGTTTAATTAATTCTAAGGCTTGTTTGTTTTCCATTTGTATATTTATTAAAGGTTAAAAAAGTTATACTAAAATAAGGTTTAATTGAGTTGCTCCCCATTGGTAAGCGTAACTATTAGAATCCGGACTACTGCTATAAGATACATAATCTTCTCCTGTCATTGTTAAATTACCACCTGCTAATGGAATATCAGTTGATGTAAATAATTGATAGTAAAAAGTTGCACTATCAATTAAGTTATCGTTAATACTTTGTAAGTTAAAAATAGTTGCAGGTAATAAAGTACCATTGTACCATATTGATACAGGTTGTATTTCTTTCATATTAATTTATATTATTTATTCTATCGTTTAATGATGTTATCATTGCTTGTTGTTCTTGAATAGCTTTGGTTAGCATAGCAATTATACCTCTATCATAAATACCCCATTTGCCATTTTCATCTTTTGGAGTGTTTGCTACCTCCTCGCCTAATGCTTCATTTACTTCTTGAGCATAGAATCCTAATTGTCTGCTAGTATCTTCTATACCACTATCATCTTTCCAATAAAAATATCTTGGCTTTAATTTTAATACTTTATCTAAAGCATTATCTATATATCCATCTTCTGTTTTTAAATTTTTATCAGACACTACAACAATAGCACCACCACTCATAGTCATTGTACCATTACCATATTTAGGCATTAAAATAGTACCATCACTTCTAACATAAAAAAGACCATTAGCTGAACTATCATAAAGTATCATAGCATAAGTAGAACTTGTTGTACCACCACTATAGCATATTATTTTTACACTTACATTTTCAGCACCATTTATACATACATTACCCCCACTTGTAATACGCATCCTTTCGGTAAAGCTAGATGTAGTTCTAAATATTAATGCACCACTAGAACCATTATCAACATATCCATTTGTACCATCTCCAAATATTTGTAAAGAACCTGTACCATTACCTCTTAACGAAACAGCACTTCCTGAAGTTCCATCAATAGTTAAAGCTGTATATCCTGACCCTATTGCTAAAGGATTATTTGTTCCAATTCCCACATTACCGGCACTAGTTATCCTCATTCTTTCTCCACTATTAACTACGAAATACATAAAGTTTGAAGAATTACTATATCTTATTTGACCAATAGCATCACCACCACTTGTATTACCAAATAAAATACCTCCTTCATTGCTTGCCCCACCATATAAAGAAATAAAAGGGTCTGCACTTCCATTATAAATTGTCAATAATCTACTTGGAATTGTTGTTCCTATACCTAATCTATTATTAGTATTATCCCAAAATAAATTTGAATTATTTTGACTTACTAAACCACTAGCACCACTAAATAATACTGAACCTGCGGTTATTGTTCCTAAGGTTAATGAACTATTTAATTTTGTTGTTCCTGTAACTTCAAAACCAAAACTACTTGACCTACTACTACTACCAATAATTACACTATTTGGAAATATTGCATAACCTGTATTCAAAAAGTATGCTCTATAACTACCATTGGCATTGTCATAAATACTAAAATCATTATTACCACCATTGTAATAATTACCAATAGTCCATTTGCTTGTTCCTGCACTTTGCATCTGCAAAGTTGCATTGGTTACACCTGTACCATTAAATTGAGCATTTACACCCGTACTACTATGAATATCTAATCTTACACCTGGTGTTGGAGTTCCTAAACCTAATCTCTTGTTGGTATTATCCCATACAAAGTTGGTAGTATCTTGGTCTATCAATCCACTACCACTACTTGGGAACAATACACCTCCATTGGCTAAACCTATTACATAAAGTTTTTGTGAACTTTGTAAAGTTAAATCTCCACCTAAAATATTTATTCCGTGAGTAGTACTATTACCATTGGCGGTAACTTGGTCTAAATTACTGCTTCCGCTTCCTGTATCTGCAATTAAATTCCATCCTGTAATAACATCTTGGAATATTTGATGTGTATCGGTACTAATAAATAACCTTCCACCATATCCGGCCGCAGGTCTATTTGCGTATCCATCCGAATATAAAGCAGGAGTGCCTTTTTGGTTTAATACATTAAAATCTACTTTTATAGTACTCATACTATTATATGTTTAAATATCTTTTACGAATAATAGTTACATTACCTGTTGTACCACCTACAAAATTTACAAAAAATCGTTGAGTGGTTATTTCTCCAACATTTCCTGCAATTTCCAATTGTTGATTTGGTTGCAAAGTAATATTTTCTATATTAACTGAATTTGAACCATAGTTAATAAAAGTTAAACTATTATAAGGGTAACCTCCAACATATTGGCTTACATTACAACTAAAAAAATCAATCTCGTATTTTAGTATGTTTATATTTACGTCTGTCATATTATATAGTATTTGGTATTGAACCTAATTTTTTATATCCCGAAAGTGAAAAATGTGCCTGTACTTGATTCTCTATAACATTACCTCTTGCATCTAATGTTTGAAGAATTGGGGCTCCTGTTGTGTCAATAGTTTGTACACCTGTACTATTTATAGGACTATTTGGATTAACCGATGTTGGAGCAATTCTTTCAGTAAGTACGGAAGCACTTGCATTTTTGTTCCTGTAATACAGGTACAATCCTATTCCAACTATTCCTAATAATATCAAAGTTTCTTTTTTCATTTTTATTTATTTTATGCTTGGTCTAATGGTCTATCTATTAAATCAAAAGAAAGGGGGTCTGCAATAACTTCTTCTCCTCCTATTTGTTGAATCCATTGTGAATTTCTAAGTGAATCCCAAAATGATTCTCCACCGCCTGCATCTTGTTCAAATATATAACTACTTTGAAAACTTGGTACGTTATAAACAGGTTGAGTGTAAATTTCTCCACTTCCACTTGATACAGGGATAGGTTCAACATATACAGGAGTTGGTTCTACAATTACAGGAGTTGGTTGTACAATTACAGGAGTTGGATTATCTATAATAGGTTGGTCAAAAATATTACCACCACCCGGAGTTATATTTATATCTCCTCCACCAAACACAGGTGGAACATCTATATAACCACCGCTTGGAGTTCCACCACCTGTACTACCACCACCCGGCATCTCTCCACCACCACCACTACCTGGCCCTACTGCACCACCATCAACAGGAATTTCTGCACCACCTGTAATTATTTCTATAATTTTTTTTATATTATCAACAGGTAAAGTTGTTACAGGGTTTTCAACAACTGCGGGTTCCCCATTCCAAGTTTCTATGAATCCGGGATCTCCGGGAGCAAGTGGACGGGGAGCAAATATTTGTTGAACAGGTACACCACCGCCACTTGGAGTTCCTCCACCGCTTGGAGTTCCTCCACCATTAATAGGAGTATCTCCACCACTTGGAGTTCCTCCACCATCAATAGGAGTTCCTTTTTTATCGTCTTTGGGGGAAATTATATCTACAATTTTTTGAATATTGTCAACAGGTTTATCAGCAGGTAAAGAAATATCAATAGGAGTTTCAATAGGAACAATTGGTCGTACAGGTGGAACAATAGGAACTAAATCTCCACCACCTGGAGTTGGCGCAACAACAACTGCTTTAGGTTTAAATATTAAATATAAACCAATTCCTGCCAATGCCATAACCAATAAATTTTTATTCTTTTTTTCCATTAGTTTAATATTTGAACATCGTCTTTAAATACAAATCCGGGTATTCCATTCATAAAATTTGTACCTATTACAACGCTAAACATATCGTCTTTTTGTCCTGTCATAGTCATTCCTATTCCTGGACTATTATAAGTGTATATTACTCCACCATTGTTATCATATACTATTGTGCCATTCCTTGAAAATACTTGTTGCGCACTTGAAGGAGTGTTGCTTTGATAATCAAAAGCATTTACACTTCCTGTTGCAGTTGGAGTTGCGGTAGCAGTTTTATTCTTAAAGGATGAAAAAAGTATGTATGCTATTGCAATACCACCTAATATTTTTATGGTTCCTGCTTTCATATTAAAATCTAAATTTTATATTCTTTCTTTGATAATTATTGTTAATAGTATCTTGTTCGGAACTTGACAAAGATTGTTTTACAAAATCAGGAAGCATTAATGAAGCACCGAAAGAAAATCCCAAAGTTTGGGTTTGTCTGCTTCCAAAAGTATCAATTAATGCTTTTACATCTTCGTCAGTTTGAACCCTGCATAGTTGGTATATGGCATCACTTACATTGTCAGTAATAGCAATATCTTTTAAATCATTATAAATAGTATTGGCAATTATTTGCCATTCTCCTAAAGTCTTTGTTAAGTTACCTGTATTATATGTTAAGTAAGTTTGAACATTTTGAGTTTGCGATTGTTCCTGTGCAATTTGTTCGGCACTTTTCATAATGCCTAATTTCACTAAGATAGGTTTGACAATTAAAAAATAACCCGCACCAATTCCGATTGCGTATGTTATATATTTTGTATTTTGATTACTTTGTGCCATATAATAAAGGTTAAAAAAGTTACAACATTGCTAACAATGAAGCCAACTTAATACTATTCATTTCATTTAATTTTCTTAAGTGTTCAATGGTTACTCCTTTGCTCATTAAATCATTTAATATGTTTATTGACTCTTGCGGATTCTCATTTATACCTGCAATTCCTGTTGCTACTTCCATTCCACCTTCGCTTAATCCTAAAAACTTACTTACACCTGCAATCATTAACCCTTGTATTTGCGGATTTTTTAATAAAGATTTGAAAGTATCTTCTTCTTCCGGTTCATCTTGTTCAAAATCCCTTTCACTTAATTTTGATAATATTAAGTTTTGGTTTTCAATCATAGCTTTTAATAGTTGAGATGTTTCATTATCTCTTACTCCTGCTAAGTGTGTTGGGTTATAAATAGAACGTTCCAATTCAGCAGGTCTAAACTGAATTGAAGCATAGTGCGGAGTAACATTAGTAATATGCCCTGCCTTATCCTTTTTAGGATGCAATTTTAATGTTAGTAAGCTACCAACATTATTCATTTCAAAAGCGGAAATATTTTTTTCTAATATTTGACGACCTGCGTCCTGGTCATCATCATTCCAACTAAAATTCATTTGTTTAGGCCCCGACCAAACGGAATAATAAGGAGTGGACGAGTTATCGTCGTACCACTCCAATATTCCACGTGTGCCTGTAACCATTGCGTTATTTACAGCCATACTATTTATTTTTTAAAAATGATAGTAAACACCAAAAGAATAAGCTACACCTGTGGTAGCTAAAGCAGTTGGTAATACTACATAAGATTTTACCCACGAAATTGTAATGCCATTAATTGCAGGAAGCTCAAAAGTATATACATCGGGAGTTGCTCCTGTAACCATATTGTTAAAATTTAACATTGGCACGTTGTATATCAATTGCAAATCTCCTTCGTATAAAGTCAAAAAAGACTTTTTTAAATCAGCAAGTGTTACCGGAGTACTTCCTGTTAATGGAGTAGCGGTAATAGTACCTGGTGTATAAACTTGGATTGCAGTTATTTTTGCATTACGCAAATTTGGTAAATCCGGGAAATAAAAACGTGTTAAGGTACTGCTCGTAGGAACATTTATCTCAACCGCTTCAAATCTTTCTATTCGTAACATAATTGCGTTTTATAAATTTAAAAATAGGTGGTATTGGCCGACCACCGGCGGTAGCGTTTATACTTCGCAAAAGATTATTTTACGCTAGTGCAATTTTGTGCCAAAATGCCGTACCAATTTACGCTTACATAAGTATTTGAATCCAATGTACTTGGAGCACCTGGTAATACAATACTTGCGTTAATGTTACTTGCACCATTCAACACAATATTTGGTTCACATACTTGTAAACCAAATTCATCAAAACTTGATTGGTCTAATGAATATTGCGCAGGACTTGTTGCCGTTGCAGCATTAAAGTTTGTATTTTGTTGTGTTTGTGGAATATCTAAGTGTTGTAACATAGACCACTTTGGCAAAACGTTTTGATTGTTTACTTGAATGTTCAAATACCCGTTGTAAAGTGAATACAATTGAGCAGCACCTGTTGAAAATGCAGTTCTATTTGGATAAGTGTAAGATACTGCAACTGCGCTTGTAGAAGCACCACTTACTAAACAAATTTGAATACCACTTACAATAAATAAATCTTGAAGTGATAAACGTTGTTCTCTTACCGTTGGTGTCCCGTTAGTATTATCATTAATTAATACAGGAACGTGATATGAAGCACTTGAAGTACTTAAAAGAACCTCGCTTCTTAAATATGAAGGAGTTAATACTGCGTGAGAAGTATCGTATCCTAATTGATTAATTAATGTTCTTGAATTTTCGAACACTAATCTTTGACCGATAGTTGTAGCCATTTTTATTATTTTTTATTTTTTATTAAATGTGAAAAAAGTTAATTAGCATTTTTCTAACATAGCAGCGTTTCTTACACCTGCAATATAAGTTCCTTTACTTGCTAATTGGGTACCTGCGATATTACGAACAGGTTGGTTGCGATATGGATTAACCATAGCACCTAAACCTGCTAATACACCTGTACTTTGCAAAATTTTAACTCCACCAACTGCAATCATACCTGCGCCTAATTTGGCACCAACGTCGCCTTTGATAAATTTAGGGGTTAATACTCCTGCAACAATAGGAACTGCACCATTGATTAGGTTTTTTGTTCCTGCTGACATAGTACTTGTCGCCATTGTTTTGTTAATCATATTACCTACAAATTGAGCAATTACACCACCGCCTATTAAATAAGCAGCGCTTGAAATTGTTCCACCAACTCCGTGCATTGAATGACGACGGCGTTTTGTGTGGTGGCGTTTTTTAGCGTGAGATTTTCTTCTTGCCATTTTTTTTGATTTTTAATTTTTGTTTATGAGAAATTTTTAATTTAAATATGTTTTTTTAACTCTTTTGAGTGTGTTTCTAATTCTTTTAAATATTTTTTTAATCTTTCAGCAGTTTTTATATAAGTATTTTTATATTGTTTATTTGCAGGCATTTTTGATGCTACTAAATTTGTATGAATACCGAATTTAGTAGATGAGATTCTTTTTTGTAAAAGTTCATAATCGTCAAAAGCTCTTTTATTAAATCCATTCATCATATGTTTATGTTGAGCTTCATCTAATTTGTCAACATCTTTTTTTACTTTATGTATTCTACTTAAAATACCTTTTTCGCTAATTTTTTTCTTTTTAACACCACTAATTTTTCGTTTACGCTTAATTGTTTCGTATCCGTGTGGCATTTTTAATCCTTTCTTAGCTAATTCTTTTCTTACTAATGAACTATCTTTAGGGCCCGAAATTCTTTTTTTAGCTACTTTTTTAGCAGTTTTCTTTTTTCCAACAGGACTTTTCCCTTTATGTTTAGAAGAATATATTGCGGAAGCCTGTGCAACATAATCAGTCCATTTGGCAAATCTTTTAGGATATTTCTTTTTAATTGCCTTAGCTTCTTTTACAATCCATTGTAAAGCACTCATTGTTTTTATTTTTTTATTAATAATAATATTGCTAAACCAATACCTGCGTAAATCAATATATTTTTGTTACCTGTTATTAAGTTAGTTACACTTTGTATTGGACTTGCATTATAATTTATTTCAGCATCAGTAAACATTGCTCTTTGTAAATTAGCATACATATTATTTCCGTCCTGGTGTGTGTTCCTTACTGACAAAATATAGTTATTATAAAATATTTTATCGTCCGGTAATAATGTTTGATAATCATTAGGGTAATTTTGTCTATACCATAATAACAATTTTTCCGCTTCCACATCCTTAGCTTTATCACTAATCTTTGGGCCTGTTGCCAAAACTAATCCTAATCTATTTCTTGCATCAGCACTTGATAAATTATTCTTAATAGAATCTATCAATTTATTTGCGTCTGCGGCCGGATGTTCGAACATATTACTTATAAAAGGAATTATAAAAGGTAATATAGCTACTGCCGTATCTATAATAGCAGTAATTGGTAAAGCGGCCCCACCTGTTGCAGCAGTAACCTCAAATAATCCAATTTTATCTGCTTTATATCCTATATAACCTACGTTTTTCACTATTTCTTTCTAGTTAAAAAGTAAATACCTAAACCTGCAACTGCTAATAAAAGTATTGTATTGGTACTAATACCTGTACTTGAACTTGTTTGAGTTGAAGGCATATATTGTCCGGAAGCACCACCATAATAAGTTGGAGTTGGCTTTGTGGCCGTAATTATTCCTGGAGTTGCTTTTAATACTGAATCTAATACATCAGTAAATGTACTACCTATTCCTTCTTGGTTAATACCACTTAATCCTACTAATGACATTTTGTTAACGTTTTTATCTTTATAAAAATATGGTTGTTTTTTTTCGTTGAATTTATCCAATACAGGGTCAATCCAAAATTCTTCCCCATCTCCTCGAACCACACAAAACACGTGTTGCGGGATCTTGTCAAACGGGTCATAAGATGCGAACCTATATATTACTTCAATATCTTCTCCTAAATTCCTTCTAATTGCGTCTGCGATACCGCAGGACATAAGTGCAAACGATTTGCAATCGGAAGGAGTTGATACGATACTTGCAGGTGATTTTAAGAATTGCAAATCATTACTTTCGATTGAATAAGGAACATTCTTTTTTAAAAAATTAAAAATGTTCTTTGATGTTTCTTGTAAATCACTTCCAATAAAATATGGGTATATTTTATCGTATTCATCCGTGTACTTATTGTGCGTTTTTAATATTCCTGTAATAATATCACTTACTCCTTGATTCTCGACAACTACATTTTGTTTATTCAAAAATGGAGTTAGCTTTCCTAAAATTGTATTTTTAGTTATCATTAAAAATTATAATTAAAATTTAATGGAATAGAAATAAAATCTACTACCATATTTCCTTTAAATTCTAATGCAAATTGATTCGTACTAAATTTTCTCATTAAATCACTTATTCCTAAATAAGATAATGTAACAGGAATTGATATAATACTTGAACCGGAAATAATTGTATATGGAGTAATTCCAAAAACACTACCTACTTGTACACCATCAATAAATAAATCTCCTCTAATACTTTGTAAATCCGCAGTAGTAGATGTTGGATTATTTACCTGGACTTGTAAATTTAAAATAGGTTGCGTTAAACTTAGTTTAGAAAAGTCTAAACCCTTATAAAATATATTTATGCTTTTTGATAAAAGGTATTTGGAATACAAAATATAACCAACAATACCTAAAGCTAACCATCCCCAATTTTTATTCATTCAAATAAATTGTCCATAAAAGTACGGCATTTGTATTACAAAATAGCCAAAAACCGCCCTTTTTTGTTAAATTTTTCAATTGTGGATAAAATTAGGGTACAATTTAGTCTTATATTCGTAGAATAAAATTATATTCGCACTACCGCAGGTAGTCGAATATAATTTCTAAAGTACCCGTAATACCGACCTTTACATTAACTTTTTTGACCTTTAATTACATTAAATAGTAAAAAATATTAGGTTTATACCCAATTTTATATAAATTTGGGTATTACTAACATTTAAACCGCTATTTATGGCAAACACTACGTTGCAGGAGCATACTCTCCTGGATATTCAAAGACTCCAAAAAAAACTTAATGTTTTGGAGCAATTACAATCTCTTAAGAATTGGAATAACATTAGAATTATGTTTGAAGCTCAAAAAGACTTTAAACAGGATTTTATTATTTTAGACCAATTCATTTTTCCCTTTATGTTGGAACAGGAAATAAAAAACTTAATTGAAGATTCAATCGACCAATTAAAAAGGGATGTGGAATCATTATCTTTTAAACTTAAAACCATTAACGATGAAAACTAAAAAATACACTATTAGAGAAATTTTTAATTGGTTTACATCAAATGAAGATTTGTTAAAAATGCTTTATAATAAAAATATTAAAAAAGATAAAAACATACCAAAAAATGCTTTTCCATTTGAAAAGTTTTGTCTTGTTATGTTTGAACAACAAATGGATGAATATGATAAATTAGTATTAAAAACAAAAAAAAATAATATATGAAAATTGCAGTAAGTAACGCTTTTACAACTATGCCTGTACAGGACAAATTCGGTTCAATTGTTTTTCCTATGAATGGAC
>Ga0114964_10003613_pt1 | contig 10405 bp, 7 predicted proteins | sample C_131016_MF_Meta_FD_92638 | JGI IMG/M metagenome (GOLD analysis project Ga0114964, IMG submission 92638) | Freshwater microbial communities from Lake Croche, Canada to study carbon cycling - C_131016_MF_MetaG | ecosystem: Environmental > Aquatic > Freshwater > Lake | place: Lake Croche, Canada... | reverse complement strand
ATAGCTCAGGCTCGCCTGCTAAACGGCAAAGAGATGTCTTATAACAACTACGTGGGCGCCGATGCAGCGCTTCGTGCAGCCTTCGACCATAGCGAACCATCGGTGGCGATCGTCAAGCACGCCAACCCTTGTGGCATCGCGATCGGCGACGAAGACGCCGAAGATCGAATCGCTTCGGCTCACGCCAAGGCTCACCTCTGCGACCCGGTTTCGGCCTTCGGTGGTGTGGTTGCCTCGAACCGCCCGGTCACTCGAGCGATGGCCGAGCAGGTGAACAGCGTGTTCACCGAGGTGATCGTAGCCCCTTCATACGAGGTAGCCGCGCTTCAGATTTTGACCCAGAAGAAGAACCTGCGAATTCTCGAACTCCCCACCAACTTCTCGCGTGAGTCGCTCGAGGTTCGCCAGATTTCGGGCGGTCTGCTGCTGCAGGAGCCAGACAAGTTCGACTACCTCGCGGTCGCCAACTGGACCCTGGTTTCGGGCCAAAAGGCCGATGCGGCCACCTACGCAGACCTGATGTTCGCCTGGCGTGCTTGCCGTGCGGTCAAGTCGAACGGAATCCTGCTCGCCAAAGATGGCGCCAGCGTCGGCATCGGCATGGGTCAGGTAAATCGCGTGGACTCCTGCCGCTTGGCCGTTGACCGCGCAAGTTCACGAGCAAAGGGTTCGGTTGCCGCTTCGGACGCATTCTTCCCGTTCAAAGACGGAGTCGAGATTCTGATCGAGGCCGGCGTTCGTGCCATCGTTCAGCCAGGTGGCTCAATGCGCGACCAAGAGGTTATCGACGCGGCGAAGGAAGCCGGAATCACCATGTACCTCACCAACGAGCGTCACTTCTACCACTAAACAAAAGGGGTTTAGGCTAGTACTAAACCAAAATCCAAAAGGAGCACCATGGCACGTTACGGCAAAGTTTCGGTTATCGGATCAGGCTTTTACGGCACCACCACCGCCCAGCGTCTAGCTGAGTACGACATCTTTGAGACAGTTGTGCTGACCGATATTCTCGACGGCAAGCCTCAGGGCGTTGCGCTCGACATCAACCAGAGCCGCCCGGTCGAAGGCTTCGAGACCGAGGTCGTAGGCGCAACCACTCTTCCTGACGGCTCTGGCTACGAGGCCATCGCCGACAGCGACATCGTGATCATCACCGCTGGTTTGCCGCGCAAACCCGGCATGACCCGCATGGACCTCCTCGAGGTCAACGCCGGAATCGTCGGTGGGGTCGCCAAGAACATCGCCAAATACGCTCCGAACGCCGTGATTCTCGTGGTTTCTAACCCGCTAGACGAGATGACCGCTTTGGCTCAAAAGTCTTCGGGGTTCCCTAAGGCACGAGTCATCGGCCAAGCCGGCGTTCTCGACACCGCACGCTTCACCAACTTTGTCGCCGAGGCAACCGGTGCCAAGGTTGGCGACGTAAAGACCTTGACCTTGGGTTCTCACGGCGAGACCATGGTTCCGGTACCGAGCGTTTCGACGGTCAACGGCAAGAAGATTGTGGACGTTCTAGGAGCAGCCAAAGTTGACGAACTGGTCGAGAAGACACGCAACGGTGGCGCAGAGATTGTTGCACTGCTAAAGACCGGTTCGGCCTACTACGCACCGAGCGCTGCAGTTGCTCGCATGGCCAAGGCCGTGCACGAAGATTCTGGCGCCGTGTTCCCGGTTTGCGCCTGGGTCGATGGCGAATTCGGCATCTCGGGTGTTTACCTTGGCGTCGAGGCTCAGCTTGGCAAGGGTGGCATCAAGAAGGTCGTCGAGACCCCGCTAGACGCCGAAGAACTAGCCGCGCTCAAGGTCGCCGCAGAGGCCGTTCGCGCCAAGCAGGCAGATGTCGAAAACCTCTAAATAAAGTTTCAAATCAAAGGCCGTCAGGTGAAATACTCTGGCGGCCTTTGCTGTTAGTCTGAGAGGCTGACCTGTAGCAAAACCACGTGTTTCACCCGGAAACCGTAAAACTTTAAGGCTTTAAGAATTGTCTGAGACGACCCAAAAGAGCGGAACGATTCGCACGCTTTTGCGCATCTTCCCTTATACCAAGGCGGCGTTGCCCCGCATTATCCTCGGCACGATTGCAGCGCTTGGCGCGCACATGCTTGCCCTACAGATTCCGCAGTTCATGCAATCGTTGGTCAACGCTATCGACGTCACAGGCGGTTCGAAGCAGCATTCACTAGACGCCCTTTACCCGGCCGTTTTTTGGGTGCTTGTGCTCGGAATCCTTGAGGCGCTAATGGTCTTGGGCAGGCGCTGGTTGGTGCTGATCCCTGGCACGCACGTCGAGGCGAACCTTCGTCGCACGCTATATGCAAAACTGCAAAAGCTGCCGGTTTCGTTTCACGACAAGTGGCCGAGCGGTCAGCTGCTCAGCCGCGCAACCCAAGACCTGAGCCTAATTCGTCGCTGGCTCTCGTTTGGTCTAGTGCTTCTGCTTGCCAACGGAATCACGATCATCGTCGGTTTGGGCATCTTGTATTCCTACTCGTGGATTCTCGGCACCATCTTCTTGGTTATCGTCGCCCCGCTCTGGGTTATCGGGTTCCGTTTCGAAAAGTCGTACCACACCACAGCCCGCAAGAGCCAAGACCAATCTGGTGACCTAGCCACAGCGGTCGAGCAGAGCGTCCACGGCATTCGAGTCTTGAAGGCCTTCGGCCGCGGCAAATTCATCACCGAAAAGTTTGTCAACGACGCAACCGAACTGCGCAAGACCGAGTTGGTCAAGGCGCGCATGGTCGCTACCCTCTGGTGGTCGCTCTCGGTGATTCCAGAAATCGCCCTCGGCGTCTCGCTATTTGTCGGTGTGATTTTGGTCGAAAACAACCAGCTCACCATCGGCGGTCTCGCCGCCTTCATCTTGACCACTCGCGTTTTGCACTGGCCGATGGACTCGATCGGTTTCTTGCTTTCGATGACCATCGACGCCCGCACCGCCGTCGAGCGTTTCTTCGAGGTAATCGATACCCCGAGCGGAATCGATGACCCGGACGAAGCGACCGAGATTCAGGAGGTGCGCGGAAGACTCGTCTTCGAGGACGTTCACTTCAGATACCAGGACGCACCAGAGGGCGAACCAGACCTCCTCCGCGGAATAAACCTAGAGCTGATGCCGGGCGAATCAGTTGCGCTAATCGGTGTGACCGGTTGCGGCAAGACCACTCTCACCGCCTTGGCCACGAGACTTTATGAGGTAACCGGCGGCTCGATCAAGCTCGATGGCGTGGATATCCGCGAGTTGACCGCGGTCGAACTACGCAGTCACCTGGCGATGGCTTTCGAAGACGCAACACTGTTCTCGGCGAGCATTCGCGACAACGTTTTGCTCGGCAACCCCGACGCCAGCGAGGACGACCTTCAGCAGGCGCTCGCGATCGCGCAGGCACAGTTTGCTTATGATCTACCCGAGGGTCTCGAAACCAAGATCGGCGAAGAAGGCCTATCGCTTTCGGGCGGTCAGCGCCAGCGCTTGGCTCTTGCTCGCGCAGTTGCGGCCAAGCCAGCCGTCCTAGTTCTCGACGACCCTCTTTCGGCGCTCGACGTCGACACCGAAGCCATGGTCGAAGACGCACTTCGAACAGTGCTGAAGGCGACCACGGCGCTAATCGTCGCGCACCGGCCGTCCACGGTTCAGCTCGCCGACAAGGTCGCTCTAATGCAGGACGGCAGAATCACAGCCTTCGGTAAGCACAGCGAACTACTCGCCACCAACGACCACTACCGATTCGTCATCAGCAGCCTCGACGCTGCCGGCGCACTGATTGAGGTGAAGTAGATGTCGATGCAGGGTGTGAAAAACGAAGAAAAGATTGAACTCAGCAAAGAGGAGCAGAAGCGCGTTCGCGCTCGCTCGATGGCGCTACTCGGCTCGATCATCAAGCCGGTTAGGCACCGCCTCTGGGTGAGCCTGCTTTTGGTCACCCTGTCGCAGGGTTTGCGCGTTGCTCTTCCCGGCGTGATCGCAATCGTCATCGACCGAGCGCTTCCGGCGGCAGTCAAGGGCGACTTCACGCTCCTCTGGTGGCTGGTCGGCGGCTATCTAGTCGGCGCGGTTATCGCCTCGGCTCTGATCGCGGTGTTCGTGCAATACGCAGCCAAGATCAATCAAGACATCATGCTTGGGCTGCGCAGGCGACTGTTCGCTCACACCCAAAAGCTGAGCATTGAGTTTCACGAAACCTACACCTCTGGCCGCGTGATTTCGCGCCAAACCAACGACCTCGACTCGATCATGGAGCTGCTCAACTCGGGCGGCAACGAAATGATCGCGGGCATCCTGTTCATGATCTTCACCGCGGTTGCGATGATTCTGCTCGACGCTCAGTCGTTCCTATTCGTGCTGATCTCGTTCATCCCGCTATGGTTCCTGACCCGTTGGTTCCAAAAGCGAACTCGCACCAACTACCGCAAGACCCGCGTAGCCTCGGCAAAGTTGATCGTGCACTTCGTTGAGACCATGACCGGCATTCGTGCGGTCAAGGCCTTCCGCAAGGAAGCTCAGAACCAGGTCAAATACGCCGAACTCGTCGAGGACTACCGCGACGTGAACGCAAAGGTCATTCAGCTGTTCGGTATCTTCGATCCGGGTCTGATCTTTATCGGTCGAGTAACCGCGGCAGCCGTCTTGCTATTCGGTGGTCTTCGCGTGATCGAAGGAAGCCTCGGAATCGGCGTCCTGCTCTCTTGCATTCTTTACGTGCGCAGCTTCTACGACCCGATGGAACAGCTCGCTATGTTCTACAACTCGGTTCAGTCGGCAAACTCGGGTCTCGAAAAGATCTCGGGTGTGCTCGAGGAGGAACCTTCGGTTCCGGAGGCAGAGACACCAACCCCGCTTACCGAACCTCACGGACACATCGAATTCAACGATGTTCAGTTCTCGTATTCGAACGGCACCGAGATTCTGCCCAACTTCTCGCTCGATATTCCGGCCGGTCAGACTCTCGCGCTGGTGGGAACCACCGGTGCCGGCAAGTCAACACTCGCCAAGCTGGTAGCCAGGTTCTATGACCCGGTAAAGGGTGAGGTAAAGCTCGACGGCATCGACCTTCGTGAAATCAGCGACATCGATTTGCGTCGCGCCGTCGTCATGGTGACCCAGGAGGCATACCTGTTCTCGGGTACCGTCGCCGAAAACATCTCGCTCGGCAAGCCGGGCGCGACCCGCGAAGAGATCGAGTCTTCGTCTAAGGCTGTAGGTGCCCACGAATTCATCATGGCTCTGCCCGATGGCTACGACACCGACGTCAACAAGCGCGGTGGCAGAGTGAGTGCGGGTCAGCGCCAGTTGATTTCGTTTGCTCGTGCGTTTATCGCCGACCCTGCGGTTTTGATTCTCGACGAGGCAACGGCATCGCTCGACATCCCTAGCGAGCGTTTGGTTCAGCACGGCCTCAAGACCCTGCTCGCCGACCGCACCGCGATCATCATCGCTCACCGACTCTCGACCATTTCGATTGCCGATCGCGTCTTGGTCATGGAGCACGGGCGCATCACCGAGGACGACAAACCGGCCGTCCTGATTGCCGGCACCGGCAAGTTCGCCAAGATGCATAAGGCTTGGCGCGACTCACTGGTTTAGTGCACCTGATATAGTTGCCTAAACGCGCAACAAGGATGGTTTTTCTATGGCTGGCACACCCGTAACCCTTTTTCAGGGTCCCCGAGGTAGTTCTGACGAGCGCGCTGCCCTGCTTTTTGACGGCATCGAGCCAACCCAGGTCCTTGCTCTCGACTCGCTAGACGAGCTACTTTTCACCGTTGACACCGTCGACGGAACCTTCGGCATCATCCCGCTCGAAAACAACGTCAACGGCGAGTTCACCGGAGCGCTTTCGAGACTGATTCTCACCACCGAGCACTGCATGGTCACCCAGGTTCGCACGCTCGAAGAAGAGATCGGTGCCTACGGCCTGGTTGGCAACGTGATTCCTCGCGAGGCCCTCGTCAACATCGATATCCTGCCCAAGTTCTCACGAGCACTTCGCGAGCTCGACGTCGAAGCGCTTCCTGCCGAGACGACCTACGAGGCCTGCAAAGCCGTTATTCAGCGCGGAAACCCTGAGATGATCGCATTTGCACCCCGCAAAATTGCCGAGAGCCTAGGTCTCGTGCCGGTTATCGCACTGGCCCACCACAACCAGATGTTGCGCACCCGCTACGGTCTTTTGCAGCGCGACCCGATTCTGAGCCCGAAGTCTTCGCGCTCGACCTTCCTGCTTTGGCCGAAGGACGACTCTGTCGGCACGCTCTCGACCATGCTCGAGGAGTTCCGGGTCAACGACATCGACATCGTCTCGCTTCGCTCGTTCCTGTTCGCGCTGGACTCCTCGCACGCGTTCCTGTTCTCGGTCAACAACGGCCTGCTCGACGCAAAGCTGCAGGCGACTCTCAAGACTCTCGTCGGCCAAGGCGTTCGAGCAAGGTTGCTGGGCGACTACGCAATCGAAGACCTACTGCCAATCGACACCACCGTCGAGAAGGTTCGCATGCTTGACGGCATCGCCAACTACGAAGCCGAAATGGTGAGACTCCAAGGCGGCAAGGCCTAATGAGCAAGCGGACCTGCCTTTACCTGGGTCCCGCTGGTAGCTTCTGCCACCAGGCAGCGCTGTTGCTAAACGATGACTTCGAATTACAACCGGCCGCAACCGTTGCCGAAATCGTCGCGGCAGTAGAGTCGGGCAGTGCCTACTTCGGGCTCGTTCCAATTGAGAACAGCGTTGACGGCGAGGTTACCTCAACCGTTGACAGCATCGTGTTCAACACCTCCGACGTCTTGGTTCGAGACGAAGTTGTCGTGCCGGTCGAATTCGATTTCTTCGTGAAGCCCGGCGTCACCTCGATTACCCGCGCGGTCAGCCACCCGGTTGGGCTCGCTCAGTGCCAGCGCTACATCGCCGAAAACTCTCTGCAGGTAGAAACCTCGGCTTCGACCAGCGCGGCAGTGGCATCTGTGGCCCAAGGCGAAGCGACCGATATCGGTGCCCTAGCCTCACCGATCGCCGGCGCGCTCTACGGCCTGGTTCCGCTTGCCAAAGCAGTTCAAGACAACGCCGGTGCCCACACCAAGTTTTATCTCCTGGGCAAGAGCATCCGCGCGCGCCAAGAGGGCCGCGAATACCGCACCTGGGTGACGGTGATTCCGCCAACCAATCGCACCGGGATCCTAGGCGACATGCTTGCCGAGTTCTCGAGCCGTGGCATCTCACTCAGCTCGCTCTCGAGCCGCCCGTTGAGAGCCGACATCGGCGCGTACGCTTTCAACTTCACTATTGAGGGCTACGTGCAAGACGAGCAGGTTCGCGCCGCTCTCGAGGCAATCATCGCGCTCGGTTCAAAAGTTCGCGTGGTCGGCTCGTTCCCTGAATGGGCCGGCGTCGGAGTTGTCGGCGCCGTGATCGGCCTAACGGGCGTTGGTGCAGGCTCAAAGGTTTCGTTCTCAAACCAGCTCGATGTGGCGGTAGAAGGATGAGCGTGAAGTTTGGCGTAATCGGGGCCGGTCTTATCGGCGGCTCAATCGCGAAGTCGCTCGCCAGTGAGGCAATCGTCTGGGACGCCGACCCAAAGACCATCGAAGCTGTGAAGGCTCACGGCATCGAGGTGGCGGCGAGCATTGACGCGCTGTCGAATGTCGTTGATCTGCTAGTTATCGCGGTTCCATTTGCCGCTTTCACTGAGGTTTTTGCTCAGGTTCAGGCGGCTGCCGCAAGGCGCGAAAAGCCACTTTTGGTAACCAACGTGCTCTCGGTCATGAACCACGTCGAGGTGACCGAGCCAAACATCGAGTTTGTCGCCGGCCACCCGATGGCTGGAACCGAGAATTCCGGCTTCGAGGCAGCCAAGCCAGGGCTTTTCGCTGGCGCAACCTGGGTGCTTGCCAAGGCTTCTAAGCCTCTGGAAGACCTCGTGACCAGCCTCGGCGCAAGAGCCTTAGTTCTAGCCGAAACCGACCACAACGAGGCCGTGGCGCGAATCAGCCACCTTCCGCACGTCCTAGCGGCGGCTCAGCTGTTGGCGATTGCCGATGGCGACCAGAGTTTTGCTTTGGCGGCGTCCAGCTTCAAAGACTCGACCAGGGTTGCCGGCACCAAGCCCGAGCTCACCGCAGGAATGGTTGGCAGCAACCGCGAAGAGGTTTTGCGCTCGATTGAGGCGCTCAAGGGAGTGCTCGAGGAGTTCACCGACGTTTTGGCCGCCGGCAACGACGAATCGCTAACTCGCTTGTTTGAACGCGCAAAGTCGTTGCGCGATAAAAACCTCTAGCGCTTCGAGTAGGTTGCGATCGCTAACGCGGTCATCGAAGGCAACGTGGTTGCCATGACCCCGCCCTTGGCGACTACCACGGTTAGCCCGCGGCAAACCCTCTTGCCCTTGGAAAGCAAGACTGGCGTTTTGCCACCGGAGACCACATCGCAGTAGTAACCCGCAGCTAGGCCGGTCTTGATGCCCTTGTACTTTTGGGTTGTCGAAGCCGAGTTGAACAAAACGTAGCCCTTGGCTCCTCGGCCATAGCCGTAGGAGTTGTTGTTGCTCCAGTGGTTGACCTTGGTTTGGCCGTTTACGTACTTGTGCCAGCGAATCATGCCCTGAACAGCCGTCCAGCGGCCGACACAAATCATCTGACCCTGAACGTAATTGGACTTCACTCCGGTGCCGGAGTTGCAAACGTTTAGCCCAGATTTTAGAACCGGCGGCTCGTTGAAGTCCGAGAAGGCATAACCCGAATAGAGCATCGGGTCGCCGAACGGTTCAGACAGGGTGTAAATCATGGCCATCAGGTAGCGCTTGCCATCGGCGTAGGTGAGAGCTCCGCCATTTCGCTCGGTGTCGTGGTTGGTGATCATGGTGACCTCGAGGTTTGAGGTTCCCATGCCTCGGTACTGGCTGTTTGGCACGTCCAAGTCGCTTGCCCCGTTGAAGGTCCCGAATGCCGACTTCAGGCCGCTCGACCAATCAAACGAGAACAGTGCACCGATTTGGTAGTAGGTGCTTGGCTCCGGTGGCCCACCGATGACCTCGTTCACGAAGAACGCGCTCTGATCGGTCAACTGTGCCTTGATCGCGGCTAGGTCGGCAACCGGAATGTGCTTCGCAGCATCAACCCTGAAGCCCTTGACGCCGAGTGAGAGCAAGTGATTCAGGTAGCCGGCAATTTTGCCCTGAACATATGGCTCTTCGGTGGCTAGGTCAACCAGGCCGCCGAGCTGGCAATCCTGCACCTCGGTTACGTTGCTGTAATTCGCGATGTCGGCCTGGCAGTTGTGAGTCGGCGAGAAGTAGTGAAAGTTTGTGGTCGTGTATGGCACCTCTGGGAACGTGTAGCTACCGCCGGCCATGTGGTTGATGACGGCGTCGGCAATGACATCGACCCCTGCCTCATTGCAAGAGTTCACCATGCGAGTGAAGTCAGCCTCGGAGCCGAGGTTCGAGTCGAGCGTGTAGGCGGTCGGTTGGTAGTGGGTCCACCACGATCCGCCATCGATGCTCTGTTGCGGTGGCATGACCAAGATCCAGTTGACGCCTGCCGGACCAAGTTGCGTGCGGCACTCGGTGGCCAGCGACTTCCAGTTCCACATGAACATCTGCATACCCACGGTTGACTCGTTGATCGTCTGCGATGGAGTGACGTTGGCCTGGCTCGGCACAGCCACAAGGCCGATTAGTGAAGCGGCAACCAAGGCAACCAGAGCTTTTAACGTGCGGGTAAGAGTCATGCCCTAAGTTTAGCCACGCGTTATTCGCTAGGCTAAGAGTGGTTCAGTTATTCACTGGAAAATCACAACGAGAGCGAGTGCATCCGCATGTCCAAGATCAAAGTAGTCGGAACAGTTGTCGAACTTGACGGCGACGAAATGACCAGGATCATCTGGCAGAACATCAAGGACTCGCTGATCCTCCCGTTCCTCGACATCGACCTCGAGTACTACGACCTTTCGATCGAACACCGCGACGCAACCGACGACCAAGTGACCATCGACGCCGCTAACGCGATCAAGAAGCACGGTGTCGGTGTGAAGTGCGCAACCATCACCCCAGACGAAGCCCGCGTCGAAGAGTTCAAGCTCAAAAAGATGTGGAAGTCGCCAAACGGCACGATTAGAAACATCCTCGACGGCGTAGTCTTTCGCGAGCCAATCATCATCTCAAACGTCCCGCGCCTAGTGCCAGGCTGGACCAAGCCGATCATCATCGGCCGCCACGCTCACGGTGACCAGTACAAGGCAACCGACTTCAAGGTTCCCGGCAAGGGCCGCGTAACCATGACCTGGACGCCTGAAGTTGGCGAGCCTGAGACAATGACCATCGCCGACTATCCGGAGCACGGTGGTGTCGCGATGGGCATGTACAACTACATGGACTCGATTCGCGACTTCGCCCGAGCCAGCTTCAACTACGGTTT
>Ga0114964_10003612_pt1 | contig 10408 bp, 3 predicted proteins | sample C_131016_MF_Meta_FD_92638 | JGI IMG/M metagenome (GOLD analysis project Ga0114964, IMG submission 92638) | Freshwater microbial communities from Lake Croche, Canada to study carbon cycling - C_131016_MF_MetaG | ecosystem: Environmental > Aquatic > Freshwater > Lake | place: Lake Croche, Canada... | reverse complement strand
GGTCGAGTTTTACCTCCTCAGGAACAGTAAAGATGATCGGGCTGTCCGGGTTGACAAGAATGTGTTTCTGTTTCTTCTTTTTTACCTCGACCTTCATCTGCTTGAATGTGGCATTGGCCTTGCCTGTTCCCTTGACGAGGTCGTAAGTCTTTCTACATCCAGGGATGAACAACGTGCCAGTGAGGAGGAGCGCTAGTGTGAGGTGGTAAAGGAAGGAGAGGGTGATGAAGCGATGTAGGCGGCCGTGGCGGCCCTGCCAATAGACAGCGTCGCAATGAAAAGGATTCCAGACGCGCGGGCTGGAGGGAGAAACGGTGAGCAAACGAATCATTCCTGACGGATATCGGTTTGCCGGAGGTTCACTTCAGGTCTTTGAGAAGATCGCTCTCGCCGGAGGCGAAGGGGCTTTGGGGGATTTCGTCAGGCTTGGCGACCTTGTCGATGCCGAGGACTTTTTCGGCCTGTACCGGCGGAGGTTCCGAAGCTGGCGCGGCAGACGGCGCGGCAGACGGCGCGGCAGACGGCGCGGCAGACGGCGCGGCAGACGGCGCGGCAGACGGCGCGGCAGACGGCGCGGCAGACGGCGCGGCAGCGGCCTTAGCCGCACGTTCAGCTTCAGCCTTGGCTGCCGCAGCTTCCTCGAGCGCCACCTTGGCAGCGGTCGCGGCCTGTTTGTGCTGCCATGTGATGTAGCTGAAGGTGCATAGCAGGGCGATGAAAAATACGTGCAGTGCGGCGGAAACAGCGGTCCATTTCCAGAGGATCTTGGCCGAGCGTGGTGAACGCGGACTCGAGGGTTTGATTGTCATCGTGGTGATAGGGGAAGTTGTGATTATTCGGCGGCGTCCTTGCCGGCAAAAGTGGCCAGTTCTGGCAGGACGAGTTTTCCTCGGGCATACCGGGCCGCCTCGGACTCAGGATAATCCCAAGTCACGCGCTTGTAGCGGCGATAGGCCTTTTCGAGCTGTTCGGCGCTACCGGCGCTGCGGTAGGATTCACCGGCCCAGAAAATGGCGTCAGCGGTGAAATGGCCGTGCGGATAGTTCTCTGCGAGATGGTCAAAGTTTTCTCCGGCTTTCTGGAACTCGGCAGCCTTGAACCGGCATTGGCCGGCGCGGAAGAACATGCGCTCGGCCCACTCATGCTGCGGAAAGCGCTCGACGAACTTCATGGCGACATCCGCGGCAGCGGGGTATTCCATCTTATTGTAAAAATACTCGGAGATGCGGACGATGACGTTGGCGACCAGGGGATTATCCGGCCAGGTGTAAGCGAGCGTGACGTAATCGGCACTGGCAGCATCCATGTCGCCATTTTCCTCTTCGCACTGGCCGAGTTTGTATTGGGCGTCGGGCGCGAGCGGATGGCCGGAGTGGTTGGAGATGATGTCTCGGTAGTAGCCGATAGCTTCGTCGTATTTCTTGAGTTCCTGCGCGAACTGACCGAGAAGGTAATCAGTTCTGGCTTCATACGCCTTGCTGGGATAATTCTCATGAAGCTCCTTAAGCAGTTGGAGACCCTCGGAGAGTGATTTGTTCGCTTGGTCGTCCTGCTTGAGGTTGCGGTAATTCTTGAAGAGCTCGAAGTAGGCCTCGGCCATTCGAAACTGTGACTCGATGGCGATGCTTTCGGCGCCATATTTTTTCTCGAAAACAAGCAGTTTTGCGTCGGTTCCCTTCACGACGTTGATGGTCTTTTCGATCTTTAGGGCACCGTCGCCCTTACTTGTGTAGGTGAGGGTGAGAGTGTCGCCGAAGTAGGCCTGCATCGTGTTGGTGCCGGGGACGGGTTTTTCGCTGGCCACGAGAGGGAAGCTGCCGGTGAACTCGCCGCTGTGGCCGAGTGTCTCCATCAGCTTGGTGGTGAACTTTTCGCCGCGTGGGCTTGTGATGGTTATGTCGACACTGTCGGCATCGGCGGTCACATCGGCGGTCAAATCACGTACCTTAACGAATACCTTTTCCCCGATGTAGAGTTCGTCAACGGGCTTGTCGTATTTGCTGTCGGTGAACTCGACGCTGGGTGTGACGGCGAGCCGGGCTTGGTCAGTGTACTCACGGTCGCCCACTTTGTAGGTGACGGTGATAATGTCCTGGCCGTTGATGTTGAAAACGGGGACGACGTTGGCGATCTGTTGGCTCTGCTTGCTGGCGGCGGGTGAGTTGCGCTGGATGAGGGAGCGTGTGTCGCCGAATTCACGCACGCTGGTCGACGGCGAATCCTTGTCGCCAAGCTTCATGAGGATTTGTCCCACGAATCGGCCGGTTTCGAGCGCATGAAAGGAGGAGAGAGGGCAGATGACCTCGGCACGGCTACCGTTGGAGGTTGTGAGGATGGCAGTGACTTCGCTAAAGGAGTCTTTTGCCGCAGCAGGATCAATGATCTCGAAGGTAAGGGGAGGTTCGAAGGCGACCGACTTAATGCCGTTGGTCCGAGGGTTGTTCGACGGGGTGTAGACCATCTTCTGCTCGCCGTCATCCGAGACTTTCACGCTCGATGGGATGAAGGAGACCTTGACGTCAGCTGGAGCCACGGGGTCGAGGGGGGCAACGCGCATGACAGGGTTGCCGTGATCGGTGTTCTGTTCGTCAAGGTAGTGGGCCTCAAGTGTGACGCCAGGTTCAAACTTTAATCCGTTGGTCTTTTGCGGGGACCAGATGTCGAATTCCTTGGTGAAGACTCCGCTGAATGGCTTCGTTTCGGTCGCCTCCATGACGGTTTTCTTTCCATCGGAAGTGCTCAGACCGAACTTCACCTTGTCGCGTTGGTCCGTGGTATCGAGGTCGAAGTCGGTAATGCTCACGACGACACGATCGCCGGGCTCGACTCGTCGGACCTGCTTGATAAAGCGCTCAGGCTCGCTGCGGCCTTGGACCGGGACAAATTCATAGCCAATGAAGCCGATCTTGCCGTCGCAATAAGTGCACCTGAGCTGCTGTGTGAGATAGCGCGGCTTGTCGGGCAAAACCATGTTGAACTGATCCTCATATACAGCAGTCACCTGATCGCGTGGAGTAAGACAGAGACCGTTGGCGACGTCGCCGGCAGGGGAGGTTTTTGCCGGAACGAGGAGGGTGCCCGCGACATCGGCAACTTCGAGTTCGGCGATGCGGGGAGTACTGCCGGAGAATTTCTCGATGAAGAGGCGGACGTAACGTCCCTCAGTGCCGGAGATATCGATGGAGACGCGGGTAACGTTGTCAGAGGAGGTCTGAGTGACGCGCTTGGCCAGCGTATCAGTCGATCCGGTGAACTTGGCTGTGGCGGCGACGGTCTTCCATTCGTTGAGGTCGTTGGAAACCTGCACGGCGAATTCGACTGGAACCTTGTCCTTGGCGAGAGCGTCGGAGGTCCACTTGAAGGTGCCGAGCTTGGTCGCCTGCTTGAGGTCGACGACGATGAACTTGGGTGCGCGCTCATCGTTTAGGCCCTCCCAGAAGGTCTTCGGGTTGTTGTCGACAGCGCGCATGGCGTCATTGCTGGAGGAGTGGTCGCTAGCGAAGATGTTGACGGGGATCTCGATGGTCGGAATGGTGCCGCGGAAGATGCCTGTGTGCGGCCCGGTCTCGGTGAGCTTGGCGGTGGCGCGGCTGCCGCTAGTGGAGGCTGTCAAGAGCACGCTAACGATATCGGGATCCTTGCTCACGTCGCGGTCTGGGTCCTTGACCTGAAGGAAGATGTTGTTGCCGGGCTTGAGTTGGCTTCCATCGCGGAACTCCTGACGGAATTCAAGGCCGGCCTGCTTTCCGGCGCCGCGGTTATTTTCACGCTCTCGTTCCTCCGAACTGACTTCTTCATTTTCCTTGATCTCCGTGGAGGAGATGCGGAATTCGGCGTCGGAGGCGAGGTGTATGGCGGACGGCGGAGGTGCGATGGAGGTGAACTGCTTTTTGAAGTCGTCGGTGTAGTCGTACGAGATGACGTCGCCGCCGGTGACCTGCAGGATGTGGTCGCCGGGCTTGGGGTCGCCGAGCTGGGTAGGGAGTTCAGCACGGAAAAAGCCCTTGGCGGATAGGCTGGGCTCGAGGCGCACGACCTCTCGGTCACCGGAGGTGGTCGTTACTACGACCGGGATGTAGCTCTGGCCGCGGCTCACGCCGAGATCGGTGTCCTGGATAACGATATTGAGAGGCATGCCGGGCGTGTGCCAGAGCTTGGCACTACTTCCGATGATGCCGATGCTGCGCAGGAGGGTAAGTTGGTCGCTGTAGCGTTTGTCCTGACCGTAGAGTTCGGAGAGGCGAAAGAGGATTTCATTGGAAACCTCCTTCGATGGGCTGAGGTCCATGACGTTGTGAAAACGGGCCTTGGCTTCCTCGGTGTCACCGCGCTGCTGGGCGAGTACTCCCAGGAAAAACTCGCCGCGGCTGGCGATCTTCTTGTCCTTCGACTTGGCCATGACCTCGAAGGCCTTGGCTGCCTCGGTGTACATCTTCTGGTTAAGGTAACATTCACCGATGCGGAACTGGGCCTCGACGGCCTGGGGCGTGTCGGGGAAGTGGTTGATAAGAGAAAGACACTCGGAACGCGCGAGGTCATATCGAAGTGTCTTGAAGTATACGTCGGTCAACTGGAGTTGGGTCTTGGCCTTTTCCTCTGCGGGGACTGCGGTGGCATTTTCGTTATTAATGATCCAGCGGCGGAGGATCTTCTCTGCCTTCTCGTGGGAGGAGTCTTCGTCGCGCTTCAGAAGTTGCTCGGAAATCCATCGGAGGAAATCGGAGGGAAGTTTCTCGGAGTATTTGTCAAAGAGAGTTTCGTTTTTTTCAAAGCGATTCCACGCATCCTTGGAGTCGCCGTCGCTGAAGCTTGCGGCGGCCTTCAGCAAGGGAGCCCATTCAAGCTTTTCGTCGATCTCGGTGGCGCGGAGGCCGCTTTTTCCTCCGAGACTGAAGAGAGACTGCTCGGTCTGGGTCCGGAGATCGGCGCTCACGCCGGTGAATCGATTCATGGCGGATCGGAGGACGAGGCCGGCGAGTTCGGGCTTGCCTATGGCGACGAGTTGCTGCGATGAGGGAAAGAAGACACCGGTGAGCTTATTGGTGTCGGAGGGGTTTTGGGCGGCGGCGTAGCGATTGAGTCTTTCGGCGAAGTCAAAGGCGTTGCCCCCCTGCGCCTGCCGGACAATGAGGGCGGGAGTCCAGAGGCCGTTGGGGGACACAGCGTCGGCGTCGGCGAGGAGTGCTATCTGTTCGGGCGTGCTGGCGTCGAGCTGCGCGGAAATTGCTTTCTTGACAAGGGTGTCGAGCCACTGCATCGGAAGGTTTCCGGTTTCCCACAACAAATCAGTGGGGCGGGAGGCGGCCAGCCCGAGGGACTGACGGGCGGCGACCGGGTCTTTTTTGCCAGTAAGGAGAAGGTGGGCGCGGAGCAACTGGATGGTGCCTTGCTGGGGGCCGCGCGAAGGGCGGGCCAGGTAATCATCGAGCAGTGGAAGCACCCAGTCGGAGGAATCGGGGGACGACTTTGCCAGGATCGACAGGATGTCGGGTTCGGCGCCGATGGTTTTGGCGATATTGTCAGCAGCGAGAAGGGTGGCCTTGGCGGCGACCAAGTCGCCGGTGGCGATCTGGACGACCCCAAGACGGCGCAGGTAATCGAAAGCACTGAGACTACCAGGGTAGAGTGCGTTGAGCTCGTTGATCCGCTTCTGCATATCCGCAGGCAGGCGGTTTTGCTCGGCGATGGAGAAGAGGAAGGACTGGACGGACTGGCTCTGGCTCATGCCGTCCAGCGGCCATGGATTGCCGCCGGCCTTCGCAACGGCGTCGGTGAGGAGCGTGCCGAGGGCAGCATTTTGCGGCGCGCCGAGTTGCAGGATCGCTGTAGCGGCCATGGAGAGCGGACCGGTGGCGCCGGGGATTTTCTCAAAATAAAGCTGGCTGGCAGAGATGACCTTTTTCGGCTGGTGGGCTTGATTAATGATGTTGATGAGGTCTACCCCGCCTTCGAGAGCGGCGGCGCCGCCTGCCTCAAGAAGCCGGGGCATGAGCTGTTCGGCTTGTGCCGTGGTGCTGTCGTCGACATTGGCTCCGTTGCCGCGCAGGCGCTGAAAATCGAGGGATGCCTTGACGATGGGGTTCCCATTGACACGAGCGAGCATGTCGTTGAATATTTTCAACGACGGGGCGACGGTTTTATAGGCAGCGAGTCGGGCCGTTATGGAAACGTCGAGCGACTTGAGAGCGGGACCCCAAGCGATTGTGCGGGTGAGATAGCGTTCCAGTGAGGAAAGCAGAATTGCGAAACGTTCGCCAAAGGCAGCGCGTGCTGCGTCGGCCTCCGGGCCAGTCTTGGCATCCTCGGGCAGCTCGGTGAAGCAGGTGTCGGCAAATATCTTAATGACCTCGGGTCCGTTGGAGGAGAGGCCGTCGGTTTCGAGGAAGGCTTTGGCGTTTTTTATGGTGCCGGCGACGTCGTGGGCGGAAACTGCCAACTTAAGGAGGCGGAAGCGAATCTGGTTTTGCGCGGCGGCGCGGAGGGTAACGTTTTTCTGCTCGGGGAGTTTTTCGAGCGTCTGCTCAAGTAGCTTGGGATAGGCATCGGTGCTGTTCGATCTGGCGGTGACCTCGCGGTAGAGATTCCAAGCGGCGTCATTGGCGGGATTGTCTGCGAGGAAAGCGATCAAGAGTTTTTCGGATTCGACGGCAGTTTTCGGGTCAAGGCTTAGGGCGTTGGCGAGAGCAAGGCGGAGTAGCGGTCCCCAGGCTGTGCCTGCCAGCTTCGGGAGCAGGGTGTTACCCAGGGCGATGGCCTGATCCCCGAGATGTAGCGAGGTCAACAACTCGACGGCACTTACTTGGAACTGTGGGTCGCCGGTTTTTACGCCGAATTCATTGGCAATCTGTGTGATGAGGGCGGCACTGGCGGGATCGCGACGGGCGGATTCGATGACAGAGGAGGCAATTGGGGGCGTGAGCGTAAATGTGGGGAGCTTGCGCTCGAACTCGAAGGCGGCGAGGGCGCCCTTGGAGTCGCCGGCCTTGAAGAGGTGTACTGTTTCAGACAAGGCGGCGCCGACGGGGTCGGCAGGATAAGAAGCCTTGTAGCGGTGGACAATCTCGGCTGCGCCCCGGTTGTCGTTCTTGGATGCGCGGAGACGGTAGAGACGGAGGAGAAACTCGCGCGAGCGCGAATCCTGCGGGAAGGCCGCGGTAAAATCGTCGAGGCTGCGCAGGGTGATGTCCGTGGCGCCTAACTGGGTGGCTGCGCGGATGGCGCCGGCCAGAGCCTCGGCGCGCTCCGGGACGGCAGGAGTCTTTTCGGCAAGTGTACGGTAGGCGGAGAGAGCCTCGGCTGGGGAGCCGTTGGCCTCGCGCAGATGGGCGTTGAGCAGAACGAGCGTGTTGCGCTGCGGGAAGGAGGAGGAGGCGTCCCGGAGGGCAGTTTCCGCGGTCTGCTGGGCGGAGATGAGCAGACCGGCGGCGATCTGGGCGTGTGCAAGCTGGATGGCGAGGATCGTTTTTTCGTCGCCTCCAGCGGATCGGAGGGCCTTCTCAAGCGGAGCGATGGAGTCGGCAACCTGGCCGGCCTTCACTGACGCGGAGAGCTCGTTGTCGGCAGTCACCGCAAGAGCAACTTGCATGGTCACGAGAAAGGTGGCGAGGCAGAGGGTGTGATGAACTTTCACAAGGTCAAAAAAGGGTTGCGCAGAGCGGGAGGCTTGGTGCGGGTGAGGTTCAGCTTTCGCCAGGGTGATCCTTGCGTTTCTGGATAAGTTCGAGAATCTTCTGGGCGTTGCCGATCATCTTGCTGTTGGGGTAGTTCGAAATGAGCTGGTTAAACTTGTTCACAGCGTCATCGAGACGCTTCATCTTCACCAGAGTGCGGCCGTAGTTGTAGAGCACGATGTCGATGAACTTACTGTCCTGATATTTGGCGAGTGCCTCCTCATAGAGGTCGAGAGCGCGGGTGAAGTTTTTCTTACTGCAGTAGTACTCGGCCATCTTGGAAAGGGCGTCACCGGCCTGGTTTGAATTAGGGAACTTTTCGTAACAGGCAGTGAAGGCCTGGAACGCCTGATCATAGTTATTGCTATTCTCGGTATTACCCATCTGCTCGTAGCATTCGCCGATGGCGTATTGAGCGGCAGGGGCTAGCGGAGAGATTTTCAAGGCAGCAAGACGATTGTAGATGCCGATAGCCTCCTTGAACTTACCCTCCTTCTGGCGGACTTGCCCCATGAGCAGGAGGGCTTCATCCACAAACGGGCTGTCGGGGAAACGACGCTGAAGCTCAAGACATATTTGCGAGGCGTGACTCAGGTCGTCCATCGCGAAGTATATCTTCCACATCTGCACATAGGTATGTTCGAGAAGGCTCTGGTTGAGGGCGCCGGAGCTTTTGGCGACCTGCTCGACTTCGGCCAGTGCCTGTTTGTATTTTTCGGTCGCCTGTTTGGCGAGACCCAGGTCCTTGTAGATGTTGCCGATGTTTTTTAGTGATTCACCGGTGTTGAGGGCCGTCTTGAACTTGAGTTGTTCGTCAGAGATCTGGGTGTTGGCGACCTGGAGGGAGTTGAGGTTGCCCTCAATGACCTTGACGTTGACCTTGCGCAGGACCGGCGCCGCTTCGCTGCTGAGGATGTCATTGTATTCGATTTCAAAGACGTCTCCCACTTGCGCGGAGAGGGCATCGGCCTTGCAGGTTTCGCCCTCTCGGACGAGCAGGATCTCGCCGGTGAACACGCCGGTGTGAACCGTCGATACGGGGACCTGGGGAGTGGCCGCGGTCTTTGGAACGGTGTCTGAGATCTGCGGGGCGGTGGGCGGCGGCGCCGGGCGCTCGGTCAGCGTGATTTTCTTTTCCCCGATCACCTTAAAGGTAACGGCGGTTCGAGCGGGAGTTTCCTGAGGGACGGAGGCATCGGCCGCCTTGGAGGCGGTTCGAGCGGGGGTCTCCGGGCCGGCGGGGGCATCGGTCGCCTTGGCAGCGGCTTCAGGGTCGTCGACGGGACGTTTGACACGTACGGTTGCCTCGATCGTGTCGGCCTTGGGGGAGGTGTCACGGTCGGCATCCTGAACGAGCAGGAAGACGGGTTTTCCGAGGACGACAGCGCCGACCTGCTCGGCGAAGGCACCGTCCACGATCTTCACGCGGGCGTTGCCGACGACCTGAACTTCACTGACACGCGGGACGTTGATTTGACCGCTAGCGGTCTGCTTATCGATGATCGTGACCTTGATCTTATCGGTGCCGGTAACCTGGAGGATTCCATCGCCAGGTACGAGATGGCCGAGTTGGGTGCGTAGACTGCCCATGAAAATCGGCGCGCCCTGGGTGATGGGGAAGCAGGTGATTGTTTCCTTGTCGCCGGAGGTGGCCTCAACGACGGCGTTAAGCCCAGCCTCACTGGCTTGGGCAGAGAGGTCGCGATCCTCGATCCTGATGAACATGCGTTTGCCGGCATCGAGTTTGGAGGTCGACTGGGCACTGGCATCGACGGAGGTGCCGACATTCTTGAAGGCCTCGATGGCGTTTGCGAAGCTGCCGAGTTTGAAGTGGGCCTGACCGATGTAGAAATATGCGTCGTTGGAGTAAGGCGTGCCGGGATGGCGACGGATGACCTTGCGGAGTTCGACGAAGGCCTCTTCGAATTTGCCCGTCTCGTAGTAACACACGCCGATCTGGAGGCTGGCGTCGCCGACCTGATCGGCATCGGTATTCTCCTCGACGGCGACACGGCGAAACTGATCGAGCGCCAAGGCGTATTTTTTTTCGACTAGGAATTGCTTCCCGATCTTGAGACGGGCGAGGAAGCGCCAGCGCGATGCCGGGTACCTGTCGAGCATCGCTTTGTAGAGGTCAAGAGCTGCAGTGAATTCGCCGGCATCGAAGCGGTTGTCGCCGGCATCTAGCAAGGCACGGGCTTTCTTGTCTTCGCTGAGTGATGAAGCGTCACTCTTGGGTGTTTCGGCAAAGGCCGGCGCCGTTGACCACACGCAGAAGGCGAACGAGCCTGCAAGGAGCAGATGGGTTAAGCGACTATAGGACATGCTCGTGTGTAATTACTGCGCATACAGGGGTGGAAGATGAATATAAAGAATAATCATGAACTGGGGGGGTCAAGCACACAAGCATTATGGGCACTCCCGAAAAGTAAAGATATAGTGGAGGGTAGATCTCCGGAAAGTGATTTTTTAAAGGCTTAATGAGAACAGGCTTTTTCGAAAGGTAGTAGATCGTGTAGCCACGAGATGAGATTCTGTGTGTAAGTAGTCGATGGAAGAACCAAAAGCCTATCGACGACATGACATCACCGATCGAGTATGGGAGCTGCTTGAGCCGCGTTTACCGGATCGGAAAGGAGTCTGGGGAGGCAGGGCATATGATAATCGCAAATTCATTAACGCCGTCTTTTGGATTATACGCACAGGAGCCCCGTGGAGGGATTTGCCGCCACGGTACG
>Ga0114964_10003610_pt1 | contig 10410 bp, 9 predicted proteins | sample C_131016_MF_Meta_FD_92638 | JGI IMG/M metagenome (GOLD analysis project Ga0114964, IMG submission 92638) | Freshwater microbial communities from Lake Croche, Canada to study carbon cycling - C_131016_MF_MetaG | ecosystem: Environmental > Aquatic > Freshwater > Lake | place: Lake Croche, Canada... | reverse complement strand
GTTCTCTTGATCTCACCTTAATCTATTCAGATGCCGAGGCCATTGCAGCCGGAGTTTTTACTACTTCTCAAGTGCGAGCTGCCTGCATAGATTACTGTCGGGGTTTACTTGCCAAAAAACCGAGTATCAGGGCAATTCTTTGTAATTCAGGTCAAGCCAATGCTGCTACTGGAGAGCAAGGACTAGAAGATACTTTGATGACAGCCCGCTGGTTGGCGCAATCTTTAGATATCTCGGCTGATTCGATCTTGTTAGCCTCAACTGGTGTAATTGGCCAAAGAATCAAAATGACAGCTCTAGAGCAAGGTATCCCTAAAGTAGTTGCGGCTCTATCGCCTGATGGTGGTCCCCAAGCAGCTCTTTCTATCCTAACTACTGATCTAGTTCCTAAATCAATTGCTTTAGAGACAACCATTGATGATCGTCCTGTGCGAATTGGAGGAATTGCCAAAGGCTCTGGGATGATTCATCCCAATATGGCCACTATGCTAAGTTTTATCACTTGTGATGCTGCTGTTTCTACTAATTTATGGCAGCAGATGCTCTCTCGCGCAGCCGATAAGAGCTTCAATCAGATTACTGTAGATGGAGATACCAGTACAAATGACAGTTTGATTGCCTTGGCCAATGGACAGTCTCGTACTCCCGCTATTACCGAAGAAGGCCCCATTGCTGAAAAATTAGAAGCTATGCTGACTGAAGTTTGTCAGTATCTAGCCAAAGCAATAGCCAGAGATGGCGAAGGTGCCACCTGTTTGATTGAAGTAAGAGTCTCTGGTGCCAGCGATGACAACGAGGCCAGGCTAGTAGCTAAGACTATTGCTGGATCTTCTTTGGTTAAATCTGCTATCTTTGGCCGAGATCCAAATTGGGGAAGAATTGCAGCTGCTGCTGGAAGAGCTGGGGTATTGTTCAAGCAAGATGATTTATCGATTAAGTTAGGGGAACAACTGTTGATGGAAAATGGCCAGCCTTTAACTTTTGATCGCCAATCGGCTAGTGATTATCTCAAAAAAGCCGCCTCTGGGGCTTATTTAAAAGAAGATACTGTTTTAATTACAGTGAGTTTAGGCAATGGTTCAGGTTCAGGTATTGCTTGGGGCTGTGATCTCAGTTATGACTATGTCAAGATTAACGCCGAATACACTACATAATTTTGTTAAAATCAGCTAGATGAAAATACTTTTTTGTAGCCATGTTCCTCAAAGTCGATCTTTGGGAGCATCTAAGCTCCTTATTGAGGTTGCTGAAGAGATGGAACCTTTGGGATGGCAGACAAGTTTTCTTACTCCAAACGAGCTTTTAGGGGATGCTTGGGAAAAAACCAACAACATTGACGAATTTCTCAAGCTCTTTTCTCAAGCTCTTCGGGATTATTTAAAAGAAAATGCTGGTAACTATGATGTGATTGATTATGACCAAAGTCATCTCCCTTACCCTAGAAGTGAGTTTCCATCTTCTACATTAATGGTAGCCAGATCTGTACTTTTGCTGCGCCATTTTAAACCTGAGATAGTAAAAACAATCACTAAACCTAGGGCTAATTGGCAATCTAAAGCTAAATTCTTTTTAAAACGGTCCCTAAGACTTGGTAAATCTGATGATCTTTTATGGAAAGAGCGAATTAAAGATGCTGATTTAACTTTTTCTCAAGCAGATTTAATCAACGTTGCCAACACTTATGATAAAAAAGAACTAATAAGCTCTGGTCTTCCAGAAAACAAAATACAGGTCTTTCCCTACGGAATCAATAGGGCTCGCCGTGTTCTTTTTGATAATGTAGATAGCAAAATTCCAGCATCTCCTAAAGTAGCTTTTGTTGGGACTTTTGACTATCGCAAAGGAGCTAGTGACTTTCCCAAAATTTTTGAAAATATTAATATTAGTAATCCCAATGTAACCTTTAAATTAATAGGTACTAAAGGTTTTTACAGCTCTAGTGAAGAAGTGTTATCTTGCTTTTCTAAACAAATCCGTCAAAAAATTGAAATTATTGCCAGTTTTGCTCCAAATGATCTACCAAATATTTTAAGTGACTGTTCGGTTGGGCTATTTCCCTCATATGTAGAGGGTTTTGGGATAGGAGTTTTGGAAATGTTGGCATCTTCGGTTCCTGTGATAGCCTATGATGTGCCGGGGCCTCCGATGATGCTGCCATCTGAATACCTAGTTGCTCCAGGTGATACAGAAAATATGGCCAAAAAGATAATAGCTCTATTAAACGATCCTCAAAAGTTGTCATCTGCGCGCATTTGGGCCAAAGAGCAATCTCAACAATTCTGCTGGCAAAAAATTGCCGAATCTACTAGTAAAGCTTATCTGGAAAACTGGCAAAACATACAGAAAAAATGAGTAATAAACCTCAACTTAGCGTTATTATACCAACCTATAACTACGCCCATTACATCACTATTGCTATTGATAGCGTGCTCAATTGTAACTTCAACCAGGATGAAATTGAGATAGTCATAGTTGATGATGGCTCTACTGATGATACCCAAAAGGTTCTTAACAAATACATAGCAGATCCCCGTATTCGCTATATCTATCAGAACAATCAAGGAAAAGCAAGTGCCACTCAAGTAGCTATAGACAATGCTTTGGGAGAATACATATTTAATTTAGATGCCGATGATTATTTTTTACCGAATAAACTACAACAAGTAGTCAATATCTCTAACGCCAATCCTCATGTAGTCCATGTGAGTCATCCTGCACTCTGTTGGGTAGTTGAGAAAGACACAAAATCTCCAGAACCGCTGCCCCAAGAGATATTAAATAAAAAAAATAATGGTAAAGATTTACTTTCTTTCTTTTATAAAAGAAGAATTTTATTTGGTGGAGGTTCCACCTTTGCCGCTAGAGCATCTGCTTTGAGGTCTTTTCGGATTCCTCAAGCAGTAGATATGTTCATTGATGAATATCTGCTTCTGTTTACTCTCAATCAAGGAGATTCCTTTTTTCTAGCAGAACCATTGAGTATATGGCGCATCCATGATCAAAACTTCTCTGACAACCCACAAAACAATATTGCCAAAAAAACCAGAAAACTCAATAGCAAGAAAGCTATTGTTACTGAAGTCTTAAAAGGTGACTTCAATCAAGATCTACAGCTATTATTTAAGCTCAAAGAACAAATTGATAAGATCACCTATGATGAAATACAAAATCAAAAATCTCTAGCTGATGTAACAAAGCTCTGGAGCCTTATTTTGTTGGAATTGCCCTATTCTTATGCCGACAAATTACAGATTATAAAAAACTACACTATTATCAATAGAACTTTACCCAGTGGCATTTTAAATTTTCTCAGACAACTTAAAAATTAAAAAATCCCCCATATAGGGGGAAAGAAGATCAAAAAAATTAAAGAGAAAAACTATTTAGAAACGCGAGTTTTTCTTCTTACAAGGAAAACTAGGCTCAAGGCTAAACCACCACCAGCAACTGTCATAGGTTCGGGAACCAATTCAACAGAGTTATCAAAGGCTGAAAGGTGAGCACTTCCACTAGTACCACCGGAAACATTGATATTTTTGGTCAGAGTAAGAGATTTTGTAGGAGGAACTAAAGCAGTTGATTTAAAAACATTTCTGCCGCCACTAGGCTGAATGTTGACTAGGTTACCGTAGGCTTGACCAGTAACAGCATCATAAGCATTTTCACTAATGACAACTTTACCTGTACCATCAGTTCCAAAACCAGTCAAGCGGTTATTGATTCCACCGATTAACTGACCGTTAAGAGCAGTAATAGTATAAGTAAGAGGAATATCCACAGTCTGGTTGCTCTCAGCAGTTGCACTGAGGGTAAACCCGAGGTCATTTTCTTCTGTAAAACCACCAGGAGTGGGAGTAAATACCTTGGCGTCTACTTGGATTGTGTCGTAGGAAGTGTTGATAGGACCAGCTCCAGCTGCTTGGAAATTGGAGTATAGAACATTGCCAGCAGTTAAGGTACCGCCACCACTGATTAAAGAGCCTAGGTTTGCGGCTTGGGCTCCAAGAGTAAGCATTAAGGAGCTACCAGCAACGATAGATGATAGGAGAGCGAAGTTTTTGATGTTCATTTGATCTATGGTTTGTTGAAAATTAAAAGAGTTAATAATCATTAAACTCTATTCATATCTGAGTTAAGAACTAGTTTTAACTGAGATCTAAAAGACTTAGCAATCAATCATAACAATTCTGGGGCGTTTAAAGCAAGTGAAAACCCCTCTTGATAAGGATTATAGATAAAATAAGTATAAATTCTCAATTTACAGAACTTTATTTTTTGAAATATCTAGAAATATTGCTGAAATTACGTTTTGGTGTATGTCTAAAAAATTCTAAGTCTTTTTCAATACGCAAAAACTAATAATATCTGTAATTATTGTAGAGAAAGATTTTCAGCTGTTTTGCGAATAAAATATCAGCTTTGAAGGTTTTATGGTGCTTTAAGAATTACCAATTACTTTGTAGTTTACACGGATATTATTGATATTATATGAGTAATAATGAGCCAAGCCAATTTTGGTTGTTACTGACGATAAACTAGATGATATTGTGGTTGTTCAAAGTTGAGATAAGCTCTTATGCGCGTAATTTTGATGACAGGAAAAGGTGGGGTTGGTAAAACTTCCGTGGCCGCAGCGACAGGATTACGTTGTTCAGAACTCGGATACAGAACCTTAGTACTTAGCACGGATCCAGCCCATTCGCTTGCAGATAGTTTTGATCTTGAGTTAGGGCATATTCCCAAACAAATCAAGCCCAACCTTTGGGGAGCTGAACTAGATCCCTTGATGGAGCTTGAGGGAAATTGGGGATCGGTCAAGCGATACATCACCCAAGTCTTACAAGCTCGAGGTCTAGATGGAGTTCAAGCAGAAGAACTGGCTATCCTCCCTGGTATGGATGAGATTTTTGGTCTAGTTAGAATGAAGCGTCATTATGATGAAGGTGAGTATGATGTTTTGATTATTGATTCGGCTCCAACTGGTACTGCTTTGAGGCTATTGAGTTTGCCTGAAGTAGGTGGCTGGTATATGAGACGCTTTTATAAGCCTCTGCAAAATGTCTCAGCAGTTTTACGGCCGTTAGTAGAGCCACTTTTTAGGCCAATTGCCGGATTTTCCTTGCCGGATCAAGAGGTAATGGACGCGCCCTATGAGTTTTATCTACAGATAGAGGCCCTTGAGACTATCTTGACCGATCCTAAAAAAACCTCGGTTCGGTTGGTCACCAATCCAGAAAGGATGGTTATTAAAGAGTCCCTAAGAGCCCATGCTTATTTGAGCCTTTACAATGTTTCCACAGATTTAGTGATCGCCAATAGGGTAATTCCCGAGCAGGTCAACGATCCTTTCTTTGAAAAATGGAAGCAAAGTCAAAAGGTTCATAAGCAGGAAATTTATGATAATTTCCATCCTTTACCGGTCAAAGAAGTTCCCCTCTATTCAGAAGAGCTCTGTGGATTAGCTGCCCTTGAAAGACTCAAAGATACTCTCTACAAGGATGAAGATCCCTCAAAAGTTTACTACGAAGAAAATACCTTGAGAGTTGTCCAAAAAGATCAAAACTATAGTCTGGAGATTTATTTACCAGGGATTCCCAAAGAACAAATCCAGCTCAACAAAACTGGCGATGAGCTCAATGTCAGAATTGGTAACCACAGACGCAATCTAGTACTGCCACAGTCTCTTGCAGCTCTCAAACCGTCTGGAGCCAAAATCGAAGATGACTATCTAAAAATAAGTTTTAATTAAATGGAAGTTTAATTTAATTTGGTAAATGTCTGAAAAGGTGCTGCTTGAATCCCCATCTCCTTGGCTAGTAAATTTAGCCTATCCTCTCAACTCACATGTAGTTTTACCTCTCTATTTTGGCAAGATAGAGGTCAGCGGTAGAGAAAATATCCCCAAGCAAGGCCCTGTAATTATTGCTCCTACACATCGTTCACGATGGGACGCGCTGATTGTGCCACATGCAGTTGGCAAATGTGTAAGTGGAAGAATTCCCTGGTTTATGGTTACAGCCGATGAAATGAAGGGATTACAGGGTTGGACAATTTCTCGTCTGGGTTGTTTTCCAGTAAATACCACTCATCCAACTGCCGATAGTATCGTCAAAAGTATTGCCTTACTCTCCGGAGGAGAAATGCTGACTATTTTTCCTGAAGGAGATATCTACCGAACTGAAGAGGTACAAACACTTAAAAGGGGCATTGCCAGAATTGCTTTAGATGTTGAGCAGAACAAGCCCGGTATTGGGGTCAAAATATTACCTGTTAGCTTGCGCTATAGCCAAAGCTACCCTAAATGGAGAACCAAGGTTAAAGTAAAAATTGGCCAACCCTTGATTGCTGCCCAATACCAACAGCAATCCATCAAAAAAGCTACTGAACAACTCACCCAAGCCCTAGAAAATACTCTAAAAGATCTCAATCACTCTAATAGATTCGACTAATGCTCTTTAATCTTCTAAGCTCTCTAATAATAGCCCTTTGGATAGTTTTGATATCGGTAATGTCAATTCAAAATGTGGCTGATGTCACTTTGCATTTTTTGTCTTTTGAATCGATAAAAATTCCAGTTGGCGTGGTGATGGCTCTGAGTTTGTCGGTTGGGATAATTGTTCAGCCTCTGTTAATTTCTATACTGAGCAAAAAATAGTTAACGATCCTAGTGATGATGCTACAATTTGTAGTTAATACCCTAGGGGTGCTTAGGTTACCTAAGCTGAGACAGTCCCTCGGAACCTGAGACTAGATAGTACTAGCGTAGGAAAGCGGTTAAATAAGGAAGATATTGAAATGAGAGCAGAATGGGTTGCCAAAAGGCGTGGTCAAGGCAATGTGACACAAATGTACTATGCCCGTCAGGGCCTCTTAACCGAAGAAATGTACTATGTGGCTCAACGAGAAAAACTCCCAGTTGAATTAGTTAAAGACGAAGTAGCGCGCGGCAGGATGATTATTCCAGCTAATATCAACCACACCAATCTAGAGCCTATGTGTATTGGTATTGCCTCTAGCTGTAAGGTCAATGCCAATATTGGAGCTTCACCTAATTCCTCGAACATCGAAGAAGAACTAGATAAGTTGCGGTTATCTGTTAAATATGGGGCTGATACTGTCATGGATCTTTCCACTGGCGGCGGCAACCTAGATGAAATTCGTACTGCTATCATCAATGCATCATCTGTACCCATTGGGACAGTTCCAATTTACCAAGCTTTAGAAAGCGTGCATGGTAATATGGAAAACCTGACTGCTGATGATTTTCTACACATCATTGAAAAACATGCCCAGCAAGGGGTCGACTATATGACTATCCATGCTGGTATTTTGATTGAACATCTTCCTCTGGTTAAAAACAGAATCACTGGGATAGTTTCCCGAGGTGGAGGTATTCTTGCTCGTTGGATGTTACATCACCATAAGCAAAATCCTCTCTATAGCCATTTTGATGAAATTATCGATATTTTCAAACGCTATGATGTTTCCTTTAGCTTAGGAGATTCACTGCGTCCAGGCTGTACTCATGATGCCTCTGATGAAGCTCAATTGGCTGAACTAAAAACGCTAGGGCAGCTCACTCGCCGGGCCTGGGAGCATGATGTTCAGGTGATGGTTGAAGGACCTGGACATGTACCAATGGATCAAATTGAGTTCAATGTCAAAAAACAGATGGAAGAATGCTCAGAAGCTCCCTTCTATGTTCTTGGTCCTCTGGTCACTGATATTGCCCCTGGATATGATCACATTACTTCAGCTATTGGAGCTGCCATGGCTGGATGGTATGGCACAGCCATGTTGTGCTATGTTACCCCTAAAGAACATCTAGGCTTACCAAATGCTGAAGATGTCCGTAATGGACTGATTGCTTATAAGATAGCAGCACATGCCGCTGATATAGCTCGCCATCGTCCTGGTGCTAGAGACCGGGATGATCAGCTCTCACATGCTCGCTACAATTTTGATTGGGAGCGCCAATTTGAACTCTCACTCGATCCAGAAAGAGCCAGAGAGTACCATGATGAGACTTTACCAGCGGATATCTATAAAACAGCTGAATTTTGCTCTATGTGTGGTCCAAAGTTCTGTCCAATGCAAACTAAGGTTGACGCGGATGCTTTGAGCGAACTAGAGAAATTTCTAGAGAAATCTAGCGTACATTAAAAGATATTAGGGGGTAGATTTTACTCCCTAATATTTATTTATTGCCAGCACTCAAAATGAATATCTTCTTAAGTTGGTAATCAATGCGCAGAATTGATGTTATAGCGATTTCTCTTGTACTTTTAGTAAGTGGTTGGGCTATTTATTGGCTATTTCAGTCTGCTGGGATAGATAGCATTGATGCTGGGATCTTGAGCCAGGGCGTTTTAGTATTTGGGCTATTAATTTGGATTAGTACTTATTTGTACAGAGTAGCTACTCATAAAATGACTTATAACAAACAACGAGAAATTTATGAAGAATCTGTACTTCAAGATCGCTTAGAGAAAATGAGCCCAGAAGAATTGGCCCAGTTGCAAGCGGAACTCGAAAAAGAAGAGAAAATATAGAGCTTAGCACCTAGCTCATCATGTCTTATGAACCACTACATCATAAGTATCGCCCACAAAAATTTGCAGATCTTGTGGGACAGGGTGCCATAGCTACAACCTTAACTAATGCCCTTTTACAAAAAAGAATTGCTCCTGCTTATTTACTGACCGGTCCAAGGGGAACTGGCAAAACCTCAAGTGCTCGAATATTGGCCAAATCACTCAATTGTTTAGCAAGCGCTGCTCCTACTCCTGATCCTTGTGGCCATTGTGAAGTATGTATTTCAATCGCCAGGGGAACAGCATTAGATGTCATTGAGATTGATGCAGCTAGTAATACTGGCGTTGACAATATCAGAGAGATTATCGAGAGAGTTCAGCTAGCCCCTGTCCAAGCACGCTACAAGGTCTATGTAATAGATGAGTGTCATATGCTCTCTAGCGCTGCTTTTAATGCGCTACTTAAGACCTTAGAAGAACCACCAGAGGGAGTGGTTTTTGTTCTAGCTACTACAGATCCCCAGAGAGTCTTGCCAACTATCATTTCCCGTTGTCAAAGATTTGATTATCGCCGCATTCCTCTGCAGGATATGGTTCAACATCTAGCCAAAATTGCTGCTATAGAGAATATAAACATTGACAATAGTGCAATTAACCTAGTGGCCCAGCTCTCCAATGGTGGTCTGCGTGATGCTGAAAGTCTATTGGATCAATTGAGCCTTCTTTCTGGCCCAGTCACAGTAGAAAGAGTATGGGATCTAGTTGGGGTAGTCTCGCAAGATGATCTCTTATTTTTGATTTCCTCAATTAGAAATCAGCAGTTAGAATCTGTTTTGGAAAAGTGCCGACAGTTATTAGATAGAGGACGTGAGCCTCTGATTGTGCTGCAAAATTTAGCTAACTTTTACTTGAGTCTTTTAATTGCCAAGAGCGCGCCAGATCGCGATGATCTAGTAGCATTGACCCCCAACACTTGGAATTTACTAAAACAGGAAGCCAAATTATGGAACCAGGTTGATATTCTTCAAGGCCAAAAGATGCTTAAAGAGTGCGAAGGACAATTAAAAAATACTCAACAGCCTCGATTGTGGTTAGAGATAACTCTTGTAGGTTTACTAAATACTGCTGCTCAACCTTCAAGCATTGTTAACCAGCCGACGACTATACAACCTATCCAAGAGAAAATCCCTGAGCAGCAGCAGCAGCAGACTAAATATACCGAAGTTAAACCCGAAATTAAAGAAATTAAAAATGAGGTTCCAGTAGATTTAACTCAAAATGATATCTGGCAAGAGGTTTTAAATAATCTGAGTCCACCTACTACCCAATCTCTTGTGAGCCAGCAGTGTAATTTATTACGCCTGGAGCAAGATTACGCAGAGATAGCTGTCAGCTCAGAGCAAATCTACAAATATCACCAAAATAAGCTTAATACTCTAATTGCCGCCTTTGCCAAAGTCTGCAATAGACCTATCAAGGTCAACTTTCAAATTATTAGCAATAAAAAAAAACAAACCAACCCCTCTGTAGTTAAAGAAACTCCTACTGCTATCTCGCCTCCACAGCAGCAAGAAAAACCACAGCCACAAGTTTTAACCCCAGAGAATATTCAACCTCTAGCTGAATTACCCAGTACAAAAAAGGCAGCAGAGACTATAGCCAAACTATTTGAAGGTGAGATTCTTTCTAATGATTCTTAAACAACTGTCTGATTTTAACTAGCGCTTCAGCTTATCATAGACATAAGAAAATGATCTCTTGTCAAATGATTGACAATGCTCTATACTCAACTACAAGAGATTGATCTTTATCTATGATAGATGTCTCTACCATAGAGTTTAGTTGAGGTTAAATTTTGATTCAGGCAACATTGCAC
>Ga0114964_10003607_pt1 | contig 10423 bp, 8 predicted proteins | sample C_131016_MF_Meta_FD_92638 | JGI IMG/M metagenome (GOLD analysis project Ga0114964, IMG submission 92638) | Freshwater microbial communities from Lake Croche, Canada to study carbon cycling - C_131016_MF_MetaG | ecosystem: Environmental > Aquatic > Freshwater > Lake | place: Lake Croche, Canada... | reverse complement strand
CTCTGCTCGACACCCACCAGCGGGCCCAGTCGCTGACATTCGGAGTGAACGCCGATCTCGTCGAGTCCCTGGGTGCGGACAAGTACGTCTACTTCTCAACTTCTGGAGCGGGCGCCCAGTCTGAACAGCTTGCGGAACTGGCCTCCGAATCGGATACGGGTGAGAACCGTTTTGTAGCAAGGGTTTCCGCGGAGTCGAACGCTGCCACCGGGCAGACGGTGGAACTTGCCCTCGATCCGACGAAACTGCACATCTTCGACGCTGACACCGGAGTTAACCTGAGCGCACCGGCGAGGTGACTGATCCGCTGGCTTCGGTGAGGGACCACCTCCGAGACTATTTCACCAGCGCCGGGATCGAATCTGCGCCAGACGTCGCGAGTGTGACTTTTCTCGGCGTGGAGCGCATCGACGTGCTGCGATTCGGACCGGACCACCGACGCGGGCGCGAAGGCATGTTCCACTACGTCTCGGTGGGATGTTCGCGCTATCCGATGGCTGACGCCGCCGCGGCGATATCTGATCCGATCAGAGGCCCGCGCGCCGAGATCGTAATGAGCTTGCGCAACGGCGCGCCGGCAGACGGCTTGGCGCGCAGTCTTGCCGTGGTGGCTGCGACGCCGGCCGTGGAGGGCGTAGTACTGGGTGCGGGCGCCCTGGTGGACCTGTCCGGCCCACTGTGGCAGGGGGCGCCGTTCACCGCCGTGCTGCTCGGCGAGTCCGAGATGCCCGATCTACCCCTGGACCCGCCCCGGGATCCGGTGCACTTCCTGTCGGCGGTGCCGGTCACCCAGACCGAAGGAGCATGGGTGCGGCTCAAGGGCGCCGAGGCGATGCGCCAGGCGTGGTCCGACGATGGGGTCGATGCGCTCGATCCGGGGCGACGGGCACAGCGCCCGGGCTGACTGCGGTGAGCTACAGCCAGTTGTTGCGGTGGAATGTGCGGTACAGGAACCCGCAGATCGACAGCATCAACAGCAGCACCGCCGGGTAGCCCCACTTCCAGGCCAACTCGGGCATGTTCTCGAAGTTCATTCCGTAGATCCCGGCGATCGCGGTGGGCACCGCGGCCATCGCCGCCCACGCTGAGATCTTGCGCATGTCGAGGTTCTGTTGCATGCCCACCCGGGCGAGTGCGGCCTGCACCAGTGACGACAGCATCTCGTCGTAGCTGGAGATCCGGTCGGCGGCGTGGATCTGGTGATCGAGGACGTCGCGCATTTGGCGACGTACCTCCTTGCTCATCAGGTCCTGATGGTCGGTGCTGATCCGGGTCAATGCCTCGGTGAAGGGCGATACCGCGCGCCGAAGTTCGACCACCTCACGCTTAAGCATGTAGATCGGTTCGATCGAGGTCCTGGTGTCGGGGGAGAACGTGGCTTCCTCGACGGCGTCGATATCGGACTCCATCGCGTGCGCCACCCAGCGGTAGGACTCGACGATGTGGTCGGCGATCGCGTGCATGACCGCGAATGGGCCTAGCGCCAACTGCTTCCTGTCCTCCTCAAGGTGTTTGCGCAAATCGGCTAGTCCGGTGTGGTCGCCGTGGCGAACCGTGACCACGTAGTCCTTGGCGACGAAGATCATGATTTCGCCGGTCTCGACGATCTCCCGCGCCAGTTCCACTGACTCGTGCGGTACGTAATTCACCGTCTTGACGACTAGAAACAGCGCGTCGTCGTACCTCTCGACCTTGGGCCGCTGATGGGCATGGACGGCGTCCTCCACCGCGAGCGGGTGCAGGTGATACACATCGGCAACCATCTGCATCTGATGCTCGTCGGGTTCATGCAGTCCGACCCAGACGAATGCTGGCTGCCCGAGTGCTTCCAGGTCGTGGACCTTCTCCAAGGCTGCGGCATAGCTGTAGTTGCCGGGCAGGCGCTCGCCGTCGCAGTAGACGGCGCAATCGACGACTGCCTCCGACACCGGTATCGGGATCTGGCCGGCGGCGACGTCGTCGTCATGGGTTTCGGGATTGTGGATGAGGTTGACCCCGAGCAGAATCGGCGGGCGCGCTGGAAACTGCGGCATGGTCGACCTCCGTCGCACGATGTATTCCCGGATGAGCCTGCTCGCCGAATGCTACGCGCCCCCGCACCGTCGGCGGGACCGACGGTCGGGGGAGGCAGGGGCGGTCGAGTACCCTGACGCGGTGTCTGAAACGGTGCCCGCTCCGCATCTCGTCATCGATGACGAGGAAATCTTCGCCGCCCACGAGGGCGGCAAGCTGTCCATCGGGTTGAAGGCGCCACTGGATACCCAGCGCGCGTTGTCAATCGCCTACACGCCTGGCGTCGCGCAGGTATGCCGGGCTATCGCCGCCGAGCCGGCCCTGGCGGCCCGCTACACCTGGGCACACCGCCTGGTCGCGGTCGTCAGCGACGGCAGCGCCGTGCTCGGCCTCGGGGATATCGGTCCGTCGGCCTCGCTGCCCGTGATGGAAGGCAAGGCCGCTCTGTTCAAGACTTTCGGCGGCCTGGACTCGATTCCGATCGTGCTCGATACCAAGGATCCTGACGAGATCGTGGAGACCCTGATCCGCCTGCGTCCCAGCTTCGGTGCGGTCAATCTGGAGGACATCTCCGCGCCACGCTGCTTCGAGATCGAACGCCGAGTGATCGAGGCGCTGGATTGCCCGGTCATGCACGACGATCAGCACGGCACCGCCATCGTGCTGCTGGCGGCACTGCTGGGCGCAACCAAAGTGCTCGGACGCGATATGAGTTCATTGAAGATGGTGATCTCCGGCGCGGGTGCGGCGGGCGTGGCGTGTGCCAACATCCTGCTGACCGCCGGACTCGCCGACATCACGATGGTCGACTCGAAGGGCATCGTGCACAGCGGCCGCGGTGACCTCAATGACATCAAAGCCGAGTTGGCGAGTCGGACCAATCCAGAAGGCCGGACCGGGGCGGTAGCCGAGGCCCTGGCCGGCGCCGACGTCTTCCTCGGCTTGTCGGCCGGAAAGGTCGCCGAGGAGTCGATCGCCGCGATGGCTCCCGGCGGGGTCGTGTTCGCCTGTTCCAACCCGGAACCGGAGATCCACCCCGAGGTGGCGAAACGGTACGCGGCGATCGTCGCGACCGGGCGCAGCGACTTCCCGAACCAGATCAACAATGTGTTGGCCTTCCCGGGAGTGTTCCGCGGAGCGCTGGACGCAGGTGCGCGCCGAATCACCGAGAAGATGAAAGTTGCTGCGGCCGAAGCGATCTTCTCCGTCGTCGGCGACGATCTGGCCGCCGACCACATCGTGCCCAGCCCGCTGGATCCGCGGGTCGGACCCGCGGTGGCGGCTGCGGTGGCCGCTGCAGCCCAGGACTGAGCGCCCGGGCGATGCGGCCGACGACGCGTCGCCTGCTGTTCGTTGCGGTCATTATGTTGGCCGGTTGCGGTGCGCCGCCGTCCGCGCCCGCACTGACGGTCGGCACGTCCGCTGACCCGGAGACGACACTGCTGGCCGATATCTATGCCGCCGGCCTGCGTTACTACGGGTCGACCGTCGCCGTGACAACCTCTGTTGACCCGGTGGCCGCCCTCGATGACGCGTCGGTGAGTGTGGTGCCGGGCTTTACCGGTCGGCTGCTGGAGCGTTTTGAACCGGGCTCCGCCGCCCGCTCTGCGTCGCAGGTCTACCGGGCGATGGTCGGCGCGCTGCCGGAGGGCGTGGGAGCCGGCGACTACGCGCCTGCGGCCGAGGACAAGACGGCACTGGCCGTCACCGCGACGACCGCGGCTGCATGGGGCAGCCGCGACCTCACGGCCCTGCTCGGTCACTGTGCCGGGCTGAGCGTCGGAACCGTTGTGGGTCGCAGCCATCCGCCCTCGGTCGGTGGGTGCAGCCTGCCCGCCGCCCGCGAATACCGAGATGCGGCAACGATGTTCGACGCATTGCGCGCCGGAGCCATCACGGCGGCCTGGACCGGATCGGCTGAGCCTGCGGTGCCCAACGGTGTTGTCGTGCTCGTCGACCGAAAGCCGACCCTGATACCGGCGCAGAACGTCGTCGCGCTGTACCGGCGCAACGAGCTCAATCAGATGCAGTTGCGCGCGATCAACGAGATCGCGGGTGTACTCGACACCGCCGCTCTGGTCGACATGCTGCGCCAGGTCACGGCTGGCGCCGATCCCCGATCGGTCGCAGAGGCCTGGCTGATGGCGAATCCCCTGGGGCACTGAGCCCCTCAGCTCTCGGCAGAGCTCACTGCATCTTCGGCATGAACCTGGCGGCAAGCGTGGTCAGCACGCGTTGATAGCCCGATCCGCTGACCCGGACAAAGGCGTCGAGAACCTTGGCGTCGGCGCCGACGAGCACCTTGGCCTTACCCTTGGCGACACCGTCGAGGATGATCTCTGCCGCTCGGTCCGAGGAGGTGCGGGCCATCTTGTCGAACCACTCGGCCATCGATGTGACGTCGAGTCCCTCGGCGGCGGTGGAGTTGCGCGCGATCGCGGTTTTGACGCCGCCCGGGTGGACGCTGGTCACCTTGACCGGGTGTCCGGCGAGGATCATCTCCTGGCGTAACGCCTCGGTGAATCCGCGCACCGCGAACTTCGCCGAGTTGTAGGCGGCCTGACCCGGCACCCCGAACAGCCCGAAAACGCTGGAGGTGTTGATGACATGGCCGTCGCCGGAGGCGATCAGGTGCGGCAGGAATGCCTTGGTGCCGTTGACCACGCCCCAGTAGTCCACGTCCATGATTCGCTCGATGTCCTTGAACGCGGTGATCTCGATGTCGCCGCTGTAGGCGATGCCGGCGTTGTTGTAGATCTGGTTGACCTTGCCGAAGTGGGTCTTCACGTCATCGGCATAGAGCAGGAACGACTCCCGTTCCGCCACGTCGAGGCGGTCTGATTTGACCGGCGCTCCGATGGCCTTGAGCCGGCCTTCGGTGACCGCCAGTCCCTCGGTGTCGACGTCACTGATCGCCACCGACGCCCCGTGCCGCCCGAGTTGCACGGCCAGTTCGGCGCCCATTCCCGATCCCGCTCCGGTGACCACTGCCACTTTGCCGGCGAATCCCTGCATGAATACCCCCTGTTGACGGGTGTCGAGTCGGTTCAGGGTAGCAAGCGGGCATTCCCGGGCGTAACGACCACGGATCGCCCTACGATGTCCCCATCATGAAGCTGAGTTCTCTTTCGCGCGCGGGGTCGCTGGTGGTGGCCGCCGGGATCATTACCGGTGCGTTCGCCGCCCCGGCGAGCGCCGACAGCAACGGCAACGTCAACGACTTCCTGTCCACTCTCGACGGCCTCGGTATCACCTCTATGGCGCCGGGTGACGCGGTGGCGCTGGGGCAGTCGCTGTGCCCGATGCTGGCGGATCGGGGTCAGAACACCGCGGATATCGTCGGCAAGGTGTCCGACACCATCGGGCGTCCGCTGGGGCCGGCCACCATGTTCACCGGGATGGCCATCTCGTTCCTCTGCCCCAAGGCTGTCGGCAACATTGCGGACACCCTGACCAATGGCACGCCGCTACTGCCGCTGTTCGGCTGAGCCGGCGGCGCCTCAGCCGTTTGCCCGACTCCTCCTCGGGATTTCATCCCGGATCGTCATCTGGCTAGCCGAACGCCTCGTCGAGAATCTCCTGCTGCTCGACGGCGTGCACCTTCGACGACCCTGACGACGGCGCAGACATCGCGCGCCTCGAGATCCGCTTGATCCCGGCAAGCCTGTCGGGCAGCAACTCCGGCAGGGTCAGGCCGAACGTCGGCCAGGCACCCTGGTTCGCCGGTTCCTCCTGCACCCAGAAGTACTCGCGCACGTTCGGGTATTCGTCGAGAGTGACGGCCAGTCGGCGCTTCGGCAGCGGCGCAAGCTGTTCGATCCGGATAATCGCGACGTCGTCGCGCTTGTCCTTCTCCTTGCGTGCTTGAAGCTCGTAGTAGATCTTGCCGCTGGTGAGCAGGACCCGGGTGGCTTTGGTGCGGTCGCCGTCGCCGTCGGTGTAGGTCGGCTCCTCCATGATCGAGCGGAACTTCTGCTCGGTGAAGTCGCGGATATCGCTGACCGCCGCCTTGTTGCGCAGCATCGACTTCGGCGTGAACACGATCAGCGGCCGGTGCACTCCGTCGAGACCGTGCCGGCGTAACAGGTGGAAGTAGTTCGCCGGGGTCGACGGCAGCGCGATGGTCATCGAGCCCTCGGCCCACAACTGCAGGAACCGTTCGATCCGCCCGGAGGTGTGGTCGGGGCCCTGCCCTTCATGGCCGTGCGGCAGCAGCAGCACCACATCGGAGAGCTGTCCCCACTTGGCCTCGCCGGAGCTGATGAACTCGTCGATGATCGACTGCGCTCCATTGACGAAGTCGCCGAACTGGGCCTCCCACAACACAATCGCCTCGGGGTTGCCCACCGAGTAGCCGTACTCAAACCCCACCGCGGCGTACTCCGACAGCGGTGAGTCGTACACCAGGAACCGGCCGCCGGTGGGGGTGCCATCGGGATTGACTGTGAGCAGATCCAGCGGGGTGAACTCGGCACCGGTGTGGGGGTCGATGATCACCGCATGCCGCTGGGTGAACGTCCCACGCCGGGTGTCCTGTCCGGTGAATCGGATCAGCTTGCCCTCGGCCAGGAATGAGCCCAGCGCCAACAGTTCGCCGAATGCCCAGTCGACCTTGCCCTCATAGGCCATCTCCCGGCGCTTCTCCATCACCGGAGCGACCCGCGAATGCACGGTGAACCCGTCGGGTGCCGCAAGATGTGCATCGCCGATGCGAGCCAGCAGCGACTTCTCCACCGCGGTCGTCATCCCGCGCGGGATCATCTGGGCCGCCTCGACCGACTCGCTCGGTTCGACCTCGTGCTTCTCCAGTTCGCGGACTTCGTTGAACACCTGCTCGAGCTGGCCCTGGTAGTCGCGGAGGGCGTCCTCGGCTTCCTTGATCGAGATGTCACCGCGGCCGATCAGCGCCTCGGTGTAGCTCTTACGGGCCCCGCGCTTGGTGTCGATCACCTGATACATGGCCGGGTTGGTCATCGACGGGTCGTCGCCTTCGTTGTGGCCCCGACGGCGGTAGCACAGCATGTCGATGACGACGTCCTTGTGGAAAGCCTCGCGGAAGTCGACCGCCAGTCGGGCCACCCACACGCACGCCTCCGGATCGTCGCCGTTGACGTGGAAAATCGGTGCGCCAGCCATCTTCGCCACATCGGTGCAGTACTCGGTGGACCGGGAGTTCTCCGGTGCGGTGGTGAAGCCGATCTGGTTGTTGACGACGATGTGAATGGTGCCGCCGGTGCGGTATCCCCTCAGCAGTGCCAGGTTCAGCGTCTCAGCCACGACACCCTGACCGGCGAACGCGGCGTCCCCGTGCATCATCATCGGCACCACGCTGAAACTGCGCGGGTCCTCCTCGGTGCCGTCGATCAGATCCTGCTTGGCCCGTACCAGGCCCTCGAGTACCGGGTCCACGGCCTCCAAATGCGACGGGTTGGCGACCAGCGATACCGCGATGTCGTTATCGCCGAACATCTGGATGTAGTTGCCATTGGCGCCGAGGTGGTATTTGACGTCGCCCGAGCCGTGCGCCTGCGTCGGATTGAGGTTGCCCTCGAACTCGCTGAAGATCTGTGAGTAGGGCTTGCCGACGATGTTAGCCAGCACGTTGAGCCGACCGCGGTGTGGCATGCCGATGACCACTTCGTCGAGACCGTGTTCGGCGCACTGGTCGATGGCCGCGTCCATCATCGGGATGACGGTCTCGGCACCTTCGAGCGAGAACCGTTTCTGCCCAACATATTTGGTCTGCAGGAAGGTCTCGAACGCTTCAGCGGCGTTGAGCTTGCTCAGGATGTACTTCTGCTGCGCGACCGACGGTTTGTCGTGGCGGACTTCGATGCGCTCCTGCAGCCACTTCTGCTGCTCAGGTTCGAGAATGTGGGTGTACTCCACGCCGATGTGACGGCAGTAGGCGTCGCGCAGCACCGACAGCACGTCGCGCAGTTTCTTGTACTGCTGGCCGGCGAACCCGTCGACCTTGAATACCCGGTCCAGATCCCACAGGGTCAGGCCGTGAGTGAGCACGTCGAGATCGGGGTGCATCCGGAAGCGACCCTTGTCCAATCGCAGCGGGTCGATATCGGCCATCAGGTGTCCACGATTACGGTAGGCCGCAATCAGTTCGATGACGCGGGCGTTCTTGTCCAGTGGCGAATCCGGGTTGTCGGTTCGCCAGCGCACCGGCTCGTACGGGATGCCCAGCTCGAAGAAGATCTCGTCGAAGAAGTCGTCTGAGAGCAGCATTTCGTGGATGGTCCGCAGAAAGTCGCCCGACTCCGCACCCTGAATGATCCGGTGGTCATAGGTGGACGTCAGCGTGATCACCTTGCCGATGCCGAGTTCGGCGATGCGCTCCTCGCTCGCGCCCTGGAACTCCGCCGGCAGTTCCATCGCGCCGACACCGATGATGGCGCCCTGGCCGGCCATCAGCCGTGGCACCGAGTGCACGGTGCCGATAGTTCCGGGGTTGGTCAGCGAGATGGTGACCCCGGCGAAATCCTCGGCGGTGAGTTTGCCGTCGCGGGCCCGGCGCACGACGTCCTCGTAGGCGGCGACGAACTGGGAGAAGCCCATCGTGTCGCAGCCCTTGATGGCGGCGACGACCAGGGAACGCTTGCCGTCCTTGCCGGGCAGGTCGATGGCCAGACCCAGGTTGGTATGTGCCGGAGTGACGGCGTTGGGCTTACCGTCGATCTCGGCGAAGTGACGGTTCATATTCGGAAACTTCTTGACGCCCTGCACGATCGCGTACCCGAGCAGGTGGGTGAACGAGATCTTGCCGCCGCGGGTGCGCTTGAGATGGTTGTTGGCGACGACTCGGTTGTCGATCATCAACTTCGCCGGAATGGCCCGGACGCTTGTGGCGGTCGGGATCTCCAACGAGACGTTCATGTTCTTGACGACGGCGGCCGATGCGCCGCGCAACACCTGCGTTTCATCGGCGGCCGGGACGGCGACCGACTCGGCGACGGGGACGGTTGCCGCTGTGGCCGGAGGCGCTGGCGGTGGAGCAGGTTCGGGATCCGAACTCGGTGCCGGGGGCGCGGGCGCCGGCTGCGGCGGGGGAGCGACTACGGGCGCCGGTGCCGCGGCTGTAGCCGTGGCCTGACCTTTCCCGGCCTGACCGTTCCCGCCGGCAGGTGCCGCGGTCGTCGCCTCCGGGCTGTAGCCGGTGAGGAATTCGTGCCAACTCGGGTCGACCGATGAGGGATCCTCGCGGAACTTGCGGTACATCTCCTCAACCAGCCACTCGTTCTGGCCGAATGGTGAACTCGTACTGCTCACGGAGTCCCTCGCCTCGATTCCTCTGCCGATGGATGCGGGCTAAGGCTATCTCGTCTCCGGGGTTCGGCGAAGCTGGTCAGTGCATACCTGATTCGAGGGAATTCCCCTCCTGTGTATCAGCCACCCCGGGCAGCAAGTGCAGGCTGCCCGGCCAGCGTCCGGGAGCCGGGCCGAACGCCTGCCGGGCGTTGGTGATGATCCTGCGGCCCATCAGTCGGTTGCCGCCACCGCCGACCACGGCACCGATGCCGACCGGCAGCATTTTTCCGAAGGCCATCGCGGCGCGTTTCACCGTGTACTTCTTCACGAAGTACTGCATGAGCTTGGAGTTCAGCTGCGAGACCACCGGCAGTGGCAGCAGCTCGGTCTCTCCCAGCCACGCCCCGCTGGTGCGGCCGGGACCGAGGAACTCAGCGATGGTGCCGTGGCCGTCGTCCCCGACGAGCACGCTCAGCACCAGCGCCCGCCGCCGATCCCGCTGGTCAACACCGATGCCATGTACCTCGGCCACAGCGAGGACGAACACTGCCGTTGCTTCCAGGAACACCAGCGTCTCCCCGGCGACCGCCGACAGCGCGACCAGCGTGCCGACACCGGGGAAGGCTGCCGCTGATCCCACGGCGGCTCCGCTTGCCATCACCGCGGCAAGATAATGCTTCTCCAGTTTGGTCACGATCTCTGCGGGTGTGGCGCTCGGGTTCGAGCGGCGGAGCCTCGCCACATACGCCTTGACGGCCGGGGCCTGAACCCGGGCGCTGGCCTCGAGTACCTGCGAGAGCACCTTCGCGGACATACCGGCGTCTTCGGGTCGGACCGGTGCCTGGTCGATCTGTTTGCGGCGGAGCCTCATGGCGTGCCTTCCTCTCGGCGTGACCCCAGGCTAACGAACGAAACGTTGCCGGCGGTGCCCGATCGTGATCGGGGTCACGTCGGCCCGGCGAAGGTGGCAGCATCATCACCATGACCGCGACCACCGCGCGTGAGCAGCCGCCCGACCCGACGCCGCCCGACCCGATGTCCGGGCAGCCGGCGAACCCGTGGCTCGCGTTGTGGGCGATGCTGGTCGGCTTCTTCATGATCCTGGTCGACTCGACCATCGTCGCGGTGGCCAACCCGAGCATCATGGCGG
>Ga0114964_10003604_pt1 | contig 10424 bp, 11 predicted proteins | sample C_131016_MF_Meta_FD_92638 | JGI IMG/M metagenome (GOLD analysis project Ga0114964, IMG submission 92638) | Freshwater microbial communities from Lake Croche, Canada to study carbon cycling - C_131016_MF_MetaG | ecosystem: Environmental > Aquatic > Freshwater > Lake | place: Lake Croche, Canada... | reverse complement strand
TTGGTCATGATCTTGGGTGTTTTTGTGCTGATGACGTACTTCGTCTGGCTCAACAAGTAAGGAAGAATAAAAATGGGATTGTTGAGCCTTGCCATCTGGACGCCCATCGCGTTTGGTGTTGTGTTGTTGGCCTTTGGCCGTGATGACCAAGCCCGCGCTGTGCGCTGGTTGGCCTTGATAGGTGCTTTGATCAGCTTCTTGATCACGCTGCCTTTGTACAGCGGTTTCCAGCTCGGCACTTCTGCCATGCAGTTTGTTGAGAAAGCACCTTGGATCGATCGCTTCAATGTGAACTACCACTTGGGCTTGGACGGTATTTCGTTTTGGCTGGTGTTGTTGACCGCATTCATCAACGTGATCGTGGTGATTGCCGGTTGGGAAGTCATTACCCGCAAAGTCAACCAGTACATGGCCGCTTTCCTGATCCTGTCGGGTTTGATGATTGGCGTGTTCAGCGCTTTGGACGGCTTGCTGTTCTACGTCTTCTTTGAAGCCACCTTGATCCCGATGTACCTGATCATCGGCATTTGGGGCGGACCGAACAAAATCTACGCGGCTTTCAAGTTCTTCTTGTACACCTTGCTGGGCTCGCTGCTCACCTTGGTCGCCTTGATCTATTTGTACACCCAATCGGGTGGTAGCTTTGACATCGCTACTTGGCACCAGCTGCCTTTGTCGGCCACGGCGCAAAATCTGATCTTCTTTGCTTTCTTTGCCGCTTTCGCGGTCAAAGTCCCCATGTGGCCAGTGCACACTTGGTTGCCTGACGTGCACGTGGAAGCGCCCACCGGCGGCTCTGCCGTGTTGGCCGCCATCATGCTCAAGTTGGGTGCTTACGGTTTCTTGCGTTTCTCCATGCCGATAGCCCCTGACGCGGCGCACGAGTGGGGCGGCTTGATCATTGTGTTGTCCCTGGTGGCCGTGATTTACGTGGGTTTGGTGGCCATGGTCCAGCAAGACATGAAGAAGCTGGTGGCCTACTCCTCGGTGGCACACATGGGTTTTGTAACCCTGGGCTTTTTCATCTTCAATCCGCTGGGCGTGTCGGGTGCGATCGTGCAAATGATTGCCCACGGCTTTGTCTCGGCGGCCATGTTCTTGTCCATTGGCGTCTTGTACGACCGGGTGCACTCGCGTGAGATCGCCAGCTACGGCGGCGTGGTCAACACCATGCCCAAATTCGCCGCCTTTGCCTTGCTGTTTGCCATGGCCAACTGTGGCTTGCCAGGCACGGCCGGTTTTGTCGGCGAGTGGATGGTGATTCTGGGCGCCGTGAAATACAACTTTGGGGTCGGCGCGCTGGCCGCTTCGGCGCTGATTTTTGGCGCCGCTTACACCTTGTGGATGTTCAAGCGCGTGTATCTGGGGGCGCCCGCCAACGACCATGTCAAGGCGCTGAAAGATATCAACGCCCGCGAATTCACCATGCTGGCCCTCTTGGCCGCCGCTGTGCTCTACATGGGCTTGTACCCCCGCCCCTTCACGGATGTGATGGACGCTTCTGTGGCCGACTTGCTCAAGCATGTCGCCCTGTCCAAATTGCCTTGAGACCGTCCTTGACGTTCACGCTGATTTCTAAGAATTGAGAGAAAACACATGATTGACGCAACCAGTTGGATGGCGATCTATCCTGAAGTGCTGCTGCTGGTCATGGCCTGCGTGATTGCGCTGGCCGACCTGTTTGTGACTTGCCCGAAGCGCACGACCACCTATGTGTTGACTTTGGCGACATTGGGCATCGTTGCCTTGCTGCATGCCATGCAGGCCGATGCTGGCGACACCCTTTATGGCTTTGGCCGTTTGGTGGTCAGCGATCCCATGGGCCACTGGCTCAAGTGCTTCTCCGCCATCGCGGTGATGATCACCTTGGTCTACTCACGCCCTTACGCCGGTGACCGTGACATGCTGCGCGGCGGTGAGATGTTCACCCTGTCCATGTTTGCACTGCTCGGCATGAGCGTGATGATCTCTGGTCAAAACTTCTTGGTCTTGTATTTGGGTCTGGAATTGTTGACCTTGTCCAGCTACGCCCTGGTCGCTTTGCGCCGTGACAACGCCAACGCCACCGAAGCGGCCATGAAGTACTTTGTGCTCGGCGCCATGGCTTCGGGCTTTTTGCTCTACGGCATCTCCATGATGTATGGCGCGACAGGCAGCTTGGACCTGAGCGCGATTTTCAAAGCGATAGCTTCGGGCCAGATCAAGCAGCAAGTCTTGGTCTTTGGTTTGGTGTTCATCGTGGCCGGTTTGGCCTTCAAGCTCGGTGTGGTGCCTTTTCACATGTGGATTCCTGACGTCTACCAAGGCGCGCCCACTGCGGCCACTTTGATGATTGCCGGCGCCCCCAAATTGGCCGCCTTTGCGTTGGTGATTCGTGTGCTGGTCGAAGGCTTGCTGCCCTTGGCCGTGGACTGGCAACAAATGCTCGCCTTGCTGGCTGTGGCTTCATTGCTGGTGGGTAACTTTGCGGCCATTGCGCAAACCAACCTCAAACGCATGCTGGCCTATTCGACCATTGCGCAAATGGGTTTTGTGTTGATCGGTTTGATCGCTGGCGTGGTGAGCGGTAACGCCGATCACGCCGCCAACGCTTACAGCTCGGCCATGTTCTATGTGATTGGTTACGTGCTGACCACCTTGGCCAGTTTCGGCATCATCATGTTGCTGGCGCGCCAAGGTTTTGAAAGCGAAGACATCACCGACCTGGCCGGTCTGAACCATCGCAGCCCCTTGTACGCTGGCGTGATGGCCATTTGCATGTTCTCCTTGGCGGGCATTCCCCCTTTGGTGGGTTTCTACGCCAAGCTGTCGGTCTTGCAAGCGCTGATCGCTTCGGGTCAAGCCTATGCCATTTCACTGGCTGTTTTTGCCGTGATCATGTCGCTGATCGGTGCTTTCTATTACCTTCGCGTGGTCAAAGTCATGTACTTTGACGAGCCGGTCACTGCCACCACCGTGTCTGCGGCGGCCGATGTGCGTGTGGTCTTGTCGCTCAATGGTTTGCTGGTCCTGATGTTGGGCATTGTGCCCGGTGCCTTGATGACCCTGTGCGCCCGGGCCATTGCCCAAATGTTGGCCAATTGACGTCCCAACTCTCAACTTATGGCGTGATTGCCCTGGCCTTGCTGGCCGCCAACGCGCCCTTCATCAGCCAGCGCTTGGCTGTCCTGGGCCCGCGTCCTGAGCGCAAGTCTTTGGGGCTGCGCCTGATCGAATTGATCGTGGCATATTTCTTGGTCGGGACTGTGGCCTTGGCTCTGGAAAACAAGCTGGGTCAGATCGCACCCCAAGGCTGGGAGTTTTACGCGGTGACGGGCACGATGTTCATCACCCTGGCTTTCCCTGGTTTTGTCTATCGCTACCTGCTCAAACACCGCGACTGACGCGGTGTTGTTGCTCAGGCCGTGTTTCCCCTGCTGACTCCTCCTGTCATGACTGTCAAACCCATCGTACCCGTGGTGACTGAAGCTGATCGCCACTTGGTCGAAGTGCGTGAGGCGGGTGAAGAAATCCTGCGCGGCCACTTTTTACATGCCTTTCGCGACACGGTGCGCATGCCCGATGACCGCACCGCGAGCCGCGAATATGTGGTGCATCCCGGCGCGGTGATGGTGATCCCTTTGCTCACGCTGGCCGATGGCCGTATGCAGTTGGTGATGGAACGTCAGTACCGTTACCCCGTGGGGCAAGTGATGGTCGAGTTCCCGGCTGGCAAGATCGATCCGGGCGAAGACCCTTGGCTGTGCGCTCAGCGTGAGTTGCGCGAAGAAACCGGTTACACCGCCAGCGAATGGGCCAGGGCGGGTGTCACGCATCCGGTGATCAGTTACTCCACCGAAAGCATCGAGATCTGGTTTGCCAGAGGACTCACGGTCGGTCCTCGCGCCTTGGACGCGGGGGAGTTTTTGGACGTGATCACCGTCAGCCCTGAGGACTTGATGCAGTGGTGCATGAACGGTGGGGTGACCGATGCCAAAACCCTGGCTGGTGCGCTGTGGTTGCAAAATACCCATGGCCCCACGGCTTCCTGGCCCTTGGTTTGGCAAGCGGCGGGAGTCAGCGCATGAAGGTGTTGGATCTGCAATGCGGTCAAGCCCACGGCTTTGAGGGCTGGTTTGGCTCCGAAGAGGACTACCAGTCGCAACGTGCGCGAGGTTTGGTGTCGTGCCCGCTGTGTGGCGATGCACAGATCGTCAAGCTGCCTTCGGCGCCGCGTTTGAATCTAGGGGCGACTGCGCCAGCACCGAGCCCCGCGGCGGCGGAGCCGTCCTCAGGTGGTGCCGCACCGGCCTTGGCGCCGGTCACTCTGCCCGCACAGGCCCATTCCAACGAGCCTGCTCACTTGACCCTGCAGCAGATGCAAGCGGCCTTGATGCACGCGGTGCGGCATGTGATGGCCCATACCGAAGACGTGGGAACGCAATTCGCCGACGAAGCGCGCAAGATGCATTATGGGGAGGCCCAGGAGCGAGGCATTCGCGGGCAAGTGACCCGCGAAGAAACGGAAGCCTTGCTCGATGAAGGCATTGAAGTGCTGGCGCTGCCCATGCTCGAAAGCCTCAAAGGCCCTCTGCAATAACAGGCGCCAGGATTCTTTACAGTGGCTTTTTGCCGCGAGGAATCACGGTGGTGGTCTGGGTCGGACGCACGGGTTCACCACCGCTTGGTGGTTTCGGTGCCGAGGTGTCCTTTTTAGGCTTCTTCGACTCTTTGTTCGTTTTTTGTTGACCTTTGGCCATGTCATCACCTTTGCTTGTTGAGGCTAGCAGTGTACGCTGGGCCTTGCGTGTCTGTTCAATTCATTAACTATCTTTTTATCCTGTGGTCACTGCGCTTGTCATTGCTGAATCCGAGGTCGAAGTCACGGCCATTCGTGCGCAAGGTCCTGGGGGGCAGAACGTCAACAAGGTCTCCAGCGCAATTCAATTGCGCTTCGATATTCCCGGCTCGTCTTTGCCTGAGCCGGTCAAAGAGCGCTTGTTGGCTTTGCGTGACAGCCGGATCACCCAGGATGGGGTGCTGATCCTGAAGGCGCAACGCTACCGCACCCAAGACATGAACCGCATGGACGCGTTTTCGCGCTTGCATGAACTGGTCAACAGTGTCGCTGTGCCACCTAAAAAGCGAAAACCCACCAAGCCCAGCTATGGCTCGGTGCAAAAGCGTTTGCAAAGCAAAACCAAACGCTCCGACTTGAAAACCAGCCGCGGCAGCAAAGGCATGGACTGAGGTGCCTATGGGGCCAGCCGAACTGCCTGTTCATTGAGCAATGCCCGCCAAGGCCCTGAAAATGAGGCTTGGCAGGCTTGTCCCCGGGGTTATGCACAGGCTCACCCACAATCGGTGGGGGTAAGCTGAAAACGGATGTTCAGCCAGGGCTAGCTGAAAGGCCCATGACGAGATTTCCGGATCCATTCAATGGCTTTTGGGATGAGGGCATTCGCTTTTGCCCGACGAGCACTTCGATTCAAGATGGCGACTCTGTTCTCGTACCTCTTTGAAAGCAAAAGTCGTGGGCGTGTCAGCCAGGCTTAAAGCGACAGTTTGAAAATGAGAAAAAAGAGGATGGCATTCCCACAACATGGGAATAAATCCTTGGATAGGGGCAATTTACTTCGATAATTTGCCCATGTTGAACCGTGATTCTGTCCCTGTTGCGAGCGCTGAACGCGTGTTGCAAGTGCTGGCCGTGCTGGCGCAGGGAGGGCGGATGCTGAGCGCGCAGGATTTGATGGCGCAGACGGGTTTACCTCGCAGTACCTTGTATCGCCAACTTGCCCACTTGAAGCACTGGGGTTTTGTGGTCGAAAGCGAAGGAGGCTATGCGCCCGGGCCACTCAGTCTGCAACTCGCCCTGGGTTTTGACTTGTCTTCGCATCTGGTTCGACTGGCGCGCCCAGGCCTATTGGCTTTGGCGCGCCAGTCGCACGAAAGCGTGGGCCTGATCGTCGCCTCGAATGACAGTGCTGTCTGCCTGGATATGGTCGAGAGCGAAATGTCGCTACGTTGCTCGTTTGAGAAAGGCCGCAGTGTGCCGCTGCGCGCGGGTGCATCGGCCAAGTGCTTGCTGGCTCACCTTCCAGAGGCACGCCGCCATGCGCTGCTTCTCGCGCGGCACTCCGACACTGAAAAACGACAAATTGACGAAGATGAACTCGCTGCCATTCGCAGGTCCGGTTACGCCATAAGCTCAGGGGAAGTCGATGCCGGCGTCTGGGGGGTCAGCGTTCCTCTGTTTGGCGTCGCACGGCAGGCTGTCGGCGCTATGACACTGATGGCGCCCATCGTACGAGCCCAGGGTCAAGAATCTGCGCTGACTGAGATGGCCGTGGTGGCCGCAGCACGCATTTCACGTGGGCTTTCTTAGCCCTTTTTTTTCACCACTGAAGCATCTATAACCCACTGGAGATCACCATGAACCTTCGCCGTCACGTGATGTTGACTGTCTTGTCAGTCTTTGTATTTGGCTCTGAATTTGTTCACGCCCAGAGTAACGTCTTGCGTGTGGGCACCGACGCCACCTTCCCACCCATGGAGTTTGTCGACAATGGAAAGCGAACCGGTTTTGACATCGAGCTGACCGAAGCGCTGGCGAAGGCCATGGGCAAACAGGTCGAGTGGGTGGACATTGACTTCAAGGGCCTGATTCCGGGCCTTATCTCCAAACGCTTTGACATGGCGGTGTCGGCAATCTATATCACCGATGAACGCAAGAAGGTGGTTGACTTCTCTGATTCGTATTACGCCGGTGGTCTGGTGGTGATGGTCAAGGACAACAACACGTCCATCAAAAAGTTGGCGGACATCGACGGCAAAAAAGTATCGGTGCAAGTCGGCACGAAATCGGTGGGTTACCTTACCGAGAAGTTTCCCAGGGTGCAACGTGTGGAAGTTGAGAAGAATCAGGAGATGTTCAACTTAGTGGATATCGGCCGTGCCGACGCGGCCGTCACCGGCAAGCCCGCCGCTTACCAGTACGTGCGCACACGCCCAGGCTTGCGGGTATTGGATGATCAATTGACGGTTGAGGAATACGGCATGGCGTTGCGAAAGGATTCCGCTGATCTCACCACTGCATTGAATGCGGCCTTGAGTAAGCTCAAAGCCGATGGAACCTATGCCGCCATTGTCAAGAAGTGGTTCAGCGGCTCCAAGTAAGTCCAAAGAAAAGACTGCCCAATGATGGAACTTGATTTTTCTCCGGTTGGGTCTGGCTGGCCCCAGCTTCTGGAAGGCGCGCTGGTGACGATAGAGATCACCTCTATTTCATTGGTGCTAGGCTGCGCGCTTGGCCTTGTGGTGGGCATCGGCCGCCTGAATCCAGCGCGCCGTCTGGTCTACGGTCTGTGCACGGCTTATGTGGCCGCGATCCGCGGCACGCCGTTGCTGGTGCAGTTGTTCATTCTGTTTTTTGGTCTGCCACAGTTCGGCATCCTGCTGCCGGCCTTTGTTTGCGGAGTATGGGGTCTTGGCGTTTACTCTGGCGCCTACGTGTCCGAGATCGTCAGGGGCGCCATCCAGTCCGTTGACCGAGGCCAGATGGAAGCGGCCCGCTCGATTGGCCTGTCCTCGTCGCAAGCCATGCACAGTGTGATCCTGCCCCAGGCATTAGTGCGCATGATTCCCCCCTTAGGTAACGAGTTCATCGCGCTCATCAAGAACTCGGCGCTGGTGTCCCTGCTGACCATACACGACCTCATGCATGAAGGTCAGAAAATCATCAGCGTGTCCTACCGCTCACTGGAAGTCTACTTGGCCATTGCGGTGTTGTACTTCGTACTGACAGGGCTCACCACACTGGCACTGCGAAAATTGGAGCAACACCTCAAAGCTGGGGGAATGGTGCAATGACAATCACACAACCAGACATTGCCGCCATGATCAGTATTCGAGGCCTGCGCAAATCATTTGGCGAACATGTGGTGCTCAATGGCATCGACTTCGACGTGATGCCATCCCAAGTGGTCGTGATCATTGGCCCCAGCGGCTCGGGAAAGAGCACTTTCTTGCGTTGCTGCAACGGACTCGAGCAAGCTGAAGGCGGCCTCGTGGAGATCTGTGGCCAGACTTTGGTGAATGAGGGGCGTATGCTGCCCGACGCCAAGCTGAACGCCCTGCGTGAGGAGGTCGGCATGGTATTTCAGTCCTTTAACCTGTTCCCCCATTTGTCAGTTCGCGACAACATCACGCTGGGACCACGCAAACTGCGGGGTCTGAGTCCTGCGCAGGCGCAGACCGAGGCGGAGGCACTTCTTCACAAGGTCGGCTTGACCCACAAGGCCGATGCCATGCCGGCCAGCCTTTCTGGTGGACAAAAGCAACGCGTAGCGATAGCCAGAGCGCTGGCCATGAAGCCGCGAGTGATGCTTTTCGACGAGCCAACCTCTGCCCTCGACCCTGAGCTGGTTGGGGAGGTGCTTCAGGTCATGAAGTTGCTGGCCAGCGAGGGCATGACGATGATGGTTGTGACCCATGAGATGGGCTTTGCCAAAGAGGTGGCGGACGTGGTCGTGGTCATGGATGGCGGCGGCATCATCGAATCAGGCTCCCCGGAGACCATATTTACCAAGCCTCAGCAGGCGCGCACACGCGAGTTTCTGCATGCGGTACTGTCGCGGGCTTGAGTGTCGATGGCGGTGCACAAATTTGAGGTGTCTGGACTTGTGGCTGCACCGTGGAAGAACGGGGGCGGAACCACGCGAGAGATCGCGGGCTATCCGCCTGGCGCCGGCCTGGACGCCTTTGACTGGCGGGTCAGCATTGCACACATCTCAAGAAACGGACCGTTCTCGGCCTTTCCAGGGGTGGACCGGGTGATCACGTTGCTCGATGGCGCAGGGGTGCATCTGCGGACTACCGATGGCGCCCTGGATCACCGACTGAACAGACCCCTTGCGCCGTTCAGCTTTGCCGGCGAAGCACCCGTGGTGGGTGAGTTGCTGGATGGTGACTGCCATGACTTGAACGTGATGACGCGGCGTGACCGTTGCCGTGCCAAGGTTGCCGTGCTGCGTGAACGCGCGACATGGACGGGAACTGGGCCGGGGCTCTTGATGGCGGTTCATGGGCCGTGGCGTGCAGTGTCTGATGACGGCAGTGTGCACACCCTGTTGGCGCAACATGGCCTGTGGTGGGACCAAGCATCGACCGCTTGGCAGCTTGAAAATTTAGAAACTGCCTCTGCCCTTTTGGCTGTGCAAATCGACTTTCTCCCCGCATGAACAGTCCTCATTTTTTCGCTGAGCACGCACTTCTGCCAACAGGGTGGGCGCACAACGTGCTGTTGCAGTGGGATACCACCGGTCGCCTGTGTGCTGTGAACCCCAACAGTGTCCCGCCCCCAGGTGTTGGCCGTGCAGCCGGGCTCGTACTGCCTGGAATGCCCAACCTTCACTCTCATGCGTTCCAGCGCGCATTGGGGGGGTTGACGGAATTTCGTGGCGAGATGCAGGACAGCTTTTGGAGTTGGCGCACCCTGATGTACCGCCATGCCTCAGCGATCACGCCCGAGCAGTTGGAAGCCATCGCCACCGGGCTCTACGTCGCGATGTTGGAGGGGGGCTACACCAGCGTCTGCGAATTCCATTACCTGCATCACGACCGCCTCGGGCGAGCCTACGCAGACGATGCCATGCTGTCGCAATCTATTCTTCGGGCTGCAGCCAATACCGGAATCGGACTGACGCTGCTACCGGTGCTTTACCAGACCAGTGGATTTGGCGCTATGCCCCCCCATGAGGGGCAGCGACGTTTTGTTCGCAATACCGATTCGATGTTGCGCCTGCTCGATAGACTGGGACCCCAATGCCATGCGCAAGGCGCTCGCCTAGGGCTTGCCCCACACTCGCTTCGGGCTGTACCGCCCGACAGTTTGCGCGAGGTGTTGGCCGGCCTGAATGCGCTGGATGCCAGCGCGCCCATTCACATGCACATCGCCGAACAAACGGACGAGGTGGATGCATGCCTCGCCAAGAACGGTCAGCGACCGGTGGACTGGCTGCTGGACCATGCGCCGGTCGATGCGCGGTGGTGCCTGGTCCATGCCACGCACATGACACCGTCTGAAAGCGCGCGTGCGGCAACCCGCGGTGCTGTTGCCGGCCTTTGCCCAACCACCGAAGCCAATCTGGGTGACGGTATTTTTGATGCATCTGCATGGCGCGGCGCTGGCGGTCGCTGGGGTGTTGGCTCCGACAGCCATGCCTGCGTGAACGCTGCCGAGGAGCTGATGATGCTGGAGTACAGCCAGCGCCTGAAAACCCGGCAACGCAATGTGCTGGCCAATGATCGACAACCCTTTGTCGCTACCGCCATGACCCTTGAGTCTGTACTTGGCGGGGCTCAAGCGAGTGGCCGCCAAGTGGCCGGGCTGGCGGTTGGTCAACAGGCCGACTGGGTCGTCCTGGATGAAACCCACGCCTTGT
>Ga0114964_10003601_pt1 | contig 10426 bp, 14 predicted proteins | sample C_131016_MF_Meta_FD_92638 | JGI IMG/M metagenome (GOLD analysis project Ga0114964, IMG submission 92638) | Freshwater microbial communities from Lake Croche, Canada to study carbon cycling - C_131016_MF_MetaG | ecosystem: Environmental > Aquatic > Freshwater > Lake | place: Lake Croche, Canada... | reverse complement strand
CGATCCGTCCACCACGATGCGCTCTTGGTCGAGCACATGCCTAGAAAAAATCAAAAAACAAACACCCACTGCCACCGTCTCCAAGGCCGCGAAAGGCAACACCAGCACAGCGCCTTGCAGCCAGAAAAACAAGCCGATACACAAAGAAACCAGACTTAAAGAGGCGAAGAACACCAGCATTTGGGCCGGCGTGAGGGGAGCGTGACGCCGCAAAACCCACTCGAAACGGGGGTTTTGCGCATCGGCATCGATGGAATGACTGGAGCTCACGCGGTTTAGAGGTGATGGCGCGGCCCCGACAGCAGGGCCGCTTAAGTATAAAAATCGGGTCAATAAAACCTGTCAATTGTAGCCCATGCCTCTGTGGTGCTGGACTTGCGGCGCCCTATGCAACCGAGGGTCCAAAGGACTTACCAAGACGCCCGCTAACTCATCGGGGCTTTCGGGCGCGCAGGTTCTCCCGCATCTGATCCAAGGGGATCAAGGTTTGCTCCTTTACCGCCATGCGGGGCGCCGGTTTAAAGGCATGGCCGTAAATAATCTCAAATGTCAGGGGAAAGCGTCCACTTGGGTCGGATTCAGCAAGCCCGGTGGCAATCCCATGGTGCAAAGCGGCACGCCAGGCGCGCCCTCGTAGAGCGGCAAAGCGCTGAGGGTGCAAATTGCGGCCCAGGCCGCGCAATTCGGCCAAAAGCGCCGCAGGCGTGGAAAACGACAGGGTAATACGCTCCATGTCCATCACCGGCTCCGCAAAACCGGCCTGCACCAGCATGTCACCCCAATCATGCATATCGGTAAATTCGTGGGCGGGGGCAGGCCAGCCGTGGCGGGCATACACGTCGCGCAATTCACGCAAAGTGTCCGGGCCCAGGCAAGAAAACATCAAAAAACCGTCGGTTTGCACTAGGCTGTGCCAACGCTGGATCAAGGCCTGCGGGTCAGGGCTCATATGCAAAGCCATATTGGCCCAAAGCAAGTCCACGGGCGCGGCAGCCGCATCAAAACGCGTCGGGTTTTTCCATCGCTGGGCCGACCACCAGGGTGGACGCAGAACTGCGCGGGCCAGCGCCAAGGCTTGGGGCGGCTCCTGTTGCACAAAACTGGTGGCCCCGGGGTAACGCCGGCGCAAGAGCGCGTGCGCCTCGATTCCGCCGCGCAGTACCTGCCAATGCAACCAGCTGCGCGGCTGCTTGAGCATCCATTGCAACCGGTCCTCCATGCGCCTGGCAACCTCTTCGTGCAGCCAGGGCGATGCAGGTTGACCCCCCAGCCCCCTAGAAGCAGCCAAAGGCAATGCCTCCCAACGCCTTGCTGCTTGGGTATCGATGGTGGGAGGGCGTTGGTTCGTTATCAAGTGAAAAAGGCCCGGGGAACGGGCTAGCGGGCGGGGCCGGCTAAAAACAGGGCCAGCGCACTGGCTAAGGGGGGCAGGGCCATGTGCCAATACCGCCGCAGCGCAGTATATTGGCAGCATGTTTATTGCGCTGCTTCAAGGGCTGGCTGCGCGTCTGCCGAGCCGCTGCGCGGTCTGCCATGCCTGGCCTGGTCAGGTCTTATGCGAGGCCTGCATAGGACTTTTTGCCCAGCCCAGGCCGCGCTGCAAGCGTTGCGCATTGGTGGTGGCCGATGCCACACTGCCCTGCCCAGCCTGCCTGGCTGCGGCCAGCCCGCTTGATGCGGCTCTGGCCGCGGTCAGCTATGGCTATCCCTGGGCGGATGTGGTGCAGGAATTCAAATTTCGGGCGCAGCCTTCCTGGGCACGCCATTTAGCGGTACTTATGCGCAGCGCACCCTGGGTGGAACCGGCGCTGGAGGCCGCCCACTGGGTACTGCCCATGCCGCTGTCTGCCCAAAGATTGCAAAGCCGGGGCTTTAACCAGGCCTGGCTGCTGGCACGGGCCTTGTCCCCGGCCAAGGCACGCGCCCAGTGGCTCTTGCGGGTTCGCGATACACCGGCGCAGAGCAATCTAGCCCGCAAAGAAAGGCTCTCCAATGTGGCGAACGCCTTCGCTATCGACCCGCTGCGCCAGCGCGACCTAGAGGGTAAGGACGTGCTGTTGGTGGACGACGTGATGACCAGCGGAGCTTCTTTGCGTGCCGCCGCCCTGCCCCTGCGCCAGGCAGGGGTACGGCGCGTCACCGCGCTGGTGTTCGCCCGTGCAGAAAGCGCGGATTAAGCGCGGGCCCAGCGCCTTGGGGCCGCGCGACAATGTAGGCATGCTGCATATCGTTTTGGTTCATCCGGAAATTCCGCCCAATACTGGCAATGTGATCCGCCTAGCCGCAAACACCGGATGCAGCCTGCACCTGATTGAGCCGCTGGGGTTTTCCATGGATGACAAGCACATGCGTCGCGCCGGTCTGGACTACCACGAGTACGCCAGCGTCCAAAAATACGCCAGCTGGCAAGCCTTTATCAATGCCGCCAGCCCAAAGTCCAAGAGGATGTTCGCGCTGACCACACGCGCAACCCGTAGTCCTTATGCGGTGCAGTTTGCCCTGGGGGACTGGCTGGTGTTTGGCTCGGAAACCGCAGGCCTGCCGCAGGCCGTACGCGACAGCTTTGCCCACGATCAATGTCTTAAATTGCCTATGCAAGCAGGCCAACGCAGCCTGAACCTGTCCAACGCGGTGGCAGTGACCGTGTTCGAAGCCTGGCGACAGCTGGGTTTTACGGACGTTTAGCCGTAGAGGCGGGAAATCGATTCGGCCACGCACACCGGTTTGGTGGCGCCTTCGCGCTCGGTAGTCACTTCCCAGGTAAATTGGTAACCGCCTTGGTCAATCGCATCAGCGGCCAACAGCTTGATGTGCCCCCGCAAACGGCTGCCCACTGGCACCGGGCCAACAAACCGCACCCGGTTCAAACCGTAATTCACGCCCATGCGCACCTGGTCGATGTGCATGGCCGACGCGAAAAACAGCGGTAACAGCGATAGCGTCAGAAAACCATGGGCGATAGGCGCACCAAAAGGCCCCGCCTGGGCGCGTACCGGGTCCACATGAATCCACTGGTGGTCGCCGGTCGCCTGGGCGAACTGGTTGATCTGCTCTTGGGTAATGGTGACCCAGTCGCTAGTGGATATGGGCTGCCCGGCCAAAGCAGCAAGCTGCTGCAAATTTTCAAAATTTCTCATAGAAATAGCTTTTTTAAAAAAGTCACCTACCGAATATCAAGCTTCCAGCCACTTGCCAATGGACTTCCATTGCGCTCGGTCCTGCTCCATCCGGCTGGTCTGCACATCAAACACTGTGAGCCCGTTGGCTGCCAGGTGTACGTAATTCTGGGTGTCGCGCAGGGTACCGACCTTGGGCAAATCAAGCGATTGGACAAATGCCAACAATTGATCCGCCGACAGCGTGCGTTCATCTACCCGCATAGCCACGATGCCCACCTCTACGTTTTCGGCATGGCGGCTGGCGGCTAACTCATCTAGAAAACTGCGGGTGGCGTAAATATCAAAAATACTGGCCTGTAAGGGCACCAGCACTTTGTCCGCCCACTTGAGCACGTCTTTCAGTGGCCTACCCGCCAAGGCAGCGGGGGTATCGAGCACATAGTGGTCCGCGCCCTTGGGCGGTTTGCTAAATGCTTCCGGATCCACGTCCCAGTAGCTAATAGGCTTGGCCGATGGCGGGCGCAGCGAGAGCCACAAACGCGCCGAATGCTGGACATCGGCGTCGCCAAGCATGACAGAGTAGCCGCGGGAGGCTAAATAGCCAGCGACGTGGGTGGACAAAGTAGACTTTCCAACCCCGCCTTTGGGGTTGGCAATGGCAATGCGTGTCATACGGTGTTACCTTTTTGCAATGGGTTTGCCTAACAGGGCAATGGCGACCATTATGTAGTGCCTTAAGCTGTGAGGGCTGGGAATTTTGCACTAAGCGTACCCTTGCGCCGCGGGGCTCAGGCAAATCCGTCCCAGACCAGTTTGATACCGGTAAGCAACATCCCGGCATACACCAAGCGGTAAAACAGGGCCTGGCTGACATGGCGCGCCAGGCGCACGCCGGACCACACGCCTACGGGCGCCAGCGGCAGCAACACCATGGCGGTCGCCATATTGCGCAGGTCGAGCAGGCCCAGGTAAGCGTAGGGAATCCATTTGCACAAATTGAGCACAAAAAAGAAAAACGACATGGTTGCGGCAAAAGTCACCGGGCTCAGGCGCAGACCAATGAAATAGGCGTTGACAGGCGGCCCGCCGGCGTGGGCCACAAAGCTTGTAAACCCGGAGATGGCCGACAACACCCGGCCCAGCCAAACTGGTGGCGTAGCCATGATGGGCGCTTTCCAGACCAGGCGCTGGGCCAGAAATACCAGGGTCACCACGCCCACTACCGCCGATACCGCGTTTGGAGACACCAGCTTGAACAACAAAGCGCCCAGCACAATGCCCAGCACGCCAAATGGCAGTATGCGGCGCAGCAGCACCGGGTCAAAGTCTTTGCGAAAGGCCGCGCTGCCCAGCACGTCCATCACCAGTAACAGCGGCATCAAAATCGCAGCTGCCTCGGCCACGGTGACCGACAAGGCCATCATCGGTACCGCTAAAGACCCAAAGCCCGCACCAAAACCACTTTTGCTCACACCCAAAAGCAAAACGGCCGGAATGGCCACCGCATAAAAAAACGGATCGTTAATCAAGGGCCAGGCGTCAAACATAGGAGTGCTATCGCCCTTCGGGACGAAAACGCCCATGGTAACCTTGCCCTATGTTCAACCCCTCCCAAGAGGATGTGCGCCGTTTTTTTTGTTCGGCGTATGCCAAATCGCGCAACGCCCAGCCCATGGACGCCATCGAAACCCTGGCCGGCCAATGGATCGCGGAGCATCCGCAGTACCACGCCGATTTACAAGATCAAGAGGCCGCCATCACCCGCGTTTACCCTGAGGGCAGCGGGCAAACCAATCCGTTTTTACACCTGTCCATGCACTTGTCCATCAGCGAGCAATGCAGTATTGACCAGCCGCGCGGTATCCGCCAGGCGGTGGAACTGCTGACGCACAAGCGGCAATCGCTGCACACGGCCCACCACGACGCCATGGATTGCCTGGGCACCATGTTGTGGGAAAGCCAGCGTGCCGGGCGGCCGCCCGATGGGCAGGCCTATATCGACTGCGTCCAGCGCCACGCCACGCGGGACTAAAAGCAAAAAACCGCCCAAAGGCGGTTTTTTTGTTGCGTAGGATCGACTTTAACGAAAGCGGCTCTGAGGCACGGTTTTGACGGTGCCGGGCAGACTGCCGACATAGTTGGCTAGTTCTTTCAGTTCAGCGTTGGAGAACTGTTTGGCGACTCCTGCCATGATGGCATTGCCACGACCCACTTGGGGATTGCCCTCGGCTTTGTAAGATTTGAGCGCCACGTAGAGGTAGTCGTTGTGCTGACCCGCGATCATGGGGTAGCTCGGGTCAATCGGTTTGTTCAGGTTTTCACCGTGGCAAGAAGCGCAAGCACCTTTGGCCAACAGGGCTTCACCAGCAGAAGTGCCGCCACCTACTTTTTCTGGAGGTTTGGCATTGGCATCGACACCCAGCGCGCTGAAGTAGGCTGCCAGATCAGCCATATCCTGATCACTAAGTGATACCGCGATACCCCGCATGGTGGGGTGCTTGCGCTCGCCTTTTTTGTAGGCGTTGAGCGAAGAAATAATATATTTCTCTCCCTGGCCGGCAATCTTGGGCACCTTGTGCACCTCGGGAAAGCTGGCCTGGTAGCCAACAATGCCGTGGCAGCCCAGGCAGGTGGCGTTTTTCTTCTCACCGGCTTTGGCGTCGCCCTTGATGTCCTGTGCAAAAGCCGATGTGAGGGTCACTGAAGCGACAACAAGTGCGATGAGGGAGCGGAGCAAGAGGTTCATTTTGCGCGGACAATCGGATGAATATTGGTATAAATCGAATCCCGAATTATATCGACCCCACTCCCGTCCACCCGCCTACGCCAAGCTGACCGGCCCCGACCGCCGGACGGCCATTCGATAAGGGCAGGTTCTGCCGGGCACATTGACCGCTTTAGCCCCAACCTTTTTGCCGTGCCATGAAATTTACCGGTTCCAAGAATTACGTCGCCACCCAGGACTTGATGTTGTCTGTTAACGCGGCCTCCACATTGCAGCGCCCGCTGCTGGTCAAAGGCGAGCCGGGCACCGGCAAAACCATGCTGGCCGAGGAAGTGGCCACCGCGCTGGACCTGCCGCTGCTGCAATGGCACATCAAATCGACCACCAAAGCGCAGCAAGGCCTGTATGAATACGACGCCGTGAGCCGCTTGCGCGACTCGCAACTGTCGGACATCGACGGCGGCGAGCGGGTCAAGAATATCCACAACTACATCGTCAAAGGCGTGCTGTGGCAGGCCTTTACCTCTGAAACACCAGTGGCCTTGCTGATTGACGAGATCGACAAAGCAGATATTGAGTTCCCCAACGACTTGCTGCGCGAAATCGACCGCATGGAGTTTTACTGCTATGAAACGCGCGAGCTGATCCGTGCCAAGCACCGCCCGCTGGTGTTTATTACCTCTAACAATGAAAAAGAGCTGCCGGACGCGTTTTTGCGCCGTTGCTTTTTCCACTACATCAAGTTCCCGGACCCGGCGACCATGCAAAGCATTGTCCATGTGCACTTCCCGGGTCTTAAAAAAGAGCTGCTCAGCGCCGCCATGAAAACCTTTTACGAGGTCCGCAACCTGCCGGGTCTGAAGAAAAAGCCCTCCACCAGCGAATTGCTGGACTGGCTCAAGCTGCTGCTGGCAGAGGACATTCCGCTCTCTGCCCTGCAAGCCAAGGACGACAAAATGGCGGTGCCGCCGCTGGTGGGCGCTTTGCTGAAAAACGAGCAGGACGTCACGCTATTTGAAAAGCTGATGTTTATGCAGCGCAACAACCGCTGAGATGGCAAAAAAATCTCGCGTTGATTTCCTGGCCGTCGGCATCTCCGACGCCATCGGTTTCGTCGTCGGATGCCTCACTGGCTATTGGCTGGGAAAACTCATCGGGATGGACGTATTTGCAAGAGGTTACGACAACTCCAGCATGGGCGGCATTGTGCTGGTCGGGCTTGGCGGCGGACTGGGCTTGCAATTGGCGCGGCGCTGGCAGCAAGAGCGCAAAGATAAAGACGAATAAGGAAGACCACTTTGGCTTTTGTTGATCCTGTGGACTTGTCAGGCTATGGCGTGGCGCTAACCCCACTGGCGCTGGCGCACGAGGTGGGGCTGCGCGCCGCCGCTGCCGACGGAGCGCTGTGGAATTTGCGCGTCACCTCGGTGCCCGAACCGGAAAACACCCGCCAGTACATCGAAGACGCGCTGGCCATGCGGGAAGCGGGCAACCGCTTTGCGTTTGCTGTACTGGACAAGCCGGGCGGCACGGTGATTGGCTGCAGCAGTTACCACGACATATTACCGGCCGTGAAACGGTTAGAAATCGGCTACACCTGGTACGCCAAAAGCACACAGCGAACCCACGTCAACACCGCCTGCAAACTCCTACTCATGACCCATGCCTTCGAAACTTTGGGCTGCCATGTGGTGGGCTGGCGCACCGACAATTTCAACTTCGCGTCGCAGGCAGCGATTGAGCGCCTGGGTGCTCGCAAAGACGGCGTGATCCGCGGCCATGCGCTGCGCCGCGACGGCACCATCCGCGATACCGTGATGTACAGCCTGCGCTCGGGTGAGTGGCCGGAGGTCAAGGCGCAACTGCTCTATTCACTGCACAAGCCCCGCTGAGGTAGCCCATGCTGATTGATTTTTTTTATACCCTGCGCTCGGCCAAGCTGCCGGTATCGGTCAAGGAATACCTGACGCTGATGGAAGCGCTGCAAAAAGGCGTGGTCGGGCCCAATGTGCCAGAACCCGCCAGCGGCGAAGAGGCGGCGGGATACGCGATTGACGATTTTTATTACCTGAGCCGCACCACGCTGGTGAAAGATGAAAAGCACTACGACAAATTTGACCGGGCCTTTGCCGCGTATTTCAAAGGTGTAGAACAGATTGCCGACTTCACCAAAGAAATTCCGCTGGAATGGCTGCGTAAAAATTTGGAATTGCAGCTCAGCCCGGAAGAACTGGCAAAAATCGAAAAAATGGGCTGGGACGAGCTGATGGAGACGCTGCGCAAGCGTTTTGAAGAGCAAAAAGAACGCCACGAAGGCGGCAGCAAATGGATTGGCACCGGCGGCACCTCACCCTTTGGCGCCTACGGGCACAACCCGCAAGGCATTCGGATTGGCCAGGACAAAGGGCGCAACCGCAGCGCCGTCAAAGTCTGGGACCAGCGCGCCTACAAGGACTACGACGACACGACCGAGCTGGGTACGCGCAACATCAAAGTGGCGCTGCGCCGCCTGCGCAAATTCGCCCGCGAAGGCCATGAGGACGAGCTGGACCTGGACGAAACCATCAGCAAAACCGCAGCCAACGCTGGCTACCTGGACATCAAGATGCGCCCGGAGCGGCACAACAACGTCAAAGTACTGCTCTTGATGGACGTGGGCGGCACGATGGACGACCATATTGCCCGGGTGGAAGAGTTGTTTAGCGCCACCAAGACCGAATTCAAGCACCTGGAGTTTTATTACTTCCACAACTGCGTGTATGACTTCATGTGGAAAAACAACCGGCGCCGCTTTGCTGAAAAGTTTGCCACCTGGGACATCATCCGCAAGTACAACAAAGACTACAAACTCATCTTCGTGGGCGACGCCACCATGAGCCCCTACGAAATATTGCAGCCCGGCGGCAGCGTGGAATACAACAACGAAGAAGCCGGCGCCGAATGGCTGCAACGCCTAACCAGCGCCTTCCCCAAATTCGCCTGGATCAACCCCGAACCCCAAGGCGTATGGCAATACCGCCAAAGCATCAGCGTGGTGCAGCAGCTGATGCAGCAACGCATGTTCCCGCTCACTCTCAAAGGGCTGGAAGATGCGATGCGGATGCTGACCAAATAGGCTTTACGTCGCCGATCAGCGGCAAAGGTAGCGCACCTAAAATGCCGCACCCCTCGCCGTAGCACAATGGATAGTGCGCATGCCTCCTAAAGTCTCCAATTTGGCAACTAATATCCAGTGTTTATCCTCAGTGACAAGCATCAGACCACATCCAGTGGATTGACACAAGCTGGGGCTGGAATGGGCTACCCCAGTTCTACCCCATAGCTGATTTCCCCCGCTAATTAGTTGTCACAAACTGGGGTTGGAAGTTGTTAGCCCAGATTGGCTTGTTAACGGGATTCCTACCGAGAAAACGGGGATAACAGGTTGAAGTTTTATAGATTTGTATAAACAACCCCTCAGTTATCCCCTCCAAATTTATTCGACAAACCCGTTGTCTTTTCGGGAATTCCAAGGGATGGTACCCCTACCTCAACAGGGTTTAACCATCAATGAAACGGCTATCCAAACACCAGCAAACCCGTCTGATCGAATTGGTCATTGACACACATGGTGGGGACTTGAATAAGCGTGTATTCACGGATGTAGTTTTATACCTGTTTGAGGACATCTCAGGCATGGAAGGGCTAACACCACCAGATGCCAGGGAAATCATCAACAACCTTTGGAGCATCTACCGTGGTAACAACAAACCTTAAATCAAAGCCTGCAAAACTATTGATTGAGCCTATCGATCCCATCCGTTACGGGCAAGCAGTGGCAAACGGTAAGCAAACATTCGCATCAGAAAACAGCAAGGCAGCCGCTGCAAGGGTGATTTACCAAGCATTGCATGATGAACCTAGGGATGTGATTCTTCGTGCATTTATTGAGGGTGCAAGCATTACCCCCAAGGGCAGTCCCACATATTTTTACAATATCAGCCGCAAATTCAAGCGTCAACAGGCGCAAAAACAAACCTGATACAGGGGGCTAAATGCCCCTTGTTTTGCTGTTGTCTGGTACAGGTTTTGGGGGGATAGTGGAGTCATTCCTCCACTGATATCCTAGTTCCAAAAATGGCTGTAACAAAACGTGATGGCTCCAAGTACTGGTACATCCAGTTCCAGTACAACGGCAAGACCTACATCAAGTCTTCGAAATCAACGGACAAGAATCTGGCTGAAAGGCTGGAAGCCAGTTGGCGCAATCAATTGATAGAGCAACAACAGTTGGGGATCAAGTCTCCCATTGAAGTTGCCAAGGCATTCCAGATGTTTGCCAATGCCAAGCAGACGCTCAAAAGCAATAAGTACATCACCCTAGCGTGTAAGCGTGTAACTGCCTTCTGGTCTGGTATCACTTACATCCATCAGATCACCACCCGTGACATAGAGGGCTGGAGGCTAGAACTGCAAAGCCGTGGGTATGGCAATCAATCAATCAAGCATATGCTCAATCAGGTCAGTGGGACGATCAAGTATGTCAAACGGATGGGGTACCAGACATCAGACTTTGAGATGCCCAAAATCAAGCTGTCCAAGG
>Ga0114964_10003600_pt1 | contig 10428 bp, 7 predicted proteins | sample C_131016_MF_Meta_FD_92638 | JGI IMG/M metagenome (GOLD analysis project Ga0114964, IMG submission 92638) | Freshwater microbial communities from Lake Croche, Canada to study carbon cycling - C_131016_MF_MetaG | ecosystem: Environmental > Aquatic > Freshwater > Lake | place: Lake Croche, Canada... | reverse complement strand
TCAATTTGAACGAGTTTTATTTTAGTATGAAACAAATAAAAACTATTGCAAGCATAATTTTAAAGTTTGAACGAATCAATTGAATAAGAACCAGCGCCTAAATTGAAAAAAGATAAAAAAAGCCCTGATGGGCTTTATTTATAGAGTTCTTCTCGGCAATTATTGTATTGCTTGTACAGCATAACATAAGTATGATCTTATAAAAGATAAGACCAATACATTTAAGATGCCCTACCTGGAAATCCAGTGGCGACGAGATGGTCGTGGCGCAATCAACTATGAAACAAATTCTCACGTACTGTATAATCGCTTGAATCGTCTTATAGACGGAAAAGCATTTAGTACAAAATCAACAGTTCCGAGGGCATACACCTCAAAAGTTCACAGTTGCGAGATGGTTTCATCGATTCTTTAGAATTGGTCACAGTGCAGTTCGAATAACCGTACTGCCACGTCCCTATGAAAAAGAATTAGGCAAAACAGCCTATAGTTTTGATTGTGCCCTTCCAAGAAGGCGCTAGCATAAAGCTCTACTTCACTGTAATAACAGTTTTGTAGGGCTTTTTGCTTATTGTGTATTTTATCTTTTTATTGTATAGTATTATCGCTCTGACAAGTTGTTAAAGCATTTACCCGAAGGGGGTGGTCTGGTTGCCTCAAGGCCCCAGCACTATCTACCGGGTCTCGCATGTGCGTGGCTGGGTTGTTGAACGGCTTCGGCTGAACAACAACACCTACGCAAAAGCAAGAACTGGTAGCGAGAATTATCGCAAGAATGTTGCGATGCAATTCCGAAACCGTGTCCTCAAAGACACAGGACATGATCCAGGCTGGATTGATTTTGATCATTTGGTATTTAAACCAATCACTGAAATCGCATCCCTGTCCTAGTTCATCAACATTCACCCGGGAGAGTTCTTGGGCAGTAATATGCCCTTGAACTCTCCCTTTATCATTGCAATAAAAAAAACACCCCGTATTTAAGGGGTGTATTTTATTTAGGAAAATCACCTTTACATCTTTATTTCAGCGTCACAACCTGCTGGCAAAGATAGATTCATTAAACTATCGATTGTCTTAGGGGTTGGATTCGAAATATCAATAAGACGCTTGTGCACTCTCATCTCAAACTGTTCACGGCCTTTTTTATACACGTGGGGGCTTTTAACGACCGTATAAACCGTTTTCCGAGTTGGAAGAGGAATTGGGCCGGCAATTGTTGCTCCGGTACGTAGCGCGGTGTCTACGATCTGTTTTGCTGATTGATCAATAACTTTATGATCATATGCTTTTAGACGAATACGAATTCGTTGTTGCTTTGGTTGTTCGGCTGTTGCCATTTATAGCTCCTGTTGGGTAATGTAACCTCATCTCGAATTGTGACGTATGTGCACATCTGGATGAGTTGTCATTACAATTATTTTACAAGTTTTATTATACCTGTTATAGTTGTTTTTTTCAAATCAAAAAAAGAGCTGGTTGTTTAAGCCAGCTCCATTTTTTAGTGCAATCAGATTATTTAGTAATCTTAGTTACAACACCAGCACCTACGGTACGGCCACCTTCACGAATAGCGAAGCGTAGTCCTTGTTCCATAGCAATTGGATTAAGTAGGCTAACCTTGAAGGTAATAGTATCACCAGGCATAACCATTTCTTTATCTGCTGGAAGTTCAACTTCGCCAGTTACGTCCGTAGTACGGAAGTAGAATTGAGGCTTATATCCCTTGAAGAAAGGAGTGTGTCGTCCACCTTCTTCTTTAGTAAGGATATATACTTCAGCATCAAATTCAGTATGAGGAGTAATAGAACCTGGTTTAGCAAGCACTTGGCCGCGCTCGATATCATCACGTTCTACACCACGAAGCAAGATTCCAACGTTGTCACCGGCCTGTCCTTGATCAAGTTGTTTCTTGAACATTTCAACTCCAGTTACAACAACCTTGCGTGTATCCTTAAGACCAACGATTTCAACTTCTTCGTTAACCTTAACGATTCCAGTTTCAACACGACCAGTAGCAACGGTACCACGACCCTTGATACTGAATACGTCTTCAATAGGCATTAGGAAAGGCTTGTCTAGATCTCGCTTTGGCTCAGGAATAAAATCATCCATAGCTGCAACGAGTTCCATGACAGCATCTTCAGCTTCTTTGTCGCCTTCGATAGCTTTAGTAGCAGAACCTTTAATGATTGGACAGTTTTCATCGTAATCGTACTTAGCGAGTAGCTCACGAACATCCATTTCAACTAGTTCTACTAATTCAGGATCAGCAAGGTCCATCTTGTTTAGGAAAACAAGAATTTTTGGAACACCAACTTGCTTAGCAAGAAGAACGTGCTCGCGAGTCTGAGGCATAGGGCCGTCAGCTGCTGATACTACCAAAATGGCGCCATCGATTTGAGCTGCACCAGTAATCATATTCTTTACGTAGTCTGCGTGACCTGGCATGTCCACGTGAGCGTAGTGACGCTTTTCGCTTTCATATTCCTGGTGAGATGTAGCAATGGTTATACCACGAGCCTTTTCTTCAGGTGCATTGTCAATTTGGTCATAATTAACAGCTTTGTTAACAGCACTTGGTAAGCGCTTTGCTAATGTCATAGTTATTGCAGCAGTAAGTGAAGTTTTACCATGGTCAACGTGACCCATAGTTCCAACGTTCACATGCGGTTTGCTGCGATCAAATGTTTCTGCCATTTGTTCTCCTTGGGATTAATATTTTTTGCGTTCAAGAGCAATGCCTTTTTACGCATAACTCATAGATTGTAACTAATTTGGTATCTGTTTGTAAAGAGTATTATTTTTAAGCGCTCTTTGCATTTTTTGCGACGATCGCATCGGCAACATGCCCTGGAACATCAGCATAGTGATCAAGTTCCATAGAACTGCTCGCTCGACCCTTTGTCATGCTTCGAAGATTGGTTGTATAACCAAACATTTCGCCAAGTGGCACAAAGGCTGTTATTTCTTTAACGTTAGCTTGGAGGTCTTCCATAGATTCAATGCGACCACGTTTTGAGTTAAGATCACCGATGACTTCACCCATGTTTTCTTCTGGGGTTACAGCAACAACTTTCATGATTGGTTCTAGTAGTACTGGGCTCGCTTTTCGAACGCCTTCTTGTAGCGCCATTGAACCGGCAATCTTGAAGGCCATTTCGGATGAGTCAACATCATGATAGCTACCATAATAAAGTTCTGCTTTTATATCTACAACAGGATAGCCAGCGAGAACACCATTAGACATAGCTTCTTCAATACCTGCTTTAACTGCCGGAATGTATTCTGTAGGAATAACTCCACCCTTGATGCTATTGATGAATTCAAAACCTTTTCCAGCTTCATTCTGAGATAATCGAAGCCATACGTCGCCGTATTGTCCACGACCACCAGATTGCCGGATAAACTTGCCTTGGATTTCAACAGCATCCTTACGGATAGTTTCTCGATATGCAACTTGTGGGGCACCGATATTCGCAACAACGTTGAATTCTCGCTTCATTCGATCGACAATGATTTCAAGATGCAACTCACCCATTCCATTAATAATGGTTTGGCCAGTTTCGTGATCAACTCGCACTCGGAATGTAGGATCTTCTTCAGCAAGCCGTTGCAAAGCGATACCCATTTTTTCTTGGTCAGCTTTTGTAGCTGGTTCGATCGCAATACTGACAGGTGGTTCTGGGAAAACAATGCTTTCAAGGATGATAGGCTTTGCAATATCACAAAGTGTATTACCTGTCGTCGTACCCTTAAGGCCAACAATAGCAGCGATATCTCCAGCAGTAACTTCAGTGACGTCTTCACGCTTATCAGCTTGCATACGTACGATACGTCCAACACGTTCTTTTTCACCAGTGGAGCTATTTAATATATAGCTACCTGCAGTAACTTTACCGCTATAAACACGGAAATACGCAAGCTTACCGACGAATGGGTCAGTCGCAATCTTAAAGGCTAGTGCAGCGAAAGGATCACTGTCATTTGGCTTGCGTTCTATTTCTTCGTCAGTTTTTGGATGGTGACCCCAAGTACTACCACGATCAAGTGGGCTTGGCAGTACGTCAACAACAAGGTCAAGTACTTTCTCAACAATAACACCACGTCCGTCTCCACCCGTTACTGGGAAAAACCGACCGCTGAGTGTTGCTGTTCGGATAGCTTGTTTAACTTCAGCAATACTCAAGCCTTCTTCACCAACTTCAAAATATTTTTCTAGGATTTTCTCATCTTCAGCTACTGCATTTTCAACGAGGAGGCTTCGTGCTTTCGTCGCCTGGTCAAGCATATCTGCAGGAACATCACCTTCGATAAGTTCATGATCTGTAAATTCTTTATAGGTGTATGACTTCATGGTTACGAGATCAATTACACCATTAATTTCTTGCTCAAAACCAATTGGCAAGTGAATGGGAAAGGCTCGTTTGTTTAGACGATTATGAATTGATTCAAGAGACTTGTGAAAATCTCCACCAGTTTGGTTAATTTTGTTTATAAAACAAACACGAGGAACCTTATATTTGTCAGCTTGTCGCCATACTGTTTCTGATTGTGACTCAACACCCATTTTACCGTCGAAAACAACAACAGCACCATCGAGCACCCGCAGTGATCGTTCTACTTCTACAGTAAAGTCGATGTGTCCTGGTGTATCAATAATATTAACCTGGTGATCTTTCCAATAGCTGGTAACAGCAGCAGAAACAATCGTGATACCACGTTCTCTTTCTTGTGCCATCCAGTCAGTTGTTGTTCCACCTTCGTGAACTGCACCAATTTTATGCTTTAATCCAGTTCGGTACAAAATACCTTCAGTTGTTGTTGTTTTACCAGCGTCAATATGGGCAATAATACCAATATTGCGCATCTTATCCATAGGGGTTACTTTAGCTGCCATAAATTCCTCGTTTTATTAAAATTTTAAAAGTAATGCGTTTCTTATCGTGCGAAGTGTGCGAATGCTCTGTTAGATTCAGCCATTTTGTGCGTATCTTCACGCTTCTTGACAGCAGATCCGGTGCCATTAAATGCATCCATGATTTCTGCTGCAACACGGTCAGCCATTGGCATACCTTTACGAGATCGAGCAGCTGCTACGAACCACATAAGTGTAAGATGACTCTGTCTTTGTCCGCGAACTTCAAATGGGATTTGATAGTTAGCGCCACCAACACGACGTGAACGAGTTTCAACGTTAGGCTTAACGTTATCTAATGCTTGGTTAAGTACTTCAAGCGGGCTTTCTTGCTTCAATTTCTTAGCGGCTGTTTCCATACCATCATAGATAATTTTCTCTGCAAGTTGTTTTTTGCCGTTAAGCATTACTCGGTTAATTAAACGAGCAACACGAACGTCATTATATTTACGATCTGCTGGTATATCTCGTACCAGGCTCTTGGTTTTCTTTCGTGGCATTTCTGTACTCCTTTATATATACTTCTGCTCGCTCTTCAACCCAAATTAGTGGGTGAAGCGGTCACTGAAGCCACTAAAATTATTTACTATCTTTTTTGGCTCCGTATTTGCTACGGCCATTCTTACGATTGCTAACACCTTGAAGGTCTAAGCTACCACGTACAACGTGATAACGCACACCAGGTAAGTCAGGAACACGACCACCTCTTATAAGAACAACAGCGTGTTCTTGGAGGTTGTGACCTTCTCCACCAATATAGGCCCAAACTTCATAACCATTTGTAAGGCGCACACGGGCGACCTTACGAAGGGCTGAGTTTGGCTTCTTTGGAGTTTTAGTTGTTACCTTAACACAGACGCCACGTTTGAATGGTGCAGGCTTTTCGTAAGCTTTGGTTTTTAGGTTGTTAGTCACACGCAAAAGTGCCGGTGATTTACTTTTGTAAACACTTGTCTTTCGTGATTTTCTAACTAATTGATTAATTGTTGGCATAACTTCCTTTATTTAAACAGATTTAAGCTTCTTCGTCAATGGTTTCATCTTCGTCAGTCTCTGGAATATACCCAGTACCAACTGGAATCTTACGACCCAAGATAACGTTTTCTTTAAGACCATAGAGTTGATCAACCTTACCGCTTGTAGCGGCACTGATGAGAACTCTCGTAGTATCCTGGAAGCTTGCTGCAGAGAGGAAGCTATCGGCCCAGGTAGAAACCTTTGTAATTCCAAGCAGTAATTGACTAAATTGTGCTGGTTTCTTTTTATTTGCTACAAGTCCAATGTTTGCTTCGATAACCGCCGCTTTACTTGCGATATCTCCAGTAACATATTCGCTCTCACCCGGTTCTTCGATAGTGACACGGCTAAACATTTGTCGTACGATAATTTCTAGATGTTTGTCAGCTATGTTTTGACCCTGTGATGCGAAGATCTTACTTATTTCGTTCATGATGTAGCGCTGAGTAGATTCAACACCCTTGAGTCGCATAAGATCATGGAGGTTAACAGATCCACTAGTAAGTCGGTCGCCCGCCTTAACTGAATCCTTATCCTTAACAAGAAGTTGTTTAAAGCCAGGTATCTCGTATCGAACGATAGCCTGATCTTTTGGAACAATAGTTACTTCTGTTTCATTAAGGGTAACCTTACCGGCCATGCTCGCAATAAGTGGCTCGCTTGCCTTATCTTTAGATGCTATAACATCACCGATTGCAACTTCTTGTCCTTCAGCTACAGACGCCTTACGGCCGTTTAGTGGTAGGACAAGTGACTGCTGGTCCTGTCCAACAACTTGGATAATATAGTGATCGCCTTCTTCCCATACATTGGCAGTACCATCAACATCTGAAAGATACGCTTGACCCTTTGGAGTTCGAACTTCGAAAAGTTCTTCAACACGGTTGAGACCTTGGGCAGTTTCGTCAGCAATAGTAGCGCCGGCACGGTGCTTAGAGTCTAGTGATAACTGCGTACCAGGTTCACCAATACTTTGTGCAGCAATAACACCAACTGGATGTCGGTTTTCGACAAGTTGACCTGTCGCAGGATCAATTCCATAGCTCTTTCGGCTGATACCACGAACGGTACCAGTCGTTAGTGCACTCATAATTTTCACTTCAGCAAGGTCGCTCTTATCAATCTCAGCAGCTAGTGCACGAGTGATAAGTTCACCCTTCTTAACAATTGTTGTACCGTTAGCTGCAATTTTTTCAGCCGCAAAACGACCTTCAAGTTTAAGCGCAAACGTAACACCAATTTCTTCGGCATCGCTTCGGTAGATAGTGAAACCTGGATCTTCAACATCTTCATCCACGATAAACACATCTTGCGATACGTCCACGAGTCGTCGAGTTAAGTAACCAGAGTCAGCAGTCTTAAGGGCAATATCGATGAGGGCCTTTCGAGTACCACGAGTACCAGTAAAGTATTCGAGAGGTGTTAAACCGCTCTTATAGCTCGACTTAATTGGAAGCTCGATAGCTCGCCCGCTCGTGTCTGAAACGACACCAAGCATACCAACACTGTTTTTCATTTGTCCGATGTTACCACGGGCGCCAGAAACAACGGCGATTGACATAGAGTTATCCTGCGTCGCGAGTTGTTCGGCAAGCATCGACTGTACTTCGCTGTCTACCTTGAGCCAGTTATCAATCGTTAGACGATAACGTTCGTCATCAGTTGTAAATCCAGCTTCGTATTGGTCGCTAATATCTGCGGCTTTTACTTCACCTGCATCAATAACCTTTTCAATACCAACGATTGACGGGAAGTCATCCATACCCATTGAGATACCTGAAACTGTTGCGTATTCAAACGCAAGGTCTTTGAGGTTATCTGCAATTTCAGCAGTTTTCTCTTGGCCATACATTTCATAAACGTCAGCCATAACTTTTTGAATGCGCTTTTTAGGCATTGCTTCATTTTGGAATGGGAAATCATCAGGGAATAACTCATTAAAGAGTAGTCGTCCAAGAGTGGTCTCACGAACAATACCTCTGAATGAAACTGAGATAGGTGACTGAAGCTTTAATTCGCCTTCATCATATGCCATCAAGGCTTCGTTTACATCACTGAAGCTCCGCAGTGCGTCACTCGCAAATTTATCATAAGTAAGATAGTACGCACCAAGCACGATATCTTGTTCTATATGAAGAACAGGAGATCCATCAGCAGGCTTTAAAATATTCTTGCTTGCAGCCATGATTTCACGAGCTTCTTTTTGAGCAGCGTCAGATAATGGAAGATGAACGGCCATCTGGTCACCATCGAAGTCGGCGTTGAAACCTTTACATACGAGAGGATGAAGCTGGATAGCCTTACCTTCGATAAGTCGGGGTTGGAAAGCTTGAATTGAAAGTCGGTGCAATGATGGTGCTCGGTTAAGCAGTACATATTTTCCAGCAATAACTATATCTAGAGCATCCCAAACTATCGTTTCACCCATTTCAATAAGTCGAGTTGCTGAACGGATGTTATGAGCGTGTTCGTCAGCGATAAGCTGACCAATAACAAATGGCTTGAATAATTCAAGTGCCATCATCTTTGGAAGACCACATTCATTAATCTTAAGTTCAGGACCAGCGACGATTACAGAACGTCCAGAGTAATCAACACGCTTTCCGAGAAGGTTCTGACGGAAACGACCCTGTTTACCCTTAAGCATGTCACTAAGACTCTTAAGTTTTCGACGTTGGCCAGTGTTCGATACTGCACGTCCACTACGAGCTGAGCTGTTATCGATAAGTGCATCAACAGCTTCTTGAAGCATACGCATTTCGTTTCGTCGAATTACTTCAGGAGCGTTAAGATCAACTAATTTCTTTAGTCGGTTGTTACGATTAATAACACGTCGGTAAAGGTCATTAAGATCAGATGTCGCAAAACGACCACCAGTAAGCTGTACCATCGGGCGAAGATCCGGAGGAATGACAGGAAGAACCGTGAGGCACATGCTCACCGGTGTTATACCAGCACGTTGCATGCTTTCCAAGATCCGAAGTCGCTTCATGATTTTTTTCTTGCGTTGTCCCTTGGCTTCTTCTACTTCACCAGAAAGTTGCTTGATAAGTGATTCAAGCTCAACTCTTTCAAGCATTCCCTTAACGGCTTCACCACCCATACCAACCTTAATGAGGTCTTGCAGTTCATCAGGAAGCAGACGATAGTCTGTTTCGCTCATAAGTGCATTGAGTTGTAGGCTATCAAGTTGTGTTTTTAGTAGCTCGTAATCTTTTGCAGTTTCTTCTAATTCCTTAGTTCGCTCTGCGGCTAGTTGCTTTACGTTAGCATTTTCTTCAGCAGCCATCTTTTCGTAACGAGCTTCAATCGCAACCTTAGCGGCTGCGGCTTCAGCTTCTTTGTCTGCCTTGATCTGATCTCGCTTTTCGTCTTTTACATCAAGTACAACGTAACTTGCGAAGTAAGCAATTCTTTCAAGATTCTTTACCGTCATGTTAAGGACAAGACCGATCGAGCTTGGAGTTCCACGAAGGAACCAGATGTGCGTTACTGGGCAAGCAAGTGCAATATGACCCATTCGTTCACGTCGAACGATAGACTTAGTAACAAGTTCACCGTTCTTATCTACTGCGGCTTCTCGGCTACGAAGACCTTTATACTTAGAATCATTTGAATTTATATCTTTAACTGGTCCGAAAATCTTTTCACAAAAGAGACCATCGCGCTCAGGCTTCTGTGTTCGATAGTTAATAGTTTCAGGCTTGGTTACTTCACCATAGCTCCATTCCATAATGTCACTTGGGCTTGCAACAGCAAGTCGAACTGCATCAAAATCTGCAATATTGGTACCATATGTGTATTTACGCATTGGTCACCTCCTCTTCATTAACTTCAACGGGTAATTCGGCTGTTTCAACCTCTTCACCATTTTCATCTACTACTAGAAAATCTTCGCCAACTACGTCAGCCGAAAGATCAAGGTCATTAATTTCTGATTGTGGCGCTTCGACAGCTGACAAATGTGAAGCTTCGTCTTTAATATTCACTTCAAGTAATTCTTCGGCATCTACCATTTGGCCCATATTTTGATCGATAAGATCAACTTTAAGTCCAAGACCTTGTAGTTCCTTGACAAGCACATTAAAGCTTTCCGGAACCTTAGGCCCAACAATTTCAGTCTGCTTAATTATACTTTCATATGCCTTAGCTCGTCCGTATACATCGTCTGACTTAATTGTTAGCATTTCCTGCAAAGTACTTGCTGCGCCATACGCTTCAAGCGCCCATACTTCCATCTCACCAAATCGCTGTCCACCATTTTGCGCTTTACCGCCAAGTGGTTGCTGGGTAACCATTGTGTATGGCCCAGTTGAACGAGCATGGATCTTGTCCGCAATCATGTGATTGAGCTTAATCATGTACATAGAACCAACAGTTGTTCGTTCCTTGAAAGCGTCACCAGTACGGCCATCAAACAATTGCTGTTTGCCGTCTTCTGGGAGGCCAGCTTCCTTAAGAAGGCTTCGGATTTTATCAATAGGAACTCCATT
>Ga0114964_10003598_pt1 | contig 10435 bp, 15 predicted proteins | sample C_131016_MF_Meta_FD_92638 | JGI IMG/M metagenome (GOLD analysis project Ga0114964, IMG submission 92638) | Freshwater microbial communities from Lake Croche, Canada to study carbon cycling - C_131016_MF_MetaG | ecosystem: Environmental > Aquatic > Freshwater > Lake | place: Lake Croche, Canada... | reverse complement strand
GTTAAAAAGGAGTCTTGTCTGACTGCTTTTACCGACCCTCTTATACGTGAAGTGACATCTCCGATACGTGTATCCGACATTTCTTATATATGTTTAAAACTTAAACTCATCGTAGTTCTCTGGTATAGCCTTAACTTTTCTCTTCACTCTCATCTGTTTCTGGTAGCTGTTCAACATGTCAGTTATCCGTCTGCTCTTAGGTAACTTCCAGTACTTCTTATAGCACTCTTTGTAACCCTGTGCTACAAGTCTGTTTAACCTTCTACCAGCACAAAAAGACCACACTTCACAGTTATCAAACATCCTTAATGGTCTAGAGTTACGCTCTCTATAGTAACCACTATAGTAAACCATGGCCCCATAACTCTCAGAGTGCTCATTTCTATAAAACACTTTCTCTCCCTGTTTCTTGGACTCCTTATAGTTCACAGCACAAGTTCTTTTACCTGCAGTACAGACCATCACAAAGCCCAGGTTAGCATGTAAGAGTACACCATCCCTGTGTTCTACTATAACTTCAGAAAGAAACTTGTTGAACTCTATACATAGCTTTTGTATCTGAACATCTGGGTATATAGACAGATCAGGGTAAGTCTCTTTCATCCGTTTGTAAAAGTCGTTGTCTGACTTACAAACACTGTTACCTTTCCGATAGTATCTGGCAAGTACATCGAAAGTATCTGTTTTATATCGTGGTGGTTTTTCAGCCATAGTACGAAGTTATTTCTTTCGTATAAAAGTTTTGTTACACAGTTTCGATTGCAATTACTAAACTCTTACAGTTATAAAAAGTGAAAGGTTATCCAGTTAAGATAACCTACTCACCTATACCAGGGAACCACTCTGGGATATCTTTAAAAACTCGGTAAGTAAAAGAGCTTGGTAGCAGAGACTGAAGTATCTGCCCATAAAGTTTTCATGGTAAACTGACTTGTTATACTTAAAGGAGCTGTTACTTTACTTACAGGAATAGTCGCATTATTGAGACCAGGTTGTCCATAAGGTACAGTAACCGTACCCATAAGCGTTTTATCCGGATCATAAACATTAAAAGTAATGTGGCTATATATACCTAACCCTCCTCCATATACAGCACTCTGTATCCACTGTACAAGTATGTTACCTGATAGTGGATTTCCAGAACCGTCTACAGAAGTAACGTTAAAACCTCTCAGGAAAAAAGAAGGAAGTGTTATAGGTGAACCGTTCCATGTAGGGGCTGTACATCCTGAAGTATTACCACTTGTACAACCAGAAGTGTTATAAAAAGAAAAGTACTTAGGTGTAGAAACACTATCAAACTGTTGTAACGCCCCTCCGTTATCAAAGATAGGGGACATATTAGTAATCAGTACTTTATCTACTACAGCTCCTCCGGGTACAGATGTTACCAGAAGTGAAGCGTATGTAGAGCCTGCAGGATATGTACCTGATCCTGATACTGTAAGGTTACTAGCTCCTACATGATAGTATATAGTACCGCTAACTAATGTCGCATAAGGATTTCCATAGACAGATGTACCGTAAACTGTCCAGGTACTACCTGATGTACTAAGGTTTACATAGAAAGGTTGCCATCCATTTACACCAAAAGGAGCAGCACTACTAAGTGTAGGAGGATCTGGTGTTAAACAGTTTGACTGTATATAACCTTCATAATTGGCAGGAACAAGTGAGTATATACTAGTAGGACTTCCTGAAGTATTAACTGTAGTATATGAAACACCTCCCTGCGCTCTATAAGATAACTGGTATGATCCTGGATCAGGTGTAGGGGGAGTCCATAAAACTGTAAGTGTCTGTGACATAGTTATACAAGTGTTGCTGTTACGTTAAGTGGTGCCGGACAAGTAGATGTAGCTGTAGTAAGTACAGGATAAGTAAAAGTGTTAGCTATACTTCCTATAGCAGGAGTTACCGTTATGTTATATAGAGTAAATGGAGCAAGGCCACTAAAGGTATCTGTTACAGTCGGGTTTATAGTAGGATTATGAGTAGCTAGTATAACTGTAGGATTACTTTCTAAAGCTATAGTTGTCCCATAACCTGTTATATCAGAACTTAGGTTGATCCATGACATAGATATAGCATTGTTAACAGGACTGAAGTTAGGATCAGGATCAGTTATGTTAGCACTTTGAACTATAGCAGAAGCAGGGTTAGTAGTTCCGTTCACGTTGATAACCTGAAAGTCATACAACATGTTTGGCTCTAAACCAGATATAGAAGCAGTACTACCACTTGTGTTAAAGTCGGTCCAGGCACTTGTACCACTTAAACGAGACTGTATCGTATAGTAGGTATGTCCAACTGTATTGGTAAGTGTTATGGGAAATGATGCTGTTGTAGTTACTGACATATATAAGTTTTATGGTATGCTCCATGACAAAGTTCCGATCACCGGGACAACGGGAGATGGTAAACCTGTGCAACCAGAAACCAGGTTACAGAAACCATCGTACAAAGTTTGGTTAAGAGATATAGCACTCAAAAAAGCCATGATGTTCTGAGGACTGCTAAAACATAACTTGTTTATGATCGTAGTTAGGTTATCTGCAGGGTTTATACCAGATGGGTTACACAGTAAAGGAACCTCTCCGCTATAAAACACACAGTCGGTAGTCTGTGATGTTTCACAAGCCACACATGGTATAGGTGATATCTTTATCTTTCCAGTAGCAGTATCTACACAGGAACCTGACACAAGAGTATACCCAGGAGGACAACAGCTACAAGGAACAGTTGCATGAGGTACAGGGTATGTAGGTGGGCAGTTGCATTGTATACCCTGTTGGCAGTTTAAGCACGAAGTTGTTGAGCTGCAGTTACACATATGTTAAGATCCTCCTGTTAGTTGTGATTGTGCCGGACATATAGTTGTGTTCTCACTGGTTATAACTGTCACTCTTACAAAGTATAGAGTACTTGGTGTAAGTCCTGTAAACGATCCTATAGTTGGTGTTGATGGATTGTTATAACTGTTGGTACTTAAAACTGTTCCAACAGATGTTGAACCTGAACTGTTTATCAAAGATACGTTGTAAGTAACATTACTTATAAGTGTTGGTGTAAGTATATACTGTATAGCAGGTCCTGCAATGGCAGATAGAACTACTACAGGACATGTAGACGTGTTGTTAATGATAGTGTTAGGTATGGAACCACTACAGCCAAGTGATGGTGTTGTACTAGTTAAACTATAAGATAGAACAGCTTCGTAAGTTACGTTCTGAGCCAAAGCACTTGCTCCGATGTTCAGTACTATAGATCCTGTAGTTACTGTAGAGTATAAGTTAAAGCTTTGTGTGTATACATTACCGTAAGTATCTGTTATAGTAAATGTACCACTACTACTACCGGAACTGCTAAAGTTAGAAGGTATAGAACTAGTGTAGAAGTACATCGTGATAGTCTTGGCACTCATACTATATACGCCCTGGTAGTTCAGAGTTATATCTGCACAAGTGATGCTGCTCTGAGCTAACGCTTGTGTGACACCAGTTCTCATATCACAGTAAGCTAACCACAGGTTGTTAAAAGACTGAGCTATGTTAGTTACTGTAGATATCCACCCAGTAAGTCCTGACATGACACTGTTCTGGCTATAAGCTTGTAAAGTGTTTAAGTTGTTACACTGAGCAAGTATAGCATTAGTTAACTGTGTAGTTGTTCCAAGGACTGTGTTATAAGCACAAGTATTAGATATAAGGTTAGTGACTGCTACGTTTATAGGAAGCACCTGACCTACAGGACTTGTTAAACAACCTCCGTTAACTTGAGGTATAGCTACTGCTCCAGATGTGTTGATGGCTGTTATCTGAGTCTGAAGTGAAGTAAGTTGAGTATTGTAACTTATAAGGGTTTGGTTTATAACTGCAGTTTGGTTTATAAGATTGTTTGTAGCAGCAAGGTTGAGAGATATAGCTCCTGTTTGAGCATTATCAAGTTGAGCAGTAGCAGCTACAGGAGGTAACTGGGACACAGTGTTACCACTCGCATTTATAAACTTGAGATTAGCTGGGAGTTGTATAGGAAAGTATGGAGTTGCTGGGGTCATGTTATCTGTTTATGGAGTATGATTAGGTCCCGCTGAAGCACTAACAGCGGCACAAGGATTACATGTACAAAAGGGTTGTAGAAAGTCAACGATCTGTTGCAAGATACCTGCAAGTGTTGTAGGTGAGGGGTCAGAGTTAGCTATGTAAGTAGGAGCAGGAGGGGGACAAGGTGAAAATGATGGACAGAAAGCACATAAAAGTGTTCCATCCGGATTAGTACCATTAGGAACGCTTCCGGGAGGACACCCATTAGAACAGTGAGCAGCTACAGTTGCAGTAGCTGGTACAAACGTCCAACCTGCAGGACAAGTTCCTACAGTTGTACTGTATAAACATCCAAGATCTATACCAGGGATAGTAACTCCTCCTAAACCGTCAGTTCCAGTACCATTTCCCCCAGTAATGATATTACCAAGATTAGTAATAACCTGTGTAAGAGTAGTCGGATAACATAGTCCTTGAGTTCCAGGTACAGGTGTTGAAACTAACACACAGTTACTGGATATCGGGTTATCGCAAGTGTTACTTGCTGAGTTAGTTACAACAGGTTCCATATATAGGGGTTTGTGGCCAACAGTTAGTTGCCTGGTTATTTAAAGCAGGATTCACAAAACAAGGACAACACTGATCTCCTGCAAAAAGAGGAACAAGTGGTGTACAAGGGTTTGGTGACAGAACTGCATAAGAAGTTATAGTAAAACCTTGGTTAAGAGCAGACTTACCGCATAAAGCACAACAGTCACTTCCTTCCTGCCAGTCCAGTAGTTCTTTGTTCATAGTAGATACTTGTACAGGAGGAACGCTATAGCCCACTTCTATACCATACTCGCCGAGCATGTATAGTGCAAGGTAAGAGGAACAGTAGTCACTGTTTACTTTCTTTCGTTCCAGTCTGAAGTCTGTCATACTCTGAACCTGTTTAGTTGTACTTGCTGTAACCTTTGTTTTACTATTTGTTCCATTATCTCCGGTGACTGTGCCCCTTGTACCAGAGGTGTATTTACTACCTGTTGTGCTTGTTCTTGTCTTTGTAGTCCTGTTATGCACATCGTACAACACTGTACTCCTCCTGGTCCTGTTAGTATCTGACAGTGACATCCTGGACAGTTACATGCACAGCATGGGTTCCCACAGTTCCTGCATACAGTCATAGTTAACAGTATGGTTTTTTTCTACTCATTTTGTTCATCAAGTCTATAGCAAACCTATATTGGTTGATACCGTCAGTTAACTCATGTAACTCGTTTATGTTAGTCTGAGCACTTCTCAGATAGTTACGGATGATGTCTATGTTTTGTAACTCGTAAGTCAGCTCCTGGCCTGGTAAACAGTTAGGAAGTTGTAAAGCACAGAGATACTTGTTTAACCTGTTTATAGCTTGCACTATCCGTAGATACTGGTATCCAACAAACACTTTATCGTTAGGAGAAACACTATACCATATCCCATATATACCATCAGGTATGTTTGGGCACATATCAGAACAACCTGTAGGGTTAACTATACCAAGTGTACAAGCATTTAACACATACTGAAAGTTCTGGGTAGTAGGTACTATAACTGTAGGTGTAGTAAAACCCGGAGGTGTTATCTGCAAACTCTGACAACTAACAGGAAGTGATGAGGTATAGATAGACGTATCTCGAACCAAGAAAACTCCTGGGTTATAAGTATCGTCCACCTGTACTGATAAGATATGCTGACTCATATTTCTTCTAGTCGTAAATAACTATATGATACTCCTGACTTTATCTTGTTTACTATATCTACAGATACGTTAGTATCTTCAGCTATACTCTTTACTGTTTTATCTGGATAATCCCTCAACAACCTTTTAACATATAGTACTGTTTCATCAGATACTGTTCTGTTATGAGGTATATGTCCTCGTTCAAATAACTTAGTAAAAGTTCTCCCTATACCAGCTATAACTTTCATATCCTTTCTCCCTTTTCGAGTAGCATCTTCATGGTTCTCAGCAGGAGTACCTAGAAATAGATGGTTTGGGTTTACACAGGAAGGGTTATCACACTTATGGCATACATGTAACCCGTTTGTTATATCTCCCTTACACCAGTTATATGAGAACCTATGAGCAGTTTCATTTATACCACTCTTTACTTTAAATATCCCATACCCTCCTTTGTCCTTATAAGCTGTCCAGTTCCAGCACTCTTCTTCTGTTCTTATATCAACTTTCTTCCAAAACCTTTCCATTGTAAAGTAATAATGTCTTACAGGAAGTAAGTTATCTAGTACATAACAAACTGCTGTAAGACACTTTCTTCAAAATCATAGTACTAGTATGATGTATGTAATGATATGGGGAGAGTAAACTTTTCAGATACTCTCCCCACTACTTAGACAGTAGTTGGTGACACGATGTAGTTTCCTGCAGCACTCAAACAAGAGTTTATCAGGTTAGTCCAAGCTGTTATTACTGTTCCTGTAGGGAAGTACATAGTCAGCGCATACTCATTGTTGTTGTGTATCTGCTGATCGTTGTATGGCCTATAGACATTATATTTCAGATAAAGCATGTCATAGATACCTGCAAGGTTAACAGCAGTCAACCATGGATACAGTTCTATCTCACGCATCCTGAGTGATCCTACCCACTGGCTATCAGGGAAGTCTTCTTGTTTGTACCTACCCCACTCGATCATGTTACGTACAACTGTCTGCCCTATACCACGCATCTGCAAAGGTGCTTGTATCTGAACCCACATGTTAGGTACTGATGTATCTATCGTAGTGTTTACTGCACAAGGATTAGCATCCTGAGTGAACAGAGAACCTTGTACATAGATAGGTTCTACCTCGAAGTGATCTGTTGGTGAGAACGTACATGTTCCGAAGACAGTCTGTATATAAGCACAGGTTATCTGTAGGGAAGATACTACTGCTTGAGGATTAGATGTGTTACAAGTGTAAGCTCCTGCAGCAAGAACTTGTGCCTGTAGTGCAGAGTTACCTGGCCCGGTAGACCCTGGAACAAGTCCGTATGTACCAGCAGTTGCCCTTTGTACGTCATAAGCACTATATACCTCAACTGCTGTACCTGCAGATGTTTGTATAAACACTTGTGGATATATGAACGAAGGCATGTATGGATCTTGTGTCATACCATCCTTCCACTGAAGATGTATACAAGCAGCATCAGCATAAGTAGTAGTGCAACCTGATGTACAACCAGTTCCACAGCAACCACCAAAAGCAGTAAAGCTCTTGTAGTACTGTTTATCAAGGAAGTTCAGTGCAGGGTTACCCTGTACGATAAGCTGGAACTGATATGTAGTACCACAGAAGTAAGCAGGACCTACAGTAGATGCAGATGTCTGGTTCCATCCGAAAGCACTTATCTGGTTGACTGCCGCAGTTCCTTGTGTAAAGATATAAGCATTTACCAGTTTCCAGTCGATGATCTGGGTATAGTCAGGCTCTTGTAAACCTCCCCACAAAGGGTTGATCTGATCCGCACTGTACCACGAACCAGAGGCTATGATACAAGGAGTAGATGTACCCGCAGCTATAGCTGACCCATAAGAACCTGTAGATGGAGGACAGGTAAAGATACCAAACTGACCTGCAGTAAGCAGATCTGTAGTACCGGAAGTTGTGAAGTTTACCGTATTACCAACTGGCTTGTTAAGTAGATACGGCTGAAATGAATCTGGCAGCATAGTAAGTTTGTTTTGTGTTCGGATGTAAAAATAGTACGACCACTTCAAAACAGAACAAACTTATATCTCCAAAGTCCTATCCTATAGCTAATGGTTAGTTTGGTTACTTGGTTTTAAAAAACTATCTTTGTTTCTATATATGAAAGCAAAAGCAAACTATCTAAACAAAACGTTTGGCCTCCTCAAAGTGATGGAGTGTGTAGAAGCTTCTTCAGGTACAAATAAAGGAGGTCTTTGGTTATGTAAGTGCAAGTGTCGAAGAACTATAACACTTGGAGGTTATCAGTTACATAGTAGGGATAGTTGTGGATGCCTTGGTAGAAAAGCTGCTATAGAAAGAGGTAAGTCTCTGCAGAAAAGTGCTGAGGAGAAACTGCAGGGAAAGTTATATAGAGACTATAAAAAGTCTGCCATCTCAATACTATCAAAAGCAGAGTGGTTGAAGATAGTTTCAGAACCTTGTGTGTACTGTAGTTTTATGGATGATAACCAACCAGTTATGTCAGATAGTAAGATAGTTTCCTGTTGTAAGATATGCAGAGTTATGAGAGATACTATGTCTCACTCTCAGTTTTGTAAACATGTAGAACGGATAAACTCTTATCGTAAGTAGTGTAAAACAACAAGAGTTCCAACAACTCCAAGTCCTGCATGAAACCACCAGGTTTGATACCAGTGTTTATCAGGTATGATATAGTAACTTCTGACACCGTAAGTAGTTGACTTTGGGTTTGCTTCTACCAGTTGAAGTTCAAGTTGTGCTCTTCGGAGAAACTTACTTCTGTTTACCCAGGTAACAGTAGCTCCGGTCTTGAGTGTGTAGTCCAAGGTTAGTCCTTTGAAGATATAAGCTCCGGGTATAGGTTTGAAGTCTGCCACTCCTATAAACCGGATGAAAGTATCTGTGCCAGGGTCTTGAAAGTTTACGAGCTTCTCTGCAGAGTCTCCGAGGTTTAAAGTATCGTGTAAAACTACAGAAGTAGTATCGTGGGTAGTTTGTCCGAAAGTAACTGTGTTATGGACGTTTTTTAACTTCAGATGTGCCTGTTGTAACTGATAGTTGAGTTCGGCCCTTTCTGCAGAGTCTATGTTATGTAACTGATCTCTCCCGATAGCTTGTACCTGAAAGACAGTTATCTCTCTACCGACACTGTCTCTTGTGTCTTGTACGAGTTTCTGCGTTTTCTTCAGGTCTACAGTAAAAGTGTCTTTCTCCCTGTTCCAGTCTCTGGAACTTTTCCACCACCCAAGAGCCAGTAAAAAGAGAAGTATCACAAGTATAGTTATAAGTAAGTTCTTCATGAAGTTTGTTTGTTGTCTATCTCTTCCTCTTTAGGTATAGGGTTCGGCTTGTTGTTAGGTAAGTCTTGTGGTGTAGTTGTAGCAGTTTTGGATATAACTGATAAAACAACCCCTGCTACTAACAAGTTAGAACCAAGTCCTGCCATCCACAGATGGGGCACAAACCCCGGAACTACTTGTAAAGCAAGTAAACCTGTACCTATACCCGTACACCAGAGACCTATCTTCATAGCTATACGGAAGAACCATGGAGTACTCTGCCCAAGTCTTGTGGCAAACTCCTGAAACCAGTTTTGCTTAGTCATGTTATGTACGTTTTACTGCTCTATGTATCTCTTGTATCTGTTGGTCATGTAGACCTACCCATCTATTTGTTTCAGCTACTTTCTCCTTTATGTTTTTTATCTCTATAGCATGTTCCGCTAACTGTATACCTAAAGGTCTTATCTCTTGTTCAAACTGTAGCTGCTTACTGGTTATCTCATCCAGTTTCTTTATAATGTGTTCGTTAGTACGTCTCTTATCACCATCTGAAGACTTTATCCAATAAGTTATCACAAAGGTAAAAGAACCTATAACTGCTGTCATTAATGTAGCTGCTATTGTGGTATTCATACTTACTACATCTAATAGTAGCATATTGTTTATGTTTATAGTTTATAAGTAGTAAAAGAGTGCCACTAACTTAGGACACTTACAAGCAACCAGATATCTACGGAACCTGCAGTGGAAGCGTTTAAAAGTCCGACTGTGGCAGTTGCAGTAAGTGTAATAGAAGTTGTTGCACTTGTACTCTCTATGCCTGGTAAAACGTTAGGTGTTGATAGAGAAAAACCTGTAAACACATTAGTTGCTATAGCATATTTCAGATGACTACTTGCTATACCTACAGATATTGTATAAGTAGCTATAGTTCCACCAGAAAATGCTACTGTAGGTATAACCTGACAACCTGTTATAACTCCGTTAGCTGGTAACAGATACCCAGAAGCTATAGTGTTTGTAGCTCCTGCAGTACTGAAGTCAGTAAAGGTTTTGGTAGCTACTTTGATCCACTGGGGATTGCTTGTTGGAGTTGTCGTATATGCCATACTATTGAAGTTTCCACTGAGTTGCACTCACTTTTTTGAAGGTCCAACAGTTACCTGCCTGGTTCATAACTTTTGTTTGTGCTATCACGTTAGAGTTTAAAGTGTTACTTGTACCTGCGTCTACAGTTATGTTACTAGTGTTTGATATAGCAAGAAGATCGCCTACTATAACTATAGCTCCTATAGCAGCCTTGGTTCCTGTTGGAAGTAGTACACTTGTTGCTCCTGTAGAACTGGAAAACTCTATGTCTCTTATCTCTCCAGCAACCATTGTTACAGCAGATAGGTCTACAGTAGTACC
>Ga0114964_10003595_pt1 | contig 10443 bp, 5 predicted proteins | sample C_131016_MF_Meta_FD_92638 | JGI IMG/M metagenome (GOLD analysis project Ga0114964, IMG submission 92638) | Freshwater microbial communities from Lake Croche, Canada to study carbon cycling - C_131016_MF_MetaG | ecosystem: Environmental > Aquatic > Freshwater > Lake | place: Lake Croche, Canada... | reverse complement strand
TAAGAGGCTCCGTTCACCAATACAGCGGAGAAGAAGCAATTGCGACTGGCATATGCCACCACTTACACGCGCACGACTTTGTCTCGAGTTACCACCGTGGCCATGGCCACGCGATTGCCAAAGGTGTTTCACCCGCGCGCATGATGTGTGAGCTTTTTGGACGTGCGGGTGGTACCAGTGGCGGCAAGGGTGGTTCGATGCATATCGCCGATTTCTCAAAAGGCATGTTGGGTGCCAATGGCGTTGTTCCGGACGGCGTCACGATTGCAGTGGGTGCAGCACATGCCATCAAAATGCAAAAGCGACCTGAAATAGTGGTCGCATTTTTTGGCGATGGCGCGATGAACCGTGGGCCTTTGTTTGAAGCATTTAACTGGGCCAAGTTATTTGATTTGCCCGTGCTGTTTGTATGTGAAGACAACGGCTACTCGGTAACACTCAAAACTAAAGATTTCACTGCCGGCCCGCCCTTTATTGAACGGGCGAAATCGTTTGGTATGCCTACCCACAGCATCAACGGCAATGATGTGGTCACGGTTGCCAATACGGCAGGGCCTTTGATTGACGAGATTCGCCATGGCAGCGGTCCGCAGTTTTTACACGCCACGACTTATCGTTGGTATGGCCATTTGGCGCACGACAAAGGTTTGTACCGCGATCCTGCGGAGGTACTCGCTGCTAGAGAAGACGATTGCATTCGCCATGCAGAAACTTGGTTAATGCAACACGGTGCAAACGCACAAGAGTTGACATCACTTGCTAAGCAAGCGGAAGAGGAGATTCAGTGCGCTGTGCATGACGCATTAGCAGCACCATTTCCAGATGCCTCTACCGCTTGGCAAGACGTGCAAGACATCGGGAGCCCATCATGGGCGTGATGACCTATTCGCAAGCAGGTTGCTTGGCATTGCGTCAAGAAATGCAAGCGAATGACAAGGTTTGGGCCTTAGGTGAAGACGTAGGGCCCGAGGGTGGCGTCGCAGGCCAGTATTTAGGATTGCAAAAGATTTTTGGCAAAGAACGTATTGTCGATACGCCCATTTCTGAATCGATGATCATGTCTGCTGCCATTGGCTCTGCACTCTTGGGTATGCGCCCTGTTGCAGAACTACGCTATGCAGACTTTGCTTTGTGTGCAGCCGATGAAATCATCAACCAAGCGGCGAAGGTTCGCTATATGTTGGGTGGTCAAGTTCGGGTGCCTATGGTGATTCGTCAACCGATTGGCATGCGTTGGGGCATGGCGGCGCAACACTCGCAGAGCAACGAAAATTTGTGGGTAGGAACAGCAGGGTTGGTTGTAGTGGCATCTGCCACACCCGCCGATAACCATGGCTTGCTAAAAGCCGCTATCCGTTGTGACGATCCTGTTGTGTTCATGGAGCACAAAGAACTCTGGCTGACCACTGGCGAGGTCGATGAAAGTGCTGCGCCAGTTGAAATTGGTAAAGCCGCTATTCGCAAAACAGGCAAAGACATTACCTTGTTGAGTTGGTCTAAATCTGCAAACGACTGTTTAAGCGCAGCAGCGTTGCTAACGGAAAAAGGCGTTGATGCAGAAGTCATCGATCTCAGAACCCTCTGGCCTTGGGACCGCGACACCGTATTTGCATCGATCGAAAAAACCAAGCGTATCTTGGTTGTTCACGAATCATCTAAGGTTGGCGGATTTGGTGGCGAGTTACTCGCTGAGATTTCAGAAAACTTCTTTGGTAAATTGAAATCGGCGCCTACGCGTCTTGGTTCACCGCGCATTCCGGTGCCCTATGCTAAAAACTTGGAAGACCTGTGCAGAGTGGATGCGACAATGATTTGTCAAGCCGCACAGAAGTTGGTGCAGTCTGGGTAAAAGTTATAAATTCGTTTTCGCATAGCTAAGGAAAAATATGCAAGCCGCTTGGTACTCAAAAAATGGCGAAGCAGCCGATGTATTGGAATTTGGTGAGCAACCTACACCAGAACCTCTCGCTGGTGAAGTCCGCGTCAAACTAGTCACCTCTGGCGTGAATCCCTCCGATGTGAAGTCACGCAAAGCAAGGCCAGTCACCGACCCACTCATCATTCCGCATAGCGATGGCGCTGGAGTGATCGACGCAGTGGGCGACGGTGTTTCTCCAAAACGGATTGGCGAGCGCGTATGGGTTTGGAACGCACAGTGGAAACGTGCACTTGGAACGGCTAGTGAATTTGTTTGCTTGCCCCAAGCACAAGCGGTAACGTTGCCAGAGCTGGTCAGTTTTGAAGCGGGTGCGTGTTTTGGAATTCCAGCTTTAACTGCGATCGAAGCGGTTCGATTGGCAGGTGACGTTAAGAATAAAACCGTTTTGGTCATTGGTGGCGCATCCGCTGTTGGTCACTACATCACACAGTTGGTAGTGTTAGCCGGTGGCAGAGTGATTGCCACCATCGGCTCTGGCGCCAAAGCAGCCCACGCCAAAGATGCTGGTGCAAGCGATGTAGTGAATTACAAAACCGAGCCCGTTGCAGAACGCGTCAAACAACTCACTTATGGAGCCGGTGTGGACGTCATCATCGATATGGACTTATCGACCACCACCCAGTTACTCACGCAAGGCTGTCTAAAGCCACACGGGCAGTTGGTGTGCTACGGCTCCAATGTGCCAGGAGATGTACCCATCAACTTTAGAACCTTGCTATACGCATCGATTGGGTTGAAGTTTTTCTTGGTCTACGACTTGGCGGACGACGCGCGCGCCTATGGTTTGCAGCGCTTTGACGCACTGTTGCATGCCAATAGCCTGAAGCACACGATTGGAGCCACCTTTCCGCTCAAAGACTTAGTTAAAGCCCACCAAATGGTAGAAACAGGTCAAGTTTTAGGAAATGTCGTAGTTCAAATCTAAAAATGTTGAATGTTTACAACAATTTGCATCGCTTTTTTGTTGTAAGGCATTCATAATTGAACATCTCTAACTTGCCGTAAGCGGCCCAAAGGATTCGGATATGGCAGACAGCGTCGTAGTTGCAAACAATTTGGTCATCGGCACAGGTGTGACCTTCAAAGGTTCCATTTCTGCCCCCGGAAAAGCTGTGGTGAACGGCAATGTCACCGGAGACTTGACTGCAGATGACTTGCTCATTGGCAAAGAAGGCGTTGTGACTGGCATAGTTCGCGCCCGCGAAATAGATGTACACGGCGAACTCAACCAAGACATTTCTTGCAAAGACCACATCTTGATCCATAGCACTGGTCGCGTTTCTGGTTCATTGGAGTATTCGGAACTAGAAATTCAGCGTGGCGGCCAGTTCCGCGGCGACATGAAACAACGCTGATCAAAGTCGCAAGAACTTCAGCACTATTTGGTAATTCTCCATATATGACATAGACTTAGTGTCTATGTCAAAGTCGCAAAAATTTCAGCTTTACGACTATCCTTCGCAGATGGAGCCACTGCTTCCATCCGAATTCAAGATGGGGACAGTTTTAGAGCGCGCCAATGATTTAATTCGAAAAGCCGATCGCTTGTCTGGTTGGTGCCCTCCTGGGGCCTTACCAGGGTTGCGCAAACTATTGCGCTCCATGAATTCTTTCTACTCCAACAAAATGGAAGGGCAACATACTTTGCCCTTGGAGATAGAGCAAGCACTGCGTAACGACTATTCCCAAGATGAAGACAAAGCCCGTAGACAACGCCTAGCGTTGGCGCACATGTCGACTGAATCGCAACTGGAGACACTTTGGCCAGAGTGGACAAACGAGACCGTTTGGTCGGTACAAACATTGCGCGACATACACCAAGATTTATTCGCCAGACTTCCAGAAGATGACGGCAATCTGCGCCCCGGCCACTTTAGAACGCGCGATGTCAGCGTCGGACGCCATGCAGCGCCCGCAGCTGGCTCTTTGGTTGAATTTCTCAATCGCTGGTCTAGCACCTACTCGAATGTGCGTAAAGGCGAAATGCAACTGGTTGCGATGGCCGCCGCCCATCAGCGCTTAGCTTGGATACATCCGTTTTTAGATGGCAATGGCAGAGTCACACGCTTGCATAGCCATTTGGTTTTGGGCCATATGGGGCTTACCAACGGGCTTTGGTCGCCCCTGCGCGGCTTCGCACGAACACAAGAGTTGTATTACCAACGCCTAGCTGGAGCAGATGAACCGCGTGCTGGTGATTTAGATGGTCGTGGTAATTTGACGGAAACAGGCCTCATGCAATGGATTACCTATGTACTAGATATGTGCATAGACCAAGTCGAGTTCATCACCCAGTTGCTTTCACTCGAAGCCATGAAAGACCGCATATCTGCCTGCTTAACTTATGAAGAACAAGTCGAGCGCTCAGGCGTTCGCACAGAGGCACTGCGCGCTTTGCATTATTTGTTTGTGTCACGGGCTGAATTAGACCGTGCCGACTTCAAAGCTATTTTGGGTTTGGGTGACCGCTTAGCCACTGCGCAGATAACTGCATTGCTTAAGCGGGGGCTACTTGCGACCGATTCTCCGCATGGCAAGTTGCGGTTTGGAGTTCCACAACATGCGCTACGTTTTTATTTTCCGAGGTTGTGGCCTGAAGCTGAGGTTTAAATCAATCCGCTAGTTTCTTGAAGAGAAATTAAGCGGCACTTAATTATTTTGTAAGTCACACTCACCCAAAAATAACCCCTGTACTGCTCCAATATTCGCGATCGAATAAGGGTGCGGGGCGATGCAAAATTTAAATCTAAGGCTGTTAAAAGCGCTGCTTGGCGCTTGTTTGCTAGTTGTTCAAGGCTTTGCGTCTGCAAAAGCCATTTCATTGAGTGAATCACAAACAAACACGCATTGCTTATTTATTGAGCAACTAGAACTTGCTGATCTTGAAGGCCGCAAACTACCCGAGTTTGATTGGTTACGTGAAACACTTGTTGCCCCTCAGCCAGATGCAATCGATAGGGCGTGCCTTAGCCCAAAAGATGTAGACGCCTTACTTTCTCGCGCCCAACAGGTGTTAATTGAAAAGGGGTTTGTGACTACCCGTGTGTTGTTTCAAGCCAGCGCTAAGAAACATGACCAGATGGTGTTCGCACTAGTCCCTGGTCGTATACGCACTATTCGATTTGACAACCCAGACAAAGTAACGACTGACTTGCGTTGGGCCTTCCCTGTGTATGCAGGCGACCTGCTTAATGTGCGAGACATTGAGCAATCTCTGGAAAACCTCAAACGTATTCCCACTGCAGATGCAGACATCAAAATAGTTCCGTCATCTGATGCCAATGCCGAACTTGGCGATAGCGATTTATCAGTGTCGTATCAAACATCTGCGGCATTTAGGGCATCCATTACTTTAGATAACAGTGGCACCCGAGCTACAGGCAAATACCAAAGTAGCTTCACGCTTAGCGCAGACAACCCACTGCAGTTAAACGATATGTTGTATGTCACGCATAACAATGATCTAGGTGGCGGAAATGCTGGCGATCGAGGCACGCACGGCGATACGATCCATTACTCCATACCTTTTGGCTACTCACTTGTCAGTGCCACCTTTAACAAGGGGACGTATTACCAAAGCGTAGCCAGTCAAAACCAATCGTATGTGTACCGAGGTATCAGCGAAAACAATGATCTCAAATTCACCCATGTTCTAGCGCGAGATGCCAGTCAGAAATGGAGTCTCACTCTGGGCACATTCCAGCGCAAGACCAGAAACTATATTGACGATACAGAAATTCAAAACCAACAACGCATAGAAGGAGGTTGGTACAGCACGCTAGGTCACAAGGCCTTTATTGAAAGTGCCACCCTTGATAGCAATCTCACTTTTAAACGGGGCACACATGCCTTTGGTGCCTTGCCGGCACCCGAAGAGGCGTTTGGAGAAGGCACATCACAGTTCATTTTGCTAGCCAGTGATGTGAACTTGTCTTGGCCATTTCAGATCGATGCACAACGCCTTCGCTACAACAGTAACTGGCGACTTCAAAGCAACCGAACTGCACTGACGCCTCCCAACCGACTATCGATTGGCGGGAGATATTCGGTACGTGGATTTGATGGCGAATTAGTCTTAAGTGGTGACGCTGGTTGGATTTGGCGTAACGACCTAAGTTTCTTATTCAACGCGCTAGACACGCCCACACAAGAGTTTTATGTTGGCTTAGACCATGGGGAGGTTGCGGGACAAAGCACTGCATCACTGGTTGGCACCCGATTGGCAGGCCTAGCCCTTGGATTTCGCGGCCTAACTGCGGGCGTGAATTACGACATCTTTCTCGCACAACCCCTGAGCAAACCCGCTCAGTTTGCTACTGCTAGCAGCACGATGGGGTTTAGTGTCACCGCAAACTTTTGATCAAGTTTTACACAGGAGTATTTATCTTGAAGCATTCTTTCTATCGCTTGCTTTGCAAGAGTATTACGTTTTGCTTGGTACCTGCAGTCGCTAAAGCGCAAATCGCTGCTGACCCTAGCGCTGCAGCGAATCAACGCCCTACGATTTTGCAAACCGCTAATGCGATACCGCAAGTCAATATTCAAACGCCAAGTAGTGCAGGCGTATCACGCAATTCCTATAGCCAATTCGATGTTCAGCGTAACGGTGTTATTTTGAATAACGCCAGAACTGCCACACAAACCCAAATTGCTGGCTGGGTGCAAGGTAATCCATGGCTCAGCACAGGAAGTGCTAAGGTTATTTTGAATGAAGTGAACTCCAGTAACCCAAGTCAATTAAACGGTTATATAGAAGTGGCCGGACAAAGGGCAGAGGTCGTCATTGCTAATCCTGCTGGTATCAGTGTCAATGGCGGCGGCTTTATTAATGCAAGCAAAGCCACGCTGACCACAGGTACCCCTATTTGGAACCAGAGCCAGATTGCTAGCTACCGCGTTCAAGGCGGCACCATTGGAATTGAAGGTGAGGGTTTAGATCTTCGAACTACTGATTACGCGGCTACTCTGGCAAGAGCAGTTCAAGTTAACGCGGGCATTTGGGCCAATGACTTTAAAGTAATTACCGGCACAAACGCCATAGACGCTACAACTTTGTCAGCGAATATGACCCCTTCAGTCACCCCCATAGTTGGAAGCAGCACAACACAAGAGATAGCTCTAGATGTAGCGCAATTAGGCGGTATGTATGCGGGCAAGATATTTCTAATGGGTACTGAGGCAGGTTTAGGTGTTCGTAGCGCTGGTGTCATGGCTACTAGTGGTGGGAATCTTGTTTTACAAAATAATGGGCCGTTGACCAACTCGGGCTCTATGAAAGCCAAAGGAGATTTACAAATCACCACACAAGCAAATGTGACGAATTCTGGAACGCTCTATGCCACTGGTTTGCAATCCATTAGCACTCCTAGTAATTTACAAAATAATGGATCTGTTGTTTCTGAAGGCGATGCTGTTATTTCAGCCAATGGCTTAAATAGCAGCCAAAACAGTTCCATATCTACGCAAGGAAATTTAGATATAAGACTTCAATCAGACTTCTTACTACAAGGAAAATTACAGGCTAGTAAAAACTTAAATCTAAGTACCACAGGGGTTTTCAATAACCAATTAGATCTCACGTCGCCTGGCACTTTCTCCATCGTAGCTAAAGATGTCAATAACGGTGGCGCCTTAGGTTCTGCTTCCAGCATAAATATTCAAGCTAGCCACTCTATCGCCAACACAGGAAAAATTGTTGCCCCAAGCATTGTGCTCAGCGCTGGAACACTGATTAGTAATACTAGTCCAAGCGCCTTGATCGGCGCAACAGATGCAGCTGGCAATTTATCTTTGCTAGCACCCGTCATTGAAAACTCAGACGATATCGCTACAACCGACAGTCCGCCATCGACCACCCTTCTTGGTTTAGGTGCCGTCACGCTTGCTGGTGGAATAGATGCTAATAACAACATCACAAAAGCCAACACCATCATTAACCGATCCGCATTGATAGAGTCCGGCGGCAATATGTTGATAAGCGCCAACACCTTGACCAACACAAGGCGTGCATTAGTCATGGGTACATCATTTGACCAAGCTATCAGCCCTACTGAACTCAACGCATTAGGTGTCACATTGTCAGGTTCAACTGGGCAGGTGAATGTGCGCGACCCCAACAGCATTGGCGGTGTGTATATAGAGCCTCCGCACGGTGGGTCTATGAATAGCGACTACATCCGTACAGACTTCAACGGAACGGGATTACAAAACTCAGTGGTTGCCACCAGCCCCAAAGCTCAAATTATTTCTGGTGGAAATCTAAGGCCTGGCGTCAATACGCTTCAAAACTATTGGAGTCAAATTTCTGCTGTGGGCAATATCGATGTGTCAGGCGCGTCGTTAGACCAAGACAGTTGGCGGGGCTCTGCTGTACCCCAATACAAAGTTGCGTATGCGGGCTCCTATATCTACCGAACCTATAAAGGGAATATGTGGGGTCGTTCGTTTTGTGACAGCGGCTGTGATACGCCGGGTGATAACAAATTTTTCAGCTCAAACCGTTACGAATCAAGCCTTACGAGCAATGCCAATATCGTTGGCTCAGGGGTAAGTTTAAATAATGGCAGCGCTGGGGCAGGCTCCTGGGTCTCACCCTTTCAATATCTGACCAACCCAAAGCCATTCATTGCCTCAAACAGTGGGCTATTTAAAGCTGTCACTGACCCCAGTAGTAATTACCTCATAGCCACAGATCCACTATTTACCTCTTACCAGCAATGGATGTCAAGTGACTTCATGTTGCAAAACCTCTCACTGGATCCTTCTGTTACGCAGAAAAGATTAGGCGACGGGTTTTATGAACAACGCCTTATTCGAGAGCAAATATCTAATCTCACCGGCAAACCATTTCTGAGTGCTTACTCAGACAACCAAAAACAATATACAGACTTGATGGCTAACGGCGTTTCGCTGGCCAAATCCACGCAGCTCACATTGGGTATCGCACTCACCGCAGAACAAATGTCCCAGTTAACCTCTGACATTGTTTGGTTGGTACAACAAGATGTGACGCTGCCTGATGGAACTCTCTCGCGTGCATTGGTACCGCAAGTGTATTTGGCACAAACCAGTTCAGTCAATAAGCGTCCTGATGGTGCTTTGGTCGCGGGTAATAACATCCAATTGACAGGCATTCAAAATTTCAAAAATACAGGAACTTTGCAAGCCAACCAAGATATTTCCCTGCAAAGCGAGGGCAGTTTAAACAATTCATTTGGCGTCTTGCAGAGCGGTAGAAATATGTTGCTAGCAGCGGGAAAAGATATTGATTTAACGAGTGCAAAACTACAAGCGTTGCAATTAGATATGCAAGCAGGTGGCAATATTTCTTTGGTAACCACAACTCAAACAAATTCTCAACAAAATGCTAAGGGGTACAGCCTACAAACACAATTAGGTCCTGTCGCCAACATAAGTGTTAGCCAAGATGCGCGTATTCAAGCAGGCAGTGATTTAACTATTGCAGGTGCAAATGTTGACATTGGAGGAAATTTTCAAGCCGCGGCTGAAACCAATATAAATATTGGTGCTATCGAGACTAAGGATCAGAAATCGTTGGAGCGCTTTGGCGGCATTGGCAGTACTGATGTCAAAGTGCAACACGGCAGCACGATCTCCGTTGGTAAAAATACAAGTATCACTAGTGGCAAAGACACACACATTGAAGGAAGCCGTTTAACTTTAGGTAGTAATAATAACCATCAAGCCAATATCGTCGCAGGCGGCTCTATTAGCGTTGCAGCTGTCAAAGACATGTCTGACATATTGAGCACGAGCTCGGAAAATACTTGGCATGGTGCTAACTCCTCACGCGTAGAAACCCATACTGAATCGGTTAAGGGTTCACATCTAGTCTCTCTCGGTGGTCTGCGATTGGCTGCAGACAAAGACATCGCAATCGAAGGCTCAGAAGTAGTTGCAAATAAAAGTCTTCAGATGGATGCAAAAGGCGATTTACGTATTGCATCCGTTGCACAAACGAATTTGCAAGACAGTACTTTTACAAATAATAAAAATAATGTGTTGATGCAAAGCGAAAGACTCGATGAGACACGTACTGCAGCTACCTTGGCCATGGGTAGCACAGTCACCAGTCTTGCTGGAAACGTGTCATTACAAGCAGGTAATAGCTTCTTTCAAATCGGTAGCGATGTTTTTGCGCCCAATGGTGATGTGTCGATCGCGGCGCGAAATGTGTCTATTAAGGAAGCCCGCGAAACACTACTTAACCAGCAAACAAATAGCTACAGCGAATCAGGCGTCACCGCTGGCGTTACCAATCCATTAGTCATTGCGGCCCAGTCCGTTCAAAAACTAGATAACGCAGCGCACCAGACAAACGACAAACGCATGACAACCATGGCAATAGCGAGTGCCGTATTAACCACCTCGCAAGCCTTAGATGCCGTCAAAGCCAGTCCGGAAACCTTTGGTGGTGTGAGCTTGAATGCAGGATTAGCAAAGACCTCAGCCACGAGCACCAGCAGCTACCAAAGCGATACGGG
>Ga0114964_10003590_pt1 | contig 10449 bp, 8 predicted proteins | sample C_131016_MF_Meta_FD_92638 | JGI IMG/M metagenome (GOLD analysis project Ga0114964, IMG submission 92638) | Freshwater microbial communities from Lake Croche, Canada to study carbon cycling - C_131016_MF_MetaG | ecosystem: Environmental > Aquatic > Freshwater > Lake | place: Lake Croche, Canada... | reverse complement strand
GGACGCGGCTGATGCGTCCGCCTCCGGCCATGAACAGCATATCACCTTGGCCAAGAAGCTGTTCGGCGCCCTGTTCACCCAAAATGGTACGGCTGTCGATTTTCGAGGTCACCTGAAACGAGATGCGCGTCGGGAAATTCGCCTTGATGGTACCGGTAATGACGTCAACCGAAGGGCGTTGGGTTGCCAGAACGACATGGATACCAGCCGCACGCGCCATTTGCGCCAGACGCTGAATTGCGCCTTCAATGTCCTTGCCCGCCACCATCATCAGGTCGGCCATCTCGTCAACGATCACCACGATATAGGGGATCTGCTCGAGCGTCATGATCTCATCTTCGAAGATCGCTTCGCCCGTGTCGCGGTCAAAGCCGGTTTGTACGGTGCGGGTGATGGTTTCACCTTTGGCGGCAGCCTCGGCCACGCGCGCATTAAAGCCGTCAATATTGCGCACGCCGAGCTTCGACATTTTCTTGTAGCGCTCTTCCATCTCGCGCACGGCCCATTTCAGCGCGACAACGGCTTTGCGCGGATCGGTTACGACCGGTGTTAAAAGATGCGGAATGCCATCATAAACCGAGAGTTCGAGCATTTTAGGATCAACCATGATCAGGCGACATTGTTCCGGCTTAAGCCGATACAAAAGCGACAAGATCATCGTGTTAATGGCGACCGATTTACCAGAACCGGTCGTACCCGCAACGAGCAGATGCGGCATCCGGGCAAGGTCGACCAGTACCGGTTCGCCGCCAATGGTTTTGCCCAACGCGACCGCCAGTTTCATCTGACTGGAGCGGAACTCATCATTGGCAATCATTTCGCGGAAATAGACCGTTTCGCGGCGTTGATTGGGCAATTCAATGCCAATCGCGTTGCGGCCCGGAACAACGGCGACACGTGCCGAAATCGCGCTCATCGAGCGGGCGATATCATCCGCTAAGCCAATGACGCGGGAGGATTTAATACCGGGCGCAGGCTCCAGCTCATACAAGGTCACCACAGGGCCGGGTCTGACATTGACGATCTCGCCACGAACGCCGAAATCTTCCAGCACACCTTCCAGCATGCGCGCATTTTGCTCAAGCGCATCGCTCGACATCACCGGGCCAACGAGTTTTTTCGGTTCGTTGAGCAGGGTAGGCGCAGGCAACGTATAAAGATCAAGTTCACCGGCTTTGGTGACAGCGGCTTTGGCTGGTTTTGCGGCTGGTTTGCGGGGACGTGAAACAGAGGAAGCTACGGGCTCATGATCCGTTCGCTCAACGCTTCCCATTGAATCATTAAGGCCGGGCTCATGGCGCGACGAGCGGTTTGAACGCAGTGCATCATATGGATCATCTGGCGTAACCCGAGCGAGATACCAGCGCTTGATCGCGTTCTTGACGGTGAGCAGGCTGTGGATGACCGCGCCCGCCCAAACCATTCCAAAGCCGGGTTCGCTGGTCTTGTCGGTGTCGTCGTCATCGTGATCGGCGTATTCATCCGAAATTGGGTTGGTGCGTCTACGTGGTCTGCGCAAACCAAAGCTTAAATCTGACGCCCAAATTAGCCCAAAAAAGCCAAGCACGCCAAAAAGGAGCAGAGCGATAGGGCGCGGCGAAACACCTGAAATCATCGGAAGTTTCTGTACGAAAGCGAGCATGGCATCGCCAACAATCCCGCCCAATCCAATCGGCAAAGGCCAAGCGCCTAAAAGAGGCAGCGTGCTGATAATTGCAGAAGCCGAAAGGCCACCAAGGAGCCACATTAAGAGGCGAAGCCTGGGACGGCTCACCGTTTTGCCGGACATCAGGCGAAAGCCCAAAAAGCCTAAAGGCGCGAGCCAAAAGAGGGCCGCGAGACCAAAAAGCTGGATCACAATATCGGAAAAGATCGCGCCTGGTCGCCCGAGAATATTCGTGACCGGCCGGTTGACGGCTTGATTGAGGCTCGGATCCTGTACGGACCAGGTCATCAGCGCCAGCGTGGCGCAGACAGCAAGCACCACCATCGCTACACCCACGACCTCCCACAGTCTCCGGCCGAAAAACAGCTTGAGATGGCCAGACACTTCGGCAAATTCAGCTTGGCGGGAACGGGAAAGACGCATCAAGGAACCGGGTTTTTTCTCAAAGGGAAATTGACCGCAATCGGTATCTTATCGCGGGGACACCTTGGTTTATTCCGGTCGGGTTAATGTCCAATTAACCTTGCCCTTTTTCCGAATGAAAAAAGGCGACCCTGTGAGGAGCCGCCGAGGTGCTTTTGGGAGGAATCGAGCCGGGGAGATCCATCCCCCCGGCTTAGAAAGCGATCAGTAGTTGTAAGCGCGTTCGCCATGGCTCGCGATATCGAGACCTTCGCGTTCTTGCTCCACGGGAACCCGAAGACCGATGACGAGATCGACGATCTTATAGAGGACCGCAGAACCAACGCCCGACCAGACCAGCGTCAAGCCAACCGCTTTGGCCTGCGTGATGACCTGACCCAGCATGTCATAGGGTGCTTCCGCTGCTGTGCCGGGAACGAGGCTGTAATCGACGAGACCTGTTCCGCCGAGACCCTTCGATACCAGCACGCCGGTAGCCAAGGCGCCAAGGATGCCGCCGACGCAGTGGACGCCGAAGACGTCCAGCGAATCGTCATACCCAAAGGCATTCTTAACCGTCGAGCAGAAGAAGAAGCAGACGCCGCCGGCGAGCAGGCCGAGAACGATGGAGCCCATTGGGCCTGCATAACCCGATGCCGGTGTGATGGCGACAAGACCAGCAACCGCGCCCGAAACAAGGCCGAGAAGCGAAGGCTTACCCTTGGCAATCCATTCCACAAACAACCAGGAAAGAGCGGCTGCAGCCGTTGCAACGAAGGTGTTGACGAAAGCCAGCGCCGTCGTGCCGTTGGCCTCAAGGTTGGAACCAGCGTTAAAGCCGAACCAGCCGACCCAGAGGAGTGAGGCGCCGATCATCGTCATGGTCAGCGAGTGTGGAGCCATCAGCTCTTTGCCATAGCCCGTGCGCTTGCCAATCATGAGGGCGCCAACCATGCCAGCGATACCGGCATTGATGTGAACGACCGTACCACCGGCAAAATCAAGCGCGCCCCATTTGAACACCATGCCTGCATCGGCATTCACAGCATCAAGGGCTGCTTGAGCGGTTGCTTTTGCTGCATCGTCCGTTGCAGCTGCAAGTGCCGCCGCAGCATTACCAACCGCATCCGGGCCGCCCCAATACCAAACCATGTGGGCGATTGGGAAATAGATAACGGTGACCCACAGCACGATGAACACGATCAAAGCCGAGAACTTTACGCGCTCGACAATAGAGCCAATGATCAAAGCCGGCGTGATGCAGGCAAAGGTCATCTGGAAGGCCATATAAACCAGTTCAGGAATGTAGACGCCATTCGAGAAGGTTGCAGCCGTTGCATCGGGTGTGACGCCGATCAGGAAGGCTTTCGAGAACCCGCCGACATAATCGTTGAGACCGCCACCATTGGTGAAGGCCATCGAGTAGCCGTAGGCGACCCACAAAATGGCTACAATGGCGACGATAGCGAACACTTGAGCCAGAACCGAGAGCATGTTCTTGGTACGCACAAGGCCACCATAGAACAAAGCAAGGCCCGGCACCGACATCATCAGCACCAGTGCGGTCGAGATCAGCATCCAGGCGGTGTCGCCTTTGTTTGGAACCGGGGCGTCAGCGGCATAAGCCACCGATCCGGCCAATGCGGCGAGGGCAAAACCCCCGAACGCGGATTTAATGGTTTTGGAAAAAGTCATGACAGTTCTCCCTAATGACGGCGTCAGAGCGCGTCGTTGTCACGTTCGCCGGTCCGGATGCGGACGGCTTGTTCAATCGGGAACACGAAAATCTTGCCGTCGCCGATTTGGCCGGTCTTGGCAGCAGCCGTGATCGCGTCGATCACTTTGCTGACAAGCTCGGAGGCCACAGCGACTTCGATTTTCAGTTTCGGGAGAAAGCTCACGGCATATTCGGCACCGCGATAAATTTCAGTATGTCCCTTTTGCCGTCCGTATCCCTTGACCTCTGTAACCGTCAGGCCGTGGACACCGAGGGAGGTCAACGCATCGCGTACCTCTTCCAGCTTGAAGGGCTTGATAATGGCCATCACAATTTTCATGGCGTTAAGTTCCCAGATTTGCCATCGCGGACCGCTCGGGCGCGACTTCAGCTGGGATTGCTAATTCAAGGGCCGTGCCAGCCCTAAATTGAGGCGAATCAGGCCCTTTTCGCTACGTTAGGCATCGAAGCGCGCCTAACTTCATGGCACATGCCTAATTTTTAGACATTTGTCCTTTATCCCAGATCGGGCCGATGCCGGATCAAACCTTCTTGGGCAACGGAAGCGACCAATTGCCCCTGACGGGTGAAAATGGAGCCCCTGGCAAAGCCGCGCGCGCCTCCGGTGAACGGGCTTTCTTGCGCATAGAGCAACCATTCATCGGCGCGAAAGGGCCGATGAAACCAAAGTGCGTGATCAAGGCTTGCCGCTTGAATTTCGCGTTCAAACACGGTCCGTCCATGGGCCACGAGCGTTGAATCGAGCAGCGTCATATCGGACGCATAGGCCAGCACGGCTTGATGAACCGCAGGATCATCGGGCAGGGCACCAGTGGCCCTGATCCAGACATTGAAATGCGGTTCTAAAGGTTCGCGTCTCATATAGCGTTTGAACTCGACGGGGCGAAGCTCAATGGGTCGCTCGCGCTCGAAATAGCTCCGAACCGGATCGGGCATCAGCGGCATAACGCGCGCTCGAATATCGCGTTCATTCGGCAAATCATCGGGATCGGGCACGTTGGGCATGGGTATTTCATGGCTGAACCCTTCTTCAGCCAATTGAAACGAGGCGGAAAGCGTAAAAATAGGCTGGCCATGCTGGATGGCATTCACCCGCCGTGTCGTGAAACTGCGCCCGTCTCTTATCCGCTCCACATCATAAATGATTGGAATTTTAGGATCACCGGGCAGCATGAAATAGCCATGTAGCGAGTGCGGTGCCCGACCTTCCACGGTACGGGTGGCGGCAACCAAGGCTTGGCCGATCACCTGTCCGCCAAATACCCGCTGCCAGCCCGCATTCGGGCTTTGCCCGCGAAACAGGTTTTCCTCGAGCTTTTCAAGGTCGAGAATCGTGAGCAATTCTTTGACAGCCGAACTCATCATCGTCTCCAAGGCAGTTTGGGTGATCATGGTTTAGTTTGGGCTGATTTGTCACCCTGCATGCGATGTCGCATTGCGAGTTGGATAGGGCGGGCGTAAGACCCTCTCACGAGAGAACGGAAGTGGCGCTTTATGGATCGTTTTGACATTGTTATTGCCGGTGGCGGTATTACGGGTCTGAGCCTTGCGCTGACGCTCAAGCGCGTTTTGCGCGGAGCGTTGTCGGTATGTCTCGTCGAGGCACCAATCCTGCGCGATGATGACCGCGCCTTTGCTTTTTCGGCGGGCTCCAAACGGCTGTTGCAGGCGCTTGGGGTATGGGACGCAATTGAGCCTGATGCCCAGCCAATTCACGACATGGTGATCACCGATAGCAGGCTCGATGATCCCATTCGGCCGGTGTTTTTAACTTTTGGCGGTGAAGCGGCACCGGGTGAACCCTTTGCGCATATGATACCCGAGCAATCGGTCCTATCCGCGCTTCGCGAGGCCGTCGCCTCCTCAGGCCTATCCATTGTTATGGGGCATGTGACCGAGGCCCGTCCCGAGGCGGGTAGTTCGCTTGTTACGCTTTCTGATGGCACCGTCATGCGCGCCTCACTCGTTATTGCCAGCGATGGCGCGCGATCACGGCTTCGCGAAGATGCAGGCATTGGCTGGGCGCATTGGTCCTATAAACAGTCTGGCATTGTGGCCACCATTGGCCATGAGCGAGAGCATCATGGCCGCGCGGAAGAGCATTTTCTCCCTTCTGGTCCCTTTGCCGTTCTGCCTTTGACGGGCAACCGGTTTACCATGGTGTGGTCGGAGGCGACCGAGCGCGCCCGTTCGGTGCTTGAACGGGATGATGCCGATATTCTCGTCGAGATCGAAAAAAGAGTTGGCTTTCGGTTTGGCGAATTAAAGCTTTTATCGCGTCCACGGTCCTATCCCCTTGGTTTCGGTCTGGCGCGGCGCTTTGGTGCTGAGCGGCTGGCTCTTGTCGGTGATGCAGCGCATGTCATTCACCCCATCGCCGGTCAGGGTCTCAACATGGGCTTGCGCGATGTGGCGGCACTTGCCGAAATCATCACCGATCATGCGGCCCTTGGCCTTGATCCGGGCGATGTGATGGTCATCGAAGCCTATGAGAGAGCCCGCCGCGCCGACACCGTTGCGATGGCGAGCGTAACCGATGCGCTCAACCGCCTGTTCTCAAACGATGCGATGCCGGTGCGGCTGATGCGTGATTTAGGGCTTGGCCTCGTTGATCGTTTGCCCTCGGTCAAAACGCGGCTGATCCGGGAAGCCGCCGCCATTAATCCGCATCTGCCCCGCCTGATGCGCGGCGAAACCTTGCCGGGATTCTGATCGTCAGACGTTTTCGGTGTCGATTGACGCGATAACGCGGGCAAGTGTGCGGTCTCGAATGCCCATCGAGGCCAGCTCGGCTACCGTTGCGCGGACATAATCCGGGTTGTTGCCTGACACACCAACACCATGACGCACGCGCTCGACGAGGGCTTCATGGGAGAGGGTGCGGGCATATTGCGTGTGGGTTCTGTCAACCGTGAAGGCAACGCCTTGCACAACGCGTCCATCACCCAGCCGCAAGCGATGCTGCGTTTCCCGGTAGACGGATGTCACCTGTTCGCGCTCACGCAAATAGTCGAGCGTTGCCTCAGTCATTTCAGGCGCTACACGAAACGCAATGCCACGGCAGGAGCCACCGCGATCAAGCCCCAAAACCAGCCCTGGCCGGTCTGGTGTTCCGCGATGATGCACGGATAGAATGCACAGCGCGCGGTGGTAACCGTTCAACGTCGCCTCGACCCGTTCGACAAACTCAAATCCTGGCCGCCACATCAGCGAACCATAGCCGAAGACCCAGAGATCGTTTTTTGTCGCATGTGTCGTCATAAAACCGACCTATCAGCCGATTTCTCTGCCCGCAAGTCTCATCATGGCTTGGCGGTCGTATCGGGGTTACGCTAAACACAGGCTCAACGGGATGAGGATATCAACACGTGACCGCACCATTTGAAGCACAGCCGAAAAAGCGATCCCGATTGGGCCTCTATGTCATGCCCGCTATATTGGTGCTGCTCGCAATATCGGTTTCGATCTGGTGGGTGGTCGCGACCCGGTTTGCGGATAGTGCTTTTGACCATTGGCTCGCCAATGAAGCATCAGCTGGACGGCAATGGAGTTGTGCCACGCGCAATATGGCCGGTTTTCCGTTTCGGATTGAGCTGAGCTGTGAGGGTCTGACGCTAGTGGCCAGCAAAGGCGAGCCGAGGGCGCTATCCATTGGCGGCTTTGTTGCGGTGGCCCAGATTTACCAACCAAGCCTGATCCTCGTTGAGACCCATGGCCCTATGCATGCCACGCTTGCGAGTGGGCAAACCCTCTCGGGTCAATGGACGATGATGCGCTCAAGCCTCCATTTTGAAACGCCCAGCCGGGCTGACCGCGTCGCTTGGGTGGTTGAAGGCCTGACGACCGAGGGAACGCTTCCCTTTGCCACCAGCACGATCCCCCATGCCGAATTCCATTTACGCAAAATCCTACTGGACTCAGGGCTGCCGGAGGATAGCGAAATCGCTGTCTCAGTGAAGGATGCCGTTTTTCGGGACACTTCTTCGCCCGCCTCCTTTGATAGCCGTCTAACGATCAAAAAGGGCGTTCTCTTGATGGATAATCCCGGCCCCGCCGGTGTTGAAGCGTGGCGGAGTGCTGGCGGCGAGGTTGGCATTGATCGTTGGGATTTGAAGCGCGGAGATCAGGCGCTTGCTATCACCGGCGCATTGTCGCTGGATGAAACCCATCGCCTGTCTGGCAAAATTGATTTCGCTGCCAAAGGCATTGGCGATGTGTTGAAAGAGATCGGTCTTAACGCGTTGGCTGGCGTTATCGGCAGCGGTTCCGTCAAATTACCATTGGCGTTTAACAAGGGTAGATTGTTGCTCGGCCCGTTGAAACTCGCCGAATTGCCGCCGCTTTACTGATCTTTATCGGCTTTTGGTTGACGACCGAAATCAGGTGCGGCTGAATCCTGACCGGTCTCGATGATGGAGCGGCGGATCGCGCGGGTGCGGGTGAAATGGTTAAACAACGCCTCGCCGTCGCCATAACGGATCGCGCGCTGCAAAGCTGACAGGTCTTCGGTAAAGCGACCGAGCATTTCGAGCACCGCGTCCTTATTGTTCAAAAACACGTCACGCCACATGGTTGGGTCGGATGCGGCGATGCGGGTAAAATCGCGAAACCCGCCGGCTGAAAATTTGATCACTTCGGATTGGGTAACCGCTTCAAGATCAGCCGCCGTGCCCACAATATTATAGGCAATCAAATGCGGCAGATGGCTTGTGATCGCGAGGACGAGATCGTGATGGGCGGGGGACATTTCCTCCACCATCGAGCCAGCCCCTTCCCAAAACGCCCGAATTTTGGCGATGGCTTCGGGATCTTGCCCCTCAGGCGGGGTAACAATGCACCAGCGGTTCAAAAACAACGTCGGAAAGCCAGCATCCGGGCCCGATTGCTCGGTTCCAGCCACCGGATGGGCGGGCACGAAATGCACACCATCGGGGAGATGCGGCGCCACTTGCGTGACAATCGAACCCTTCACAGAGCCGACATCGGATACAATCGCACCCTGTTTCAGGCCGGACCGCATGGCTTCAGCCACGTCGCCGCACACGCCAACGGGCACGCAAAGGATGATGGCATCGGCATCACGAACGCCAGCAACGAGATCACCCGTGACGGTATCGGCTATGCCAAGCTCGGTCACGCGGGCGCGGACAATGTTGGAGGCATCAACCGCCACAATATGGCGGGCGAGGTTTTTCTGCCGCGCGACTCGGGCGAGCGACGAGCCGATTAGACCAAAGCCAATCAGCGCGAGCCGCTCAAAAACCGGCACCTCTAAGGGTGGTCCCAAACGATCAGGCACGTTTCGCGTCTCCGGCCATAAATTCGGTCAGGGTTGTCACCACTTTGCGATTGGCTTCTTCCAGCCCAATCGTCAGACGCAGACACTCGGGTAACCCATAGGCACCGACCGCGCGCAGCACGAGACCGTGAGCGGATAAAAACGCGTCAGCCTCTTTGGCCGTTTTGCCCGGTGTTTTAGGGAAATGCAGCAGCAGGAAATTGCCAACGCTCGGCGTAACGCCAATGCCGAGCTTTTCGATCTCGCTTGTCAGCCATGGCAGCCAATGGTCGTTATGGGCCAGCGCCTTGGAGAGATGCTCTTCATCATTGAGCGCGGCAATACCCGCCTCAAGCGCCGGACCATTCACGTTGAACGGGCCACGGATGCGGTTGAGCGCGTCGATGATGCCGACGGGTCCGTAGCACCAGCCGAGCCGCAACATGGCAAGACCGTAGATTTTCGAAAAGGTCCGCGTCATCACCACATTTTCGCTCGTGGCAACGAGTTCGATGCCGGAGGCATAGTCATTGCGGCGGACATATTCGGCATAGGCCGCGTCCAGCACCAACACGACATGCTTGGGCAGGCTCGCATGAAGCCGCTTGACCTCATCGAACGGAATATAGGTGCCGGTCGGATTGTTCGGATTGGCAAGAAAAACGATCTTGGTGCGGGGCGTCACTTTGGCCAAAATGGCATCGACATCAGCCGTGAGGTTTTTTTCCTCGGCCACGACGGGCACGCCGCCCGCGGCCATAATGGCGATTTTATACACTAAAAAGCCATGCGTCGTGAAAATGCCCTCATCGCCTGGCCCGATATAGGCGCTGGTGATCAGCGAGAGCAATTCATCCGAGCCCGAACCACACACGATGCGGGCGGGATCAAGCCCGTATCGCGTACCAATCGCTTCGCGCAATTTGGTTGATGAGCCATCCGGATAGAGTTCAAGCTTGTTGGCCAAACTGCCAAAGGCCGCAATCGCTGCGGGCGAAGCGCCAAGCGGCGTCTCGTTGGACGAGAGCTTGTGGAGTTTCACGCCGGGGGCGGCAGCGCTTTTACCGGGCACATAGGCCTCGATATCGAGCACACCGGGGCGGGGAACGGGGCGATCCATAGGATTGGTCATGCGGGTCAGTCCGGTTGGGAAAGATGAAAGCGATGGGCATGGCTTCCGACTTCGTGGAGGTCGGAGATCGAGAGGCCAAGGGTTGAGAATAGGGCAGGCAGCAGTTTCGGATCGAGTGAACCGGGCGTGGAAAGCAATATAGCAGCTAATCCATCGGCCTCGCTTGAGGCCTCAATGGTGATCTCATTAGCCTCCAATGCCGATGTGATGTCGCCCCGCCATCGCTCGACTTT
>Ga0114964_10003589_pt1 | contig 10453 bp, 8 predicted proteins | sample C_131016_MF_Meta_FD_92638 | JGI IMG/M metagenome (GOLD analysis project Ga0114964, IMG submission 92638) | Freshwater microbial communities from Lake Croche, Canada to study carbon cycling - C_131016_MF_MetaG | ecosystem: Environmental > Aquatic > Freshwater > Lake | place: Lake Croche, Canada... | reverse complement strand
TTGCTGATGCACAAGCGGCTGAAGATGACTTACTTCAGATGGCTAATGCCATTGAGGGTCACCCTGACAATGTTGCCGCGTGCTTACTGGGCGCAATGACGATTGCTTGGGTTGACCCGGATGGATTAGCAAACTCGGTGTCAATGAATGTGCACCCAGATATCTTCCCGCTAGCTGCTGTGCCGAATGTTGAGCTTTCTACAAAGAAGGCTCGTGGTCTAATTCCTGAGCAGGTACCACACGTCGATGCGGCGTTCAACGTGGCACGTTCAGCTTTGCTCGTGGCATCCATGATTGGTGATCCGACTTTCCTGCTCGAAGCGACAGACGATCGTTTGCATCAGACCTATCGCACCCAGGCCTATCCAGATTCAATGGCCTTGGTTCATGCTTTGCGCGCGCAGGGTATTGCAGCGTGCATCAGTGGGGCCGGACCGTCAGTGCTGGCACTTTGCACGGCAGAAAATGCCCAGCAGGCGCTAGAAATGGTTAGTACACAAGGGTTCATGGCAATTCCTGTCCCGGTTGCTGATCAGGGTGCTGTTGTTGTGCCACAGCCCAATGCCTAAGCGGTAAAAGGCTCGCTATCTAAGGAAATTTTCGCAATCAGGTTAAATTGTGGCCAAATGTGCTCAATTTCGCGATTGCCTGATAGTGTTACAACATCGAGTGGAGATCTTCCGCTCAAGAATCCCTCTAGATTGAGCGAATTTCGCACCTAGACGCGGGGATACATTAATCACTCATTACATGAAGGACACATACGTGACCGAGGCTACTGCCCAAGATAAAGGGCTAAGTTCCAAATTACTTCCTGAACTCAAGACTATGGCTGCTGGCCTAGGCATTGAAGGCGCGTCAGGCATGCGCAAGGCTGAACTAGTTTCGGCAATTGGCGCGAAGCAGGGCAGCGGACGACCACGTCGTGGCGCATCACGCCCAGCTGGCTCTGCCGACAAGGCACAGACTTCTGAATCGACTGAAGAAACGCCGGTACGCGGTGAACGACCAGAGCGCGGCGAGCGTTCTGATGATCGTGGTGGCCGCAACCGTAACCGCAATGGTCGCGATCGCAGTGGCGCGACCGAAGGTGCTGAAGATTCATCACCTCGTGCCAACTCTGACAGCCAGGGCGATAGCGGCGAAGGTGAATCACGCGACTTTGATGATGATCGTGGCCGCAATCGTAATAACCGCAACCGTCGTGGTCGCGACCGCAATGATCGTGGCGACCGCAATGATCGGAATGACCGCAGTGATCGTGGCGACCGTAATGGCCGAAGCCGTGACCGTCGTGGTGGCGGCGAGTATGACTTAGAAGTTACTGAAGATGACGTTTTGCTTCCAGTTGGCGGCATCGTGGACATCATGGACAACTATGCATTCGTGCGTACTTCCGGTTACTTGCCAGGTTCAAACGATGTTTACGTATCTATGGGTCTTGTTAAGCGTTTTGGTCTTCGCAAGGGCGATGCCGTAACCGGACAGGTTAAGCAACCTCGTGAAGGCGACCGCCCGCAGAAGTTCAATCCGCTTGTGCGCATTGAGTCAATCAACGGACTTGAGCCAGATGAAGTCAAGGGTCGTGTTGACTTCAGCAAGTTGACTCCGCTTTACCCACAAGAACGTCTACGCCTGGAAACCGCACCTAACAACTTGGTGACTCGTGTTATCGACTTGGTCGCGCCAATTGGTAAGGGTCAGCGCGGTCTGATTGTGTCGCCTCCTAAGGCTGGCAAGACCATGATCCTGCAGAACATTGCCAACGCAATTGTTGAGAACAATCCAGAAGTTCATCTCATGGTTGTTCTTGTTGATGAGCGTCCTGAAGAAGTGACCGACATGCAGCGTTCCGTCAAGGGTGAAGTTATTGCTTCAACCTTCGACCGCCCGGCTGAGGATCACACCACAATCGCGGAACTTGCTATCGAGCGCGCTAAGCGTTTGGTCGAAATGGGTCACGACGTTGTTGTGCTTCTCGATTCGATGACTCGCTTGGGTCGTGCCTACAACCTGGCTGCTCCAGCCTCCGGTCGTATCCTTTCCGGTGGTGTTGACTCTGCTGCGTTGTATCCACCAAAGAAGTTCTTCGGTGCTGCTCGCAACATTGAAGAAGGTGGCTCGCTTACGATCCTGGCCACTGCTTTGGTTGAGACTGGTTCCCGAATGGACGAGGTTATCTTCGAAGAGTTCAAGGGCACCGGAAACATGGAGCTCAAACTCGATCGTCGTCTTGCTGATCGTCGCATTTTCCCTGCTGTCGACATTGATGCATCGGGTACCCGTCGCGAAGAAATCTTGATGGCTCCAGATGAACTGAAGGTTATCTGGAAGCTTCGTCGCGTTCTGCATGCTTTGGATTCACAGCAGGGTCTTGAGTTGCTTCTTACCAAGTTGCGCGACACTAAGAGTAACTACGAGTTCTTAATGCAGGTTCAAAAGACCACGCCAGAAGCGCCTAATGGTTTTGCTTCTGACGAAGAAGTTGAGTAGAACTTACAAACATTAAAAGGCCGGTGGAACCTCTAAGGGTTCCACCGGCCTTTAATTTGTTGAGCTAGATTGATCCGCTGTCTGGATCTGCAGCGAAGTCGACTTGGTTATCCACTGCCGACTCAGAACCAAGTTGTTCCTGCTCCGGGGCCGGGACAACGTGTGTGTCGAATTCACCGTTGCTCGCACTTTGGGCTCGGGCCTTGGATGCCTCGCTCTGAGCAATTGCCGCAAGAGTCTTATCTGGCTCAATGAAGTGCTCACTGGACAGCGAAGTTGCGCTCTCCACGTCTCCTGCGGCTAGGAAGCAAGCTACTGCCTTGGCATTTTCCTTTTCGGCACGCACCGGTTCACTGTGCCGAAGGGCCTGTCCGATGGTCTTGTGAAAAATGGCTTCTTGGGCAGCACTATCGCCAGGATGGATTTCGCTGAGCCCAGCTTCGGCAGCAACAACTGCCTGCGCAAACTGCTTGTCAGCTATGAGGATGTTGCACTGCGTTGATAGACGAGCAACATTGAGTGAGTGATTAACAATGTCTTCACTGCCGTACTCGTTGAGCAACCTATGTGCGGCGTAAGTGTCACTATTTAGATACAGCGCATTGATCAGTTTTAGCCAGATCTCTTGCTTTGTCGCTTCACTCTGTGCTGTGCCAATCAGGTCATAGGCAGAGCGATACTTATCGCAGGCCTGCGCAACTTTGCCCTCGCACAGATCCAAATCCGCTAGTGCGGTCACTGTGCGGGCGATCGACTTAGTCCAATTCACTGTGCGCAGAATGGTGTGTGCTTCTTCTAGGGTTTCGAGTGCATCCTGATGGTTCATAGCTGCTTGGCATCGGCCCATTTCAAGTAGGCAAACCCCTTGCCAGCCAGCCTTGCTCTGCGCGTTAAATGCCGCATGGGCCTTCTCTAGGTACTCCATGGCTAGCTCGTATTGCTCGGCACCAATCAGAGCTTGAGCAAGTAGTAACTGGGAGTCCGGAATGCAGATTGGACATGGGCAGGTCTTGGCTAGGTGTAATGCCTCTCTTGCGTTTGTTATGGCCTCGTCGTGAACACCAGTAGCCATGTACATGTGTGAAATGTTTGTGATAGCGCGGTAGGCATTGTGCGTGGCCTCCAAGCCAGCTGCGTGACCGTAGGCGCGGATAAAGGCATGGAGCGCTTCGTGATAGTCGCCCATCCGGCGGTGCATGCCACCGTTCATGATGGCCGCATCTGCTGCAGCGTGGTGATGGTCACATGCACTGTAAAGATTCTCGGCAGTAAGTGAATGAGTTGCTGCTTCTTTCCACATCTTCATTTCGGCATAAGAGCGAGCCATGTTGTGCTCTACCGTTGCTACGTCCGGGTCAGATCCGAGCGACTTGGTTATGGCCGCGCATTCAATGTAAAGCTCGATAGCGGCTTCGTATTCGTCGAGGGAGTGATGCGCATTGCCCTTGTAGAGCAGCGCAAGGCCGTATTCGCGCTCATAAATAGTGTCGCGGTACACATCAACTGCCTGGCTGAAGTAGGCAAGTGCCTGCAGGTGCTCGTGTTCCTCGATCTTGCGTCGGCCCAGTTCGAAGAGAATCTGCCCCTTCTCAAATGTCTCCGCATGCGCCAGTTCATCCCACAACTCGTCATTAGTCTTGTCATCAAAATCAGCCATTGTGATCCTCCATCATTGTGCAACTGCGCAGTTAAATCGGTGCTGCTGTAATCCATGCTCGGGGGAGTTTGGAGCGAAATCACAACCGCGGGAAATCTAATCTAGGACTGGCGACTGACATTTCATGGCGACTCGCCGATGAGCTGAAAATGTGGTCATCCAGGCGCCAATTCATTCGTGGAGCGTTGCCGAATCTCTGCTTTAGGCACTTGCCAAGCATTGAGCTCGCTCACAGTTTTCAAGACTTGTCCGGGCAAAAGTCACTGGATGGTAACAACTGCCGGAAATCACGCGTGAACAACCTGTGAAATCTCAGTGAGTCTGCAATTTCCCCTGAACGATGTCAGTGCCTTGGGATACCTTTCTATTATGAGTGACGTATTAGCAACAATGACAATCTCGGGCAGGAAGCTAGCCCTTGTCGATTATGGGCGACCTGTCTGGTTTCTCGAGGAGTATCCCGATGGTCTGCGCGTGATCCCGAACTGGAGTCACAAAGTTGTTGACGCGCTGGCCCTGTTTGCCTCGAGCAGTCTCGGCATAGACATGTGCCTTGATCCGTCAATCGCTCGACTCGTTGACTTGTCCGACTCGCATGCAGATGTAATGGCCGATCCGTGGCGCATGCAGGTTTATGGATCTGATCGCATTCTTGCTGAACTTGTTTTGCATGAGGCAACTCTTGATGAATTCGATGACGAACTAGCAAAACTTAAAGATGTAGTAGTGCTTAATACGACTATCAAGGTCGCCTAGTGCGCTCAAAGTCGAGTTAAATCAAGCCATTTGCGGGTAAATCAGCAGTAGTGCAGAAGGCCATGTGAAACTGGCAGTATCCTTTTGAGGCACACTTAAATGCCTTCAGGGCGCACACATGAATGGCTGGCTTGGTTAATGGGAATCTGGCAGATCGTTAAGCGATCGCTCGCATTGCTGAGCCCACAAGATCGCAAGCGCTACACCATGATCACTATCGCGCAGATGTCTACTGCACTTTTTGACCTTGTTGGAGTTTTTACCCTCGGGCTAACGGGTCTTCTTTCGCTTAGTTATTTGCAACACGTCGCACCATCCCCAACGGCGCAAAAAGTTTTGACCGCTTTACACATCGGCAATCTCGGTCCAGCCAAGGCAATTGGTGCCGTCGCTCTCACGGCAACGGCGATGTTCATCCTCAAAGGTGTAGTTGCCCTTTGGTTATTGCGCAAGACACTGCGTTTCTTGGCCTCGCGTAGCGCTCGGATGTCAGCATCTCTCACCAAGCGCATGTTCAAGAACTCCCTGCTATTTGTCCAGGCCCGCTCTAGCCAGGAAGCGTCGTACGCATTAGCTGCGGGTGTGACCGCAGCTGTCGGCGAAACCCTCGGTCCGGCCGTTGTAATTGCATGTGAGATTGCGTTGCTCGGGGTTCTGACTACTGCGTTGATGATTATTGCTCCGCTAACCACACTTGGCGCGATGGCATATTTTGCTTTGATCGCTTTTATTATTCAAAAGGGTCTAGGCTCCTGGACTTTCCGAGCTTCACGCGCGCGCACTCAGGCCGAAATTTCAAGCACAAAGTTTGTTCAAGAGGCAATTGGCTCGTACCGCGAAATCACGGTTGCCGACAAAATGGACTATTACATTGATGGGGTTGCAAACATTCGTTTTGCTTCAACTTCATCAACTTCCGAACTTCAGTACATCGGTTACATCCCCAAGTACGCATTAGATGTTGCACTAATGCTGGGCGCATCACTACTTGGAGCTATAGAATTTGTAACCAAGGACTTAAATACTGCTGTCACAACGCTTGCACTATTTCTTACTGCAGGCACTCGAGTGATGCCTTCGCTTTTGCGCTTACAAGCTGGTTTCTTGCGTATTCGAACTATCACTGGAACTCGTGAAGCAGCATTCCGACTGATTAACGATCTTGAAGCCGAAGATGCTCGACTTTCCCTGCAGCGTGAAATCCATGGCCAGGATGCCATTACGTCTGACCTTCACGAGTTCAGTTCGACTGTTGACTTGAGCAACATTACGGTGACCTACCCGCAACGTGATCAGCCAGCGCTTAACGAGGTCAGCTTTAAGGTAACGCCAGGTGAATCCCTAGCTATTGTGGGACCTTCCGGTGCTGGTAAGTCCACCATCGCCGACATTCTTTTGGGTGTCATCTCGCCGGATCACGGGACTGCACACATTAGTGGAGTCAAGCCAGCTCAGGCCGTGAAGATTTGGCCCGGTTCCATTGGCTATGTGCCGCAGACCGTTGGGTTAATGGACGGCTCAATTCGCCGCAATGTGGCAATTGGACTTGATGAAGCCGACATTGACGATGCTCGAGTTTGGGAAGCATTGGAAAAGGCCAGCCTTGCGGAGTTCATACAGGCCGATGGTCTAACACTTGACTCGCCGGTAGGAGAGCGCGGTGTTCGATTAAGTGGTGGCCAGCGCCAACGTCTCGGCCTCGCTCGCGCGCTTTACACCCGACCAAAGCTGCTTGTTTTAGATGAAGCAACTAGCGCACTGGATGCTGAGACTGAGAACACCATCAACCAGGTGCTCCTTGACCTGGCTGGCAGTGTGACGCTTATTACGATTGCGCACCGCCTGGCAACTGTCCGCCGTGCTGACAAAGTGGTCTACCTTGAAGATGGACGCATCCTTGCGACCGGCAGTTTCGAACAAGTGCGTGAAGCAATTCCAGGTTTTGATAAGCAAGCCAAACTACTAGGTTTGTAAATACGCTTATTTGAGTGGCTGTGACACACACCGCTCATTACCGAGACAAAGCAGGGGAGTGCACATGCGAATAGCAATCGTCTGGCCCTGGTTTCGCACTCTTGGTCACCTCTATGGCAATGAACTTGAAAAGTTGGGGCATGAAGTCCTGCTAATTACTAGCGAGCGCCACTTTGCGGGCGGGCAGTATGACCAAGTCACGGAAGTACTAGCTACTCAAGTTGGGTTTGTCCCAGGCATCAAGTCGATTCTGAATGCTCGCAAGCAACTCAAGGCATTCAAGCCAGATGTAATTGTGGTTGAAGATGTGTACTCGCATCCAGTGTGGTGGGCGGCTCGATTGTTCGGCGTTCCACTTGTTGGATCTATTCACGATCCGATGCCGCACGATGCCAATCACACTCGGACAGGCTTGCGAAAGTTGGTCTCCACAATTCAGAACATGGGCATGAACGGCACGATTTATTACAGTCACGCCGCTGCTCGCGAAGCAACTGACCTTGGGATTCGCCCGAACCAGCCTTCATATGTGTGGCCATTGATTTCAGAAATGCCAGATGGTCTAGTGCCAACTACCAGTAGTCGGCGTCGCGGGTTTGCTCTTATTGGACGTTGGTCCTACTACAAAGGGTTCGACATTGGCATTGATGCTTGGCACGGCCTACCTGAAGAAGTGCGCAAAGCGCATCCACTTGAGGTTTGGCATCGTATGGGAAGCAATCGACCACCATTCGAGGATGAGTCTTTGGTTTGGCATCCCGGCGGATATGAGTGGGAAGAAATCGCCGAGATGCTGTCACGGGTCGCCTACGTCCTATTGCCATACCGAACTGCTTCCCAAAGCGGCGTTCAAGTTCTGGCTCAACAGTGTGGTGCTCGTGTGATTTACACCGACCTTCCTGGTCTGCGTGAGTTCCATGCCGAAGGTGACATCGCGGTGGAAAGTGTTGACCCACAGTCTTGGACCCAGGTCATGTTGCAGGTCAGCACGCTACCTAGTTACCAAGGGCATGCTGTTACCTTTGAGTCGCGCGGTTTTAGCCAGCAACTAGCTGCAAGCATCGATGAGATGCAGGCTTTGGTTAAGTAGATTTTCCTCTAGGCTCAATTTAGGCAAGACTGAAATTTGTAAGTTTAGGAAAGATGGGGCGTGCTTGTGGAATCTCGTGATGGTCGCGATAGCAACTTTGAATACGAGGGCGACAATCTCGACAACCAGTTTCGGGATGGTCGTGAAGATTATCTGCACAACTATCTGAGCCAGGAACTCTCTGGTGAAGTGGAAGAAGACGACGAATTCGATCCGCAGCGCAAAGCTGATGATGAGCAGGAGCTTGCGGACGAACGGCAGAGCGCTCTGAGTGACTTTGCGCAGATCGAAGAGCTTCTAAATGCGCGCTGGCCTGAAACCAAGATTGAGCCAAGCCTCAGTCGCATCAGTCGTCTGATGGAATTCCTTGGCGATCCGCAACTTGCTTACCCAGTCATTCATGTCACGGGAACGAATGGCAAGACTTCAACTGCTCGAATGATTGAGTCGCTTCTGCGTGAGCTCGGGTTGAATACCGGTCTAACAACAAGTCCACATTTGCACAGTGTCACTGAGCGTATTCGCCTAAATGGCGAATCAGTCGACCCGCAGCGATTTGTCGCAGCTTATGACGAGATTGAACCATTCATTGCGATGGTGGATTCGGAAAGCCTGAACGAAGGCGGCCCGGCCATGTCCTATTTTGAGGTTCTGACTGGCCTCGCGTTTAGCATCTTCGCGGACGCACCGGTTGATGTGGCAATCATTGAGGTTGGCATGGGTGGGTCATGGGATGCGACTAACGTAGTTCAGCCGGCCGTGAGTGTCGTTACTCCTATTGGAATCGATCACGCTGAATATCTCGGTGACACTCTGGAACTTATCGCGCAGGAGAAGGCCGGCATCATCAAGTCAGGCGCGATTGCGGTACTTGCTAATCAACCACTTGAAGCTGCTGAAGTGCTTTTGAAGCAAGCCATTGACGTTGGTGCAATCGTGGCCCGCCAGGGTGAAGAGTTCCAGGTCATTGACCGTCAACTAGCAATTGGTGGACAGGTTGTAAGCCTTGAAGGCATCAATGGTACCTATCCGGAAATCGTTCTTTCGCTATTCGGACCACACATGGCGATGAATGCCTCAGTTGCTTTGGCGGCTGTTGAGTCATTCTTCGGTGGAACGCATCAACTAAATCTGGAGTCAATCCAACTTGGTTTTGCAAACGTTAAGTCGCCAGGTCGTCTCGAAGTTGTTCGACGCAGCCCAACTGTGATCGTTGATGCTGCGCACAATCCACACGGTGCGCAGATCTTGGCACTTGCTCTCCAAGAATCCTTCACCTTTGATTTTGTCGTCGGTGTGATTTCTGTGATGGGTGACAAAGATGTTGTTGGGATGCTGCGTGCACTCGAACCAGTTTTCAATGAAGTGGTAATCACATCGAACGGAACACCGCGTGCGATGCCGGCGGAAGATCTTTATGAACTCGCTGGCCAAGTCTTCGGTGAGGAACGAGTTCACCTCGCACCTCGCATGGGTGCAGCAATTGATCGGGCAATTGAGATAGCTGATGATTCTGGTTCAACTGGAGTCGGTGTAATAGTTACTGGTTCAGTGGTCACTGCCGCTCAGGGACGCGCACTACTTGGACACATGGAAGCGTAGGGGAGTGTCATGAAGGTTATGGGAAGTGCCATCTTGATATTTCAGGCCATCGTTATCGGCCTGACAGTGCCAGTTGCTGTGGTGATGAATGGTGTCTCAAAGTCCCAGGCGATCTGGACATCTCTAGCGCTGATACTCCTGTGTTTGCTCGCCGTGGGCGGGGTCCGTCGTGACCGCCGCACTGCGGTGACAACGGCTCTACTTGTCCAGGCAATCATTATTGGTACGGGTATTGCTGTTCGACCAATGCTATTTCCAGGAATCCTGTTTCTGATCATCTGGCTACTGGCGATAAACCTGTCGGCCAAAACCGATGCCGCTATTGCAGCCAAAGCAGCCTTACAGTCCAACAGCGAATCGACCGCCTAGATTTCGCCATAGACTATTGCGCATGTCTGAACGCACATTAGTTCTTGTTAAGCCAGATGGTGTGGCCCGTGGCCTGGTTGGCGAAGTGCTAGCCCGAATTGAGCGCAAGGGTTTCTCACTTGTTGCCCTTGAATTGCGCACGCTAGATCGCGAAACCGCCACCGCTCACTATGGCGAACACGAAGGCAAACCGTTCTTCGAGTCACTCGTTGAGTTCATCACCAGTGGACCTTTAGTTGCTGCAGTTATCGAAGGTAATGAAGCAATCAGCCAGTGGCGCTCGATGATGGGTGCAACTAATCCAGCTAATGCGCCACTTGGCACCATCCGTGGCGACCTTGCTACTGAAATGCAGTTCAACGTTTCGCACGGCTCTGATTCACCCGAATCGGCTGCCCGTGAAATTTCTCTATTCTTCCCAAATCTTTAGGAAGTCATTATGCCGATTGAGTCTGTATTCCCCGCTTTAGAGCAGTTGCTGCCATTTGTTAGCAAGCCAGTTCAGTATGTTG
>Ga0114964_10003588_pt1 | contig 10455 bp, 12 predicted proteins | sample C_131016_MF_Meta_FD_92638 | JGI IMG/M metagenome (GOLD analysis project Ga0114964, IMG submission 92638) | Freshwater microbial communities from Lake Croche, Canada to study carbon cycling - C_131016_MF_MetaG | ecosystem: Environmental > Aquatic > Freshwater > Lake | place: Lake Croche, Canada... | reverse complement strand
TGTACGGCGTGTTTAAATTATACTACCGTACATTTTTTCAATCGACCACCTTTCTCGGGGGCTTTGGTTTTTTTTATTTCTATTGAAGATTCTTTTTTCTCTGTTATTAAATATTTAGGTCTTGTTCTACTTCTTAAATATTCTTCTATTATCTTCAATATATTTATTGATCCGTTATAATCTCTATCTATCACATCTTTATACCTGCTAATTTCCTCTTTCGAGTTAGTATTTTTTTTTGATAGACTTTTATTATTTTGGTTTTTATTTTTTAATTTTAATTTTAGTTCTAATTTTTCTTTTTTAATTGTTTCTTCATCTTTTTCTCCAGTTGATAATACACTATATGCTTCTTTTTCTTTCCCATCTTCTGTTTTATATTTTACATGTATTACATCTTCTTCTGTTCTGTAATCTTTTTTTGATGTATTTGCTTCATTTACTGTTATTGTTTTAAAATTCTTTTCTAATAGTTTTTTAAACCATTTATTTGGTGTTGGAAAAAAACCACTCATTTGACTATCTCTTCCCCAATTCCCTATTCCTATTAATATTTCCTTCTTTTTTATTTTCTTTTCCTTTATTTCCTCTATTATTTCTTTTTCTAATTTTTTTTTCTCTTTTTAATTTCATTTATCTCTTTTTTTATTTCTTCTTTTTCCTTCTTTTTTGTTGTTTTATTTAATTTATCAGTTAATTTTTTTATTTTTTTATTTTTTTATTTTTTTCTTTATTTAATTTCTTTTTTTCCATACTAATTTCCTCTTTTTTTGTTAACCCTAAATATTTTTGTCTTATTTCCCGTATAAATTTACCTTCTTCTTTCTTTTTATTTATATATTTTGTAAATTTATACTTTCTAAATATTCGATTTTCATAATATTTTCTTAATTTATTTTCATTTTCTACTCTTAATTCTATGTATTTCATAAACTCTTTTTGATTTAATGTTCGTGATGATACTTTTGATAACTTTTCTTCTATTTTCTTTATTTCTTTATTTTCCTCTTTATTATTTCCATTTTTTATATTTTGTAATATTCTCTTTCCACTTACTTCATTCCTCCATCTTTTCGATGAGTATTGTGTTATTATGAATTCCTTATCATCATCTTTATTATTTTTACCCATTATTTTTATTTCCTCCATATTTAAATTTACTTTTCTTGCTGCTAGAGTTGCTAAAAATCTTTTACCTGGGTCATCTCCTATTACTATACAATTTTCTATTATGTATTTTATTTGTTTATCTGTTAAATTTTCTAACATTAATTCTTTTTCTTCATTTTTTTTCTTCTTTTTTTTACTTTTTTTAATACCTTCCTTTTCTATTTCTTGTAATTTTAAATCTTTTTCATCTATTTTATCCTCTATTTTTTTTGTATATTTATTTTCCTTTTTATTTACAAAAATTAATGTTGCAGTTATTCCATCTGTTCTAAATATATTATCAAAAATTTTATTTCCTTTAAATATTCTATTATTATAGTCTATTATTTCACCTAATATAAATGTTCCATATTTTTCTGGATGTTTTGCAATTTCTATTTTTAAATAAATAAAAGTATAATTAAATATAAAAATAGTATATATTAAAATAGTAATAAGTCTAATTAAAACACGTCCGTAAAATTAACACCATTTCTTTTTAATAATTCTCCAAATATGATTACGTCTTCTACAGGTAAACTAAAACCACTTGCATAATTACTACACCCTTCAAGATAACCCATATCATAATGACCTGTAATTTTATATAATTTAGAAAGTCCAAATTCCTCAAAATATTTTACATTTATACCACCTCCAAATAGATCAATTGGCGAATATCTATCTTTTTTTTCTCTAATTAATTCAGGATATAAAGAATAACAACTTTTAGCATCATTGTATACCTCTTTCACTATATCTGGTATTAAATAATCATCATAAATAATATCATATATTTCATAAGTTTTCCAATTTTTTCCTTCAGTAATAAATATATTATATGATTGTGTTTTTAGACAATATTTAATAATATTTTTCAATAAATTATCATCTTTTATTCTATTTATTTTATCTTCTATACCTGCATCAAACATATCTTTTACTATTAAACTATTATCATCAATTTTTAATTGTAAACCGGAAAAATCATAAATCATTTTCATCCATCTAGATGGTATTTTTCCCAAACTGTCAAATATTATTTCCTGATTATCATCAATTATAGGTAAATCTTTTATTTTTATATATCCATTTTCATAAAGATATGGCTTATAAATCTCAATTTCTCTTTTTCCAATAATATTAATATCAAGTAATTCAGATAATTTAACAATAGAAGTTTCATGGAAGAATTTCTTTGGTGAAAAATCTAAATTACTATTATAATCGAAAGATATATCTAAATTCCTATTTTTTAAACCATAACATTCACTATTGCTTTTAACTGAAAATAAATGATTTGTATAATTTAAATTTTTCCAATGTTTATATGTAGTTTTTAATCTGATTGGTCTTAATTCTTCAATTAAACAAGATATTAAAGCTTGTCTCATTTTTAATTAAACACTAAATATATTTGGTATTAAAATATTTATATTTTCAATTTTATCATTTATTTTTCTATTTAATTTTAAATAAAATATTAAAGTTTGAAATTAAATATGTAAATATTAAAATACTCCTATATATTATATGAATTTGGACAGAAATAAATCTTATTATTTAAAATATTTAAAATATAAAAATAAATATTTGGAATTAAAAATCAGGTTGGAGGAGACCATCGTGACAATATTATCAGTAAATATAGAGAATTAAATCCATTAGTAACATATTTAGGAGTTGGTTGTGGTAATAATTCAGAACAAGAATTACCAACACATATATTAACAAATTATCATCCAGAATATCCTAAATTATTTATTTATTTTGATGATCATTTTGAAACTCCATTAAAAGCTTTTAAAAAAATTAATTGTGAACCTGAAAATATTGGAGACGGAATATATTATTGTAGATCATTTAATAGCACATTTATTATAAATAATATACATTTCAATTTGAGAAATATAGATGATAATCATTTACTTGATTTTTTAATTAAAAATATAATTAGTAGAATAGATGCTCATTTATATATTACAGATTCCTCTGCGGGAGGTGCATTTAGTAACAAAACTAAATATATGCAAACATCTATTGATACAGGTATTATTAATACATCTAAAATACGTTATTATAACACACTTGGAGAAGAAGGATGTAGTACTAGTTACAAAACCATATTTTTTGTAGACAATATGACGCATGAAATAATTATACCAGAACAATTAAATTTGACTGATTATTTATTAAAGAAACATTTACTGATGATATTTTATATTTAGCATATAAATTTAAAGAATTTAGTAAAAAATTTACCGAAAAATATAATAGTTTATTTAAACCTGCTCCATTTATACCTAATATACATGATTTACACGAATTTATTAGCGATTTATCTACTATATATAGTGTTTTAACTGAATTAGGTTATGAACCTCTTGAATTTATAGAAAAACCAATTGATAATGATTTATGTACTGTTGCAATTTATAGTCTTGATGCTGCTAGTTATGATATTATAAAAAAGAAAGCAGAAATTTATAAACAATTTATATATGCTGTATGTGATTTATATATTGAAATAACTCGATCATGTATGAGCAGAGCCTATTTAATTTAGATTATTCTAATCTTTTTGTTGATAAAAAGATTCAAATTAAATAGTAAAATAATATTATCTAATTTTAATATTTTTATAAAATAATCATTTATTTTATAAATAAAATATATAATGAATACAGATAAACCGTATATTATTAAAGAATATGATGATGTATATTTTATATATAAGCCTCCATATTGGAATTGTACAACACCAGATAGAGGTTCTGCTAAAGATTTTATAAAACAATATAAAGGTCATAATTTAATTCTTGATTGGATTTATAAAAATGTTAAATTATCTAAAGAAATAACAGATACAACAATGGGATTGTTAAATAGATTAGATTTTGAAACAAGTGGAATAATAATGGTTGCTAAAACATTAAAACAATACAATTTATATCGTCAAAATATTAATAATCATATAACTACTCTAAAAATATATATTACTTTAGTTAATGGTAGTGTTGAACATCAATTTGGAGTTGTATCACTACCATTAACTTATGATCAAAAAAAGAGAGTTACTAAAATTGATGAAGATAGAGGAAAATATGCATATACTGAATATATAAAATTAAAAACAATTGTTTATAAAGATAAAATTTATACATTATTGGCTGTAAAAATAAAAACAGGAAGAACACATCAAATTAGAACACATATGAAAGCTATTGGACATGTTGTATTTTGTGATAAAACATATGATCAAAATAAAGAAAATATAAAAACTGAATGTGCATTATCAAAAAGATTATTTTTACATGCTACCTATTATAAATTAAAAAATAATATTGATGGACAAAGTAAATTGCCAAAAGATTTGGAAAATACTATTAATGCAATGATAGTAAAACACCAATTTACTACGCTTGATAATGCTATTGATATTTTCAAAAGCAATGTTATTACTGATAAATTTATTACTCATGAAATGGAATAAAATTGAATTTTTAAATATATTGATATATTAAATATATTAATATATTATAAATCGAATAAAATGTCATTATCCGATATAGTTTTGGATGCAGACGGTCTTCGTACTTATCGTTCAACTATAAAGGTTACTACTAAGGCTAAATTAAATGAATATATTAGTAAATGTAAGAAATATGATGATGATAAAAATACATACAATACATATATAAATCATTATTATTCTATAAAAAATGATGTAGAAACAATGTTTCGTAATTATCGTGTTCCAAATAGATTCATACCTAAAAATATTTGGCGTACTATGTCATTTAGTGAAAGAAAGGAATATAATAATGAGACAAATAGGCTTAAAATTGCACATTTTGGTGGTACTGAGGAGGAAATTATAAAAAATATATTACATGATAAAGGTATTTCTATTGTATCATTACCTGTTAGACCTACATTTTATGATATTGTTTCTAATTATTTTGATATTATTAATCAAATTAAAAAGAAGGGTTTTGCTACTCTTACTATTAATTCTGGTCCTTTTCATCGAGTTTTTACATATGATGATGAACTTGTTGTAATGCTTGTTAATCTTGGTATGATATGTACAATTGATACATATACAGTAGATCGCGATGAGCATAGATCGGCTGATTGTAGTGGTAATGGTGGATATGATATAACAGTTACTGACACAATAAGTACACTTAATGTTAAAATTTAATTTATAAAAATATTATTTAACGAATCTTTAAATTTAATACCATTTCTTTTTAACAATTCACCTAATATAATTATTTCTTCAAAAGGTACATCTTTACAATCACTTTGATATAATGATGTTCCACATACATCTGTATAATTTTTTGCCATAAATGGTATTGTATTCATTAGTTTAAAATGTGCAAATTCTCTAAAATATCCCATATCAATACCACCTTCAGATGATGGAAGAGAATAATATCTGCTCTTTTTCTCTTTCATTAGTTCTGGATATAATGAATAGCAATTTTTAGCATCTTCAAATACTTTTTTTGCAGATAATGATAAACATTTATCTTTTTCGCTAAAAGAATAATGGCCTCTATCTCTCGTATACCAATTATCAATATTATCATATTTGTCATCTTTATTTTCTACTTCAATAAAATATCTTTGCTTTTGTAATGATTGAATTATAATATTTTTCATTAAATTATCATCTTTAATTGATTTAATTTTATCTTCTATTCTTGATTCAAATTCACTATTTAATACAGAACTATTATTATCAAGCTTAAAAGAAATTCCTGAAAAATCAGCCATCATTTTTATCCATCTGGATGGCATTGTTCCTAAACTATCAAATGTTGCCTCATTATCATCATCATTTATACATTTTTTATCACAATTAATTAATCCATCAATTCTAGCCTGATTGTAAATTGAAAAATTACTAAATAATAATTCAGTCATATTTACAATAGGGGTTTGATAGTAATTTATTTTTGTTATTTGATTAAAATTACGCTTAAATTCGAAGCTTAAATTATTATATTTTTGTAAAGATTCTTTATTTAATACTTTTAAATAATAATTACTAACATCATATTTAACAGAAAATAAAGGATTATTATAATTTAATTTTTTCCAATTTTTTATTGTAGTTGTTGCTCTTATAGGTCTTAATTGTTCAATTAAATATGATGTTAATGCTTGTTTCATGTTTATTATTAATTAATAATATTATAAATAAATCACTACGCAAATAAAAATCAATTTTTTATACTTAAATATAAAACATATTACCTATATTTATAATGGATACTAAATCACTTATTTCTACAGGATTGACATATATTATACCTGAATTTGTTTATAATAATAATTATAGACCTGATCAGTTAGCTTCATATTGTTCCAGAGCATGTTTTTTATATTTTATAGACCCATATGGTGTTTCATATAGCTATATAAAAAAAGATATTATAAATGTTTTAAATATAGATGATAAAGATATTATAAATGTTTTAAATATAGATGAAAATTATAATTATGTACAATTTTATTCATATGATTATATACCTTATATTTCTATTATAATTGATAAAGTTTCAGAAAATTTTATTGATAGCTTATTATGTCAAGTGGCAAATTTTGAAGAACATACGTATAATGCAATTTTATACAAATGTATACAATTAGAAAATAATACAATATTTATTTTTTCTTTAAAAAATATGCCTATCAATGGGTTTGTAAAATTATGTATATTAAAAATAGATAAAAAATATATTGGAAATATATCAATAGTAATTGCTAATATAATTTCATATAATTTTAGAAATAATTATGATAAATATATATCAACAATATCACAATCAGTTATTTTACCATTAATTGACAAAAAAATAATAAGAAAAAGTTATTTTGAAAATAATAATGACCATGATTCAAATTATTTAAGCAATATTAAAGGTTATAAATCAGAATTTATAATTGATACATTTAATATAAATAATATAAAATATTTAAAATCAATATACTTAAGTAGAAAACCAAATTTAATGATTATAAGTATAAATGGCAATTATATGTATTTGGATGAATATATATTAGAAATAATAAAAAATATATATAATAGTGATAAATATTTATTTACATCTACATTATTATTAGGAAATAATTCAATAAATATAAAAAGAATTAATTCTTTTATAATATATATTTATGATAATGATCCAACACAATTTATTTTAGATTTTGAAACATATGATAATTATGTATATGATAATATAGCAAACGATAATTATAGAGAATATTATAAAATAGATAATAAAAAAATAAATTGTGATAATATAAATGATGATAATATAGTGACTATTTAATTTTAATATTTTTTATAAAATAAATAAACTTCCAAAATAAACAACAAAATAATTATCTAAACTTTTATAAATTTACATTTGTCCATTTTTTTAAAAATTTTATGTTGCATTTCATCAAATTCATTCTCTTTAAAGAAATATTGCATTTCATTACAAATCATTATCGAATCAAATTCTAAATCTTTATTTACTATTGGTCCATTTGCTGCAATACAAAATCCATATTCATTACTACCTTCATTAAATGGTATTATATTATCTAATACAATAAACTCCAAAGAATATAATTGTATAAAATCTTTTTCTATTTGTACTTCTTCATATAAATTGGTATATTTTTTTAATAATATATAATAATAATTTCCTTTCTTTTCATAAGTACCAGATAATAAATATTTATATTTGCCATCAAATCCCATCCAATTATTATAAACTTTTAATGAACATTTATTGTCTGATAAAAATTTTAAATTATACTTAGTTGTTCCACATCCACCTGCTAATATATATAAATATTCCAATTCCATTATGTTTATTATTAAAATTATATTATTGGTACTATAAATAACTTTATTATTCAATTTTTAGATTATCTACTTTTTCTTCATCTACCTTAACTTCATCTACCTTAACTTCATCTACCTTAACTTCATCTACCTTAACTTCATCTATCTTAACTTCATCTACCTTAACTTCATCTACCTTAACTTCATCTACTTTTTCTTCATCTACTTTTTCTTCATCTACTTTTTCTTCATCTACTTCCACTTTCACATCATCTATTTCCACTTTTACTTCATTAGAATCATCATCTTCAAATAAAAATTCTACTTTTAATTTATCCTCTATATTTAGATTATCAAATAGAATTTTACTCATTGTGTTAATATATTTATCATTATCATTAAAATATAATTTTTCAAACCTTGTAGCTAGAATTTCATCAGGATGGAAATAATAATGACAATGACCTATTTGAGCAAAAAAGTTTATAACATCAATAACATCAAAATCCTTAACCTTATTATTTTCTATTTTTACAATATAATCATCATTTTCCTGTTTTTCAACCTGTATTAATTTTATATAAAGTTTTTGAAAAAATCCACCAATTGTAGTTTTATCATAAAATAGAACAGGCGTAACATAGATTTCAGTATTGTCATAAATAGATGTTACTTTAATATATACATCATGATTTGGACAATCAGGATTAGTTAGAGTTTTTTCTTTTATATCAGATGGTAATGTTAATTCATTGCATTTAAAAAAACCGATTGAATTATATAATTGATCACGTAATTCATTATTATTTTGTGAGAAAATATGAAAAAGTTCATGAACCCAAAAACTAATTCTTTTCATTTTAATAGCAGATTCTCTTACGACAATAGTATTTTTTCTACAATATCCTGCACATTCTCTAATATCCTCTAAACCATCTGTTTTTATTATTTTAACAGGATTTGGAAATACACCTTTAAATTTTTGTGTAGTTAAAAATTCAGATATTTCCTTAATAAAATTATTTATTATTTCTTTCTCTTCATCTAACCATTCCAAAATATGTTCTGTTACATATTTACCAAATTCCTCTACAGAAATATCATTTCTATCTGAATCCATTCTAACAGCTCTATCAAAACTATTCATTTTATTTAAATAATTATCTGAATTTAAAATAATATCGTTTGCTTCATTTCCTTGTATAAACTGTATGTTCATTTTTTATAGCTTATTTTAATTATATTTAATTATATATTCATAATCAATATAATTCAACTTTTTATAAACAAAATTATTTTTTAATCCTACTAAACCAATATGTATGTCCATATGTTATATACAATTCTTCGCCAATATTTATATCTTTTGTTGCAATAATAACCATTTGTAATCCATTAATACTATGAAAACAACAATTACTTTTTTTTGATGAATTTAAATAATATTCAACAGTTGTGTCTGTTTTAGAAGGTAAATATCCATCATTAATAAGATGACCAATATATGTATTATCATTACAAATTCTAGGATCTCCAATAACAGAGTAATTATTATCAACTGATAGACAATATTCAAAATTACAATCTATATCATTATAGCCTGCTTTATGAGCTATTTCAGATGTTAAAATAACATATTCGCCGGTTTTATATTTATAACAAATATAATCTGCTGGATAAAATGTAATCAATTCTCCAACCTTTATATTTTTTGTTGCAAATACTCCTCTTCCAGCTCCCGGAATAATTGATTGTTTTAATTCTACATTATCAATTTTAAAATCATTACGATATTCTAATACTGCACATTTTGCAAAATCTAATCCCTTACACCCAGTATTGTTATGAATACAAACTTGTTGATATTTATAAAATGTATTAAAATAGTCAATATAAAATTTATCAATAATATTTTTACTATTACGTAACATAAATATTATTTTCATCTTTTCTAACAAAAAAACAAAAATATTATATAAAATCTGAATCATGATAATTATGTAGCTAAATCTATACTAATTAGTACAGTATAGTATAGTATATAATATAGTAAACAAATAGGTATAGTAATAACTTATATATTCAATTTTTTTTAATTGGACTCTTTAAAAGTTCAAATTAAACAGTAAAATAATTTATTTAAATAATCCTTTGCTATCCAAAAAATATAATATATATATAAATTTACAATTCTTTTCTTTTTGACTTAAATTTTTTTCATTTTCAATAATATCATTTAATTTTTTAATATTGTCTTTTCCTATCAAATCATATATACCAATTAACCAATCCCTTAATAAATTTAATCCATCTTTTCCGAAATCTTCATAAAAATTTATTATTCTACACATATCAACATTCTTATATAAAGTTTCTATATTATCAATAACATCATCAATATTATTATATTGTTTATATATTTTTGTCATATTGTCTGATAATTTTTTTAG
>Ga0114964_10003584_pt1 | contig 10458 bp, 7 predicted proteins | sample C_131016_MF_Meta_FD_92638 | JGI IMG/M metagenome (GOLD analysis project Ga0114964, IMG submission 92638) | Freshwater microbial communities from Lake Croche, Canada to study carbon cycling - C_131016_MF_MetaG | ecosystem: Environmental > Aquatic > Freshwater > Lake | place: Lake Croche, Canada... | reverse complement strand
CGATCACGACCTCAAGGAAGCCATGAAAGCCCGTGATGCCGCACGCCTCGGGACTCTCCGCATGGTCAAGAGCGCTCTCAAGTACGCCGCCATCGAGAAGTCCGGAGCCGATGCCGTGATCGATGACGAGACGGCTGTCTCTGTCCTGCGCAAGCAGATCAAGCAGCGGGAGGATGCCGCTGAAGGATTCGAGAAGGGGGGACGACCCGACTCCGCCGCCAGTGAGCGTGCAGAGATTACTGTGCTCTCCGCTTATTTGCCTGCCGCACTTTTCCCTGAGGAGCTGGAGAAGATTGTCACAGAAGCGATTGCCGAAGTCAGAGCCTCTTTGGGAACTCCGGATGGTGTTGGCAAAGCCCAGATGGGAGCCGTCATGAAGGCCGCTCAAGCCAAGGCGGAAGGACGCGCCGATGGCAAAATTCTGAGCGCTTTGGTCCAGAAACTTCTGTCGTAGCCTCTACCTTCACTGGTTTTTTTTCTGCTATGATGAGTAGCATCTCTTTTTCTGAATGCGCTGCCATCGTTGTCGGAGGTGGCTCGGGGAGCCGCTTCGGCGGTGACAAGCTCGCGGTTCTTGTTGCCGGAAGACCTGTTCTGGCCTGGACCCTCCTAGCCTTTGAGCAGACCCCGTCGATCAGCAGTATCGTGTTGGTTGCCCCAGTAGGACGTGAGGGGGAGTTCCGTACGATTGCGCATGATACTGGGATCTCAAAACTGACCTCCGTGGTGACGGGAGGCTCTTACCGCAAGGAGTCCGTCGAGAGAGGTCTGCAAGCCCTCTCCCCGAGTGTCGATATGGTTGCTATCCATGATGCGGCCCGTCCTCTGGTCACGCCTTCCCTGATCACGCGTTGTCTTGAGGTAGCCCAAGTGACTGAAGCGGGAGCCTCCGCAGCGGCTGTTCCTGTCTCCGATACCCTGCATCAGGTTGATCAGGAAGGATGCGCCGTGAAGACCGTCGATCGCACCGGGCTCTGGGCCATGCAGACTCCTCAGGTCTTCCGCGCCGCGCAGTTGCTGAAGATCCTGACAGAGAAGACTCCCGGCAAGCCGACCGACGAGGTCTCTGTGGCGCTGGCCGCCGGATGGAGGATTCCGTTCGTGGAGAATCGGGAGCCGAATCTGAAGATCACCTGGCCGGCCGATCTTATGGTTGCCGAGGCATTGCTCCGGTCCAGAAAGCCATCACTGTGAGACAGAACATCACACCGAACATCACCACCCTTCCGAACGGTCTCCGGGTGGCGACCCAGGCCATGCCCTCCTCCCAGACGGTGGCGGTCGGGATCTGGTGCGGTGTCGGCGCGCGTCACGAGCCTGCCCGGATCGGAGGGATCTCCCATTTCCTGGAGCATCTGCTCTTCAAGGGAACAAAGACACGGAGTGCCCGTCGGATCAGCGAGGAAGTGGAGGGAGTCGGCGGCGACCTGAACGCTTATACCGCCGAGGAACGCACCTGCTTCTACGCAGCGGCCTCGTCAGATCATCTCGCGAGGGTGACTGAGGTCCTCTCCGACATGTATTGCAACTCTCGAATCGATCCGAAGGAAGTGGAGAGGGAGAGAGGGGTGATCGTCGAGGAGATCGAGATGATCCGAGACGAGTCTGCCCAGCATGTTCAGGAGCTGCTGACTGCGGAGACCTGGAAGGGTAGTTCGCTCAGCCGTCCCATCACAGGAACGAAAAAGAGCCTATCAGCCATTTCGCGCCAGGATCTCATGAGTCACCTTCGCGCTAATTACCATGCAGGCCACACCATTGTCACTGCTGCCGGGGCGGTCGATCACGAGGAGTTCGTGAAGTTGGTCTCCTCCGGTTTCCTAAAGAAACTCCCAGGTAATTCAACAGATACCTCACGCTCCTCCGTATCGGCACCTCCCCGACAGGCAGCTCCCCGTCTTGTGATCGAGTCCCGTGAGAATCAGCAGACCCAGATAGCCCTCTCCTTCCGGGGAGTTGGTTCGCACGATCCGAAGCGCTATGCGGTCAGCTTGCTCCATGTTATCTTGGGAGGGAACATGAGCTCGCGTCTCTTCCAGGAGCTGCGTGAGCGTCGGGGACTCTGTTATTCGATCGGCACCTCCCTATCGACTCATTCCGACTGCGGGGCCTTCGAGATCGCCCTAGGACTCGATGGCAAGAATGTCGTAAAAGCTCTGAAACTCATTCTATCTGAGTGTGCTCGGATTGCTGGAAAAGCCCCCTCGATTGCAGAGCTACGCCGGGCCTGCGACTACTCTATCGGCACCAGTCGGATGGCCCTCGAACGCGCTGCCACACAAAACTACCGGCTGGGTACTTCGCTCCTGAACTACGGCAAAGTGGTTTCTCCGGAGTCGGTCTATGACCGGCTGGCGAAAGTCTCCCCGGCAGAGATTCAGGCTGTGGCTCAGAAGATCCTTCAGAATCGCACACTCTGCCTTTCCATGGTCGGCCCAGGGCCTTCAAGGGAACGGCTTATGGGTCTCATCAGGCAACGCTGACTGATTTGGATTTTTCCCCGCAGATGCGCTGAGGCGCAGAGAACGAAGGGATATTAAGGCGATTAATCAGCGGTTCCCGAGAATGATAGGGGAGAAGTAGACCAGCGTGGATGCCTGAGAGCGCCAAAATGACGGATCCAAGGCTTTGATCCGGCCAGGAGATTGAGCCTGGAGCTGTCCAGCGATTCGGGCACTAAGGTTTTCAAAGAGATACCTCCGGCAGAGGCAATCACCTTTGCCTATCGAATGAGCTCATCGGGATTTTCAAGTGTCGTTTTCAGAAAACTTGATAAGATTTCAAGGTCATCATATTTTTAAATCGTTTTAACCGCAATCACATGATGCCCCTAGTAACACGCAATTTTGCTTTTCGCGTAGCTCTCATCGGAACGCTATTCCTCTTCGGTTTCATTGACTCACCTTTCGCCGCGAGTCTTTCAATAGCCTCTCGTTTTATTCCTCAATTTACTCAAATTAAAAATGCGACTACTCCACCTACTACGCTCCCTATTATCGTCGACTCAAGGAGCAGCACGGCATCCGTTAGTGTTCCTGCCAATATAAACTCCGTATCTATGCAGTGCCGTCCTTCTTCCGGAGGGAAGTGGGTGAATTTCAAGACGCTTTCCGTGAAGGCGGCGCCAGCATCTCTACGTGTAACGCTCCCCAAGGACTATGCTACAAGCTCATGGTGGGCCACAGGCACCAAGGTAACAACGTCCCCTAGCAAGAAGAAGTATCCGTACAAGTTCTATGCCGGCAAGAAGACGTTCGGTGAAGCCTTGGCATCCAGCTACACAAAGGATGCCCAGGTGGGGCCCCTCCTATCCCGCAATGGAGTGTCTTCCTTATCCGTTGCAGCCAGCCCTGATGCAAAAACAACCTCATCCTCTGCAAGCTCTGTCGAAGAATCTGATATCTGGAAGGCAGACGGGTCCAAGGTCTATTTCTTCAATCAGTTGAGGGGCCTTCAGGTTCTCGATCTGTCTGATCTGGCCAATCCCACATTGTTGGCCTCTTACCGTCTTCCGTCGAAGGGCCAGGAAATGTATGTTGTAGCCGGTCCGGGAGCTGTGCGTTATGCAATCCTTCTTACCAGGGAGTATGAGCGGGGATCTTGGGTGGAGCAGACAGGAGTTCAAGTCATCAAAGTCAACGGTTCCTCCGCCAAGTTGGTGTCCTCGCTGAAGGTCGCGGGATGGCTGGCCGACAGTCGTCTGGTGGGTAATCGCATCTATCTTGCCACTCAGCAATGGAGTTGGAACTCCTCAGCAAACACCGATGCCGTGACTCTCAATGATATTGTTCTGGATGCCTCTTCCGGATCGGTATCCTTGGCCAAAACACATGCAGTGAAGGGTAACTGGCCTGTGATCTCGGCCGGTAGCGACTGGTTGACTGTCACGCAAAGTGACTGGTCCGACTGGTGGAGTTCGTGGATCACCCTCTTCTCTCTTGGTCCGAATGGAGCCACAAAACTAACGGTGTCTCCGATCAAGCTCTTCGGTCGCCTCGACAGCAAATACTACGCTCAGTACGAGAATGGCATCCTATCCACGGTTTCTCAGCGCGGATGGAATAATGATCAACAGGTTATCTTGGAAAACTTTAACAGCGGTGGATCCAAGGTGGGGTCTGTCGAAATCATGAAGAACGAAAACCTGATGTCCGCTCGTTTTGCCGGGGACAAGGCCTATGTTGTTACCTTCCGCCAGACCGATCCGCTCTTCGTGGTGGATCTCTTGAATCCCACAAACCCCGTGATAGCAGGTCATCTGGAGGTTCCTGGATTCTCGACCCACATCGAGCCGATAGGCGACAAACTCTTCACGATTGGCTTTGAAAACGGCAAAGTCGCCGCATCGATCTTCGATGTCTCCGACCCTGCAAATCCCGCGATTTCCACCAATGGCCGTATCATTCTCGACGGCGCTTGGGGATACAGTGCCGCGACTTATGACGACAAGGCTCTGAAAGTTCTTCCTGAAAACGGTCTCGCCCTCATCCCTTACACCAGCTACGAAAGCGCCACGGGATCCAATAGTAGTTACATCCAGATCCTAAAGATGGACGTGGCCGCCGGTAAGTTGAGCAAGGGAGGAGTCATTACCCACCGGTTTGACCCGCTCCGAGCGACCCTAGTGAATGGGGCGCTTGCTTCGATATCTCAGAAGGAATTGGTCACGGCCTCACTACCCAAGAACGGTGACCCGTCTCTCCTTTCCGATATGCTCCTTGCATGGCCGGTCAACAGAGTCCTGACGACAGCCAAGCACTTGATCCAGATCGAAGAGGGGGCTTCTCCCTCCTGGTGGGGATGGTCTGGTTCCGGCGCTGCAACCGCACGTGTTTCTCCCCTGAATGATCCCGATTCGGGTTTGACGGAGATCCCTCTAGGCAAAGGTGTCGTCAAGGATGCCATATTGCGTGGCGGTTCTCTTTATATCCTGCGTCAGAATCCCGATAACGCCACCTTATGGGGGTGGTGCTGGTATGCACCGACCACTCAGACAAACGCGAGTCCGACTCTCTTCCTAGACATTTACGATGCCTCCCGCCTGCCTGATCTGAAGCTCTCCGGGAGCACCTCCCTCCAGCTTCCGGGTAATGACTCCGACTGGGATCTTTCTGGACTTCTTTTCCCATCGGCCAAATCGGCTGTGGTTGTCGCACAGCCGCAGGTACGAAGTTACCGTTGGGGGGGGTATCTGAGACCCATGCCAATAATTCTTCCTGACATTTCTCTCCCGCTTCCTGTTCTTGATAGAACCACTAGTACCGTGACGATGACTGTTACAAATCCTTCTAACAATCTTGTGACAACCACAACCAATACGATTGTTGCTGCAACTATTGGAAGTGTTTCCAGCGCAAAGCTCGCAAGCTCGCCAATGATTGCCTCTTGTATGCCTTATCCCTTCGACGGATACCAGCCTCCGCAGAGCACAAATCCCGCCATTGCGGTGGTATTTCAGGTGGAGAATCCCTCCGCTCCAGTAGCTCAGCCTGTCATTCCCTTAACCGATACTAACTGCACTCCTGTTGTTTCCTCGGTAGCAGGTGGTGCCATGTTGGTTTACGGGTACGCCGTTAAGGAGAACCCCCTTGCTGACGGAACTGAACTGAGCACTTGTCAGCATGCCTTACGGATCCTTGATCTTAATGATCCTGCATCTCCTATCCTAGGTCCTGCACTTGCACTGCCGGGCCGGTTGGCAGGGGTCTCTGACATTACAGCCGATGGATTTCTTGCCTGGACCCAAACACGGGTCAAAGGGACCTCCGGTGCCGGCCAATTGCAGGTCAGTGCCTGCGATGTGGCGAGTCTCACACAGATCACCGGCATGACGCTGACCAACTCCACCGCCCTGGAGGCAGTGGGAAGAACCCTCTTCGCTGTTCAAGGCAAGGATGTTGCCCGCTACTCGCTCAATGACTCGGGCGTGCTTGCCCGCACTGGCAAGGTAACATTTGATTGGCAGCCTTCCTCGCTAAGGATCTCCACCAACCCGACCAGTACCCTTCTTGGTGCGGATTCGCAGAATCTATTTAGTTGGTCCTATAATGATCCCAAAGCGCAGGTTCTTGACTGGGCCACAGAACGCTGCGTGGATGTTCTGAAGGCTTCAGTCCTGACCAACCGATCGGTGCTGGCGCCTGCCGGGGGATATGGGGTGGATGAGTATCTACCGTAAATCCATAAGGTAATCCTCCGGCTTTTCCGGAGGACTCCCAAAGCCAAAGCATGGCATGTCGGGAATTGGAGCGGCCTGGGGTAGGCACGCCCGTATTCAATACCAAGCCTAAGCCGTCAGGCGTTCGCAGGCAGTGACAGTATTTGCCATGAGCATGGCGATGGTCATCGGGCCGACTCCTCCTGGCACAGGTGTGATTGCGCTGCACTTCGGGGCGACAGCCTCGAAGTCGACATCACCGACCAGCCGGTAACCGCTCTTCGTGGAGAGATCCTCGACGCGGTTGATGCCAACATCGATCACGACAGCGCCTTCTTTGATATGTTCCGCGCCAAGGGCTTTGGGACGCCCGATCGCGGCGATGACGATATCGGCGCGGCGAGTGATGGCGGCGAGATCCTTCGTGCGTGAGTGAGCAATGGTCACCGTGGCATCGCCCCCCTTTCCCTTGGCCATCAGAAGGAGTGCCATTGGCTTGCCGACAATGAGGCTGCGTCCTACAACGACGACTTCGGCTCCAGAGGTTTCGATCCCAGCGGCAATCAGGAGGCGCTGGCAACCGAGTGGCGTGCAGGGGACGAAAGCGGTGGGATCTTCCATCGCGAGCTTTGCCACGTTGATCGGGTGGAATCCGTCCACATCCTTGCGTGGATCGATCGCGAGCGTCACGGCATGCTCATCGATGTGCTTCGGGGGAGGGGACTGGACAAGGATTCCATGGATGGCGGGATCGGCATTGAGTTCGGCGACAAGGACGAGAACCTCTTCCTGGGTGGCAGTAACGGGGAGCTCGAACTTGCGAGAGTGCATACCGAGCGAGGCGCAGGTGCGGTCTTTGTTCCGGACATAGGATTGGGAGGCGGGATCCTCGCCGATCAGCACGACGGCGAGTCCGGGGGTGATACCTCGGCTTTTGAGTGCGTCGATGCGTGCGAGGGTTTCGAGTTCGACTTTGGCGGCGACCGCCTTGCCATCAATGAGTTTCATGGGATTTTGGGAGATAAGATTTTGAATATGGAACTCAGGAACTCAGGAACTCAGGAACTCAGGAACTCAGGAACTCAGGAACTCAGGAAAAAATGCGGGGAAAGATGAACCATGAAGATCATGAAGGAAGGAGTATGGGGAACTATTCTGTTCCGAATCATCAAAACTTCTATTTCATTTCTCCTTTCTTGAGTTCCTGAGTTCCATATTAATTCTGTCGCACTGATTTTTCTCTATGCGGGAAGGTCGTTTTTTTCTGCTTCCTCACGCAGAAGAGTTTCGATTTTGGTACGTTCGGATTCCAGATTGGTGGCCTCCGGGTCAATTGTCAGATAGGGATCGATGGTGATGTCGACCCGTGAGAAGGGAAGAGGAATTGCGAAATTATCCCAGGTCTTGAGGCGGATGGCGCTGTGATAGCGGGCGTGCAGCAGCATGATAGGGATGCCGGTCTTCTGGGATAGAAAGACCGCACCGGGACCCAGAGAGTACTTCGGCCCACGGGGACCATCGGGGGTGATAGCCAGATCGACACCTGATTCCAGCAGGGCTGTCAGTTCACGGATCGCGGTCGATCCGCGCCGGGAACTGGATCCCCGCACCGAGCCCATTCCGAGATTGGCCATGACCCCGGCTAGGATGTCACCATCCTTACTGGGGCTTGTGAGGACGGATACTCCTTTCCGTGAGGGATGCTTCCGTGGGTAGTGGCGCAGGAATCCGATCGAGATCGCAGGGATTCGGTTGTGCCAGAAAACCAGGATCCGAGGGCTCTCAGGGGGATTTGTCAGGAATCCGGAGCGATCGTTCATCCGGAGCCGGATGGTAGAGAAAATCAATCGGGCGAGATTAGCCGCGACGGCCGCTAGGAAATCCTGCTTGTTGAACTGAACTTTGCGTGGAGACATCTACTCGCTTGCCGGTGATTCCTCGCGCCAGCGGCAGGCATTGGGAGCATGGATCCCAAGCATGTCTAGGACGCGCCAGACGACGGTGTCGGCGAGTTCATCAAAGTTCTTCGGATGACTGTAGAAGGAAGGTGATGCCGGGAGAATGATGCCGCCTGCCTCTGTCACGGTGACAATGTTCCGAGCATGAATAAGGTTCCAAGGGGTTTCCCGAGGCACGAGGATCAGCTTGCGGCGCTCCTTCAGGAAGACATCGGCGGCCCGGAGGATCAGGTTCTCACTTGTGCCGGCGGCAATGCGGCCGACGGTCCCCATGGAGCAGGGCATCACGACCATCCCGTCGAAGAGAGCGCTGCCGCTGGCGAAGGGAGCATTCATCGACTTCTCGCTGTGCTCGATCACGCCGGAGGAAAGCTTCAGCGCGCCGATCTCCTCATGGATCACCTGCTTCGCGTAGGGAGAAAGGACGAGATGGATCTCGTGATCGACGGGCTCCAGATAATGGAGCAGTCGCTGCAGATAGATCGATCCGCTAGCTCCGGTGGCTGCTAGGACAAGACGCATCAGAAAAGGATGAAGGATGAGGTATGAATTATGAAGGCTGAAAAGGAGTCAGTCAGAACCGCCAGATAAACCAGAAAGAATTAAAGGAGGGAGGCTTCTGTTAAGGCCGTTCGGAGCTTGTTCGCGCGCTCCAGTAACACTTTGTAGAGGGCGGTGTTCTTGGGATCGGGTGTGCAGCGGGTTGACTCGTCAAGAATCACCAGACGCGAGCAGAGAACATGGAGGGCCGCAGTAGAGTGATCCTCGCCGGCCGCCCATGCAGCCTGGATGGCCCCGCCGAGTGCGGCTCCCTCGCTGGAGCTGAGGCAGACAGTCGGCACGCCGAAAACATCGGCACAGAGTTGACGCCAGAAATGACTCTTGGTTCCACCTCCGGTGATGCGGATTTCCGTAGGGGTGACGCCGAGTGAACGGAAGCGCTCAAGGCCATAGGCCAGACCAAGGGTCACGCCTTCCATAGACGCGCGGGCGATGTGAGCGGGAGTGAAGTTTTTGGTTGTAATGCCGTGGAGCACACCGCTTCCGTGGGGAAGGTTTGGGGTGCGTTCGCCGGCGAGGTAGGGGAGCAGGAGGAGTCCGTCGCTGCCGGCGGGGATCGTTGCCGCCACGGTGGCGTATTGTTCATGGGTCCACCCAGCGAAGAGGGAGCGGGTCAGCTCGGTGACGAGGGTGACATTCATGGTGCAGGCAAGCGGCATCCAGGAACCCGAGCTATCGCAGAATGCGGCGACTTCCCCCTTGGGATCAACCACCGGCAAGGAGCTGAAGGCGTAAAGCGTGCCGGAGGTGCCGAGGCTCGCGGTCATGATGCCCGGGCTTACGTTACCGGTGCCGATGGCGCCCATCATGTTGTCACCACCGCCGGAGCTGACCGTAACGGATGAGGCGAGGTGCCACTTGGTGGAGAGTTCCTCTCTGAGGTTTCCTGCAGGCTCCGAGGAGTGACGAAGTGAGGGTAGCTTCTCGGCAAGTCCTGGTGCGACTGCATCAAGGACGGGCTGCGACCAAGAGCGTGTCTTCACATCCAAGAGTGCTGTTCCAGAGGCGTCACCATATTCCATCGACTTCACGCCGGTGAGCCACCAGTTGATGTAATCGTGAGGCAGGAGCACCGAGGCGGTCTCTGCCCAGTTCTGGGGCTCGTTCTGGCGCACCCAGAGAATTTTAGGAGCCGTGTAGCCGGTGAGCATCGCGTTGCCGGTAAGTTCGACCACCTTGGCTTCGCCTCCGAGGGCCTTGGTGAGTTCTGCGCACTGTACGGTCGTCGATGTGTCGCACCAGAGCTTAGCTGGACGGACGAGACTGTTGGCTGCATCGAGAAGCACAAGTCCATGTTGCTGGCCGCTCACACCGATTCCTATGACTTCGGAACGGCGCTCTGGGATTTTGGAAAGAACCTCAGTGATGGTCGCCTCGACGGCGGCGATCCAGACCGCGGGGTCCTGCTCCATAGCTCCCTCTCCCTGGGCCTCGACGAAGCCGTAAGATTGCTGTGCGCTGGCCAGGATCGCTCCTGTCTCCAGATCGAGTGCGATGCTCTTCGTGCTCTGGGTTCCGCTATCGATGCCTAGGGTGATCATGGGACGGAAAGACTAAAGGCTAAAGGCTGAAGACTGAAGGCTAAAAGGCACAGGGCACGGGTCTGGACATAGGTAACAGGAGTTGCTGAATTGGTGGTTACTATTACTTCTTGCCAAAAAATACACTCGGGGGCATTATGTTCAACCACTTTAGACCAATTTCCGGCCACATTTACAGTCATGAGCATCATCGCCACTATCGAAAAAGAGCAGTTTAAGACCGACCTCGTCCCGTTCGAGG
>Ga0114964_10003583_pt1 | contig 10458 bp, 8 predicted proteins | sample C_131016_MF_Meta_FD_92638 | JGI IMG/M metagenome (GOLD analysis project Ga0114964, IMG submission 92638) | Freshwater microbial communities from Lake Croche, Canada to study carbon cycling - C_131016_MF_MetaG | ecosystem: Environmental > Aquatic > Freshwater > Lake | place: Lake Croche, Canada... | reverse complement strand
GCACCGGCAAGGTGATGTATGCTCAGGCAGGTAAGCGCCACGGCATGATCAAGCGGACGAACAAGCAGATTCGTAATCTGCGCGGCACCAATGTGATGTTCGATACCGACGGCTACAACGTCAAGAAATACTTCCTGCCAAACGGTTAATCCGCCAAGGCTTCAAGTTTTCCATCACATTTTTAGCAATTCTTCCGAAGGAGATCCGTCATGGCACGTGTTAAACGGGGTGTAACATCCCACGCCAAGCATAAAAAAGTTTTCAAGGCAGCGAAGGGCTTTTATGGCCGTCGCAAAAATACGATCCGCGCCGCAAAAGCCGCCGTCGATCGGTCGATGCAATACGCTACCCGGGACCGTAAGGTTAAGAAGCGCACGATCCGCGCGCTCTGGATCCAGCGTTTGAACGCAGCTGTCCGCGAGCATGGCATCGTCTATTCGCGCTTTATCGATGGCCTCAACAAGGCCGGCATCGTGGTCGACCGCAAGGTCCTCTCCGATCTCGCCATTCACGAGCCCGTGGCCTTTGCCGCGCTTGTGGAAAAGGCCAAGGCGCATATCACGGCTGTTGCGGCGTAAACGTTTCGCCGTTTAGTGAATTAAAAACCCCGCCTAGAAATAGGCGGGGTTTTTGTGTTTAAAATATCAACTCGTTACGCTTGACAGGATCGCCACCGTGATTACCCCCGTCTATATCCAGCTCCTTGCACGCTATAATGCTTGGCAGAATGAAAATGTGTATGGTGCCGCCAATACGCTTTCCGACGATGTGCGCCGACAAGATGGCGGTGCGTTTTTTGGGTCCATTCATCGCACCCTGAGCCATCTGTATTGGGGGGATAGCGTCTGGATGCATCGTTTTGCCGAAACGCCAATGCCGAATTGCTCAATAGCCGCGTCACCTGATTTCATCACGGATTGGGCAGAGCTTTGCACCGCGCGGGCTTCGCTCGATGCGGTTATTCGGCAATGGGCCGACAATGTTTCGGAGGGCTGGTTAAAATCTGATATTTCTTGGTATTCGGGAGCGACCCAACGGGAGTGGACAAAGCCGGTTTCGGGAATTGTCGTACATTTCTTCAACCACCAAACGCATCATCGCGGCCAAGTCCATGCGTTATTGACCCGTTTCGGTGCTCGCCTGAGCGATACGGATTTGGTGTTTATGGCGTAACCCTCGACTTTTCGCACCAAGCATGGCAAGAGCGCGGCAGTAATTTCCTCGCTTTGCTGTTGAGATACCATGACCGATTACTCGTCGCTTGAATCCGAACTCGTCACCGCGATTACCGCTGCACCGGACGAGGCCTCGTTGGAAGCCATCCGCGTGGCGGCCCTTGGCAAAGCGGGTTCCATTTCCGGCCTGCTCAAGACGCTCGGGTCGCTCACGCCGGACGAGCGTAAAGAACAAGGTCCGCTGATCAACGGCCTGCGCGACCGCGTCACCGAGGCACTTGCCGCCCGCCGCACCACACTGAAAGACGCGGCCCTTGAAGCGCGCCTTGCCGCCGAGCGGGTCGACGTTTCCTTACCCGTCCAACCGTCGGACAATGCGCGGGGCCGTATTCACCCGATCAGCCAAGTCATCGAAGAGCTCACGACGATCTTCGGTGATATGGGTTTTGCGGTCGCTGAAGGTCCGGATATCGAAAATGACTTTTATAATTTCACGGCGCTGAATTTCCCGCTCGGCCATCCGGCGCGTGAAATGCACGATACGTTCTTTTTCAACCCGGACGAGAATGGCGAGCGCAAGCTATTGCGTACCCACACCAGCCCTGTCCAAATCCGCACCATGATGACGCAAAAGCCGCCGATCCGCGTGATCATTCCGGGCCGCACCTATCGCTGCGATAGTGATCAGACGCATACGCCGATGTTCCATCAAGTCGAAGGCCTCGTCATCGATAAAGGCTCGCATATGGGCCATTTGAAATGGATTTTGGCCGAGTTCTGCAAAGCCTTCTTTGAAGTCGATGACGTCAAAATGCGCTTCCGCCCTTCCTTCTTCCCGTTCACGGAACCGTCGGTGGAAGTCGATATCCAGTGCTCGCGCAAAGGCGGCGAAATCCGCTTCGGCGAGGGCGAGGATTGGCTCGAGATTTTGGGCTGCGGCATGGTGCACCCCAATGTCATCCGTCATTGCGGGCTTGACCCCGATGAATACCAAGGCTTCGCCTGGGGCATGGGCATCGACCGGATTGCGATGCTGAAATACGGCATGCCGGACTTGCGCCCCTTCTTTGAAGCCGATGTTAGGTGGTTATCGCATTACGGGTTCAGGCCGTTGGATATGCCGACGCTGACCGGCGGCTTGAGCGTTTAAGGAGAGCGACCGATGAAATTTACCCTCTCCTGGCTCAAAGAGCATCTCGATACCTCCGCCTCGCTTGACGCTATCGTCGACGGTTTGACGAAAGTCGGCCTCGAGGTTGAAGGCGTGGAAGATCCGGCGAAGGCGCTTGCGCCCTATGTTACCGCCTGTGTAATTTCCGCCGAACAGCACCCGAATGCGGATCGCTTGCGCGTTTGCATGGTCGATATTGGTGACGGCAAGCCGGTGCAGGTTGTGTGCGGCGCGCCGAATGCGCGTACCGGCATGAAAAGCGTGTTCTCGCCACCGGGAACCTATATTCCGGGCAAGAACATCACGATTTCGGTCGGCATGGTGCGCGGTGTCGAGAGCGCAGGGATGTTGTGTTCGGGCTTCGAGCTCGGCTTGTCGGAAGACCATGACGGCATCATCGATCTGCCTGCGGATGCGCCTGTCGGTGCCCGTTATGTCGATTACGCCAAGATTGATGATCCGATCATCGATATCGCGGTGACGCCCAACCGTTCTGATGCGCTCGGCGTTTACGGTGTGGCGCGTGATCTTGCCGCCGCGGGTCTGGGATCGTTGAAGCGGCATGATCTGAAGCCGGTGAAAGGCGAGGGCGCTTGCCCCGTCTCGGTGAAACTCAATTTTGCGGATGACCAAAAACATCTCGCGCCCGCCTTCGCCTTGCGCCTTGTCCGTGGTGTCAAAAACGGCCCGAGCCCCGAATGGATGCAGAGCCGCCTGAAGGCGATTGGCCTACGTCCTATCAACACGCTCGTTGATATCACCAATTACATCACCTTTGATCGCGGCCGCCCGTTACATGTGTTTGATGCGAAAAAGGTCGCGGGTCATCTGGTCGTTCGCCACGCCAAAGGGGGCGACGAGATTCTGGCGCTTGATGGCAAAACCTATCGTCCTGATCCCTCAACGGTCGTGATCTGCGATGACAATGGTGTCGAATCGATTGCCGGAATTATGGGTGGCGAACATTCGGGTTGCGATGAGAACACGACCGATGTGTTGATTGAATCGGCACTCTGGGATGCGTTCAATATTGCGCAGTCGGGCCGTAAACTCGGCATCAATACCGATGCGCGTTATCGTTTCGAGCGCGGCGTTGATCCGGCCTTCTGCGTGCCGGGGCTCGATTTGGCCACTCATCTGGTGCTGGAGCTTTGCGGCGGTGTGCCAAGCGAAGCGTTTATCGCGGGCGAAGTCCCGCAACCTGAAAAAATCATAACCTTCCCTTGGTCCGAAGTGAAACGCCTCACCGGCGTTTTGATGCCGGTCCCGGAGATGAAGGCGATCTTGGCGGAACTTGGCTTCTGGGTGTCCGGCAACGACAAAGAGGTCAAGATTGCGGTGCCGTCATGGCGTCCGGACGTCGAGCAAAAGGCCGATATTGTTGAAGAAATCATCCGTATTGCGGGACTTGATCAGGTTGAGATGGTTCCGTTCCCGCGTGAGCCAGCCACCGTGATCAAACCGGTGTTAACGCTGATCCAGAAGCGGACAAGGCTTGCAAAGCGCGCTTTGGCCGCGCGGGGTTTGGTCGAAGCCGTTACATGGTCCTTCATCGGCAAGCCCGAGGCCGAGGCGTTTGGTGGTGGCAAGCCTGCGCTTTCGCTCGCTAACCCGATCGCGTCCGATTTGTCGGATATGCGGCCGAGCCTTTTGCCTGGTTTGTTAAAGGCCGTGTCCCGCAATGTTGCGCGGGGCCTTTCGGATGTGGCTTTGTTTGAGGTCGGGCAAATTTTCAAAGGCGATCGGCCCGAGGATCAATCGATTTCGGCCACCGCGCTTCGCCGTGGGCTTGCGGGCGCGGAGGGTGCCGGTCGGCATTGGCAAGGTGAAGCAAGCATTGATCTGTTTGATGCCAAAGCGGATGCCTTTGCGCTTCTTGAAGCGCTCGGTATTCCGGTGGCGGGCTTGCAGGTTGTCCAGGGCGGACCAGCCTGGTTCCATCCCGGTCGTTCGGGCACCTTGCAATTTGGCCCGAAAATGGTGGTCGGTGCGTTTGGGGAAATCCATCCCCGCATCCTCGAGGCGTTAGACGTCAAAGGTCCGGTGATCGCTTGCGAGATCAATCTTGATCTGCTGCCACCACCGAAAGCGCGGCCGACGCGGATGAAGCCGAAGCTGGTTTTGCCAGAATTCCAGCCTGTTAGCCGTGATTTCGCTTTCATTGTCGACAAAACTGTGGCCGCCTCCGACCTTGTAAAAGCAACCCAAACGGCTGAGCGCGCGTTGATAACGGATATTTCAGTATTTGATGTGTATGAGGGAACGGGTGTGCCGGACGGCAAAGTGTCGATCGCCATCGCCGTTTCGTTGCAGCCAGTTGAAAAGACGCTAACGGATACAGAAATCGAGGCGATCTCCACCCGGATCGTTGCGGAAGTATCAAAAAAGACCGGCGCAACCCTGCGCGGGTGAGCCCGAGAGAGTTTTAACGTTGACCAAGAAGAGTGGCAGGATTGCCGGATCGTCGAACGCGCTTTTCATCGGAGCGGTTATCTTGGGCTTGGCCGGATGCGAACCGATCGAACCGCCTTCCGCTTCGGTGCCGACCACCAAGGCGATCAAAGGCAAACATGCCAAGGCAGTGGTCAACGCCACCGCGGACGTTGAAGATTTTACGCCGGTTGAACCGCCTGCCGATTATTTGACCTGGTATTCCGGCTCAATTCCGGACGATCCCTACGATATTCCGCTGGTCGCCCGCTCGCATATGAAACCGGAATTGATCCGCCAAGCGGTGGCAGCCCCTGAAAGCCTTCCGGCGAATACCATTTTGGTCGATATCGATAACCGCTACCTGTATTATTTCGATGGTTCCGATCAAGCCATTCGCTATGGCGTGGGCGTTGGCCGGTTAGGATTTTCCTGGCATGGCAATGCCGATGTCGGCCGCAAAGCGGTTTGGCCCGATTGGACGCCAACGCCAACCATGCGCAGGCTGATCCCCGATTTGCCGACAGGTATGGCGGGTGGCGTCGATAGTCCGCTAGGGGCTCGGGCGTTGTATCTCTATCAAAACGGTCAGGATATTCTGTTTCGGATCCACGGCACCAACGAGCCTTGGACGATCGGCGAGCAGGTCTCCAGCGGCTGTATACGGATGCTGAACGAGGATGTGTATGATCTTTATGACCGCGTTAAAGTCGGTGCAAAGGTGATTGTGCGGAATTCGAAATACTCAACCGCAGCGGTGAATTAATCAGGCTTTTGTGCTGTCGCCGTTGAGCGGATTTTCCGGATCGCGGTCATAGCCTATCGTTTCAAACCGCATGGCGCGGGCATCCATCATCAACAGCTTGCCGACCAAGGGCTCGCCAAAGCCGGCAATCGCGCGGATTACCTCCAGCGCCATCATGCTGCCCACCATACCGGCAAGCGCGCCGAGCACGCCCGCTTCCGCGCAAGCCGGAATCATGCCCCGAGGCGGCGGCTCCGGAAAGAGGCAGCGATAGGTTGGATTGGGCTCGCCATTCGGTCCCCTCTCATGGGGGCGCAACGTTGTAAGCGTCGCGTCCATCGCGCCGAGGGCGGCGGTGATGAGCGGTTTGCCTTCATAAAAGCAGGTATCGGACACCAGATAACGCGTGTCGAAATTGTCGGAACCGTCGGCTACCATATCGAAGCTGCTGATCAATCCGGCCGCATTTTCGGGTGTGATACGAACCGAATGCGCTTCGACGGTCACATGCGGATTGATCCGCGCGATGGCATCGACGGCGCTGTCCGTTTTTGTCCGGCCCACATCCGGCGTGCCGTGAATAATCTGGCGCTGAAGGTTCGAGAGCGACACAACATCATCATCGACAAGGCCGAGGGTGCCGATCCCTGCCGCAGCCAGATACTGCAAGAGTGGCGCACCAAGGCCGCCGGCGCCGATCACCAACACCCGCGCCGCTTTGAGTTTTTGCTGCCCCGGACCACCAATATCCCGCAACACAATATGCCGCGCGTAGCGTTCGAGCTCTTCCGGCGAGAGGGTAGGGAGCGTGCTCATCAATGCGCTTCATCCCAATTGAGTGCGGCGCGAGCGTCAACCTGCAAAGGCACTGCCAATTGAATGGCTGGATGCGGCGCATCGATCATGATGCGTTTTACAACGTTGATGGTCGCTTCCACTTCGTCGTCCGGAACCTCGAAAATCAATTCGTCGTGGACCTGCAACAACATTCCCGCTTTGAGTTTTGCCGCCGCCAGCGCGCCCTCCATCCGGATCATCGCGCGGCGGATGATGTCGGCCGCCGTGCCTTGAATCGGTGCGTTGATCGCGGCCCGTTCGTTGAAGGCGCGCTCGGACGGGTTGGAGGAGCCGATGTGCGGATAATGGCAGCGCCGCCCGAAGACGGTTTCGACATAGCCATGTTCGCGCGCAAATTTTTTGGTGTTTTCCATATAGTCGCGAATACCCGGGAAACGTTCGAAATATTTCTTGATGTAGGCACCCGCTTCTTCGCGACCGATGCCGAGCTGATTGGCCAAGCCAAAGGCTGAAATGCCGTAAATAATTCCGAAATTGATCGCCTTGGCGCGGCGGCGGATCATCGGATCCATGCCTTCCACCGGCACGCCAAACATTTCGGACGCCGTCATGGCGTGAATATCGATGCCGTCCGCAAAGGCTTTGGTCAGCTGCGGAATATGGGCCATATGCGCCAGCACGCGCAGTTCGATCTGCGAGTAATCGGCGGAAATAAGTTTATGGCCGGGAATGGCGATAAAGGCCGCACGGATTTTCCGGCCTTCCTCGGTACGTACCGGAATATTCTGGATGTTGGGCTCGGACGAGGCAAGCCGTCCCGTTGTCGTTGCCGCCAGCGAAAACGAGGTATGTACCCGCCCGGTTTCCTTGTTCACATAAGTGGGCAAAGCGTCGGTATAGGTGGATTTGAGTTTGGAAAGCTGCCGCCAGTTTAAAATCTGCTTCGGCAATTCATGGCCTTGGTCGGCCAGTTCTTCCAGAATTTGCGCACCTGTGGCCCAAGCCCCTGTCGCGGTTTTTTTAGCGCCCGGCAGACCCATTTTCCCGAATAAAATATCGCCGAGCTGCTTGGGCGAGCCCAGATTGAAATTCTCGCCGGCAAGATGGTGAATTTCACTCTCCAGCCGCGCCATGGTTTGCGCAAATTCGCCCGACAGGCGTGAAAGGATTTGGCGGTCAATCGATATGCCACGCCGCTCCATGCGGGCAAGGACATCTACCAGAGGCCGCTCGAGCGTCTCATAGGCGTTGGTCATCTGCTCGGCAACGATCCTGGGCTTTAACACCTGCCAGAGTCTCAACGTGACATCCGCATCCTCGGCGGCATAGGCGGTAGCTTTATCAAGCGGCACGCGGGCGAAGCCGATGAAATTTTTGCCGGACCCTGCTACTTCCGAGAACGGAATGGTCTCATGGCCCAAATGGCGTTTGGAGAGTTCATCCATGCCATGGCTACCCCGTCCTGCATCTAGAACGTACGACAAGAGCATCGTGTCATCGAACGGTGATACTTCGATGCCGTGGCGCTTTAACACGTTCCAGTCATATTTCATGTTCTGGCCGATTTTGAGAATCGAGCGGTCCTCCAAAAGCGGCTTAAGCCGGGCAATGGCTTCGCGGATCGGAATTTGTCCGGCCAAAAGCTCATTGCCGCCAAACAAATCGGCGGCGCCTTCGCTGCGGTGGGCGAGGGGGATGTAGCAGGCGCGCCCCGCACGAACCGCGAGCGAAACACCTACCAGATCGGCCGCCATCGCGTCCAAAGCGCTGGTTTCGGTATCGACCGCGACAAGGCCCGCCTCGCGCGCCTCGGCGATAAAGGCGTCGAGCGTGGCGAGATCGGTGACCGTTACAAAGCCTGATCGATCAATTTTTTGAGCGACCGCATCCGCTACACGATAGGAGGCGAGGGCTTGAGGCGTCCAATCCGTTCCGTCGGCGACACCCGACGGCACCTCGCTTGCGGACTTCCCTTCGGAAAATGGGTCAGCGCGGGGTTTTTCCGTTGCCATGACAGTTTTTGTCGCGCCGCCCTGCCAAGAAGTGCCTGCACCGGGTTTGGCGAGTTCCGGATCAGCCTCGATCAACGAGGCGTCCGCGTCATAGGCTTCTACCACCCGGCGCGTGACGGAGTTGAACTCCATCGCTTTCAAAAAGGCGATTAACAGTCGGGGATCGGGATCATGCACGCCGAGGTCTTCCAGCGGCACGTCGAGCGGCACATGGGTTTCGAGCCGGACGAGATCGCGCGACAGCCGCGCTTTGTCGGCGTTTTCCAAGAGCGCTTCACGGCGCTTGGGTTGCTTGATTTCACCCGCGCGCGCCAGCAAAGTATCGAGATCACCGTATTCTTCGATCAGCTGCGCCGCCGTCTTGATCCCGATACCGGGGACGCCGGGGACATTGTCAACGCTATCGCCCGCGAGCGATTGCACATCGACCACCCGTTCAGGGCCAACGCCGAATTTTTCGATCACTTCCTCGCGCCCGATGCGCTTGTCTTTCATCGTGTCGTAGAGCGATACGCCGTTGCCGACGAGCTGCATCAGATCCTTGTCGGAAGATACGATGGTGGTGGTCGCGCCCGCTTCCGACGCCAATCGCGCATAGGTCGCGATCAGATCATCTGCCTCGTAATCCTTTTGCTCGATCGAGGGAATATCAAAGGCGCGCACGGCATCGCGGATCAGTTTGAATTGCGGCCGCAGATCTTCCGGCGGTTCGGTGCGGTTGGCTTTGTACTCGGAATAGAGCCGGTTGCGGAAGGTCTCCGACGAATGGTCAAAAATGACCGCCAAATGCGTGGGGCGTTCACCTGCAACCGAATCGCGCAGCAGCTTGAACAGCATGTTGCAAAAACCGGCGACCGCACCAATCGGCAAACCATCCGACTTGCGCGTGAGGGGCGGCAAGGCGTGAAAGGCGCGAAAGATATAGCCCGATCCGTCGACAAGAAACACGTGATCGCCATTTTTGAGAGAATTGCTTGCCATATAACCATCCTTTTCCACACGCCTTCTTCTACCACGGCAGGCTGCGGATTATGGATCAAAAAGCGATCATTCCCCTGAAAAACACTCGATAGAGAAAAAAGTTACGCTTTTTTACGCGCCTAAAATAAAGTTCTTTCTAATTATCTCAAGGTAGCCGATGATTTTCTTGATTGGGTCAAATTGCTGCAGATTGTTGTGTTGTGCTAACTTTTCGTAAAATTGAGATGGTAGAAGCGGTTATCCAACATCGCTCGATTACCGAAGCTGCTCGGGTTATTGGCATTTCTCAACCCGCTTTAACGCAAGGCATCAAAGCGATTGAGGCTCAATATAACATCACTTTGTTCACCCGCAGTCCGCGTGGCCTCGAGCCGACGGCTTTTGCCGAACCTTTTGCGCGCTATGCCGCCCAAATACGCGCCGAACTTTTAGCGGCGAAGCGCGATTTAAGTACAAAGCCCGGGCGCGAGATTGCCGTCCTCCGGGTTCAATGTGGACCGCGGACAAAGGCGATGTGGGTGGACCGAGCGATCGCGCTTTTGGCGGGACGTCAGGTCGATTTAAAAATTGCGCTCACCGTTAGCCATGGGAATTTTTTGGAAAATATCACATCCGATTTGGTAGACATTAGTATCTTGCCGTCGGAAATTTTCAAAAAAAATGATGCGTTTATGATAACACCCGTCGGCACGCTGCATAATCGGTTTGTCTGTCGATCGGGGCATGGACTTGCCATTAAAAGCGACCCAACCCTCGATGACCTTCGCCAATTCCCGCTCGTGGGTGGCGTTATCGCGGATCGCCATGTGGTGCAGTTTGGTAATCATTTAGGGCGACTTGGGACCCTTAATGTCGGTTCGGGCCAATTTATCCCAACGATTTTCGCGCCTGATCCCGAGTCGATGATAAAAGTCATTAAAGACACCGACGCGCTAACAATGCTGCCGCCAGAGCTTTTCGGGCATGATTTTGCCGACGGTACATTGGTCGCGTTGGGTGAAAAACATGTTCGTTTGGCGGAACTACCGACAGCCTTGGTGTACCGTAAAGACAAAGCCGACGATGAGGATCTAAAAAACTTTGTCGATTGCGTACGGGAAGCCGTGCTCGAACGCGCAGACTTTTTTACCCTATAGGAGATAGTTC
>Ga0114964_10003582_pt1 | contig 10458 bp, 8 predicted proteins | sample C_131016_MF_Meta_FD_92638 | JGI IMG/M metagenome (GOLD analysis project Ga0114964, IMG submission 92638) | Freshwater microbial communities from Lake Croche, Canada to study carbon cycling - C_131016_MF_MetaG | ecosystem: Environmental > Aquatic > Freshwater > Lake | place: Lake Croche, Canada... | reverse complement strand
GTTGATGTATTTGAAATTCAAATAAATATTTGAGAAATACAGGAGTATTAGTACTAGCCCAATCACTAAATTCTCATTTGTCCAATTTACTTGCATAGATAAGAAGATTCCCAAAAGTGTCTGAGCTCTTAACGAACCAATTGAAAGTTGGTTGCTTAAGATACTTAGTGCAACTATGGTTACAAATAGAAAATCATGAGAGTGCATAAATGGGGACAAAATACATGGGAGCGCTAGGCCTAAATACTCAACCCACTTACTATCAGAGAAGAGGAATGATTTTCCATTCTTTACAACGAGAAATATCGCAAAACCCGAAATAGCAAGTGTGATCACAGAGGCTGTAATTATGTCCAAATTTAGAAAAGATTGTAAAGTTGAAAAGAGCGAGGCTTGGTCTGTTGCGCCAGAAACCCAACCAGCTCGTTCTCGCAATGCGTTTAACCATTCAAGCCAAGTTACCCTTGCAAGATAAAAGTACATCAGATTTAGGATACAACTTATAATGGGAATAAATAATAAGAGCCAAAACCTACGTTTAAAGAGCAGTAGGGCAACTATCCCCAGAATTAAGTACGGCTTTAATTCAAAAGCAATAACTAAATAAAGGCTCGCAAATAGATCAGTCATCGGTGATGAATTTTGACTACAGATATATATGGCAGCTAGCGCAAGGAATGCAACCAGAATCATTACTTGCCCGTTCCCAAAATTATTTCTGACGCTAAATGACAGAATTAGGCCTATATAAATCGCAATCGGGTTGTACTGTGGATTATTAAGCCATAGACGCTTCATAAGGAAAATCGTCAAGCCTAAAAATGTTATATTGAAAAGAAACCAAATCTTGGCAACTATAAGTGCAGAAAAGCTGCTTAAAAGCGAAAGTGCACATGCAAGAAACGGGCCATAGATATATCCACCACGGCCACCGTTTGTCGCAAGGTATGGATCTTGGCTCACCCTAATTGCTTTAGCGGCATTGAAATACATATTAAAATCCCCGGGGACTGTCTCGTAGTAAGCCAAAAAAAGAAATGTTGTGGAAATTAGTGCAATGAGTAACGTGGCAGAGCGAAAAATTCTTACTCGAGAATACATCAAAAAACTAAAGACCCATCAACTTTGCTTGCTCGTCAAAGTTTGGAACCGATTTGCGTACTTCATCGAATTTTCCTACTGCCAAAATTTGGCCACCAGCCATGTAAATGACCTGATCTGCATTTCTCACAGATGATAGGCGGTGGGCGATTACAATTACCGTGGCTTTGCCTTTTAAGTTCAAGATTGACCTCGTAATTTGATCTTCGGTCTCACCATCCATGGCACTAGTTGCTTCGTCAAGGACGATCAACTTTGGATTTGTAAAAAGTGCGCGAGCAATTCCAATACGTTGACGCTGGCCCCCACTAATTTTGGAGCCATTCTCGCCGATCTGTGTCTCTATTTTTTCAGGTAGTTGCTCTATAAAATTTCCCAGTGCTGCCTTATCCAAGCACTCTCTTACTCGTTCGGAATCTTGATCTTCTACACCGTAGCCGAGTCCGACATTTTCTTTGATTGTGCCATTTACTAGAGCAACATCCTGAGGGACATAAGAAATTGCCCCTGGCCATTGATGAATCGCATCGTGGGGTGTCTTTCCAGAAATTTCGACAGTGCCTGAAAGTGGTTGCAATACGCCTAATATCATATCCACAAGAGTTGTTTTGCCAGCACCTGATGGCCCAACAATCGCGGTAATCGAAGAAGCTTGAATGTCAACAGAAATATTTTTCAAGTTGTAATCTGAAGATTCGGGATATTTGAATGAGATATCTCTTAAGCTCACCTGCGGAATGAAGTTATCGTGCTCTAGTTGAATTCTTTCGATCGGTTTTTCTTGCTCGTCAAGGAAACCAAAATTTTCAATCATCTTCAAAGTATCTTCAGATGTTCCAGCGCTGCCTTTGATTAAAATAACTCCTTGTTGCATTCTTAAGACAGCAGGGGCAATTCTTGTCCCTGCAGCCATGAACACGGCTAAAGTTCCGACCGCGTGTCCTGCATCCTGGAGCACAAATTGGGTGGCACTAATCATGAGTGAGCCAATAACAACAGATGTCTCGATGACGTACTTGCTTATGTTTGGAAGAATTCCGATTGAGGATTCTGTTTTGGCCAATTCTGCTCTTTGTTTTCCGATTTCAATCGAGTAGTAATTTCTTCTGTTTCTTACTATTGATTCTCGATAGGAATTCAGAACTTCAATTATTTTTGATTGGCTTGCAACAGTGAGAGAGGTGTTTCGCACTCCAAGAGTTTGGGCTCGAGCGCCCATCATGTGATTTAGAGTTAATCCTAAAGCTGCGAAGAATAGAAAACTTGAGACTGCAATTACGGGATCAAAAATAAAGAGGCCTACTCCAATTATCAGTAGCAATGCGGTGTCAGCGAATAAGTTCACTGCAGTTGCAACCACGCCAATTACTATTGCGCTTACTCCATAAGTTAAGCTATGGACCGTTTTTTGAACAGATCTTTCTTGGATTACTAATAGCGATTGCTCTAACAACCTAGCTGTCAGCTTTGCTGAGATTTGGGCTCCTCGTAAACTGAGAAATCTCAGTGTTTTCATCGTGAACCAAACAGAGAAAGCCGTTCTTATAACCAAAACTAATGTGGCAACTAATCCTAGGAGCGCCACCTGCATTTGGAATGAAGAATCTTGCAAATTTAGGATTTTTAAGACGCTACTTACTTTCCCACCAGGCTTTCCAGACTGTACCCCTGTGACAGCCAGAGCTCCGAGAACTCCTATTAATCCGATTCCAATCAGATCTAAAATTCCTAGAACTAGTTGAAGGAATGATATGTAAGTTATTTTCTTCTTATCTTTAGCTGATAGGACATTTAATGAACGTTGTAATATCGAGAACTTCCAACGGGATACTAGCCTTTGATAGATATTCAAATGTTCCTTACTCATTCCCAAATACTAATGGTCAATTATTTGCATCTCGCGGAATTGGGACCCACAAATCAGGGATGAGATCGCGTGGTTGGTCTAATCCCTCAAACCAAGGCTGCGGGTAGTAGACCTTTGAAGCTGAAGTATTACTCGAATATGCACCCCACCAACTAAAAGTTGAGTTTGCGATAACAAATCCTGAGCCATACCGCATTAAGAGTAAGGTCGCTGCGGGCTCGTCCAGGAAATCATTTACTAATGTAATTCGATTGTGGTATTCCTTCGGGATTTGATTGAGTGCGTCAGCAGGTGAATCAGAATAAACCCATATCGGAGTATGTCGATCGTCTTCAAGAAGTGAAAGTAAAGCTGCCTTGTAATAACTTCTACCAACAGTGCCAATTTTGGGCTCATTTAAGTAATCACCTAGGCGAACATGGACAACAAATGGCCGTTCAAATTTCGCTCTCTTAATCCAAGCCGAGTACTTATCTTGACTTACAACATCGGCAGAGATTTCCGATAGCAACCAATTGGGGTAAGTGCGAGCATATTTATGGCTCTGAAAATAGCCGACAATAAGACGGTTTCCTGAATAATTTCCTAATTCCGAAAATCCAATTCCATCACCGATATTCACCACCAATGGCATTCTGTAATACACAGAAAAATAGAGTGAGGCAATTGTCCTCACTATGAGCTTCCAGAATACTGATCCCTCGAGTCCTTGATTTTTCAAACTTATTCGCAATAGATAATTAAAAGCAATCTGAGTTAGGGATTTCCAAGACGAGGATTTGCGAAAATCGATTGAACTCAATTTAGATATTTTTGACATTTCGCTTGGACTCTCAACTGGATTTCTCACTCCAGAAAATCCCAATTCACAAATTACCTGCTTTCCTCTTGCGAAATGTTGGGCAGCGGACATTTGGAAAAGTTGATTACCAAGTCCACCGGTAAGAAATACAATTATTTTTTTATCATTTTTCATATTTGGGGCCAGCAAATCTATTTCTATTGAGCAAAACGCTCAAAATGTTTAGCGCGATTTTCGGTTCTTCTTGAAGGATGATTCTACCTATTTTAATAAGGTAAAAAATTCTCTTTCGTCTATTTAAATACTTAGTAATTGTTAGCACTTGCCGCGCAATCAATAAATTTCTAAGACTAGTTTCATCTCCTCGTCTCTGCATTTTTTTTTCTCTAAGCATTTCTAACTGTACGCATTGTAAATCCCGAACTTGAACTCTTGATTTAGTGAGCTGTCCTTCAAAATCGTTGTCGTAGCTGTAGACATTTAAGCTCGATTTATACACCTCTGGGAAATTTCGGATAGCTCTGCTCAGAAAAAGTTGGTCCTCCCCCCATTTAAATTGTGAAAAATTGATACCCTGTATCGCTTCCATTCTGAATGAAAAGCGCCAGAGTCCTGGCATATTTACAACTTCAACAAGCGTTGTACCGAAGATATTTTCATCATTAATTATTGAGAATCTACCCATACAGATAGAACTTCCTTGAATGGTGGCTTCGCGTACCATTTGGAGGACATTTTCCACGTTTGGTACATCGTCCGAATCCCAAAAAGAGACCCACTCCCCGCTTGCTACCTTTAAACCTAAGTTTCTCGCTAAACCTGGTGAATTTATTTTTTTTGAGATAAGAATTACTCGATCCCAGGAATTGCGAGTAATCAAATCTTGCAGCTCGGATTCGGTCGCAAAATCTTGATTATCGTGAACAATAATTACTTCTATATCGTGTAGAAGAGCCTTTGGAATCCAGTTCTCTACCCTTTGGAGTTTGCCCGCCATCCGCGTTATAGGACAGATGACGCTCAAAATCATTTTTGGCTCCTTGGTGACTTGAAAACAGACCTAGTTCATTCTATTCAGTAAACTTCCAATCAATTCTAGGCTGGCCATTCGGCGCTTGTCATCAATCTTTACAATAAACTTCTGAGATGAGCCGAACTTGTGAGCCTCTTGTAACCGTTATCACGGTTGTTAGGAATAATCTCACGGGGCTCCGCAAGACTGCAGAGTCAGTACTTTCACAAACTTTCACAGATTTCGAGTGGGTCGTCGTTGATGGATACTCCACAGATGGCAGTTATGAATTTCTCTCGAATTTTAAGAGTGATAGCCGAATAAGAATTTTTCAATCAGAACCTGCAGGAATTTATAACGCTATGAATATCGGCCTGACCCAAGCACATGGCACTTGGGTCTGGCACATAAATTCGGGAGATTATTTCCTGGATCAAAACGCACTTTCGAGTATTTCACCACTTTTGCAGGTTGATTCTAGAACTGGTTTGGTTGGTACAACCGTCCTGTATTTCACCCAGACTGGCTTTCTGTTTTCGTTTTCAACGCCCATAGTCGAATACACGAACAAAGGTCATTACGCACATATCCATCACCAGGGTGCAATTCTTCGAAAAAAGATTGCTATTGAGGTGGGCGGGTATGATGAAACATTAAAGTTCGCCGCAGATAGTTTACTTATTGACAAAATCGCTGCAGTTTCCGAAATAATGCTTTCCCCAAGTGCAGCTGTTGCATTTGAGATGGGTGGTGCTTCTTCAAAAAATTTTGCAAAAGTAATCAAGGAAATAGAGAGCTACCGCCAAGGCTCAAAATTTATTGATGGCGCTTACCTCCTAGTTCTCAAGAATTATTTTCGAGAGTCCCTGCTTTGGATCGAGGCGGTTTATCCAAACTCGGGGATACTCTCTGCCTACTTTTCTAGGCGTCAGACTGCTATATATGGAAAATTGAAAGCCAATGGAATTACTGCTTCAGTCCTGGGAGGCAAAATCGAAGAAAGGCGTAAGCAAAAGCTTGACCAAATCCAAGTTGAGGTACTGGCTGCCTCAGATCTAAATGAAAAATATTTGGGTTGCATCCCCTACTTTATTGACTATTGGAACTCCTTGCCTCGAATTCGAGGAGTCCAATATCGGCCTCGAGTGATTTTGGTTGCGGAATCAATACCAGACAATCTCTTGCCTTATAAGGATTTCTTGACTCTGCTTGCTCCTCATACCCTTCCAACAGTATTTGTTGCACAGACTGTTCGAATTACTGAGGCATGGAGATCAAATGCTGACTTTGTCATGATTAGTGATATTGATATGTTCCCATTGAATGTTGGTTTTGAGACTAGGCTGATTTCGAGTAATAGCTGGGGTAACAATGCCTTCGTTATCTTACGAGATGTTTTACCCCCGGGGGAATATCCAATTTGCTACAACATTGCTTCACCAAAAGTATGGAAGAAGATCCTACCTAGTGAAGGAGATTCTTCTGCCGGAGTTAATCTCCTTGAGCAATTACTGGATTCCAAAGGGGGCAGAAGTGCCTACTCTGGAGTGCACGGTGGGGCTGGCTGGTCGTTCGACCAACAGCTTCTGTGGGATTTTGTGAATGACAACTCTGAATTCTTGGACGTTGTCTATTTCAAGGATTCACAAACTAATCACCACAGATTAGATCGAACTCGATACAGAGGTATTCGAAAATGGTTGGCTCTGCCGCTTGTTCTCTTTGGATATTTCCACGACTTTCATACTTTCCATCCAATCCAAATGAATTTCAAATTCGTTAATCTCGTTCTCAAAATACGGAATCTACGATATTGGGGCATCTATAGATGAATATAAAGCTTGTAACTTTTGCCGATGGTTCAATTTCCTTGAGAAATGCTGGCCAGAGATTAATGGGGCAATCAGATTCGAGTGGTTTTTTTACGCTCAAATCTTCACACTGGACAAAGAAGGATATTGCAAAATTCTTGCCTCGATTTTTTCAGTCTGAAAAAAATTTTATGGATGAGAATCAAAAAGGTATGGGTTACTGGATATGGAAGCCAGCAATATTCGAATACGAACTGAGTAAATTAGATTCAGGAGATGTACTCGTGATGCTAGATGCAGGGTGTCAGCTCAACATCACGCCAAATTCGAAAAAACGCTTCGACTTCTACGTCCAAATGGCGGTTCGGCACGGCTTGGTTCTGATGCAGATTCAAGATAACAGTTTCGGTTTCAATAATTTTCACGAGGAAGCCTGGACTAAAGCCGAGACCCTGTCTGCTTTAGATCCAGAGATGCGATTCAAGAATACAAATCAATATCAGGCAGGGATTATTTTCGCATCAAAATCGGGCAATACTCTGAAACTTGCTCAGGATTGGCTAGAACTCTGCTCAGTCGATAACCATCGTCTACTAATGCCCCCTGAATCAAATGATCATCAAAGTGATTTATTCATTGATCATCGGCATGATCAATCTATCCTTTCGCTCCTCGCCAAGAAAACTAATTGCTATTCAATACCTGATGAGACTTACTTTTTTCCAGACTGGAATGAAGGTTCAGATTTCCCAATCTGGGCGATGAGAAATCGTACTGGCGCTGATGTACACAGAAGAAATTTTGGAGATTTGATTCATCTCACTTTTTCTCGTGCCGAAAGATTCATTAGAAAGTATTTAAAATAGAAAATTGTGGCTTGTTTAGTCATCTTTAAGTTGAGAGTGTAACAAATTCATGATTTTGACAGTCTCTTCAATTGAATCGGATTTACAACGAAAGTGAAAATGATTCTTTGCGAAGGGTTGATTGCCTTGGTAAGCCAGCGTAATATCTAAGCGATTTATGTTAACAATTTTCAAGCCTAGCTTCTGTGTCAAAAGATTCCCCAGTGAAACATCGTCAATCAGGTCGTGATCCCATTCGCTCGCGTGCTTCAAACAACGTTTTACTAAATCCTTGGATAGGAAGTAGCCGGACCCTGAGGCAAACTCTGTGTTATTTGAGAATCCTAAATGACCGGCATAAAAATCATTTCGGGGCTTATCGCTTATATAGTTTAGCAATTTTTCTAAATCCAAATAGGAGCTGACATTCGTTCTATATATGTAGTCAAATTCAAGATTCTCGTAGGCATACCTGAATGCCGCAAGCGTTTTTCCACCAATTAATGGGTATAGGTCTGGTATATCTACAACCAATGTATTGGATTTCTCTTGAAATTGAATTGAACAATCTCTAAATTTCGATGCATAATTGTTGATTGAAAATAGGGGATATTTTTTCCCTCTAATGAAGGGTGAAAATTGCCAAAGACGGCTGATTCTCCATTGTAAATTTATGAATCGTTCTCTGTGGTTTAAGGTTTCTCTGCCTACATATCGAATAATTCGTACACCGGCAGGTGGATTATTTTTCCAAGTCGGTGACTGGCCAGTGTTCTCGATCGTCAACCAAGGCTCTCTTTGGATGGCAAGTATGAGAACTAGAATTTTTGGCGATTGGCTCCCTGGAGGGGTATCGGTTACGTTCACATGCCCCTCGCTAAATTTCTACATTATCTAGACTGTGGCTAGCTGAATTAGAGTATTCTTGTAATGTGTGCTTGAACGGAATTATCCCATGCAAAACGAATTAAACCTCCCTGAGTTGATAAATGAGGGCCAAGTAATCACATGTGACGGCTATCTTGAGCACTCCCTGAGGTGTTCCAAGTGTCTTTACTATAAGTCAGATGCAATCTACTCAGACGTTCAATGGCGGGGTGCAACTCTTGGTCCTCTAATCAAAAGACAAAGGTCTCGATATTCCGGCCCTCTGATCCTAGGACATTCTGATCAAGAGACTTCTAAAGTTAGGTCCACTATTCTCAATCTACGTGGTTATGAGCAAATATTCGGGGTAAATGTGCAGCCGTATAAGGGATTCGCTCGTCCTATTCCGATCGGTCTCACAAATGAGACTGACGAGTCATTTTTACATAAACTTTTTGGAGACCGGAATTTACTTTTAAGATCCATCACAGAATCAGATTTAGCAACTCAGTTCCGCGGCTCTGTATATGGAAATTTCTCTGTGTCGACCAACCAACGCGAGCGGTCCGGTTTGGCCACATTATTAATTAAGAACAATTTAATTTTTGAAGAGCCGGAAATGTCTGAAAATGGTCGATTGAATTTTCTCTCAAACATCCGCGTGAATAATTTTACCGTTTGCCCAGTCGGTAACGGATTAGATACGCACCGATTATGGGAGACGCTTTACCTCGGTGGGATCCCAATCGTAATTCGCTCTCAATTCTATGAAAGTCTTCTTAGTGGCTTGCCTTGCTTGTTTGTTGATAACTGGAATCAAATACTGGATAGGGATTTTCTTGAGTATCATTGGTGGGAGATTCAACAAAAATCGTATTCATTTGAAAAATTGAGTCTCCAATATTGGATAGAAAGATTTCATGAAGTTACGGAATAGGCTCGCTAATTCGTTTGTTGCAAATCGAATACGACTCGTCCGAGATCTCATGCGCGATAGCACTGTATATATTGACGTAGTCTTCAAAGTATTGCTGAGGTCAAGTTTTAAGAATTTGCCGTACTTGCGCCGAGTGCAATGGGAGCCCTCATTGTTCGAGCCATTACCTTTGCAGCAACAAACCGTTTCTTTCTCCTTCGTGATTACCTGTCACCTCTACTACAAGGATTTTATTCCAGACTTAGTCCGGATCTTGAAAAACATAAATATTCCTTTTGATTTAATGATCACAACTCCGGAAGTTGAAATCTACAACGAGCTTGTGGAAATACGTGGTGTGCTATCGGGTTACTTAAACAATTGGAGCTTCCGTTTAGTGCCAAACAGGGGAAGAAATTTTGGGCCATTGCTTGTTGAATACGGCGGCGAAATTGCTCAGAATTATGATTACATGCTTCATTTCCATTCGAAGAAAAGTCCACACACGCCGTCGCTCAGTGGGTGGGCTCATTTTCTTTTAGAAAATTTGATTCCAGATTCTGAGGCAGCGAAGTTGTCAATTGACTACTTTGAAAGCAATCCTGATATCGGGCTAATAATGCCTCCCTACTACGAACACCTGGGGCATATTCCTGACCCATGGGGTGGATTGCGGGAATTCGGAGATCAATGGTTGTCTCAGAAAGGTTTTGCACAATCAAAACCTGAATTTACATTCCCAGCTGGGGGTATGTTCTGGGCAAGAGTAAAGGCAATTGAGCCGCTCCTAGTTTTCCCTTGGGCATATGACGATTTTGCCACAGAGGATCGACGTTCGGACCCAACTTTCCGCACGGCATACGTTGTAGAAAGGCTAGTCAGTATCATTTCTGAACAAGCCGGTTACAGAACTTTAATTTGTACTAAAGATGGATTCACTTCAGATGACTCATTTAAGAACAGAAAGGGTGTATTTTCAGATTTTTCCAAACGCTTGCTTGTGAGAAATTTACGTCCGTAAATAGGGAGTTAAATTTTTTTAAAAACTAGCAAAACATTATCTTCAATTCCGAGTCGTTGTTTCCTAAGGTCCAATATTTCTAGTGAGTCAGGTAGAAGCTCACCGATGACTCGCCAAAAGTCAATTAAGGACTCGTGTACATCTTCAATTACATAAAAGCCTCCATCTTCAAGACATTTTCTTAAGCTTAAATAAGTTCTTAGGTTCGCGTGCGGT
>Ga0114964_10003581_pt1 | contig 10458 bp, 6 predicted proteins | sample C_131016_MF_Meta_FD_92638 | JGI IMG/M metagenome (GOLD analysis project Ga0114964, IMG submission 92638) | Freshwater microbial communities from Lake Croche, Canada to study carbon cycling - C_131016_MF_MetaG | ecosystem: Environmental > Aquatic > Freshwater > Lake | place: Lake Croche, Canada... | reverse complement strand
GGCTTTCCACACCAATCTCTTCGGCAATCGTGATCTGGATATTGGCGATGTGCTCGCGCCGCCATAGAGGCTCGAACAAGGCATTACCGAATCGCAGGGCAAACAGGTTTTGCACAGCGGGCTTGCCAAGGTAATGGTCGATACGGAAAACCTGTTTTTCTTCGAAAAAGCGGCGCACCGTCTGGTTGATCGCGCGGTTGGAGGCCAGGTCGTGGCCCAGGGGTTTTTCCAGTACCACACGGGTTTGCGGAGTGTTCAAACCGGCGGCGGCGAGCTGCTCGCAAACCACGGTAAATAAAGAGGGCGCGGTGGCCACATACATGACCACCGTCTGGGCATTGCGCTCACGCAGCATGGTGGCCAGGGCGACATAGTCCTGGGGGCGGGACAAGTCCATACGTACAAATTCGAGCAAAGCGGCGAAACGAGAAAATTCTTCCGGGCTGGGGCGCTTGGCCAGCTCCACTTTGTCAAATCGGGATTGGATAAGTTCGCGGTATTGCGCGTGGGACAGCGCATCGCGCCCGACACCGATGATGCGGCCACCTTCGGGCAGCGTTCCATGGCGAAAAGCCTGGAACAAAGCGGGCATGAGTTTGCGCCAGGCCAGATCGCCGGTGCCACCAAAAAGGACAAGATCAAAGCTCATAATAGAGGGCACATAGCATGCAGTTACAAGAAACTGGGGATTTATTGTAACTTTGTTTCATACCGGGGCCCAGCAGGGACTACCGGCGCGTTGGATAGCCCCCGCCTAACCGGAGAATCACCATGAGCCAACTCGAGGCGCTAAAGCAATATACGACTGTGGTCGCCGATACCGGAGACTTCAAACAAATCGCCGCCTACCAGCCCCAAGACGCGACCACCAACCCCTCGCTCATTCTTAAAGCGGTACAAAAGCCCGAGTACGCGCCCATACTAAGCACCGAAGTGGCCGCCCACAAAGGCAAACCGCTGGACGAGGTAATGGACCATCTGCTGGTGCATTTCGGCTGCGAAATTTTGTCGCTGATCCCCGGCCGTGTGTCCACCGAAGTCGATGCCCGCCTTAGCTTTAATACCGCAGCCACCGTGGCCCGCGGCAAGCGCTTGATTGCGATGTACCAGGCGCAAGGCATTGCCAAAGAGCGCATCCTTATCAAGGTCGCCTCCACCTGGGAAGGCATCCAAGCGGCCAGTCAACTCGAGCAGGCCGGCATACGTACCAACCTGACGCTGTTATTTTCTTTCAGCCAAGCGGTCGCCTGCGGCCAGGCCAAGGTGCAGCTGATTTCACCCTTTGTCGGACGCATTTACGACTGGTACAAAAAGAGCGCGGGCAGCGCCTGGGTGGAAGCCGACATGGCCGGAGCCAATGACCCCGGCGTGCAATCGGTCAAGCAGATTTACAACTACTACAAGCGCCATGGCATCGCCACCGAAGTCATGGGCGCGAGCTTTCGCAATGCCGGCCAGATCACCGCGCTGGCTGGTTGCGACCTGCTAACCATCAGTCCGGAGTTGCTGGCCGGGCTGGCCGCATCGGATGCGCCGCTGCATGCCAGCTTGCATGCGCCAGCCGCGCTGGCTATGGACATACCGGCTGCGCACTTTGACGAAGCGGGTTTCCGCTTTGCACTGAATGAAGACGCCATGGCCACCGAAAAACTGTCCGAGGGCATACGTGCGTTTTGCGCCGATGCGCTCAAGCTCGAAAAACTCATGCTCGCGGCTTGATGCGCGCAAGCGCATTGCCATGCTTCTGTTGGACAGGCCGGGTGGCATCTGTTGGGATAGCGCTGGCTGCCAGAAACGCGCCATCGCCCTTCCGTAGCCAGCACTGCTGCGCGCGCCGTCGACCGCCCCCCACCTAGAAAGGAATTGCCATGACCCGTTTGCGTTGTGACCGCACCCCCGCCTGGGGACTTTTGCAAGCCCACTTTACCGCTCAAGGCAAAGACTTTGATACGCGCCTGGCCTTTGCCGATGACCCGCAGCGCTTTGCCCGCTTTTCGCAAACCGCGCCGCATGTGTTTGTGGATCTGTCCAAAAACCGCATCGACGCCGCTGCCGAAGCCCTGCTAATGGAGCTGGCCGGCCAGTGCGGCTTAAGCGCGCACCGCGACGCCATGTTTGCAGGCGAAAAAATCAACGCCACTGAAGGCCGCGAAGTCTGGCACGTGGTGCTGCGCGCGCCTGCCAATGCTGCCACGGGCAGCGCGCACGAAGCCGCTGAGCTGGCCAAGGTGCATGTCACCTTGGACGCTATGCTGGCCTTTGCCGAAAAAGTGCGTGCTGATGACGCGATTACCGATGTGGTGAACATCGGCATCGGTGGCTCGGACTTGGGGCCGCAAATGGCGGTGCTGGCGCTGCACGCGTTTGCGCACCCGGACAAGCGCATGCATTTTGTGAGCAATGTCGATGGCCATGAACTGGCTGCCACGCTGGCCCGCTTGAAGCCGGAAAACACCTTGTTTTTAATCGCCAGCAAAACCTTCACCACCATCGAGACCATGACCAACGCGGCTTCTGCCAAGCGCTGGTTTGAAGCCAGCGGCGGCAAAAATATTGCCCGCCACTTTGCCGCGCTGACCACCAATGTGGCGGCGGCAAAAGACTTTGGCATTAACACCACTTTTGGCTTTTGGGACTGGGTGGGCGGGCGCTATTCGCTGTGGTCGGCCATTGGTTTGCCGATTGCGATTGCCGTGGGCGCTGCAGGTTTCCGCGAATTTTTGGCTGGCGCACACGCCATGGACAAACACTTTCGCAGCGCGCCGCTGGCTGCCAACGCGCCGGTGCGCCTGGGCTTGCTCGACGTTTGGTACCGTAACTTCCACGGCTTTAGCAGCCGCTCAGTGGCGCCTTACCACAGCGCCTTGCGTCGCCTGCCTGCGTATTTGCAACAACTGGAAATGGAAAGCAACGGCAAGCGCGTGGATGCCAGCGGCGAAGCGCTGCCTTTTGGCACCTCGCCCATCCCTTGGGGCGAATCGGGCACCAATGGTCAACATGCGTATTTCCAAATGCTGCACCAAGGCACGGACGTGGTGCCGGTGGAATTTGTCGCGGTAAAAAAAGCACGCCACACGCTGGAAGGCCACCACGAGCTGCTGCTGGCCAATGTGCTGGCGCAAGCCCAGGCGCTGATGCAAGGCAAGTCCGACGCGGGCGGCCACAAACACTTTCCCGGCAACCGGCCCAGCACCGTGCTACTCCTCGAGGACCTGACCCCTGCCAGCCTGGGCGCCCTGATCGCCTTGCAAGAGCATCGCGTCTTTGTCAGCGGTGCACTATGGGGCATCAACAGCTTTGACCAATGGGGCGTGGAACTGGGCAAAGTGCTTGCCAAAGACATCGCTACGCGTCTGCACAGCGGCGATACAACTGGCATGGACGGCTCGACGGCGGGGCTGTTGGCGATGCTGCGCAGTTAAGACGCTGCGATGGCCCTGTGCTGTGCGGGCTGTGGGTGAAAATGCGGCTTCACACAGGAAAGCCCCATGCCAGCCCTCAGCTCCCAACTCAATCCCCGCTCTGCTGACTTTGCGGCTAACGCAGCGGCCATGCGCACGCTGGTCGATGATTTGCGACAGCAATTGGCGCAGGTAGCGCAGGGTGGCGGCGAGGCGGCGCGGGCCAAGCACACGGGGCGCGGCAAGTTGTTGCCCCGCGAGCGGGTGCTCAATCTGCTGGACCCGGGCACGCCTTTTTTGGAATTGGCGCCACTGGCGGCCCTTAACCTCTATAACAACGACGCGCCGGGCGCTGGCCTGATTGCGGGCATTGGCCGAGTAAGCGGCGTGGACTGCATGGTGGTGTGCAATGACGCAACGGTCAAAGGCGGCACCTACTACCCAATGACGGTGAAAAAGCACTTGCGCGCGCAAGAGGTTGCCGCGCAAAACCACCTGCCCTGTATTTACCTGGTGGACTCGGGCGGCGCTAATTTACCGAACCAGGACGAGGTGTTTCCAGACCGTGATCACTTTGGCCGCATCTTTTTTAACCAGGCTAATATGAGCGCGCAAGGTATTGCGCAAGTCGCGGTGGTGATGGGCAGTTGCACTGCCGGCGGAGCCTATGTGCCGGCCATGAGCGACGAGACCATCATCGTGAAAAACCAGGGCACGATTTTTTTGGGCGGCCCGCCCCTGGTCAAAGCCGCTACCGGCGAAGTAGTGAGTGCAGAGGACCTAGGCGGTGGCGACGTGCACACTCGCTTGTCCGGCGTGGCCGACCACCTGGCGCAAAACGATTTGCATGCATTGGCACTGGCGCGCGAGGCGGTGGCGCATTTGCATAAGCAAAAACACCCCCAAGCCGAATTGCGTGCATCACAAGCGCCCCTGTTTGCGGCCGAGGAGTTGTATGGCGTCATCCCCACCGATACACGCAAACCTTTTGATGTGCGCGAAATTATTTCCCGCATCGTGGATAGCTCAGCGCTGCATGAATTCAAGCCCCGCTTTGGCGCCACCCTGGTGTGCGGCTTTGCGCACATAGAAGGCATGGCGGTAGGCATCATCGCCAACAACGGCATTTTGTTTAGCGAGTCGGCTTTGAAGGGCGCGCACTTTATCGAGCTGTGCTGCCAGCGCAAAAGCCCCTTGGTGTTTTTGCAAAACATCACCGGCTTTATGGTCGGGCGCAAATACGAGAACGAGGGTATTGCGCGCAACGGCGCCAAGATGGTGACCGCAGTGGCTACGGCTGCGGTACCCAAGTTCACCATCATCATCGGCGGCAGTTTTGGCGCTGGCAACTACGGTATGTGTGGGCGTGCCTACAGCCCCCGCTTTTTATGGATGTGGCCCAATGCACGCATCAGCGTCATGGGTGGCGAGCAGGCCGCCAGCGTGCTCGCCACCGTCAAACGCGACGGGCTGGAGGCCAAGGGCGGCGCCTGGAGCGCAGAGGAAGAAGAAGCCTTCAAGGCCCCCATCCGCAACCAATACGAAGTGCAAGGCCACCCCTATTACGCCACCGCCCGCCTGTGGGACGACGGCATCATTGACCCCGTAGATACCCGGCGCGTGCTGGCGCTGGGTTTGTCCGCCGCGATGAATGCTCCGGTGCAGGATACGAAATTTGGGGTGTTCAGGATGTAATTGGCAGCGCAGGGGAACAAATAATGCATAAATTGCTCTTAGGGCTGGCAACAACTCTGTATCTACTGGCCCTGCCGGCACATGGCCAGGATACTGCGCGCAAACCGGTGGCCGAGGTCTTAGCGCAGGATCTGCGCGAAGAAGTACTGCGTTTCGAAGCCAAGGTCAAAGACATGTTTGGCCGGCAGGAGACCAAGCCGGTACCGGTCACGGTGTATCGCCCGCAGGGCGATGGCCCCTTTCCGCTATTTGTATTCAACCATGGGCGGGCCGTAGAGGCCAAACGCGCCCAACAGGGGCGCTACCGACCCGAGTCCCTGGCGCGCTATCTGGTGGCTAAAGGCTTTGTAGTCATGGTGCCCAACCGCATCGGTTATTGGGAGACCTATGGCGGTTTTGACCCGGAATTTAGCGGATGCCGCAACATCGAACCGATGTCCATTGCGGCTTCCGACCAAGTACTGGCCACGGTTGCCTTTGCGCGTTCCTTACCTTACGTGGATACCTCGCGCTGGCTGGTGGGCGGGGTGTCGGTGGGCGGACTGACCTCGGTCGCCACCGTGGGGCGTGCGCCCGATGGACTGCTAGGAGGTATCAACTTTTCCGGCGGCACGGGCGGCAACCCGGACAACCATGCGGGTAAGCCTTGCAACCCCTCGGCCACCACGGAGTACTGGGGGAGTATTGCCAAAAATGCCAAGGCGCCCATGGTCTGGCTGTATTGGGAGAACGATAAGTTCTGGGGCTCTGACATCCCGAAGCTGTGGTTCCAAGCTTGGCAAGATGGCGGTGGCCAAGCGCAGTTCACCGGCTTAGGTGCGGTGGGCGAGGACGGTCATGGTGGAGTCAACCTGGACATGGATCGCTGGTTGCCAGTGGTCGATCAGTTTTTGCAAACCCTGGGCTTTGATGCGCCAGCTATCGTGCAGATACCGCCGCCCAGTAGTTTTGCCGCAATTGCAGACCTTGGCGCTGTACCTGTTGGCGCAGCGGGCAAAGCGGCCTATCCTAGGTTTTTAGAAATGCCCGTGCCGCGCGCCTTTGCAGTGAGTAGCAAAGGCGGTTTCGGCTTTGCCCAAGGGGACTATGCGGCGGGCCGGGCCTTGGGCTTTTGCCATCGCAGTGGCAATCCTTGCAAGCTGTACGCGGTGGGCGAGGATGTAGTGTGGAAACCTTAGTCGGCTTGTTGCGTACGTGGGTGTTGTTGACCAATCACTGTATTGCACATCATCACTGCTTGCTGCGCCGGGAACACTTAGTTGGATGTACTGCAAACGCTTTGGGGCTCAAAGCTACCGCCCCATGAAGCAGAATCCTGTAAATACCTATTGCATCGCCGCGTCCACCCAATCCGCTGAAAGACCCCTATGTTCACCAAAATTTTGATCGCCAACCGGGGTGAAATCGCCTGCCGGGTGGCGGCTACGGCGCGGCGCATGGGTATTCGCACGGTCGCGGTGTATTCGGATGCGGATGCGAGCGCCCAGCATGTGCAGGCTTGCGACGAGGCAGTGCATGTCGGCGGGAGCGCTGCGAGAGACAGCTATTTACGCTGGGAAAAAATCATCGCTGCTGCCAAGGCCACGGGTGCGCAAGCGGTGCATCCGGGCTACGGCTTTTTGAGCGAGAACACCGACTTTGCCCAGGCCTGTGCGGATGCCGGTTTGGTGTTCATCGGACCGCCGGCGTCGGCGATTGAGGCCATGGGCCTGAAGGCGGCGTCCAAGCAATTGATGGAGCAGTCGGGCGTTCCCCTGGTGCCCGGCTACCACGGCGCGGACCAGGACCCGCAAGTGCTGCAAACAGCGGCCGATGGCATAGGCTACCCGGTACTGATCAAGGCCAGCGCAGGCGGGGGTGGCAAAGGTATGCGCGTGGTCGAGAAAGCCGCCGATTTTTCTAGCGCTTTGGCGTCCTGCCAGCGCGAAGCGAAAAACAGTTTTGGCAATGATGCGGTGCTGGTCGAAAAATATGTGCAACGTCCGCGCCATATCGAGATTCAGGTGTTTGCCGATACGCATGGCAATTGCGTCTATTTGTTTGAGCGCGACTGCTCGGTACAACGCAGGCACCAAAAAGTGTTGGAAGAAGCACCCGCCCCGGGTATGAGTGAGGCCTTGCGCCAGCGCATGGGCGTGGCCGCCGTGGCGGCAGCCCGCGCGGTGAACTATGTGGGTGCGGGCACGGTGGAGTTCATCGTCGAGCAAAGCGGCTACGACCAGCCGGAGTCCATGCAGTTTTTCTTTATGGAGATGAACACGCGCCTGCAGGTGGAGCACCCTGTCACCGAAGCCATCACCGGCCTGGACCTGGTGGAATGGCAGCTCCGCGTGGCCAGCGGCGAGCCGCTGCCTTTGCAACAAGCCGACTTGCGCATCAGCGGACACGCCATCGAAGCGCGTATCTGCGCCGAGAGCCCAGACCAGGATTTTTTACCGGCCACTGGCAGCATGGTCGTCTATGGTTTGCCGGCGCACAGCAGTTTCGCGCGCGCATCCGTTCGCGTGGATTCGGGCGTGCGCCAGGGCGATGCCATCAGTCCGTTTTACGACTCTATGGTGGCCAAGCTCATCGTCCATGGCGCCGACCGGCAGGAAGCCTTGGCGCGCATGGACGCGGCGCTGGCGCAAACCCATATCGTCGGGCTGAAAACCAATGTGCAATTTTTGCGGCATGTAGTACGCAGCGACTCGTTTGCCCGGGCGCGCTTGGACACCGGCCTGATTGCGCGCGAAGCGGCGCAGCTCTTCCATCAGGAAACCGTAGCCCTGGATTTGGCGGTGGCCGCCTGGCTTGCACAGGTATTGCACACCCAGGCCTGTGAGGCAAGCGACCTGCCAGGTGTCTGGCAAGACCCTTGGGGGGCAACCGACGCCTGGCAGTCGCATGCACCCATGCGCCGCGTGTTTGACCTGGAGGCCGATGGCCAGGCGCATAGCGCGGTGCTGACTCGCGGCAGCCACGGTGGTTTGCGCTTGCAATGCGCAGGTTTGGATAGTGCGTTTGCCTTTGCCTCCTTGCCCGAGGGCGGCATGGAAGTGTCGCTCGATGGGCAAAGGCATACGGCACATGTGTACCTGCAAGGTAAGCAGGTGCATGTGTTTACTGCGCAAGGCGCAAGGCAGTTACAAGCCATAGACCGCCTCGCGCACGCTGCGGTGGCCCCGGTAGAGACAGGGCGCCTGAGTGCGCCTATGCCAGGCAAGTTACTGTCTTTCTCGGTAAAAGCGGGCGATAGGGTGCGCCAGGGGCAAGCGCTGGCGGTGATGGAAGCCATGAAAATGGAGCACCAAATCGTGGCGCCTGCTGACGGTTGCGTGCAAGAACTGCTGTTTGCGCCAGGCGACCAAGTGACCGAGGGCGCCGAATTGCTGCGCATGCAGGCTGGTGCACTGGCAAGCTGATCGCCCGATTTAGGTACAGCCCTCTTTTTTTAAAACAAGACAAGGACTTCTGGCATGCGTATCAGTTTTTGCGCGCAAACCGATCCGGCCCCCTGGCTGGCGGCTTTGCAGCAACATTTACCCCAGGCGCAGGTCGATGTGTGGCACAGCGGCGCAACACGCGCTGACTATGCCATGGTGTGGGCGCCTCCCCAGCAGTTCTTTGACGAGCAGACAGCGCTGCAAGCGGTGTTCAATATGGGTGCGGGCGTCGATGCCCTGTTGCAGCGCGAAATACGCCCTGACCTGCCCATCGTGCGCTTGAATGACGCCGGCATGGGGGTGCAAATGGCTGAGTACGTGTGCCACGCGCTGATTCGCCATACGCGCGACTTTGCACTTTTTGAGGCCCAGGCGCAGCAAGGCCTGTGGCAGGAACCGCCGGTGCTGGACCGGGCCGATTTCCCTGTTGGCATTTTGGGCCTAGGCGTGTTGGGCGAACAGGTAGCGCGCGCGGTGCAGCACTTCGGATTTCCGGTGCTGGGCTGGAGCCGTACAGAGCGGCAGGTGGATGGTGTGCGCTGTCTGCACGGGCAGGCGCAGCTTGCAGATTTTCTGGCGGGCACGCGCGTGCTGGTGAACTTGCTGCCACTGACACCGCAAACCGAAAACCTGCTGAACCGGGCCACCTTATCGCAGTTGCGGCCTGGCGCCTACCTCATAAACATCGCGCGCGGCAGGCATGTGGTGGACGAGGACTTGCTCGCACTGCTAGACAGCGGGCAGATGGCCGGTGCCACCTTGGACGTATTTCGCACTGAGCCCCTACCTACGGAGCACGCGTTTTGGCGCCACCCGCGTGTGACCGTCACGCCCCATATTGCCGGGCGCACCATGCTGCAAGAGACCGTGCAACAAATCGTGGCCAAAATTGGGGCGCTGCAAAGGGGTGAGCCGATTGAGGGCATGGTGGACCGGACGCGGGGGTATTGAGCGCGCTTGCCGCGTGGCCCGCACTAGCCCCTATGACCTGCCAAGTCGCATAGCTTTTTCCACTCGCGGGATAATGACTGTCTACCCTATCGCCCCATGCATTACCCCTCTTCCGTCCAACTCATCGACGTCGGCCCCCGCGACGGGCTGCAAAACGAAAAGCAGCCCGTGCCCGCTGAGGTCAAGATCGAGCTGGTGCACCGCTTGCAGGCCGCAGGTCTGCGCGGCATTGAGGTGACCAGTTTTGTCAGCCCCAAATGGGTGCCGCAAATGGCGGACAACGCACAGGTGATGGCCGGCTTGCAGCGCCAAAGCGGCGTGTGCTATTCAGTGCTAACGCCCAATATGCAAGGACTGGAAGCCGCACTCGCATCACAGGCTGACGAAATCGTGGTCTTTGCCGCTGCCAGCGAAGCCTTCAGCCGCAAAAACATCAATTGCTCTATTGCCGAAAGCATAGACCGCTTTGCCCCGGTGGTGCAGGCCGCGCTGGCCGCTGGCATACGTGTGCGTGGCGCCATGTCTTGTACCGTGGGTTGCCCCTATGAAGGCGAAATTGCCCCAGAGCGCGTGGGCACGCTGGCAGGCCTGATGCGCGGCATTGGTGTGCAGCACATCGGTGTCGCCGACACGATTGGCGTCGGTACACCGTGCAAAGTGCAGGCCGCGTTTGAAGCGACTTTGCAGCACTTTGCCTTGGCCGATGTGTCTGGCCATTTCCACGACACCTATGGACAAGCGCTGGCCAATACCTTGGCTGCCATGGAAATCGGCGTGTACCAGTTTGACGCCTCGGTGGCTGGCCTGGGTGGCTGCCCTTTCGCCAAAGGCGCGACCGGCAATGTGGCGACCGAGGACGTGGTGTATATGTTGCACGGCATGGGCATAGACACGGGCATTGATCTGGACTTGCTCATCGATGCCGGCGTGTTCATCAGCGACTACTTGCAAAGACCCAGTGGCTCGCGCGCGGCGCGTGCCCTGCT
>Ga0114964_10003580_pt1 | contig 10458 bp, 10 predicted proteins | sample C_131016_MF_Meta_FD_92638 | JGI IMG/M metagenome (GOLD analysis project Ga0114964, IMG submission 92638) | Freshwater microbial communities from Lake Croche, Canada to study carbon cycling - C_131016_MF_MetaG | ecosystem: Environmental > Aquatic > Freshwater > Lake | place: Lake Croche, Canada... | reverse complement strand
CGTCCTCGCCGAGTTGACGGTGGATCATTCCCCGCAGGTAGGCCAGATCTGCCGCGATCAGGGGAAAGTCCACCGGCGAGATCGCAGCTGCGCGGGTCGACCAATCCAGAGCCACTCTGGCCTGACCCAGATGTGCGGCGGCATGAGCGGCCAGCGCGCAGTTGGCTGCCGTGAGGGCCGGCATCACGATCGCCTGTGGCGGAAGCAGACGGCCCGCCTCCGCAAGAACGTCGGGCCATCGGCCAGTGGCGAACATCAGGTAAGCCCGGATGTGTTGGTGCCATTGATGATTCTCCCAGCTGTCCAACAGTGCGGAGTTGTCCAGGATCGCCTCAGCCCTGTCGAACTGCCTGTCATCGACCAGTGCACCGGCGAGCGCGATGCCGGCATGAGAAGCCTCGGTCACGGTGATCGAGAGATACGGTCCGGCTTTGATTGCGGCGGCCAAGTGGACGCCCAACCGATTCGACTCCCGATGCAGTCGGGACCCGTGGCGATACAGCGCCTCCAGGGTGCTCAGATCGTCGTCACCGGCCGCGATCCGGCACAACCAGGCGTCCGCCATTGACGGGTCCGTATCAGTGGCCTCCCGGAAAATCCGCAGTGCCATCGACGGATCGGTCTCGAACACCGTCGTCGCCTGGTCGAAATACCGGCGGGCAGTCGCGGGTGCGCCGATGCCGATCATCAGTTACACCACCGATGCCAATTCCGCGGCGAGTGGCTCCGATCGCGCGACGTAACGGTTCTCGGCGCGGAAGAACTCCATCTCGGCGTCGTAGGTCATCCCCGCCGCGGTCACCTGGATAGCGGCCGGCGCCATCTGGGTGATCACCACATCGTCCGCGGCATCCACCGTCGCCGTCGGCGGACCGATGGCGATCACCGTGCTCGGGCGCGGTGCAGGCTGGACCGTTCCGTCCACCACGCTGACGGTGGTGCCGAGTGCGGGCCGGGGCGAATCGGTGACCACAACGTTCGGCATCCGCAGGCTGTCCCAGCGCCGCAGATCTGTGGTGTGCACCGTAATCCGGTCACCGGCACCGGCCGTCCGGATGACGATCCGCTTGGCGATCGCGTCGTCGGCCGCCACCCGCACGCGGCTGTTCTCACCGGCATCACTGAGCGGTAGCAACAGTCGGTCGCCGCTGGCGACCTTGCCCAGTAACACGCCCGACGAACCGACCGGCATGGTGACCGAGTGCGGGAGGCGTCCCGTGTTGATGCCGCGGAGCGTCGGACGCGGGCACAACATGTTGGCCGCCATCGCCGACGCCTGTTCGCCCGGAAGTGTCTGCAGAATCACACTCGGGGGCGCCGTGGCGGGTTGCGCGGTGTGGACGGTGACGGTTGCCGTCGCGCCGCCGTCGGGAAAAATCGTCACGTTCTGGATGATCCCGTCCGCGGGCCAGGACCACGACTGGTCGAGTGCTGCGCTGGTGAGATCGGCCGGCTGATAGCCATAGGTGGCGTACCAGCCCGAGTCACCACGGACACCGTGCCAGCGCCGGTTGTGCGGCTCGATCGAACTTCGGCCGAGCCGACGCTCCAACTCCACCATGTCTGTTGCCGTGCCGACCCGTGCCCGTATTCCCCTGCACCGCAACGCCGCAGCGATACGTTGGGCAGCGGCGAGTGTCGCGGTTCCGACCGTGTCACGGCACTGAAGGGCCTCGCCGTTGTCCACGGCACGGATCCGAACAGCTATCCAGGTTTCCCGCCGGCCGGCATACGGCGGCGTCCCGATCAGGGTGTCGTACACCCGCGGATAGTCACCAACACTGCGGCGCCTCGACCCCGAACTGATGATGGTCAGCGACTCGATGGTGAGCCCCATGCTCTGATGGAGCAGGGGAAACAATTCGGCGATGTCGATGACATTGGCCGTCTGCGTCTGCTGTGTTCCGGTCAGAAACGTTGGGCGATAGCTTTTTCCGAGGATCTGAATCGCGGCGACGGCTACACCGTCCTGATATCGAACGCCGCCGGCGCAACGGTCATTGGCCACCGTCACCGGTTCGGCCAGTGTGATGGACCGGTTGCGACGGAGATACAGGATGGCCCAGGACCACAGTGGTTGCCGCCGCCACGGAACGACGAGCGTCATCAGGCCGAGCACGAAGCCGAACGTGGCGCCCAGGTAACCGCCGGCGGACCAGCCGAGCAGAGCAACCGAAAACAGTCCGCCGACAACCGACAGCCGGATCACCGTGCCCTCCTGGCCCGCGACACGATCGCCGCCAGGAGTACGACGCCAACGATGACGCCCGCGAACGCGGCAGCAACGCCGGTGGCGCGGCGGTCCGGCCGCGGCGGGATCGACGGTGGAGCCAGTACGCGGGTCGCAGCGTCGGGCGCCAATCGATCACCGGCCGGGACATTAAAGGTCAGCGCCGCGACCGGATCAACCACCCCGGCACCCACCTGGGTATCGATTCCCCCCGGTGGGTTGTGGGCCGTCTGCACAATTCGATTGATCACCTGGTGTGCCGACAGTTCGGGGAACTTTGCGCGGACAAGTGCCGCCACTCCACTGACGTAGGCCGCCGCGAAACTGGTACCCCAGAACGCGGCGCTGGGTTCCCCGGGCCGGACAGGCGGATAAGCGTTGACCGGATGTCCGTCCTGCGGCGAGAGACCCACGATGTTCACGCCAGGTGCCGCCACCCCGACCCACGGACCTGCCAGACTCTTGCTGATCGGTGCCCCGGTGGTGTCGACAGCTCCAACGGACAAGACGTAGTCCGAGAACACCGACGGCGACGAGACCGTTCGCACGCCCGACCAGTCCCGCGGACGTCCGATCGCCGGAGGATTGGTCACGGGGTTCTGCGCGCAGCCGTCCTCGCTCTCGTTTCCGGCGGCAGCGACGATTACCGCATCCTTGATCGTCGACGCATACCAGACCGCCGCGCCGATGGCTCGCTGATCGAGCGGGTCGGCGGCCGACACACACGCGGTCACACTGACGTTGATCACGTCGGCACCGATGTTTGCGGCGTGCACGATAGCCCGAGCAAGCGTCGCGACCGTTCCGGCCTTCCGGTGTACGGCGGCGTCGTCGAACCCGAAATTGCTCGGCTCGAAGGCGCGCGAGGACTGCCGGATGGAGATCAGCGTGGCATGCGGGGCCACACCGGCCACACCGTCCGGAACCGGTTGCGCTGCGGTCGGCGGCGGTGGCGCCGGATTTGCAGGCATCGGTGGCGGCATCGGAATACCCTGCGGCGCAGCCGTTATCAGCGACGCGACAATGGTGCCGTGGGCGTCGCAGTCCGACAGCCCATCACCACCGGTGATGTAATCACCGCCGGGCAGAACACGAAGCCGGGCACTGGGGTTGACCCCGGTGTCGATCACAGCAACCGTGACGCCGTTGCCCGTCGAGTACTGCCATGCCCTGGCGATGTTGAGCATGGCAAAGCCCGCGGTGGGCAGGCCGACATCAGGCTTGGCCACCGTGATCGCCTGGGCACAGACATTGCTCTGCCGCATGGGTTGGTCCGGTCCGGGCGGCCCATCAGTCGCTACGAACGACGGGTCGATGACCGGCGGCGCGATAGCGATCGCGATGGGCGCATGGGTATTCGCACCCGTCAGCAAGACCGTCATGGCGATGGCGGCTACCCGGAATTGGCGAGTCATCCTCATCGCATCCGAACCCAGGTGAACAACCCGCCGATCCACGCGGCCAGGGGCAGTGCGGCCACGATCGCCACCAACTCCAGCCATTCGGTCACCATTCGGATCAACGGGGTGAACCGGGTCACCGGGACCAGAAGTGCCGCCGCTAGCCCCGCTGCGGCAAAACCGACGAGGACAACAGCGCCCCAGAGCAGTTCCGTACCGGAACCGGTGTTTGCATGCACCACATAGCTCGCGACGCCTGAGCAGAAGGCGCCTATCGCACCGCAGACCAGGGCAACGGCCTGGCGACGGTCAGCGAATGCCCGCCCACGGCTGATGAATATCAGCACGAACAGCCACACGAGTATCGCGGCCGCGGTACGCCGCGGCCGGCCTGGCATCAGTGCAGCCCATGCGGCACCGGGAAGTGCGACGGCGACCGAGACGCAGATTCCGGTCAGGACCCCGTTCGCACGTGCGGCCAGATCGGCGATCGCCACGCCGTGCGGTGTCGTGTCGGGATTCGACCCGTCGGCGTCGTCATCCTCGACCGGGGCAACCGCGTCAACCGGCATGCCGTCTCCGCGCCTGAAGAGGTCCCGGCCGGTGATCGATCCGAAATGGGGTGGCCGGATTCGGGCCGTCCACAGGGCGACAGTAGGTGCGAGAGTCACCAGGATGAGCAGAATGAACAGCAGTCCCATGCCCAGCCACTGCGCCGGGACAGGCTTCCACATGCGCGCAGCAGCGAGAAGTCCGGCTATGCAGCACAGCGTGACAAGTGTTGCGGCACAGGTGATCCTGGGGGGATCGAGCACGGCTACACCACACATCAGCGTTGCGACCCCGAGTGCGGCGATAAAGGCGTGAGCGCCACCGAGTTCGCCGGGAGCTGACGCCGCCACGCTCACCGCCGACAGCGGTATCGCCGGCCAGGCCAGACCGGCACGAAGATCGTGTCGGCTCGGCCACCATTTCCACACCGCGAACGCCCCCACCGCCAGTAGGAGCCCCGTGACTCCGGTGACGATGGACGGCGCCAGCGAGTCTGTTCGGGTGCGGACGTAGACCGCCAGAGCCAGAATCGTCATCGTGATCGCGGCCAGCAATGCGATCGCAGTTTGCGCAGCTGTCTGCGCGGTCACCGGCGCGAACAGGTTCTTGCCGATGCGGGCCAGGCCGGTTGACAGTGATTCGTACTGTGGTTCAAACGAATCGCCCCGTTCCGCCGGGACCAGCATCAGCGTCGAACCGTCTTCGACACCGAGTTCATCGAGTGTTCTGGTGACATCGAGCCGGGTTCCGTTGGCCCGCTGGAGTTCGTGCGCGACACCGGAGTCGAGCGGAATGGCTCCTCGCCGTTTCAAGTCGTCACTGAGCAATTCGACGATGTTGTCCATGAACACCTCGACGGGAACCGAGGCCGGGTAGACCTGCGATACCAGGTGTTCGCCGCAGATCACAGCCACCGCACAGCGTGATGGAAAAGAGACGGTTGTCATCAGCGTGGCCGATCCGCTTCCGGCACATACTTATCGGCGAGAGCCGCGGCGATCTCAAAGAGTCGTAACCGGGTGTTCCTGTGCAACTCGTTCTGAGTGTCGATGATCCCGCCCTTGGCCAGATACGGGTCATGCGGCAGATACTCGACAGTTGCTCCGGACTGGCTGAACTTCTCAGTGAGGTAGGCGACCGCGTCCTTGTCATGATCGTTGCGGATATCGTTGAGGATCACCATGCTGCGCGACACCAGTTCGTGGTAGCCCATCGAACGGAGAAGGTCGATGGAGCGGGTTACCGGTAGTGAGGTGTCCGCTGTGAGACCCGAAACGAATACCAGGGTGTCGCAGGTATCCAGGACTGTCTTCATCACCGGGTGTTCCAGATCATCGGAGGTGTCGACCAGGATCACATTGTGGGTGCGGCGCAGTCGCGATAGCACCCCGGTGAACATCGCCGGCACCAACGGCCGCGGTTGGTCGCAGCCTCGGTTCCCGGATAGGACATCGAGGCCGACGTTGTTCTGACCCAGATGCTCCCGGATATCCGCGTACCCCTGGACATCAACATCATTGAGAACAGCTGAATAATCTCCAGGCGGGGACTCATCGATGCGGCCGGAGAGTGTTCCAAACCCCGGAACCGCGTCGACTGCGACGACGTTCTCCGGACGGCACTCCCGAAAAATACTTCCGATACACGCGGTCATGGTGGTCGTGCCGACGCCGCCCTTGCCGGATAAGAGAACGATCACGTACTGCTTGCGGATATGTCGGCGGATACGTTCGCGAAGTTCGCGGTAGTGGCGCTCGGCTGGTGATTCGCCGGGATTGATGGTCTTTGCCGTCACGTGATACACCAGCTTCCGCCATCCCGATCCGGGTGGAATCTTCCGCGGCGCCACCATGTCGGAGATCCGTAGCGTCCCGGAGACCGAATCGTTCTGCGCGCTCAATAGATTCGTCACTGGATAACCTTTCTGTAGGAGTACCAGGCTTCTTGCGCCGGCAAACGACGCATCATGGTCGCCACGGCTGAGGCGATAGTGGTTGCGGATCCCGGGCCGGCGATCATCCAGGACTTTCCGTCTCGGGTCGTCCGCTCGGTCAGCAACCTGCCCGCAGGTGTGTCGATGACCGTGACCGTGCCGGAGTCGATGACCGGGTCGGCGGATATGCCGGACTGTATTGCGACTAACGAGGCCTGTGCGGATCGTTCGGGATCAGCGGCCAACGTGAGGATGTTGATCTGTTCACTGTCGAGGTTGCCGGCGGTGAGGAACGCACGGAGGCTTTCTCCACCGGCGACCGTCGTCACTAACGTAGCGAGATCGAGGGTCACAGGCCGGAGGGCGGCCGGAGCCATTGCGCCACAGAGCCGTTCGATCTGAATACTGAGCAATATCGCGGCGGATTGCTCGTTGGTTGCGACTCCCACACCACTGAGTCGGACCATGCCGCCGCACCGTTCCAGTGCGACCCACCACTGGGCGAACCGCGCCAACAGAACGCGATCAACATCTTTCGTTGGCGTCTGCACGTACATCAACAGTGCGACATCCCGGCGCGACAGGACAGCCAACCAGTCCAGCACCGTGTCGTCTACTGTGCCGCCGTCGGTGATCACACCGGCAGCGCGAAGTTCACCTGCCACCGGATGGTCCAGCGCCATCCTGGCGGTTTCGACACTCGGAAGGTAGGGACGCAACCCAAGTTCCGGCGCGAGCACCTCGGTGCCGGACAGCACCTGAAGTAGCCAAAGTCCGTCGATCGTCGTCGTCAACACCGATTCCCCCGATCCAGCCGGTGGGGCGCACACAACCGTGAACCCCACCGGCTCAGAGCTGTGTGATTAGAAGAGACTGCCCATCATCACGTCGGTCTGATGCGCGTTGTCGTTGACGGCACTGATCGTCCGCCCGTGTTGATTCATCGTCTCGATCAGAGACTGCAGGCCCTGCAGCATCTGCATCTGTGCACCGTGGAACGAGGTTGCCGCGGCGCCCTGAAAGAAGTCGGCGATCGCATTGGTGCGCTGCGCGATATCGTCGTGCAGCTCCATGAGCGCGGCGGAACGCGCGCCGACGTCCGAGGCGAACTCCGCTACCCCGCCGTGGTGGTATGTGATCTGGTCTGACATGGCAATTCCTTTCGTCGGGGGGATCAGGCGTTCGCGGCGAAGCCGGTCAGGCTGTGCGCGGCATCAGCCTCATGGGTTTCCATCATCGAAGCGGCTTGGCTGAGACCGTTTGCGAGGCGAGTACCGCCGGTGATGGTCTGCTGCAGTTCGAGATTGATCTGGCCGGCGGTGTTGACCGAGGCCAACTGCGCCTGACCACCCCAGACCGCGGAACCGAGTCCCTCGTGGGTGCTCAGGTAACCGTTGGCGATCGACGTGGCTTGCTCCAGTGCCGACTCGATGGCCTGCTGGGTGGTGCGCAGCACCTCCGGTGTGACGATAAGGCTCATACGTGCTCCTTCTGCTGATCGGATGCTCAACCCCTGACGGGAAAAGTGCGTATGAGTATCTGGCGGCACTGTGGCGGTGTCACTTCACCCTGTGCCGGCCGGCGCTAGGCTCGCCCCATGCGATTCGCGTTCAAAACCTCACCGCAGCAGACCACCTGGGCCGAGATGTTGGCGGTGTGGAAGGCCGCTGACGATATCGAGGTCTATGAGTCGGGCTGGAACTTCGACCACTTCTATCCGATCTTCGATGATCCGACGGGTCCATGTTTGGAGGGTTGGACCACACTGGCCGCACTGGCGCAGGCCACCACGCGGCTGCGGCTGGGCACCATGGTCACCGGGATCCACTACCGTCACCCCGCGGTACTGGCCAATATGGCCGCAGCACTCGACATCATCTCCGGCGGTCGCCTTGAACTCGGTGTGGGTTCCGGCTGGAATGAAGAGGAGTCCGGTGCCTACGGGATCGAATTAGGCACTGTGACAGAGCGATTCGACCGTTTAGATGAGGCCTGCCAGGTGCTGATCGGGCTGCTGAGTCGGGAGACGACCGACTTCGACGGAAAGTTCTACCGACTCACGTCAGCCCGAAACGAGCCCAAGGGGCCGCAACGTCCGCATCCGCCGATCTGCATCGGTGGCGGGGGCGAGAAACGGACTCTGCGAATCACGGCCAAGTACGCCCAGCATTGGAACTTTCCGGGTGGCACACCGAAGGATTTCGCGCGCAAGCGCGACGTGCTCGCCGCGCATTGCGTCGAAGTCGGACGCGACCCGAAAGAGATCATGATGTCGGCACAGATCCGGCTCAACGCGGATCTCAACTACAGCGGCGTCGTCGCGGACGCGATCGCCTACGGCGCGGAGGGCATGGACTTGGCGGTCATTTACCTGCCGACGCCCTATGACCCGGCGGTCGTCGAGGCGATGGCCGAGACCATTCGCGACTCGGGGTTGTGGCGCGGCTAGAAGCCGCCTAGAAGCCGAAGCGCATGAGGTCGTCGGCGGTGGCAAGCCGTTCGCGGTGAGCCGGGAACTCCCAGTTTTTCACCGGTTGACGAAACAACGACCAGGCGATACGCCCGACCCGCAAACGGGTTAACGGCACGAGGTACACGGAATTGCTCCTGTGGTCGACAACTTTGGCAACCGGGACCGCGTTACCCGCAGTACCCACCTCAGCAATTAGAGCCGGATCGCGGGCCGATCCACAGAAGGCGCGCCGATGCAGCTCGTATGTTTCTGTTGTTACAGAAGTTACTAACGTTGCGGGACTGCTGTCGGTTCGATAGGAGCCGGCAAAGCCGTGTGGCCCATCAGGAAGCGGTCAACACCGGCCGCTGCGGCACGGCCCTCGGCGATTGCCCAGACGATCAGGGACTGCCCGCGTCCCATGTCGCCGGCGACGAACACCCCCGGGACCGAGGTCTCGAAGTCCGCGTTGCGGGCGACGTTGCCCCGGTCGGTCAAGTCGACTCCGAGTTCGGTCACCAGGCCCGGCCGTTCCGGGCCGACGAACCCCATGGCCAACAGGACCAGGTCGGCCTCGAGTTCGAAGTCGGTGCCCTCGACCTTCTCGAACCGGCCGGCGATCATCTCGACCTCATGTGCGCGCAGGCCGGTGACGCCGGACTCGGCGCCCAGGAAGCGCTCGGTGTTGACCGCGAACACCCGTTCGCCGCCTTCTTCGTGCGCCGAGGACACCCGGTACATCAACGGGTAGGTGGGCCAGGGTGTGACGTCGGCACGCTCTTCGGGCGGGCGCGGCATGATCTCGAACTGATGCACGCTGGCCGCACCCTGCCGGTGGGCGGTGCCCAGGCAGTCGGCACCGGTATCGCCGCCGCCGATGATGACCACCCGCTTGCCCTTGGCGGTGATGGGGGGTTGGCCGTCGGCGTCGAGCACCGGATCCCCGTGGGTGGCTTTGTTGGCCCACGGCAAATACTCCATGGCCTGGTGGACGCCGGTGAACTCCCGGCCCGGGATGGGCAGGTCGCGCCAGTCGGTGGCACCGCCGGCCAACACCACCGCGTCGAACTCCTCGCGCAGTTCCGCCACCGTGATATCGACACCGACATCGACGCTCGCACGAAACTTCGTGCCCTCGGCCCGCATCTGGTCCAGTCGCCGGTCGATGTGGCGCTTCTCCATCTTGAACTCGGGGATGCCGTAACGCAGCAGGCCGCCGATCCGGTCGGCCCGTTCGAACACCGTGACGTCATGGCCCGCCCGGGTCAACTGCTGGGCGGCGGCAAGTCCGGCCGGACCCGACCCGACGACGGCGACGGCCTTTCCGGTCAGGACGTACGCCCGCTTGGGAACCACCCAGCCCTCGTCGAAGGCGTTGTCGATGATCTCGACCTCGACCTGTTTGATGGTCACCGGATCGGAGTTGATACCCAGAACGCAGGACGCCTCGCACGGTGCAGGGCACAGCCGGCCGGTGAACTCCGGGAAGTTGTTGGTGGCGTGCAACCGCTCGATGGCATCCTGCCAGCGGTCCTGATGGACCAGATCGTTCCACTCCGGGATGAGATTGCCCAGCGGGCAACCGTTGTGGCAGAACGGGATTCCGCAGTCCATACAGCGTGACGCCTGATGCTGGAGAGCCTCGTGGTCGAAGTCCTCGTACACCTCGTTCCAGTCACGCAGGCGAAGGGGAACCGGTCGCCGCTTGGGCGTCTCACGCTTCGTGAACTTCATGAAGCCACTCGGATCAGCCACGGGATGCCGCCATGATCATCTCGTCCACGTCTGCCCCGGTACGTTCGGCTTCGGCGATAGCGTCGAGTACACGCCTGTAGTCGCGTGGCATCACCTTCACAAAATCCCCTGCCTGTCGCGGCCAATCCGCCAGAAT
>Ga0114964_10003578_pt1 | contig 10465 bp, 10 predicted proteins | sample C_131016_MF_Meta_FD_92638 | JGI IMG/M metagenome (GOLD analysis project Ga0114964, IMG submission 92638) | Freshwater microbial communities from Lake Croche, Canada to study carbon cycling - C_131016_MF_MetaG | ecosystem: Environmental > Aquatic > Freshwater > Lake | place: Lake Croche, Canada... | reverse complement strand
TTCGGAAAGCGCCGGGGAATAACCTCCGGGAAAAATGTGTTTAGCGATCCAGGGATTCGTATGTCCCGGCCCCTCCGGCCTGCCGATGGAGTGAATCAGCGCGACACCATCCTCTCTCAGCAAATCCGAGATCTTGCGAAAAAACTCCCTGTAATGATTCACCCCCACGTGCTCGAACATTCCGACAGAGACGATCCTGTCATAGCTGCGCGCCTCATGACGGTAGTCCCGCATCTCGAATCGCAGACGATCGGCTAAGCCTGCGTGGAAGGCGCGGAGATTGGCATGAGCATGCTGCTCAGTCGAAAGCGTCAATCCCGTTACATCGGCACCGAACTTTCCGGCAAGTGTCAACCCCAGTCCTCCCCATCCCGATCCGATATCAAGCACCCTGTCACCGGGGCGAATCAGCAGCTTCGCTGCGATATGAAGTTTCTTGAGCTCCTGGCACTCCTCTAATGTCTCCTCACCGTTCGCGAAATAGCCGCAGGAATACTGCCTGTCTGCATCCAAGAAGAGCGCGTAGAGATTATCCGAGAGATCGTAGTGGTAAGCCACATTCTTTTGCGAGCGTGAAGCCGGATTGAACTGGTGAAAACCACGCATGAGATCGCGCAGTCGTTCCGTGATTCCACTCATCGGGTAGTTCAATGCTTTCAGCCCGATCGAACGGAAGAGCAGATCAAGGAAGTCATGGAGCGTCCCCTGCTCTATTGTCAGTCGCCCCTCCATGTAGGCCTCGCCGGCCTCGAGTTGCGGATCAAGAAGTAGCCTCCATCCGGTTTTCTGATCATGAATCCGGATGACAATCTCCTCTCCTTGAGCATCACCATAGGTTTCCGAAGATCCTCTCCAGTCAATGACTCGCAGGGAACCGTACTGTATCAATCCCCGGAGAACAGGATCAAGCAGCCCCTTGCCTCGGATTCCATTCGATTTCTTATGCAGGGACTTCCCATTCCCAAGAGAGATCTCCAGTAACCGCGTCAGCCCATTTGGGAGCGTGTGCATGAAAAGACGGTGCCACCTTCTCCCCAATCGCGTCCATAATCAGAACGCTTAGATTATGCCTTGAGATCTAAGATCTAGCCAGACGGCTTTCCCTCACTCAGCCCGCCACAACAGGAACCATTACGGCGTCGCTCATGCCGTGTAGGATTTTTTTATCGGCAGGGCATACCGTGGCAAGCATACCCCCAAGCGAAGCCTTTCCGTCGTTCACAAAGAAATAGGGGCTCAGGCGCGCGCGACTCTTCATCGTGGTGAGGTTCCCGACGGCATCGTAGAGAGTTTGATCCGTGAGGATAGAATGACGGAATTCCTGAAGGATGTAGGGATGTTCCGGGAACTCCTGTAACGCACGCTCAAGCACAGCCTCCCACTCGAAACGCGGCAGATCAGATCCTAGCGAGACGCCCCTCGCACCCCAGGCACGGCCGTCGAATCCGCTGATCTTGATGATGAGATCACGGGATTTCTGACTGAAGGCTCCCAATTCCTTCCAATTCTGGATCTCAAGTCGTGGGTAGACAACGTTCGGGGGAATCGGGCTCGGATCGAGCACCCAGGTATAAGGGATCCACTTTTGCAAGGATTGCATTCCACGCTCACCGAGCTGACGCATCCAGAACTCACGGAGCGGAGCCATCCAGAAGAGTGCCATCCAAAGTTTCTCCTCAAGCTGCGCCTTGGGCGGAGGGGTAACAGAGACACGTCCCTGGCAGGCATCGTGGAAGAGCCTCTCAGCGCAAGGCACATTGGGAAGATCGAACATCTCGAAGAAGCGGTAAATATCCCCATTCCATTCATCGCGTGAAGAGGTATCAGCAACTTTCCAAAGGAGATTCTCTCCCCGTTCCATGCTCCATCTGGTGAGACGCGCAGCCAGCCATTCCATCTCGGGTCGGTAAGTGTCAGCCTCCTCGGAAACAACGATCTCTCCCCCAAGTAGCAACGAGGAAAATCCTTCGAGCATCCCTTCAGGGCCTCCAAGCACGTCGAAGCCGAAGGATGCGTAGGTTTCATTCAACCATCCGGTGAGGCCGATCCCCCCGGGGATCTGATCGAGTTCGCAGATCGAGAACCCTTCCTCCGTGACGATGAGATCGGGTCTAATCACCCTGGCAGTTTGGCCACGGAAGGCGGAATTCCTACCAAGCGCAACAACCTCTGGAGGCTTTCCCCGATCGAGAAGCTCCGCGATCCAAGAGGGTTGACGCCCGTCGACGCTCTGCCTGTAGAGGAGATCGCAGGCCTCTGCGAACTGGAGTAGACGGTGGCCCATGGATTCAAGTTCTCGGGCGAGTTTGCCATCCAGACTGTAGGGCGAAGGAGCCCAGCGCCATTCCTTGCCGGCGAAAAGTTCGCCTTCCGGAACACGGCGACGCAGTTCCTCAAGCGCGACTGAAGCAGATTTCGTCGTGGGGGTGCGGGTTATCACGAGAGCAGATGCCTGAGCGCCTCACGCACCACATCCTCGGCGGAGGAATCGGCCGAAAGCTTGGTCATCACGTCTTTCACAGCCTTGTGGGCATCGACCTGTTTGTACCCAAGCGATATCAGGGCAAGCACGGCATCGTGGAGATGGCGCTCGATGCCCGATGGTGCATTTCCACGGCTTGCCGCCTCCCATTCCGCAGCCACTCCGAGCTTGTCCTTGAGTTCCAGCACGACCCGCTCGGCGGTTTTCTTTCCAACTCCGGAGATCTTCGAAATCGCCGCGATATCGGAAGTGACCACGGCCGATTTGAAATGCCCGACTTCCATCCCACTCAGGATGGCGAGGGCTAGCTTTGGGCCGATACCTGAGACATGAGCCATGAGCAGACGGAAAAGGTCGCGCTCTTCGGAGGAGGAAAAACCGTAGAGGATCTGAGCATCCTCGCGCACATGGTGATGGGTCAGCACCCGAACTCTGGCTCCCGTGGACGAGAGTTTGCTGTAACTCGATAAGGGGATGAGAATCTGATAGCCGACTCCACCAGCATTGACGACGATTTGGTTCGGAAGCACATCTTCCAGTATCCCTTCAACAAAAGTGATCATAATACCCATTTTTCTACCCATCTTAGCCGTTAAAGACCAGAGCTTGTCGTTCCCACGCGGGATTCCAGTCTTGCTGGTGTGTGTACTAGTTTTCCTGGGAGCATCTCATAGGCTTCATGGAAGTGACAAAAAGGAGACTCCGGCACTGCTCTTGGGAGGTTACTTTGAGCGTCCGCCGATTCACCGGTTTCTTCCCGGCTCAAAAAGAACCCTCCTCTTTCCCGCCAGCGTCAGCAGATACAGCGAAGTGACCCCCCTGGAGTCAGATGCCGGGAGGTCACAGGAATCTTGGGATCTCTTCCTGAAGGAATCCCGGGAGGAGACTTCCCTTCTGATGGCAACCCTGAACCCGCTGATGGTGCGCGACGCCCATCAGGTGATCCACGCGGCGGTGATGAGTTCGGACGATCCAAGACTTGCATCCTGCATCCTGAATCCCGGATTTCTCCGCCGCTTCAGCGCTATCTTCGGGCCGGAGTTGATTGTGGCCATTCCATCCCGCAATAAAATCTATGTTTTTCCCAAGCTGGCAAACCGTCTTCCAGAGATGATCCAGGCGATTCACGACGACTATCTGATCTCACCTCAACCTGTCTCCACGGAACTCTTTGAACTTTCTAAAAAAGGAATGAGGGCCATCGGCACCGTCGATCCCTACGATCAGTGAGCCTAAATCAGACCGCTTCCGCCAGCAACGCCTGCTCGGGCGTCAGTTCATCGTCGCCGCGGCGGGCCCTCTCGACGCGCTCCAGATAATAATCCAGCACCCTGTCCGGAATGCCTGGAATCCGCGCCGAGGCGAAGACCTTGATTGCCTCTTGCCACTTGCGCTCACGGAAAAGAATAACCCCCTTCCAGAACTGGTCGCGACTGCGCTCCCTCTCAGGCGAGAGAGAGTTCCTCGGGGCAAGGAACTCATAGAGTTCGACGCGGCGGCGGCTGCCGGCACGCTGGAGAAGATCAATGGGGCGGCCCTCCACAGTTTCAGAAGCCATCTCATAGGATAACGGACCGCTCAGAATACGGCATCCATACTGAGCGCAGGCCGCGGAGAGATGACGTGTAAAATCCACTACAGGACCCGAAACGCTGTAACGCCCCAACCTGGCACCCCCGTAGGCGGCAGCAATCATGGGCCCCGAGTTCACCCCCATGCGAAAATCCAGGCGCTGCTGCCAGCAGTTGTCGCATTCACGATTGAGTTCCTCGAGCCGCGATACCAGATCGATTGCCGCACGGGCAGCCTTTGCCGCATGGTTGAGAACTCCCGAGGGCGGCAGCGGGACTCCGAAGATGACCCGGATACTCTCACCTGAGCACTCGTCAAGGTAACCGCCGATATCGACCAGAAAGTCGGAGGCCGTCCGTAAGTAGAGATTCATCAAGGCGACATAATCCGCCGGCTTAAGCACCTCCATGAGTTCGACATGGTTATGGACAGAGCAGACAAGCACCGAGGCTTCATGCATCTCGCCGGGAAAATCGACGGACAATTCCCCTTCGACAAGTTGCCCGAAGATCTCGGACCTTAGTCGCTGACCAAAAAGACGCCGCAGTATGGGCTCCCTCGAGCCCGCCTCAGTTCTCCGAAAAAGAGTAATCGCAATCACTGAAAGAAGGAGGGCCGTGATACCCGGCACAGGATTCAGATACGAGTTGTAAAGTAAGGCTACCAGCGAACCTCCCAGCAGGAGTAGTAAAGCCGCAAGCGCTAGCAGCATCATTTCTCTTCGGCTGGATCCGAGGCCAATCCAGAGGGAGGAGGGAACAAGGAGCAACGCCAAAGTTAGTGGAAGCCATGGCACACCAGAATGCAGGGAAGCGGCATGAATCAGATTTTGCCACACAGTCCCCACACCGGAAAATGCACCGACAAGATGAAGCAGGACAACGATCGTTGCAGTGGCAAACAGGAGGATCAGGAATGATTTCAGCAGCCTCATATCAATCGTGTCAGCCTTGGTGTTGTGACGGAGACGGATGATTGCGCACGGGTAGGTACATTTTCAGTAAGAACATGGGTAATCAAGGGAAACGCTTCAGCGTTTACGAATATTACCCGCGAGAAGATTTCTCATCAACTCCCCAAGCCCCCCCACTTTTCGTTCTCGCGCACCGAAGGCGGCGAGCATTTCCTTACGTGCTTGGGAATGAGAGGCGAAGCGTTTTCCGGGATTGGGGTCGGTCATTTTGGCCAGGAGATTTCTCGTAGCCGGGGAAGCATCCATTCCGGAAAAGGAAACTGGTTTTGACTTAAGATCCAGCAACTCCGGTATCGAGAGACCTTCCGTTTGATAAGGGGGAGCGGAAGTCAGCGCATGGTAGAGACAGCATCCAAGCCCATAGAGATCGGAGCGAAAATCACCAGAAAATCCCTCGATCATCTCGGGAGCCACATAATCAGGGGTGGCGAGAAGGTAGGACTGGGCGATCGGCTTTGCAGCGATGCTACGGGCAAGACCGAAATCCCCTAACTTGGCGCTTCCATCATCGGTAAAGAGGATATTGGCGGGTTTGAGATCACGGTGAACAATGCCTCGGGCTTCAGCCGCCGCAAGAGCGTCAAGAATCTGCACCCCGAGCCTGAGGACACTTCCCTCATCGAGCCGACTTATCCCGGAGTCAGCCGAACCGATTTGTTCATGGAGAGAGCCTCCACCCATGAACTCCATCACCAGACGCGCCCCGGACTCGTCCTCTTCAAGGTTGAGAATTTTTACAACCCCGGGATGATCCACCAATCGGGCGCAAACCGCCTCATTACGCAGCATCACCAGATGTTCCTCGTAATCGGGAGCTGATCTTTCCAGCACTTTAAGTGCCACGTCACCAACCCCTTCATGCTCCGTCACACAACGCGCCCGGAAAACCCGACCGCTTCCACCCTGACCCGCGATTTCCAGAAGCTCATACGGGCCGATCCTTCTCCTGACCCTGACTTCGGAGCAGCATCGGGGACAGCGGACCATGGAGAAACTGGGTTCCCCTGCAATATCCAGTTTCACCCCGCAGGAGGGACACGGTTCCACGGATTGGTCTGGGGTGGCCGACGACATCCATTGACCCTAATGAAGGAAACCCCCATCCTTCAAGCGACTCGGATCAGAAAACTCATACGTGACCCAGCCGCAACACCCATGACCGAACCCATTGTCCACGAAATCACTGCATCCGACGAGGATAGCAAGCAGAGGGTCGATATGGTCCTGGTCCGCCATCTAACTCATTTTTCGCGTTCCAAGATCCAGTCCCTTGTGAAATCGGGAAGAGTTACCCTACGTGGAGAACCAGTCAAAAACAATGAAGAGGTGAAGCCGGGCGATCTCTTTCGAATCGAGGAGGAGCCGCCGAAGCCACCAACAGGAGCCAGAGCCGAGGACATCCCCCTGGAAATCCTGCATGAGGATGAGGATTTACTTGTGGTCAACAAGCCGGCCGGCATGGTCGTGCATATAGGCGCTGGCCATGAGGATGGCACTCTCGTCAATGCCCTCCTGTATCACGGAGCCTCCCTCTCGGCGGGTTCCGAGGAGCATCGCCCAGGTATCGTCCATCGTCTGGACAAGGAAACCAGCGGCTGCATTGTCGTAGCCAAGAATGATCAGATCCACGCGGCGCTCTCCCAGGCGTTCGCCGACCGCCAGGTGAAGAAAACCTATCTTGCAATCATCCGGGGAAGGCCGCGCCACGCGAAGGGAACCATCGATCTGGCGATCGGCCGTCACCCGGTTCAGCGGCAGAAGATGACGCCCCGTCGGGCCCCCTCGGGACGGGATGCAGTAACCGACTACGAACTCCTTTCCACCCGTGACGGCTGGACGCTCATTGCTTGCATGCCTCACACAGGGCGAACCCACCAGATCCGCGTCCATCTTCAGAGTCTGGGACACCCGATCGCAGGAGATCCCCTCTACGGAAAACGAGACCGCTTCGAACGCCACCTCCTTCATGCATGGAAACTTGAGTTCCAGCATCCCCGCACCGGTGAACCACTCTGCTGTGAAGCTCCACTTCCCTCTGATTTTGATCTCGTTCCCCTACCGGCTTCAAAGTCATCATCTCGGGCATGAGTGCGACATCAGACGGTTTTCAGGAAGCCTTGGACGGAACCCTCCCCATTCTCCAGTCCATGACCAAGAATCTGCGCGTCAAACCCAAGGCCACCAGGACAAGCCTTGAAAATCTGAGAATCTCGCTCCCCGCCTCCTTTGAAAAACCCACGAAAACCGCCGAAAAAACGATCAAGCCATCACATCCTGTCACCCCGGTTGTTTCAGGCAAGGACGATGGACGCCTTGCCAAGCTGGAGATCCTGAAGAAAAGCATCCTAACCTGCACGCGCTGTCCCCACCTCGTGACCAGCCGCACCCAGGTGGTCTACGGTGTCGGCAATCCCTTCGCGGAGCTCCTCTTCGTCGGGGAGGCACCTGGTGAAGAAGAGGATCTCCGTGGCGAACCCTTCATCGGCAAGGCCGGTCAATTGCTTACCAAGATCATTGGGGCCATGGAGTATACCCGTGATGACATCTTCATCGCCAATATTCTGAAATGCCGACCCGATATGCCGGGAGGAGAGTCCGGCAATCGCAAACCGAAACCCGCAGAGATGTCCACATGCCTTCCGTGGCTGACACAACAGATTGAACTCATCAAACCCAAGGTCATCGTTGCCCTCGGCCTGACCGCCGTCGAAGGCTTGCTGGGAGAGCCCTGCACGATGCGTGATGTCCGCGGCAAATGGCTCGACTATCATGGAGTGCCGCTCATGCCGACCTACCACCCCGCCTATCTCTTGAGAAATCAGACTCTCGCTGAGAAGAGGAAAGTCTGGGAGGACATGCTGCTCGTCCTTGAAAAGCTTGGTCGCGCTATCAGTACGAAGCAGCAGGGCTACTTTCTGGAAAAAGCCTAGTTTATTTCGGCTCATTTCCTCGGTGAAGGCATCTCCAGCACATCTCCACTCGTGCGGCCCCTTGCCAGAGAGAATCCTTCGGACGGCCTTTCATTGGCTCGTCATCACGGGTTGCAGGATCCTCTACTCTTTGACCTGCAAGGTGAAGGTCGTCGAACTGGCTCCGGTTCCCCGCCGAGGCTCTCTCATCATGGCCTCCAATCACATCAGCCACTTTGATCCCGCCATCCTGAGTGGGTTTTTCCCGCGTCGTCTCGACTGGCTGGCAATGAGGGAGCTCTTCCACTCCCTGTGGACAAAGCGGGCATTCACATGGTTGAACTGTATTCCCGTTGATCGCAGCGGGGCTGACCGCACGGCGCTCCACCAAGCCTTCCATCGACTCGCCGACGAGCGGGTGATCGGGATCTTTCCAGAGGGAGGAATCCGTGCCGGGGAGTGGTCGATTTTGAATGGTGCCGCCATGAAGCCGGGCCTTGCCATGCTCAGTATCCACTCCGGATCACCAGTCGTCCCCTGCGCCCTGATTGGGAGCGACCTCCTCTATAAACCGGACAACTGGCTCGGTCGAACCACCATTTACCTGATCATAGGTGATGCCGTTGAACCGCCAAAAGAGGAGGCCCGGCAACCGGGAGTCAGAGAGCGTTTTGCGGCAGATCTCTCGAAGGCTTTCATTTCGCTCAAGGAGGAGGCCATAGCCCGTTTTAACCTTACCGAAGAGGATCTTCCCCAGACCCCGCAGGCTAGAAAGGGAATCCATCCATGAGATCCCTGATCAATCGCACCGCCCATGCAGGTATGGATGCCATCATGTGTGCTATGATGAATACCGCGCAATGGCGACTGCGCCATCATGCAGTCACCCGCGAACGGTTGGAGGAATATCTGCTCGAATGCCAAGAACATGATCATAAGAGCTACTACGCAATACCAGATGAAAATCGGACATTACCCCCCCCTGACTGGAGACGTCACGGCCACCGCCTCTCATGGAAGACGCCGCGACCAGGAAAACACCCTGAGAATAATACTGCCTGTGCTCACCTCTTTGAAACGGCAAACTCAAAGACATCGCATCGATCACCCACAATCATCCTCTTGCATGCGCTCATGTCGGCCAATGATTATGGCTACCGGCGGATCGCCGTCCGCTTCAATAAACAGGGTTGGAATGTCCTGTTTCCTCATTTACCCTACCATTACAGCAGGACACCGCGGGGTTATGCCAATGGCGCCCTGACCATCACTGCCGACCTGATCAGAAACGCGGAGACCCTGAGACAATCGGTCATTGAGCTACGTCAACTGATGGCCTGGTTACGTCAGCAGGGATCGCGCAGGATCGCCCTGCTCGCGACAAGTTATGGCGCTTGGGTTGCTTCGCTCGCTTTGTCACTCGAGAAAACCGATTTCAGTGTCCTTTTGCAGCCAGTGGCTGATGTAAAGCATGCCACTTTCGAGAGCCCAGCCAGCTGCATGATGTCCGTTTATTTGAAGCGAAATGGTATTCATCCAGAAGCCCTCGACCGACACTCTCACCTAAGCTCACCGGCACGGCTTATTCCGCTCACTCCTCCCGATCGCATCACGATTATTGGAGGTAAGTATGACCGACTTTCTTCTCCAGAGTCCCTTAAAAACCTTTGCGACTCTTGGGGAGGAGCCAGATACCGGCAGGTCAATCAAGGGCATTTCGGCTATGATGCCATGAAGAGTGCTCTCCAAGAATCAGAGCAATACATGAAACATCCTGTAATGTCCGAATCGCATTAATAAAACCACAGCAGCCAACTCTTCTTGTAACCATTTGCCCAAAACAAGAGCCTCTTGACACCATGCGCCCTCTGAGCAAAATCTGTAGCTCTGAAGCCTGCAATTGCGATCGCTCTAAACTTTTCACATTGACGGAAAATTCCTCTCCCTTTGTCTAAAGCACTTGTTTTGCACCCATCGGAACTGCCCACACCATGTCACTTGCCCTCGGCAGCCCACTCTGGAGTTTCTGTTACCTGTTCATCCTGATCGGACTCACCGGCTATGGCCTTCACCGCTGCTGCATCATCTATCTCTTTCTGAAACATCGGAAGAGCTCCTCGCAGCCCCACTCACGCTTCACAGAACTTCCGCGCGTCACCGTTCAGCTACCCCTCTACAACGAGGCCTCTGTGGCTCCACGACTCCTCAGAGCCGTGGGCGCGCTGGATTATTCTGCCGACAATCTCGATATCCAGGTGCTCGACGACTCCATGGATGAGACTTCGCAACTCGTGGCTAAAGAGGTGAGCCTCCTCAGGGCTGCCGGCATCACCATCACCCATATCCAGCGGGTTAACCGCGAAGGCTACAAGGCGGGAGCCTTGGCACATGGGATGGAGCTGGGCACGGTACAGGTTCAAGACATGGGTAACGCTTTAGGTTCAGGACATAGGTAACACCATGGGGCTCTTACTGGCAGGGTAAGAGGCTATGCCGTGGCAACACCTAGACCTAATGAGCCAGAGAACA
>Ga0114964_10003576_pt1 | contig 10473 bp, 8 predicted proteins | sample C_131016_MF_Meta_FD_92638 | JGI IMG/M metagenome (GOLD analysis project Ga0114964, IMG submission 92638) | Freshwater microbial communities from Lake Croche, Canada to study carbon cycling - C_131016_MF_MetaG | ecosystem: Environmental > Aquatic > Freshwater > Lake | place: Lake Croche, Canada... | reverse complement strand
TGGATGCAGCGGTTGGCGTGAGGCCTGCAAGGTGGTGCGCAAATAGTCGTCCAGGTGGTCCAGCATGGCCAGAGCGCGCACTGTGTCTTGCCCGATCAAGGCCCGCAAATGCGCCAGCGTGTTAAAAAGCATATGGGGTTCGAGCTGGGACTGCAGCAGCATGAGCTGCGCCTGAGTCACTTGGCGGGTCAACGCCTCGGTTTTGCCGCGTTGGTAGAAATAGGCCACAAACGCAGCGCTGATGGCGAAGGAAGAAACCACCATCCCCTTGAAACGACCGGGTTTGAAAACCAGCAAATCCCAAGTCGACCAGCCCGCATAAGCATCGCCCACCAGTGTGCCCAGCACATAGCCCAGCGGAATACCCATCAACAGCATCAGGCTTGCCTGCAGCACGGGCGGCCAGTAAAACGGTGCTTGCGCATGCAAAAGACGCTTGAACACAAATCGAACTACATCGGTGAACATCCAGATGAAGGTGGAGATGGCGTAAGCGTAGACCAGTGCTTTGTCAAAGGTTTGATGTGTTTCTTCGTGCGCAGCCCAATTGCCTAAGGCGATCAACAAGGCGATGCACCAAACAATCAACAAGCGTTGCAGCAAGGATTTGCGTTGGTCAGTGGGCAACCAGTCGAACAGATTGTGCAGGCGCATGGTTGTTCCGCTTCAGGGCGTGGACAGGTGGGACTTGAAAAAGTCAGCCACTTTTTGATGCAGCGCAGGCAGTTGGCTGCGCTCAAAACCAGGGGGGTCACTCAGCAGTTGGAACGCAATGCTGTCGGTTGAACCCAAGGGCGGCAAAGGCGACAGCATCATCCCATGGCCGGCCTGGGGTATGTCGGCGATGGTGATACAGGTCTGGCAAATTTTTTGCACCGCCTGGCCATGGAATCGCGGGATTTGATTGATGTCTTGCCCCGCCAAAATCAGCCCCAACGGTATCTTGGGCTTGACCAGCGTGGTCATGTCAAAGTCCGCCGCAAAGGGCACGGCGGCGATGACGGCACCGATCCGTGCGTCCTGATGGCTGTAAGGCCTCGCGTCGTTGAAACGCCAGTGAATGACGGTTTGCGCCACCCATTTTTTGACTCCGTCCAGCCAGCCGCCGTTCAGGCGGGTGATGAAGCCGACGCAAGAAGAAAAGTCCTCAGCGATGTGCACATCGCAATGAGCGCGAAACCGCGCCGGTGACCACGCGCCACCTGCCAAACTCAGCGCCGTGTGTCCACCGGCAGAGCCGCCATACATACCCACTTTGTTGGTGGATGTGAGCGGACCCAGCAAGGGGTCTTGAGCGATCTGGTCAATGGCTTGCGAGACTTCGCCCGGGCGCAGCTTCCAACTGCTGGGGCCCGGGTCGCTGAGGTCTTGGTAGTTGTCTTTGTGGTGTTCAGGCATGACCACCACAAAGCCGTTTTCGACCAAGGTGCGCGCCAGATCCACATGGACCCAGGGCGAACCGCCCGAGCCGTGCGAGATGACCACCACAGGGTGCTGCCCTGAGTCGGGCTGCGCGTTGACGGCCAATGCAAATTCAAATGGCCCTCTCATTACAGTCTGCTGCGCTTGCGCCGTGGGGTAGAACACGGTCAGGGGCATACGGCCTGATTCGCCTGCCCGCTCCACCATGCCCATGCCTGCATGCGCTGCGCTGGAAAACGCCAACAGCCATCCCATAACGAAACGCCTTGAACGGATGCGACGCCAAAGGGGGGTGAAGTGTTGCAGGCTGAAAGAGAATGGGTTTTGTGTGCGCATGGATCAAAGTTTCTGCTTGAAGAATACCGCGATCTGCTCGAACGCCTGTTGACGCTCATGGGCGCTGAAGTCGGGGTTGGGCAGGCCGCCGCGCATTTGGGTGGCGGCCACGGCCTTGGCAACGGGGGCGGGCCAGGGCGAGAGCCAGTCAAAGTGACCGGCGCTGGGGTGTGCTGACAACGGGGTACAAGGCGTGCAGTATTGCAAAATTTTGTCGCTGTGAAAGCGCGGCAACAACACGCCATCGTTGCCAGCGGTGGTCAGAGCCACGGGGATGCGGATGCGGGCCAGGCTGTCGGGCGTGAAGATCACGCCCAAGGGCACCGCCACGCTCACGGCGGTGATGCGGGGGTCGGGGCGTGGGTCTTGGCTTTGATTTGGGCTTCGGCCACCTTGCAGGGTTTTCATACTGGCCGGTGCGTTCTCCTCGGTCAAAAACAGGCGGCTCAAGTCGAATTGCCCTTTGCGCAGGGCTTGCTTCAGGGGGTGCGCGGCCAAGCCGTTCAGACAAAAGCCGATGTCTTCGTCCAAGTGCAGCGCACAGTGTTGTACCAAAGCCAGCATGCGCCACTGGCCGCCGGCCATCATGAGGCCCGTGCCCCCGCCAGCCGACATGCCGTGCACGCCCACGTGTTGCAGGTCGAGTTGCGGCCCCAGCACCGGGTCTTTGGCAATGGCATCAATCGACTCGCTCACATCGCCGGGGCGCGTGAGCCAACTCTCCGGCCCGGCCTTGCTGAAGTCTTTGAAGTTATCACCCCGGTGCAGAGGCTGCGCCACGACAAAGCCTGCACGCGCCAAGGTGGCGGCCAGATCGTGGTCGTTGTCGGTGCTGCCTGCGGTGCCGTGCGAAAGGACAATCAATCGGCGGCTGGCGGGCGGTGCGGGCAAGGGCGCAGCATCGGGGGCTGCTTGAATCGTGAACGGGCCGTGGATGATGGGCTGCACGGGGGCTGCGGTGGGGTAAAGCAGCGTGATGGGCATGTCGCCAGACAGGAGGTTGCGCATGCCCACTTGGGCGTGACCCAGCGTGGCGATGCACAACAAGCTGACTATGCAGGCCCCTCGGGTGATGTTTCCGAGGCGGGTGATGTGGCCAAAGCGCCTCAGGCCTGTGAGTCGTGTGAGGACAGTCAAGGCTATTTTCATGCCACGCGCTCCAGCTTCAACAAACGCCAGGCCCGGGCATTAAGCACGCCAGAGAACAGGCCATACACAGCGCTGACCCCGATGGCGGCGCTCAGGCTGTCCAGCAACTCGGGTGCCATGGCGTTGGTCATGCCGACTGCAAATTTGCAGGCAAATATGGCCATGAACAAGACCAGTGGCAGCCAACTGCCCGGCACGGTGAAACGGCGCGTTTCCGCCTCGTAGGCGGCCCCGGCAGGTGCGGCGCCTTGGCCGAGTGCCCAGGTCACCAGCACACCCATGACCGCCCAGCTGAGCAGGCTCAGCGCCAACCAGGGCGTGAGTCGCCATTGCTGCACCACGCCCACCAAGGTGAATACCGTGAGCGCGATGTTGATGCCCAAAAGGCGCTGCTTGGGCAGTTGGCGGGTGCGCGTTTGCACCCAGCCCAAAGCGATCAGACCGATCAAGAGGGCGAAGACCCAAACGGGGATGTGTTGCAGTGTTTGCATGGAAATTTCTCAGTGGTTTTTAAATCAAGCCCAGCCACTCAGACCAGATCAAATGACCCAGGTAGCGCCCGGGCAGCAGGGTGAATGCGCCAGCGACGATGCAGGCGCTGAAGTAAAGGCTCTGCATGTTTTTGCGGTGACCTTGGATATTGCCTTTGAGCAGTTGCGCAAAGGCGCTGTAAAGATAGAAGAAGGTCACAGGAACGAAAAAATGAATGGGTGTGTAACCCGCCAGATTGGGCAGTCCAAAGTCCCGAATGAACACCGCACTCAATGCCGCCGCAACCATGCAGGTGACCCAGGCGTAGCCCAAGGCGCGGTGCAGGCGGGGCCGGGTGGTGCGGCCCAGTCGCGCCCACAGGGCAAAGGGGCCGATCAGCACGGCGGTGATGGCAGCGCTCATGTGAACGGCGATAAGAGGCGTCATTTGCATAGGGCTTTGCGCTTTCGATGTGTTGGGGGTCAGGCTTTGAACAGGCCTTGAACAGGCCTTGAACAGGTATTGGTTTGAAATTTAATTCAAAGTGATTCAACACAACAGCCAGATGCGACGAAACGACACCGGCGTGGAGCCAAGTGCATGAACAGCGATTTTTCGGTGGCCTGCTTCTTGGCATCGGCTCAGGGGTCTTATTGTCTTGGCCAGAGCCGCGATAATCTCAGCATTCTTCAAAGGACTGTTTGTGGATTCAATGTTGCTAATCAAGGCCGCTGTGATGGGGCTGGTCGAAGGTTTGACCGAGTTTTTGCCGATTTCATCCACCGGCCATTTGATTTTGGCCGGGGCCTTGCTGGGCTTTGACGATGACAAGGCCAAGGTGTTTGACATCGCCATCCAGACCGGGGCGATTTTGGCGGTGATCATTGTGTATTGGGCCAAAATTCGACACACCTTGTGGGCGGTGCGCTACAACGCCGACGCACAGCGCTTGGTGATGAATGTGGTGCTGGGTTTTTTGCCCGCCGTGGTTTTGGGCTTGCTGTTTGGCAAGATCATCAAGGCGTATTTGTTCACGCCTTGGGTGGTGGCCACCACCTTCATCATTGGCGGCTTCATTATTTTGTGGGCCGAGCGCCGGCCCGCGAGTGCCGTGCGCCTGGAGTCAGTGGATGATTTGCGCGGACGCGACGCACTCAAGGTGGGCTTGGTGCAGTGTCTGGCCATGATCCCGGGCACCAGCCGCAGTGGCGCCACCATCATTGGCGGCATGCTGCTGGGCTTGTCGCGCAAGGCGGCGACCGACTTTTCTTTCTTTCTGGCGATTCCGACCTTGATCGGCGCGGGCGCTTACAGCCTGTACAAAGAGCGTGCCTTGCTGAGTCTGGCCGATGCGCCGGTGTTTGCGGTGGGGCTGCTGGTGTCGTTTTTGAGCGCCTGGGTGTGCGTGCGCTGGTTGCTCAAATTCATCTCCACCCACAGCTTTGAGGTGTTTGCTTGGTACCGCATTGCGTTTGGCCTGGTGGTGCTGGTCAGCGCGCAGATGGGTTGGGTGACCTGGGCGGCTTGATCGCCGCCCATTGCGAGCAGGTTGGCGCTTACAGAATGGGGACGGGGTTGGCGCCGAGGTTGCGCAGCGCGGCTTCGACGGCGGCGGCGGTGGCCAAAGGTTTTTCCATGGGGAACAAATGCGAGCCGTCGAGCATCATCAAGCGGCCTTTGGTGATCTGCGGCAAATTGCTGGAGCCCGCCAGCCGCATTTCGCGGGAGTGTGTGCCACCAATGAAGGCCACCGGGCATTTGAGCGGATGCCGCTTGATCATGCCTTCGATCTTGTTGGGGATGGTGTTGTAGATGGCGGTTTCAACCGAACGGTCGAAGGCCAAGACCTGTTGCCCTTCCAGTTCTTCGGTGCCATAGGTGATGTAATCGGCCAGCACTTGCGGGTCCCATTTGGCAAACGCTTTTTTGTGGGCGAAGTGCGCCAGCGCGGCGGCTTTGTCGGGCCAGTGTGCTCGGCGTGACTGGCTCACACGGCCTGGCGAAATCGAGCCCATCAAAGAAGTCTTTTTGACCAAGCCCACGGTGGTGGCTTTCCAGCCGCCCAAAACCGGCGAGTCCAGCAGCAGCACGCCGCGCGCCAGTGGCGGGTGTCTGATGGCACACATCAAACTGAGCAAGCCGCCCAGCGAATGGCCGACCAGGTAGGCGGGTTCGCCATGGGTGTCCAGATGCGCTTGTGCAAAATCGGCCAGCTGCTGTACCAGATGCGGCCAGTTGTTGCTGACGGGGTAAGCGCTGTCGTGGCCGTATTTCTCGATGGCGCTGACACCAAATCCGCGCCGGCGCAGGCTGTCCAGCATGCGCTTGTAGGTGCTGGCCGGGAAGCTGTTGCCGTGGGAGAAAATGATGTTTGGAGTCATGACAGAGCCGTATCGGTGACAGGGGATGATGTGCGCGGAGCCACGGTCACGGCCACTTCGAACGTATGGGCCCCGCCGCCTTGCAAGACGCCGCGCAGGGGCGAGACATCCGCAAAATCCCGGCCGACGGCCAAACGCACATAGTCCTCGCCCGGGCTTGCCCAACCGGTACGGTCGTTGGTGGGGTCGAGGTCCAACCAGCCTTGGCAAGCGTGGGTCGCCAACTCGGGCAGGTAAACCGAGACCCAAGCATGGGACGCGTCACTGCCCACCAATCGTTCTTGGCCGGGTGGGGGCTGGGTCAGCAGGTAGCCGCTCACGTAGCGGGCAGACAAGCCCAACGAGCGAAGGCAAGCCAGCAGAATGTGGGCAAAGTCTTGGCATACGCCTCGTTTGTCTTCGAGTGCTTCGAGTGCCGGGGTGTTGATGTCGGTGCTGGCCGTTTCGTAGCGAAAGTCCTGGTGCATGCGGGCTGTGAGTTCTTGGGCTGCTTTCACCAAGGGGCGACCTGGCGTGAAGCTGCGTTGAGCGTAGGCCAAAAACGCTTCGTGCACCGGCGCGTGGTGCGAGCCAAACACAAAGCCAATGTGCACGTCGCCCGCATGCCTGCCCCGATAGCGAAACTGCTCGCGCACTGACTCCCAACTTTGCCAAGTGATGGCTTGCGCCACGGGTCGAGTCTCGATTTCTGTGACGGCCCGCACGGTCAGGCCATCATGCGGTTTCATCAAAGCCCAATAAGCGCGGTGGTTCAAAAATGCATCGATGTTGTGCAGTACCGTGGCATCGGGCGCGACCTGCATCCAGTGGCTGAGCACGGTTTGGCAAGGGGTGTCGGCCGCTTGCAGGTGCGCCACATGTTGAGCGGTTTGTACCGCGGGGCTGTAGCGGTATCGGGTCTCGTGGGTGATGGCCAGGCGCATGGGTGTGTTGTGCGTCAAGCGCCCACGCTGTAGCGAGCTTCGACGCTGTGGGTGAAAAACAGACCGCACAATTGGTCCGACACCTCGCGCGCTGAGCTTTGGCAGGCAGCCAAGGTGGCGTGCAGGGGCAGCTCGGTGGTGCTGTGGGTCAAGCTCTCTGCTGTATTGTAGGGCCAGAGCGATTGTGGCGCCTTGCCCAACAATTGGGGCACCTTTTCGGCCAAGGGCCCTGTGGCGCCATGGGCCAGTTGGCCAATTCGCAGCAGTCGCCCGCGCAGGGTGTGTGCCACCCAACCCAAAGAGCGGGGATTGTCTTGGTCGGTCACCAACAGGTCCATCAGGGCTTGCGGAGTGCGACTTTGTTGGTGTTGGGCATGGAAACTGATGGTGCTGTCAAACAGGTCCAGCACCGCGTCAAACCCCGCTTGTTCGCCGATCAGGCCCAGCTGCACGGCTTCGCCCATGGCGCTCGATAAAAACGCCAGCCGCTCAATGTGGCGGCCAATCGAAAGCAGGCGCCAGCCATCGTCGCGGCTCATGCGGTCGGTTTGTGCGCCCGTGAGGGCGGCCAGCATCTGGCTGGTATCGGCCAAAAGCCGTTGCACCGCAACGGTGTCGAGTTGCATGGGCAGGCGCAGGTCCTGCGTGGGCAGAAAAAAACGCGACTCGGTTTGTTCGAGTAAGCGCCAGTGTTCCGGCGACAGGCGCTCGCGCACCGAGGCAGCGGCCAAACGCACCGCGCGCAGGTTGAAGCCAACGCTGGTGGCCAGTTCGCGGTCCCACAGGCCCGCGATCAAGGAGCGTTCAAACACCCGGTGCGCTTGCGCAGCGGCGGGTACGCCTGCCCGCACCAAGCCGTGGCGCGTGGCCATCCGGCCAATGAAGTGCAGCAAGCAGGGCAGGTTTTGGTTTTCTCCGCCCAAAATTTCCAGGCTCAATCGCACCAAGCGCAAAGTGTTTTCGGTGCGTTCGGTGTAACGGCCCATCCAAAACAGGTTTTCGGCCGCACGGCTGGTGACCAAACGCTGGCGCCGTGCGGTCGGGTCGCTGGCCGTAAGGATGGGACTTTGTGCCGGCATCGGTTTAAATGACTGCGACTGCGACTGCGACTGTTCATTGGCTTGAGCGGCAGCACTTTGCACCCACACATCGGCGCTGGAGCCGCCGCGCTGCATCGAAGCAATGCCTTCTCGCGTGCCCAGCCTTGCCAGGCCACCGGGCAAAACTTGCCAGCCGCCTTGGGCGTTGGCCACAGCAAACACCCGTAACACCACGGGGCGGGACTGGATGCAGGCTTGGCCATCGGTGCCCGCCTGCCAAGTGGCTTGGTACGACAGGGGCAACCAAGACTGCAAGGTGTGGGCGTCGGGGTCTCGCAGAATGCGGCCTGCCCATTCGTCTTGCTCGCGCCGCGACAAGGTGTGACCTACCACTGGCTCAAAACTCTGGCGGTCGGTGTTGTAGGGATAGGTGGGTTTGATCACACAACTGGGGATGCGCGGCAGCACGTCTTGCAGCGCGGCCGCTTCACCGCACCACCAACTGGGGATGGCGGGCAATTGCAGTGCTTCGCCCAGCAGGTCACGCGCCAACGCGGGCATGAAGCCCAGTAAAGCGTTCGATTCCAAAAAACCCGAGCCGGGGGTGTTGGCCACCAGCACGTTGCCGCTGCGCACCGCCTGCAGCAAGCCGGGCACGCCGAGCGTGGATTCGGCCCGCAACTCCAGAGGGTCCAACCAGTCGTCGTCGACGCGTTTGAGCAAACCGTGGACAGGTTGCAGGCCTTGCAGGGTTTTAAGGTACAGCTTTTCGTCACGCACGGTCAGATCATTGCCCTGCACCAGACTCAGGCCCAAATAACGGGCCAAGTAAGCGTGCTCAAAATAGGTTTCGTTGTAAGGGCCGGGTGTGAGCAGTGCGATGTGGGCCGAGGCACCCGCCGGACAGCGGGCCTTGATGCCGTCGATCAAGGTTTGGTAGGTTTCGGCCAGGCGCTGCACGGGCAGCGCCTCAAAAGCTTGGGGGAACTGTCGCGACACAATCTGCCGGTTTTCTATCAGGTAACCCAAACCCGAGGGCGCTTGCGTGCGCTGTGACAGCAGCCACCACAGGCCGTCGGGGCCACGCGCCAAGTCGAAAGCGGCCAAAGACAAATAGCGGCCTCCTACCGGCGTCACCCCGTGCATGCCGGTCAAATACGCGGGGTGGCCTTGCACCAAAGCGGCGGGCAGTTGGCCTTGGCGCACCAACTGCTGCGGCCCGTAGGCATCGGCCATGATGCGTTCGAGCAGCTGCATCCGTTGCATCACGCCCGCCTCGATCTGCTGCCAATCGCTGTGGCCGAGCATCAGTGGAAACAGGTCGAGTGACCATGGACGCTGCGGCTGGTCGGCGGCGGCATAGACGTTGTAGGTGATGCCGTTGTCGCGCACCTGCCGCTGCAAGTTGGTCATCCGGGTGTTCAGATCCGCCTCGGTAGAGGCATTGTCCAGCGGATCGATGAAGCGCTGCCAGGGCGCGCTGATGAAGGGGACGGTCGAAGCGGTCTCGCCAGAGCTTGGCGTTTTGGCCGGGGTGACACCGCCCCGCAGTTCGTCCCAATGCCCGATCGGCGCGCACTCTTGCTGCCGCGCCAGCCATTTCATGGCGTGGTCTGCGGCGTTGGTGTGGGGAGATCGCTCTTGCATGCCACCATTGTCGTTGATCAAACCCTTCTCAAGTCCAGGGTGTGGGGAAACTCGGGGCTGGCGTGCCAACTGGCGTTCGGCCCGAGCGCCGCCAGATGCTTCATTGCGCCGGGCGTGTGGCCCATGCGGAAAAAACGGGCCATGCGTCGGCTTTCGGCCTCGTAGGCGTTGACCGGGAAGCTGTCGTAGCTGCGGCCACCGGGGTGGACGACGTGGTACTGGCAGCCGCCCAATGAACGCTTCATCCAGGTGTCCACCAGGTCCACGGTCAGCGGTGCATGCATGCCGATGCTGGGGTGCAGTGACGAGGGCGGGTTCCAGGCTTTGTAGCGCACGCTGGCCACGTACTCGCCCACCACGCCCGTGGGCTGCAGGGGCAGGGGTTTGCCGTTCACCGTGACGGTGTGGCGCGAGGGGTTGATGCCCGTCACATGCACCTCGATGCGCTCCAGCGACGAGTCCACATAGCGGGCGGTGCCGCCTGCTGAACTTTCTTCGCCCATGACGTGCCAGGGCTCCAGCGCGTTGCGCAGCGTCACCACCGCGCCATCGACCCGGACCTGCCCGACCAGCGGGAAACGGAACTCGAAATGCGGGGCGAACCAGCTGGGGTCAAAGTGAAAGCCCGCGTCGCCCAGCTCGGTCAGCACATCGTCAAAGTCTTTCTGGATCCAGTGCGGTAGCATGAAGCGGTCGTGCAGCTCGGTGCCCCAGCGGGTCACGGGCGCTGAATAGGGCGCATCCCAAAAGCGGGCAACCAGCGCACGCAGCAGCAGCTGCTGCACGATGCTCATGCGGGCGTGCGGCGGCATCTCAAAGGCCCGCAGTTCCAGCAGGCCCAAGCGCCCTGTGCTGCTGTCGGGGGAGTACATCTTGTCGATGCAAAACTCGCTGCGGTGGGTGTTGCCGGTCACGTCCACCAAAATGTTGCGCAGGGTGCGGTCCACCACCCAGGGGGCCATGTCGGCGCCGAATTTTTTGCGGTTGTTCACGATCTCGCGCAGGGCAATTTCAAGCTCATAGACTTGGTCGTTGCGCGCTTCGTCCACGCGCGGGGCCTGGCTGGTCGGGCCGATGAACATGCCGCTAAACAGATAGCTCAGG
>Ga0114964_10003573_pt1 | contig 10476 bp, 4 predicted proteins | sample C_131016_MF_Meta_FD_92638 | JGI IMG/M metagenome (GOLD analysis project Ga0114964, IMG submission 92638) | Freshwater microbial communities from Lake Croche, Canada to study carbon cycling - C_131016_MF_MetaG | ecosystem: Environmental > Aquatic > Freshwater > Lake | place: Lake Croche, Canada... | reverse complement strand
CAAGTACTTTCCCATTGTTTATAGTTTTCCCAAGCACTAAACATGTAGCTGGGTTGTTTTATGGTCATATTTCCACCACCTTTCGCAGGAGCGGTACTCCCACCACTTCTAAGGTAGCGGGAGCCACTGACAAGCTCCTATTCGAGGGGGCCGCCACAGTGCTTTACGTTGAGCAGCAGGTCGCTATATGGAAGGAGGAGTGATCCCTGTTTTGGAGGGATTGAACTCCGCTCGGGTGATTAAGAGTTAACGGAAGTAAGGTCTTACGCACTACTAATCACGCACACTACCGCATGTAATAAGCCTAGTAAACGCTCAATTATCGAATTAGGCATCCAAATGACTATCCGCGTTACTACCCCGTTGCTACCCAGGTCGCCATCGGGCAGACTTGCAGCATGGCTGAAATTGGAAAAGAACGTTGGGGTCATTACAAAAGAAATGTCCTAGAAATCTTGAGGGATCACCCTGACGGACTCCACTGGAAGGAACTGTTTGCGGAGCTAGACAAAATCATGCCGGCGAACGAGTTTGAGAATAACTCGTATGAAAGTACGGGCTTGCGTAGACGCCCGTATATCGTCCGATTCTCAACTATCGCGCTTGTTAAAGCCGGATGGTTAATCAAAGACAAAGGATTCTGGACAATCACCGAAGAAGGCAAGCAAGCTCTAATTACCTTCAAGACTCCTGATCAAATACAACAACAATCAAGTCTTCTTTATAACGAATGGCGCTCTGGCCAACCGGAAGATGAATCAGATCCAGCCCAAAATCGTGAAATTGAAATGGTCGCTTCAATTGAAGAGGCTGAAGATAATGCGATGGCCATCGTTACTCAATACTTGGGAAGCATGGATCCTTATCAATTCCAAAACCTAATCGGCGCATTACTTGAAGGTATGGATTACCACGTATCGTGGATTTCCCCACCAGGCAAAGATGGTGGAATAGATATCATCGCATTTCAAGATCCATTGGGAGCGACAGGTCGCCGTATTAAAGTTCAAGTTAAGAGACGTGCCGATAAAGCCGGGGCAGAATCCCTGCGTTCATTTCTAGGCGTCCTGTCCGACGACGATATTGGTTTATACATCTGTACTGGCGGTTTTTCATCTGACGCTGAAAGAACGGCAAGGGAATCAGAAACCAAACGGTTGACTCTTCTGGACGCAAAAGGTTTGTTTGCACTTTGGGTTGAGTATTATGAAAATCTTCCGCAGGCAAGTCGCGCCTTAATGCCACTGAAACCCATTTATCACTTGGACTTACCAAAATAATTGCCATAGTAAACAAATGGAATTGAGAAATTGCCATGCTGCGTAGAACTGCAAAACCTGGCTGGTATCTGGTTGAAGGAAAAGACAGATATTGGGACGGTAAAAAGTGGCTTGAAACCCAAGACATGTCGGAACCTGGCTGGTATGAAGTTGATGGAATTACTCGCTATTGGGACGGTGACTCATGGCAAGAATTGGATATAGCTTGGTATGACGTAGATGGGATTAACAGGTATTGGGACGGTGAAAACTGGTTAGTAGGAGAAGAACCTGGTTGGTACACCGTCGATGAAGATGACTTTTATTGGAACGGTGAAAATTGGGTTCTCGAACAAGATATTACGGATCAAGACCTAGAAGAGATGACTTCACAAGTTGAGGAAGCCGCAACAAAACCTTTAAAGGCATCAAGCTCTAACGAGGATGCCGTCCCTGATTCAACTAGTGCCAACAACTCGAAGATAGTCATTAATTCTGATTTCAAGAAAGCTTTAGAAATTATTAAGTCTGGAAACTCTATATTCATAACAGGAAATGCAGGAACTGGTAAAACTACCTTGTTACGTCATGCGCAAGCAACGGTACTGAAAGGTAAGAAAGCAGTAACTGTTGCACCTACTGGTGTTGCAGCAATAAATTCCGGCGGAATTACAATTCATAGGTTTTTTGGATTTACACCAGATATAACACCACAAGAAGTAAAGAATCAGTATCGGCCTAAGAAATACCTGAAAGAAATAGCCAAACTTGACACTCTGATAATCGATGAGGTTTCAATGGTGAGAGCCGATTTGATGGATTGCATTGAAATTGCCCTTCGACGCTATGGACGCCAAAAGAACAGACCGTTTGGTGGAGTTCAACTGGTACTTATTGGAGATTTATTGCAACTACCGCCAGTAGCCAGGAACGAGACAAAACAGGTGATGCTGGAAGCCGGCTATCCATCGACGTACTTCTTTTCAGCAAAGTGCTTCCAAAATCAAGATGTGCCCTGCATAGAGTTGAAGCAGATATTTCGTCAAAAAGATATCAAGTTCATCCGAGTGTTAAATGCCATCCGAACAGACATTGCAACTCTCGCGGATCTCGACCTACTAAATACTCGAGTGGTAAGTGACAAAGAAATTCGCACCGATAGTTCCTATGTAACGCTTGTGGCTACAAATGCAGCTGCCGCAACGATAAATTCAGATCGAATTGCAGGCCTAAAAGCTGACTTACAAACGTGGAAAGCAAAGATAACGGGGGAGATAAGTAAGGAAGATTACCCAACAGCTGAAGTACTTGAATTCAAAGTTGGGGCTCAGATAATGATGCTTGTAAATGAATATTCCACTACTGGTTCAATCAAGTGGGTCAATGGATCGCTAGGAAACATCACGGCAATCGACTTAAAAGCTCAAGAACCTTCTGTCACGGTAAAGATCATGGGTTCAGGTGTCACCGAGAGGGTAAAGGTGCATACCTGGGAGGTGAAGAGACCGATCCTGGTGGAGGAAGAAATGCAATTTGAAGTAATTGGAAGCTTTAGCCAATTCCCTTTCACTTTGGCTTGGGCTGTAACTATACATAAAAGCCAAGGCAAGACTTTCGACAAAGTCATTGTGGACCTATCTTCGCGAATATTTGCGGAAGGACAGCTCTATGTTGCTCTCTCGAGGTGCACAACTTTAGAAGGATTAAAACTTACTAAACCAGTTCTCATGCACCATGTAATCACCAATCCTGTGGCCGTGGAATATATGCAGAATAAACTCGGAACCGTTGGAGAGGATTCATCTCAACTTGTAAATGCACGAGATGAGGATGGCGAAATTGTCCAAAACACAGTAACTGCAGAAAAGCCAGCCAGGTCTGGCTCAAAATGGAGTCTCGAAGAAGACTTAGATTGCCTTGATTTATACGACAGCGGCTCCTCGATCAACGAAATTGCATCGAAATACGCAAGGACGCCAAGTGCGATCCTGACAAGAATTACAAGCTGGATCATCCAATCTGAATCCAGGTTTAAAGTTCAAACTTCAATTCTTGCGGCTGATTGCGAGCGAAAAGGAATGGATTGGAACCCTAAAGAAATAAAGTCACTTTACGAACTGGTCACTTCTGCCAAAACCGTAGATGAGATTGTCGTAAATCTTAAAAGGCCTGCCTACGAAGTAGCGAACAAATGCGTTGAGCTCGGTTTGCTCATCGCGACAAAGAAGACCAGATCATTAATTGAGTCGTACTGGGCAGCACATTAAATGAGAATACTTGATCGTTTAAGCGGTGCGAAAGCTGACTTTGGATTATGAGTTTTTATTTGATTGACGATATCGAACAAGGAACTGAAAAATGGCTGGAGTGGCGCAGGGGAGTTATCGGCGCATCTGAGGCCGCAATCATCATGGGAGATAATCGCCGTAAGGGTCGTCAGCAGCTTTTAGATGAGAAACGTGGGCTTATCGAACCTTTTAGCGGAAATGACGTTACAAGGGAAGGCAATCTGAATGAACCACACGCACGTGCTGCATTAGCAAAAAAATACAAACAGAAACTTACACCCACGATTGTGCAAGATTTTCATGAGCCATTCCTTGCAGCAAGCCTTGATGGGATCAATAGCTCCAGAGACCAAATCTATGAGATTAAATGTGGTGCAAAAACCTATGAAACTGCTCAGATTTCAGGAAAAGTGCCAAGTTATTATGTAGCGCAAGTACAGCACATGCTGATGGTCACTCAGATGGAGTCGCTTATTTTTGCTGCCTACCGTCCCCAAGAACCACTCATAACTTTTGAGGTTTTTCGTAAAGATAGCTACATACGTGAATTACGCAGGAAGGAAAAGGATTTCATCAAAGAGCTCGAAAGCCATGGTCACAAAATCCAGTATGAATTTCGTGGATCTCAAGTGGGTAAAGTCCCAGGTGAGAGTAAAACCTTAAAAAAGAGTATTGCTAAGAAGGCTATTAAGCCTGAGTGGAGAATTGAAGATGGCCTATTGCAGTTCTGGGATGGGAATCAATATCTTGTAGGAAAGAAGCGTGGTTTTTATGAGCTCTTGGGAGAAAATCACTACTGGAGTGGCAAAGAATGGTGGATACCCGAAGAAGTGGATACCTATAACTTAAATGGGGATGAGAGTTATTGGAATGGAACGAGCTGGGACTAATGGAATTAAGATGTGTTACTACAATTCTCCCGTAGTAATTACAAACTGTCCTGGTAAACGCAAACCTATTTTTTAGGCTACTGCCTAACTAACTGTTAGATTTATACGCCAGAGACCGGGTTTCCGTGCATTTAATAAGACTATTATCATGATAATAAGAGCGAACAAGTTCCTTGCGATAATCGGAAAATTTCACTCTTATCATGATAACAAGCACCATGTAGGTGGTAATTATTTACACTATATATTGCACATAGGCATATGACAGGGAGCAGTTGGGATAAGAAGATATTTCCCTAGGGAAATATTTTTTCAAATTTAGAATAGACAAATCAAATATAGAAATGCACAGCACTTTACATTTAGTTAATCTAGGGAAATATCTTCTTATTAATTCTATGTTGGTAGATAATTTCTATAACCGCGACTTCTATAACCGCGCTACGGGCCTTCTAGGTACCAATATAGGGTATTGTGTAACCGCGCTTTGGCTACTGTCATAAGACATAACTCTTATCTGGGTGTAACACCTGGTTCTCTTTATAAATGGTCATTCCTTAACCCCGGGGTCCATTCGCCTTCGATCTCCAACGATTTGTCCGCCCCACCCCTTACGCTTAGTGCTATGAATCAAGAGTCGATAGTTGAGAAGACTCTGGCCCAGCTCCTGGCCGAATTCCGGGCTACCGCCACAAGCGATTCCGATAAGGGAACCAAGTTCGAGCGCCTTACCAAGTTCTACCTCATCAAGGATCCCATCTGGTCTGAACAACTAGCCAATGTCCGCCTTCGCGAAGAAGCTGGAATTGGCCCCGACGTTGGTATCGATCTAGTTGCAGATGACATAGCCAGCGGTGGCAAGGTTGCCATCCAGTGCAAGTTCTATGACGAGCGAACATACCTAGATGATTTAGGAACCTTCTACACATCATCAGGTAAGGATGGATATGTAAAGCGAATTGTCATTACTACTTCTAATCAATGGACGCGTAATGCTGAAGAGGCTCTTAAGAACCAGCAGATTCCAGTCCAACGAATCCTCCTTCACGACATGGAGCAGTCTCTTATTAGTTGGGGAGCATTCGATCTCACTGAGAACTATGGAAGCGTCCCGATTACACAGAAGGAGCTTCGGCCACACCAGATAGATGCACTCGCTGCAGTGATGGATGGATTCAAGGAAGCAGACCGTGGCAAGATGATCATGGCCTGCGGTACCGGTAAGACTCTTATTTCCCTGCGCATCGCAGAAGAGTTTTTCAAGAAAAAGAAAACCCCGTTAACAGTTCTCTTTCTAGCTCCTTCAATCTCGCTACTCAGTCAGACCATCATGGAATGGGGTCAGAATAAAAAATCTCCTTACATGGCGCTCGCAGTTTGTAGTGATTCGAAAGTTGGTAAGAAAGATGACGATGATATGCAAGTTACTGATCTTGCAATTCCCGCATCTACAGATGTAGAAAAGCTCGCGGCAGCTTTGGCAAACCGTGGAACCAAGAACCTAGTTATTTTCTCAACATATCAATCCCTGGAAATTATCTCCAAAGCGCAAAACAGCAAGAAAAATCCATTATCCGAGTTTGATCTTGTAGTTTGCGATGAAGCGCATAGGACGACGGGTGTGACTACTGCAGCAAAGGCAGCGGTCGAGGATTTCTCTCACTTCGTTAGAATTCACGACAATGGTTATGTGAAGGCGTCGAAACGTCTGTATATGACTGCTACTCCCAAGATCTATAAGGATGTAGATAATAAAGTTGCTGAATCTGGTGGCGTTATTGCCTCGATGGATGATGCCGAAAAATTTGGTGAAGAGTTTTATCGCCTTGGTTTCGGTACTGCCGTTGAGCGTGGTTTATTGTCAGATTATCGCGTTCTAATTTTGGCTGTAGACGAGGAATATGTAGCACGGGTAGATCTAGAGAGGTTTAGATCAGAAGATTCAACTATCAATTTAGATGATGCGAGCAAGCTCCTTGGTTGTTGGCGAGGTCTTTCCAAAATTAAAACCCAGGGGGAGGATGTTGACGATATCCCAATGAAACGGGCTGTGGCCTTTGCTAATACAATTGATGCATCACAAGTCCTAGCAAAACGATTAGAAATTGTCGGTAGAACTGCGAATAGACCGACTGAAGGTAATCAAGGTCTTGTTCTTCAGACCAAGCATGTTGATGGTAAACAAAATGCACTGGTACGTCGCCAAAGTCTTGAATGGTTAAAAGCTGATCCAGGTCAACAGACAGCGCGAATTCTTACCAACGCGCGTTGCCTGTCAGAAGGCATCGATGTGCCCGCATTGGATGCGGTTATTTTTACAGAAGCGCGTGGAAGCCAGGTTGATATAGTTCAAGCTGTCGGTCGAGTGATGCGTAAATATGATGGCAAAAATAGTGGTTACATAATTCTCCCCGTCGCGATAACTGCAGGTGCTGACATAAACAGCACCCTTAAGGGCACAAAGTACAAAGTTATTTGGGATGTATTGAATGCTTTAAGAGCGCATGACGATCGGTTCGATGTGATTATCAATCAAATCAATCTAAATCAAGACCGAGATGACAAAATTAAAGTTGAGGTTTTCACTGGCGATGACGAAGAGGACATCACAACCGCCGAGCAATTCGAACAAGGAATCCTGGTGCATTTGCCTTCTCAGATTGCGGATGGAATCTACGCCAAGATTGTTGAAAAAGTTGGCGAACGCGGATACTGGGAGAAATGGGCTAAAGAAATTGCTGATATCGCGATAAGTCAAGAAATTAGAATTCGAACACTCATCTCAGAGCCTAAATCAAGAGCATCTTTGGAGTTTAATAAATTCCTAAAGGGCCTACAGGACAGCTTGAACGAATCGATTTCCTCAGAAGATGCGATTGAAATGTTGGCACAACACCTAATAACTAAACCAGTTTTTGTTGCCCTCTTTGACAACAATAGCTTTGCCGAGAATAACCCGGTGTCTAAGACAATGGATAGAATCATTGCTGTTTTAGAAGATCACATTGAAGTCGATGCACGCATGGAATCTTTTTACGAGAGCGTCGAACTTCGTGTGAGAGGGATTGATAACAATGCTTCACGTCAGAAACTAGTTACCGAACTTTACGAACGATTCTTTAAATTAGCTTTTCCGAAGATGACAGAAAAACTAGGAATTGTTTATACTCCTATCGAAATTGTTGACTTCATTATCAAATCCGTAGAGAGCGTTCTCAAAAAGGATTTCAATTCATCGCTATCGGATAGAGGTGTGCACATCCTCGATCCCTTTACCGGTACCGGTACCTTTATTACTAGGTTGCTTCAGAGCAAAATTATAAATGAAAAAGATTTAGAACATAAGTATAAATACGAGATTCATGCCAACGAGATTGTGCTACTTGCTTACTACATTGGAGCGGTAAATATTGAGTCTACATTCGCTGAGATTTCAGGGTTGGGTTATCATGCATTTGATGGAATAGTCCTGGCAGACACTTTTCAGATGTATGAATCGGATGACACCTTAGACGTGGAAGTGTTCACTAAGAATAGTGAACGCGCAGAGTCACAAAAATCACAAGATATTAGGGTAATCATTGGCAATCCTCCGTACTCGGTAGGGCAAGCAGATGCAAACGATAACAATCAAAATTTTAGTTATGTAGATTTAGACCAGTCCATTAAACAAACTTATGTTGCAAAATCTAAAGCGACACTTCTTAGAAATGTGTATGACTCTTACATCAGAGCATTCCGATGGTCTACAAATAGAATAAAAGATGATGGAATTGTTTGCTTTGTTAGTAACGCTGGCTTTTTAAATGCGATTTCAGCTGACGGTTTTCGCAAATCATTGGTTGACGAATACACTGATATTTATGTGATTAATTTGCGGGGTGATGCACGGACGAACGGCGATATGCGTCGAAAAGAGGGCGGAAATGTCTTCGAATCTGGTTCAAGAACTCCCATTGCGATCACCCTATTGGTGAAAAACTCCCAGAAACAAAGTTCGGGTGTAGTTCACTATATCTCCATGAACGACTACATGACGCGTGAAGAAAAGCTGACTTTTCTGAATAATGAATCTGAGCTCTCCAATTTAGATTGGAAAGTTATTAAACCAAATAAGGAGGGAGATTGGATTAATCAGCGGTCGGAAGCTTTCGCTAGTTTCATTCCTCTCAGCGCGAAGACAGATGGAGAAAAGAATGGGACTTTCATTTTTAATTTCACAAGTGGAGGGTTGTTGACTAGCCGTGACAACTGGGTTTATAGCTTTTCAAAATCTGCCTTGGAGATCAACGTTAAGAAGTTGATTTTAAACTACTCTTCATCTCTAGAGAGATGGCAAAAAGGCACCGTATCTGAGAGTGACTTACGCTCTATGGCAAAGAGTGAGATTTCATGGAGCAGAGGGTTAATAAATCGGGTTCGACGTGGTCAGGCAATTGAATTTAGTGCAAGTGATCTTACGGAAGTGCAGTATCGTCCGTATGTTTCAACTTACGGCTACAAAAATAGAAGTTTGATCGAATCGCCTTCTCAAACTGGGAGAATGTTTCCCAATGGAAGCGAGAATCTCGCTTTCGTTGTAACCGGAACATCCTCAGGTTCATTTGGTGTGTTACCTGTATCCAAGGTCTTCGACCTTCATTTATTAACGGGGGACGCGTATCCCTTATATTCATTTGAAGGTGAGATTGATCTTTCAGATGATCCCGGTGTGATTAGTTTTGATCTAAGTCCGAAGGATCCCGCATTTGCAATTACCGATGCGTCATTGGCTCTATTTAGATCAAAACTAATAATGCCGGAAATTTCCAAGGAAGACCTATTTTACTATGTTTATGGAGTCCTTTCTGCACCAGAATTTCGTGATAATTTCGAAATGGATGTCAGGAAAATGGGCCCTCGTGTACCTCTCTTGGCAAATTTTGAATCATTTGCGAATATCGGCAAGGAGCTTTTTAGCCTTCAGCTGAATTATAGGAATGCTCCAATCCCTGATTTCGTTAAAGTTGAGATTTCGGATAACAACGTGGAAGAGAGCTTGTTGTACAAAGTCGAAAAAATGCGTTACGGAAAGTTGGTAAATGGTGGGGTTGATCGCTCGATTCTCCATTTCAATCAATATATCAAGATTGTTGGAATTCCCGAATCAGTTCATACCTATATGATCAATGGCAGAAGCGCCCTGGACTGGGCTATTGATCAGTTTAGGTTTAGCAGAGATAAAGATACGGGAATCACTAACGATCCGAATCTTTTTTCTGAGGATAAGCAGTACATCCTCAACACGTTATTGCGAATTTTAGAAGTATCCAAGCGTACGGTGGATTTGCTGGGTAGTCTGCCATCGTTCGAAATCATCAAATAGAAGAATAACTTATATCGGTTTCAATGATTAGCCTTTAATAGGCCGCATTTTTCCATACCATTCATTGCCTATTTCATAGATTCGCTGGTTGCAAACACATGGTTACGAATTACTGTAGATATTTTTGTATGACCAGAAAACTTCATTAGAGTCGTCAATTCAGCCTGCCCGGCCATCGCTGTGAATTCTGTTTTCCGGAGTTGATTTAGCTGATAGTCAGGTACACCGGCAGCCTTCAAGAGGTTTTTGAACGCCAATCTGGCAATCTTCTCGTCACCTAATTTTCCAACCGTGTAGGGGAAGATAAGGTCATTATCCTTTTCCCATTCTTCTCTATTGAGTGTTTGATTGCGTTTGTTTTATTGAGTATTTGATTGCGTTTGCGATTGAGAAGAATTTGAACCGTGGTTCGAGAGATCATTCATGTCCGCGCAGTCTTATGCTTAACTGGCATAACAACCAATCCTTATCCTTTCGCCTTCTGAGCCTGGCGCTCAATCAGGTGTGCTTGCTTCAATATTTAGGTAAGATCACTTGAACCCTATTGCTTCACATGGTCGAAGCCCTAACATGCCCGCAAATTCAATGCGTGCTTGCTTGTGAACCGTGGCTCAGGCTGAACCTACTTGCGTTCTTAGTCCTCAAGCCTTGCTATGACATAATTTGAAACCATT
>Ga0114964_10003570_pt1 | contig 10477 bp, 7 predicted proteins | sample C_131016_MF_Meta_FD_92638 | JGI IMG/M metagenome (GOLD analysis project Ga0114964, IMG submission 92638) | Freshwater microbial communities from Lake Croche, Canada to study carbon cycling - C_131016_MF_MetaG | ecosystem: Environmental > Aquatic > Freshwater > Lake | place: Lake Croche, Canada... | reverse complement strand
TGATCGAAGAAGCGGCGCTGGTCAAAGTGCAGCGCCATGTCGACGACGCTGTGGCCAAGGGTGGGCGCGTGCTGGTGGGCGGCAAGCGCCTGTCCAGCATGGGCTCAGGCCAGTTCTTTGAACCCACCGTGGTGGCCGACGCCACCCCTGACATGCTGTGCGCCAAAGAGGAAACCTTTGGCCCGTTTGCGCCCATCTTCAAATTCAAGACCGAGAAAGAAGCGGTGGACGCGGCCAACGACACCGAGTTCGGTCTGGCCAGCTACTTTTACAGCCGCGACGTGGGCCGCATCTTCCGCGTCAGCGAGGCCTTGGAGTACGGCATGGTCGGCATCAACGTGGGCATTTTGGCCACCGAGCATGTGCCGTTTGGTGGCGTCAAGCAGTCCGGCCTGGGCCGCGAAGGCTCGCACCACGGCATGGACGACTACGTCGAAATCAAGTACCTGTGCATGGGCGATATCCACAAGTCATCCTGATTGCTCAGTTAAAAGGCCACCCGCTTCGCAGCGGGTGGCCTTTTTGATGCGCTGTGCGATTTAGGCGCTGTGCGAATTCAAGCCGTTTTGGCTTTCTTCGGCGCAAACCAAGCCACATACAGCGCAGGCAAAGCCACCAAAGTGAGCAAGGTGGCAGTAAACAAACCGCAGATCACCACGATCGCCAAGGGCCGCTGCGTCTCTGAGCCAATGTCGTGCGAAAGGGCCATGGGCAATAAGCCCAGCGCCGCCAGCATGGCCGTCATCAGCACCGTGCGCAGGCGCTGCATCGAGCCTTCGCGGACGGCATCCACCACGCTCATGCCTGCCGACTGCAACTGCTGGAACACCGTGAGCATCACCACGCCATTGAGCACGGCCTGGCCGCTCAAGGCGATAAAGCCAATCGCTGCCGACACCGACAAGGGAATCGAGAAGGCCCACAAGCCCACAAAGCCACCAATCAGTGCCAAGGGCACGTTGATCAGAATCAGGCTGGCGGTTTTGAAGGAGCCAAAGGCGTCAAACAACAGCACAAAGATCAGCAGCAAAGAGATCGGCACCACCACCGACAGGCGTTGCATGGCACGTTCCTGGTTTTCGAATTCACCGGACCAGGTGATGTTGTATTCAGGTGGGAGCTTGACGTTCTTTTTCACTCGGTCTTGCATATCGGCCACCACTGAACCCATGTCGCGGTCCTTGATGAAAATACCAATGGCCATGGTGCGGCGACCGGCTTCACGGGCGATGTTCATCGCGCCGCTGGTCTCGCGAATCGTGGCTACGTTGCCAAGTGTGGTGTAGCCACCATCGGGGGTTGCGATCGAAATGCCTGGCAAATTGGCAATGGCACGGCGGTCCTCAGGCAGTCGCACGGCGACTGAGAATTTTCGCTCGCCTTCCCAAATTTGGGTGGCAGATTTACCGGCCAAGGCCGACTCGACCACATCCTGAATATCACCCACATTCAATCCAACACGCGCTGCGTTGTCGCGGTTGATGTCGATCACCAACTGCGGCAAATCACCCAAGCGGTCAATTTCACCGCGTTGTACGCCAACGACCTGCTTAATTTCACGCTGAATCGCTTCCGCAACCTGCCGCAACTCGACCAAATCAGTACCCGACACTTTGACCACAATTTGGCCTTTGATTTGGGAAATGGATTCCAACACGTTATCGCGAATAGGCTGTGAGAAGGCGGGGTCAATCCCCGGAATGGTCGTGAGCTTGCGGTCCATTTCGTCAATCAATTGATCGCGGGTCAAACCCTTACGCCATTCCTCTTGGGGCTTGACATCAATGAACACCTCCGCCATCGACAAGGTTTTGGGGTCGGTTCCGTCTTCGGGCTGACCCGATTTGGAAACCGCAGTGCGTACCTCTGGAATGGTCAACAGCACCTTGCGTACTTGGTTGAGAATTTTGGAGGCTTCATCACTGGACAGGCTGGAGGGCATGTCAAAGTTGGCCCAAAAAGTGCCCTCATTCAATTCAGGCAAGAACTCCGAACCCAAGCGGGAAGCGGCGCCCATGGCCAAGCCAAAGAGTGTCAATGAGATGATCACAACTTGCTTTCGATGGATCAACGACCAATTCAAAATGGGGGCATATAAACCCTTCAAACTGGCCACCAATTTGTTGTCGCCATGCGGCAGTTTTTTCCGCAGCATCCAGTAAGCCAACAGTGGCACCAAAGTCAACGAGAAAATCAAAGACCCGACCAAGGCGGTGGTGACAGACAAAGCCATCGGCTGGAAAATGCGTCCTTCGTGACGTTGCAAAGCAAATATCGGTATGTGCGCTGCGATGATGATCAACATCGAAAACAAAGTCGGTCGGCCCACTTCATTGGTCGCATTCAGGATCACCTCGCGGCGTTCGTTCTCGCTCATGTCCTCGCGGTTTTGAGCGAGTCGGTGCATGATGTTTTCAATCACAATGACAGCACCATCCACAATGATGCCGAAGTCCATGGCACCCAAACTGAGCAAATTTGCCGGCACGCCCATGATCTTCAAACCCAAGAATGTGGACAACAAGGCCAAGGGGATCACCACGACCACGGCCAAGCTGGCACGCATATTGGACAAGAAAATATAAAGCACTAAGGACACCAGCAAAGCGCCTTCGACCAAATTCTTGAAGACAGTGGTCAGGGTTTTGGCCATCAACCAAGTGCGGTCATAGAAAGGAACGATCTGCACGCCCTTTGGCATGCCCTTGGTATTGAGTTCGGCTATTTTGTCTTTCACGCCTTTGAGCACGGTGCTGGGGTTCTCTCCCTTGCGCATGATCACAATGCCCGTCACCACATCATCGTCGTCGTCTTGCCCAACGACGCCCAAACGCGGAATGGCACCAATTTTTATTTGTGCGATATCACGAATTAAGATGGGTGTTCCATTGCGCGCTGTGACGACGATTTTGCCTATGTCTTCTTCCGAGCGAAGCAAGCCAATACCGCGAATCGCAAACTGTTGCGCACCTTGTGCGACATAGCTGCCCCCCGCATTGGAGTTGCCTCGACCCAAGGCATCCAAAAGGTTTTGCATGCTCAGTTTGTAAGCACGCAATTTGTCCAGATCGGGTTGTACTTCATACTGCTTGATGAAGCCTCCCATTGCAACGACATCGGCCACACCGGGCACGGTTCGCAGACCCCGTTCCACCACCCAGTCCTCTATTGAACGCAACTCGGTTGAGGTTTGACCGTCACCGCGTAAACGGTACCGCATCACCTCACCGACAGGCGTTGCGTTGGGTGCCACATTCACTTGAGAACCCATGGGCAAATCGACGCTGTTCAGTCGTTCGTTCACCTGCTGGCGAACAATGTTCACATTGGCCGCATCGTCATAGGTAATGACGGTGTAAGACAAACCAAACTGCGTGTGTGAGAACAAACGAATCGAATTTGGCAAACCTGATAAGGCAGTTTCAATGGGCAATGTGACTTGCTTTTCAACTTCTTCCGCTGCGCGCCCAGGAAACAATGCAATCACAGTAACTTGTGTATCCGTGACATCAGGAAAAGCTTCTACAGTCAGATTTTTGAATGCAAAAATGCCAGACATCACAAACAACAAAGTGCCCAGAACGATGAACACCGGCTGGTGCAGGGCGTATTGAATCAGCTTCTTCATTTTGCGGCTGCCGGTTGTGAAGCTTCCAACATGGCGCTCTTTTTCGGCAAGTCGGCAGCCATGCGGAACTCACGTGCCAACAACAAGCCGTTATCGGTCACCACCTTGTCGCCCACAATCAGACCGCTGCTGATCACCGACTCCTTGGCGCCCTCATAGGCCAAGTCCACATCGCGCACCTCATACGTACCAGGCGCGGACTCCACGAACACACGATGCTGCGTGCCACGCAAGAAAACACCGGTTGCAGGCACCACCACGCCTTGTCCGAGGTTTCTTTGAATCCGGGCAGTCCCCAACATTTCGGCTTTCAACAAGCGCTGAGGATTGGCAATCGCACCCCGAATTTTGATGGTTCTGGTGACAGGATCAATAAAGTCAGCAGCCGCGACCACTTTGCCTTTGAAGACCTGACCTGGCATGGCCTGCACCAGCAAATCAAAACTGGAACCGGGCTTTAAGGTGCTGACGTCCGCCTCCTTGGCATCAATCTGCACCCACAACTGAGAAGGGTCGGTGACGACAAACAAAGCCGGCATACCCGGCCCGCTTTGCTCTGAGCGAAGTTCTTGACCTGGATTGACATTGCGTTCAACGACAACGCCATTGAGCTCTGACATCAATGTCAACTGTTGATTGACTTGTTGACCTCCACCATACAAGCGTGTTCTGGCATTGGCGCGATCCACTTCTGCCTGTGCCCTTGCAGCATCTGCTTCAGCTTGTTCAAAGTCTTTGCGCGCAGCAATGCCAGCGTCGAACAGTTCTTTTTGACGCGACAATGCTTTTCCAGCATTTTTGGCATCAGCCATGGCTTTGGCTGCATCAGCTTGCGCAGCACCAAACTCAGGCGACGAAACACTCAGTAAACTGAATCCTTTACCCACAGCTTGGCCTAAGTCGGCACGAATCTGCGTCACGCGGCCTGCAAACGGCGCGTAAATTCTTTGTGTTCTCTCTTCGTTCCAAACCAGCCGGGCAGGCAAATCAACGGTCAAAGTGGTTGCCTGAATGGCAGGGGTCGTTTTGAGCAAGCTCAATTGAGGATGGCCCGCAGGGAATCTCAATTGGGCACCTTGAATGATCGGGCGAACCTCTGCGGGGGTAGGCGCTGGCGCCTCGGAGCAAGCAGCAAGCAAGGCCAAGGCCAGAAAAAAGACAAGGGGTTGGATCACAGAATTCTTCACAGGGTTCTCTTGCATTCAAGGTTAATTCGTCAAGGCCAAAGCCGACACCGGCCGGCTGCGCAATTGCCAAGCCGTGGCCGCTTTGGCGTACTCGGTTTGCACGCTCAAGGCTTCAAGCAAAGAGGCGCGCAGGGTGCGGCGTGCATCGAGTAAATCCACCAAGGGGATCGCGCCTTTGCTGTAGGCCAATTCAGCCTGCTCGGCCACTTGGCGGGCACGCGGCAATATCAGTGTTTCGTAGCCTTGCAAGCGGCTGGCGGCATTGCTGAAGTCTTGCTGCAACCCCAACCATTCGCCTTGGGCTGCCAAGCGCACTTTGTCGAGTATCTCCTGGGCTTGCGCGTGTTGTGCGATGGCACGACCAATCTCGCCTTCGTAGGCATAGCCCACTTGCAGCGGGATCTGCACCCGCAGCTCAACCAAGCGGTTGCTGGCGTTGGCACCGGTGTCCATAGACACACCGACCACCGGGTCGACGCGTTTTTGCGCTTGTGCGTTGTCCACCCAGGCTTGGGCTGCGAGCAAACGCTGCGTGGCGGCTTGCACGTCGGCTCGGGCTTCTAACCAAACCTCTGGGCCAGCGCTGATCATGGGTGGGGTGTTGCCAGGCCACTGCGGCGCAACCCGCCATTGCGTGACCAACTCAGGGCGGATTTGGCGACCCGTGATTTGCGCCAATGCCAAGGCAGCGCGCTGCTGGTCCAGTTGCGCGCTTTGGGCGTCGGCCTGCGCGCGTTGTGCTTCAATTTCCACGCGCGAAAAATCTTGCGCTGACAAGTCACCCGCCTGCAGGCGCTTTTGCGCCGTCAGCGCCAATTGCTTGGCGCTTTGCGCCATGGCCTGCACATGGGTCACGCGCTCTTGCGCTGAGAGCAAATCGAAAAAGACATCTTTGGCCGCCAGCTGCTGCTGCACCAAGGTTTCGGCCAAATCCGCTTGCGCAGCGGCTGCCAGGCTTTGCGTGGCTTGGGTGCGCAAAGCGCGTTTACCACCGCGTTCCCAAGTCCAGTCCAGTCCCAAGGACTTGTCAATGCGGCGCTGCGAGGTCAACGCGTTATGGGCCAGTCCAATTTGTTCACCGGCAGCCGCTTTGGCGGACAACACCGGCAAAGGCGCGCGATTGGCCGCCAAAATATCGGCTCGGCTGGCCGCCGCCTCTTGCTGCGCCCAGCGCACATCCAAGTTGTTGCGCGCCGCCTCAAGAACTTCGGGCAAGCTCAAGGGGACTGACGAGGACTGCGCAAAAGCCGGTGAAAGAACCGGTGACACGGCCAACACCATCGCGGCGCAAGCGCTTGAAAAAAAGAACTGTCGTATGCTCATGTGGTGTTTATCGCTCAAGTGACCTGACCTGTACCTGACCAATAACGTTTGGCGCTCACCTTTGTTGACGCCATGACCTTGGGTTTACCCTTGACCATGAAACCCCTTGTATGCGCATTTTGTTGATTGAAGACGATGACGTGCTGCGTCACGTCATGCTCAAAAGCTTGGTCGACGCCGGCCATCGCGTCGACGCGGCCTCAGATTTGGCCCAAGCGGGGCACTTCTGGCGAGTGCAGGCCTTTGACGTGGTGTTGCTGGATTTGAATCTGCCGAAATCCGATCAAGCGCACGCCCCGATGGGCTCGGGCCTGTCGGTGCTGCGCGAAGCACGTGCCCGCGGCGACCGCACTCCGGTCATGGTGCTGACCGCACGCAACCGCACCGAAGAGCGCATTGCTGGACTTGACGCCGGCGCCGACGACTACCTGGGCAAGCCGTTTGACCTGGGCGAAGTCGAAGCCCGCTTGCGCGCTCTGGTGCGCCGCAGCCAAGGGGCCAGCGACGTGACCCAAGTCGGGCATCTGCGCCTGGACCGCAAAAACCGCCGCGTCAGCCTGGGTGAAGAGCCCCTGCTGCTGCCCGCGCGCGAATTTGAAGTCCTGTGGGAGCTGATGACGCCCCCTGGGCGAGCCGTCAACAAACGGGCTCTTTCAGACAAACTGTCTGACTTTGATGCCGCTTTGGGCGACAACGCCTTAGAAGCCTTCATCTCGCGCCTGCGGCGCAAACTCAACCACAGCGGCGCCACCATCCGCACCCTGCGCGGCATTGGCTACTTACTGGAGGAAGACGCATGAACCTGGCCGATATGCAAACCCCGCTGGCCTCCAAGCCTTCTTTGCGCGACAGGCTCATGCGCCACGTGCTGGTGCCGCTGGCCATTGTGTGGCTTTTAGGCACCCTGCTTTCAGCCGGCATTGCGAACTACTTTGCGCAAAAAGCGTTTGACCGCTCCTTGCTGGACGATGCCTATGCCGTGGCCGGCCATGTGCGCTTGACCGACGCTTGGCCGCCTCAGCTGGACATTGATTTGTCGTCCAGCGAGATTGGCAGCTTGTTGTTTGACCAAAGCGAGTCCATGTTCTTTGCCGTCTACCGCGAGAACGGTACCTTGCTGGCAGGGCATGGCGGATTGAATGGCCCCTCAGGCTCAGACACCGCCAAATCCAACATTGAGTTTGGCGACATCTACTTCCAAGGCCGACCCATGCGCAGCGTGGTCTTGCATCAATCCAAACCAGCCGCTTTCAAGGTCGTGGTGGCACAAACCAACCGCAGCCGCACACGCTTGTTGGAGCAGTTGCTGATGTATTCCATCTTGCCTCAAATGCTGTTGTTTGCTGGCATTGCCGTGTGGCTGCGCAGGGCCATTGCGGGCGACTTGCAGCCCCTGGTGAATTTAGAAGAAGCCGTCGAGCAACGCGATGCCGCGGATTTGACACCCATGCGGGTGAAGTCGGACACGCAAGACGTGGACAAACTGTACACCGCCATCAACGCGCTGCTGGCGCGCATTCAAGACGGACTGAACGCGCAACGGGAGTTTTCAGGCAATGTCGCGCATGAGCTGCGTACGCCCTTGGCCGGCATTCGCGCTCTGGCCGAATACGGCCTGCAAAGCGAGCAAGCCGAAACCTGGAAAGAGCAGCTGGCCTTGATCAAAGACAGCAGCATGCGCGCCAGCCATTTGGCCGATCAATTGTTGGCCCTGGCCTTGGCCGACGAAGCCGATTTGAGTTTGCGCCGCGAACCCGTGCGACTGGACGAGCTGGTCACCACCTCGATCGTGCAAGCCAGCGCCCGCGCTAGGGCCTTGCAGGTGGACTTGGGCGCGACCGGCTTGGAGCACGCTGTTTCGGTGATGGGCAGCGCCACGCTGATCGAAGGCATCTTGAACAATTTGCTTGACAACGCCTTGCGCTATGGCCGCCCTGCTGCGCCGCAGTTGGCCGAGGTGACGGTGTCGCTCATGCAAAGCCCTGAAGGGCTGGAGCTGATCGTGGTGGACAACGGCCCGGGGCTGGCACCGGCCGAGTGTGAGCGCCTGCTGCAACGCGGCGCACAAGGCCATTTGGGACAAGGACTGCGCCAAGGCGCAGGCTTTGGGCTGTCCATCGTCAGCCGTTACGCGCAGTTGCTGGGCGCGCAGTTTTGGCTGGCAAACACCGCTCAAGGCAGTGGCTTAGAAGCCCACCTGCGGTTTAAAACTCCGCATGCGCCCGAAGCGCAAACACATTGACCGGGCCACGCAACGCGTTGTAAGCGGGGTTTTGGATGCGCTGAACGTCGGCCGTCAACCAGGTCCCTTTCGTCAACTGCCAGCTGTAAAAAGCTTCCAGCGTTTGCTCGGGCTGATAACTTAAACGGCCGTCGCCAATGAAGTACGAAATGCCACCGGCTTCTAAAAATTGGCGCCGCTCTTTGGACAAGCCATTGCGCAACCAAGCCACACCCACCACGTCATCGGCTCGGCCCCACAGCGTTCCGGCCAAACGAACGCCGGTCGAAATCGAATCGTCGACTTCGGTAAAGGCATAGGTTTCGGTATGGCCATCGGCCTTCATCGCGCGCAAGAAAAACCCCACCTCAGGGGTGATGGCCTGCTCCAGATTCACACCCAAGCCGTATTTGATTTTTTCGCCTTTACGCACATTGAAAAAACTTTGCGCGTTGGTGCCCGGATGGGCTTGCAGGTAAGCCGTGGCGTCGCTGTAGCTGGCCACCACGGCGCGGTTGCGCCAAGCCAGCACCCGCACTTTGCCGGGTTGATCGCCCCATGTGTGGGCATGCTCAATTTCCACTTGATCGCCGTAATGCTTGGCCAAGGCAAAGTCCATTTGCAAGCCATTGGGCTCTTTGGGCCCCGTCATGCGGGCGAACCGATACACCCAGTCGCCCCGGTACAACTCCCCTGCCACGCCCACGCCAAAACCCCGAGCGTCGGCCGCGTAGTCGTAGGCGGCATAGGTCCAATTGCCCCAGTTCATGAACTGGGTACGTGGGTCTTTGGCGTAAGCGTTGTCGTCAAAAACGTCCAAGGTCGAAAAGTTACCTGCCGTCAGCACAAAGCGGTTCTTGTCCACAAAGCCGGCCATTTGGTTGAAGTCGCCTTCGACTTTCTCTTGACCGCCCCCTTGGTTCCAAGTTTGCCGCATGAACAAGCGTTGCACGTAGGGTTTGGGGGTCGAGCCCGCTGCGCGGGTAATTTCACCGTTGGTGAAACCGCCCAAGCCCACCAAGTTGCCCGTAAAAGGCACGCCGGCTGCCAGCTCTGGATTGAAGTAAATCTCGCCGCCGTCCCACAGGCGCGCCCCCCAATGCGCGGTGGCCGAGAAGGTGAACATCCGGTCCGCCGCCGCTGTCATGCTGTTCAGTCCGGTAACGTCCGAGCGAAATGACGGGTGCATTTGGCTGTTGTAGGTGACTTGATACCGGGCTGAGACGTTTTCAGTCTCGTCAGTCTGCGCCCATGCAGAAGCCGCACAGCACAGGCCAGCCAGGGTGATCAAGATTCGGGGGTAATGCATGAAATCGACGCGGGGTAAAAGAAGACGGGCATAAAAACCAGGCAATGCCATCATATGCAAATTTGATGACAGCCCCATGAAACCAAGATGAAGGCCCTGGGGGACTTTATAATGATCCTGGTATGCGGGTGTCGTTTAATGGCAGGACTTTTGCTTCCCAAGCAAATAACGTGGGTTCGATTCCCATCACCCGCTCCACAGGAACTTTACTGATTACTTCTCAGGGGCTCGGAGCTGACACCACAGTTGCCATCCCCAGCTCGCGGCTTCGGTCAGCGCAGCAACCAGCAACAGCAGGATGCCCGTGGCCTGCAACGCAAAAAATTCATGCAAATGGCCATCAGCGCCTACATGCGAGTCCATGAACTCAAAAGCTGCCAGGCAGCCCAAGCCTATTGAACTGCACGCAAGGGCTGCCTGCCGAGATTTCGTCATTGCAGGCTCCGATCTTCAAGGATTGAACTCTTTGCCGTTGAGCGCGATGGTGCGCGAGTGGGTTGCCGCAAGTTTGATTTTCTCTCCTTGGAAATACACATCGGCATGAGGCAAGACGGGGCTGTAAAGCTTCCAAGGCGCTTTGCCAATGAAAGTGCGACCCAACCAAGGTTTGAGTTCTTCTTGCCAGACCTTGCCGGTGCTGTCTTGCACACACAGCACGCCGGCTTTATGCAACATCAAACTGAGTTTTTCTGCCGACTTGGTCGGGTTGGTGGCCTCGAACACAGCAGCATCCCCTTCACACTGACAGGCCTGCACGGCAGAGACTGTCAGGGCAGCAGGCATGATTTCAGCCCCTTCAGGATTTGGTT
>Ga0114964_10003569_pt1 | contig 10478 bp, 7 predicted proteins | sample C_131016_MF_Meta_FD_92638 | JGI IMG/M metagenome (GOLD analysis project Ga0114964, IMG submission 92638) | Freshwater microbial communities from Lake Croche, Canada to study carbon cycling - C_131016_MF_MetaG | ecosystem: Environmental > Aquatic > Freshwater > Lake | place: Lake Croche, Canada... | reverse complement strand
TTACCGTTGACTATAGCGAAGCACAAGCTTGGAAACAATTTAAAGCGCATTTCTCGTTGAAACGATAATAATAAAAAACTAAAAAAGTGCTGGAGCGATTCAGCACTTTTAAAATAGATTTTTTAAAAATTATATTATTTTTAACTTGTCAGTTTAAAAATATTTATTTATTTTTGAAATATCAAATAAAAAAACCAAATGGCCACTATTATTAACATTATTATTAAAGTGAAAAACTCCTATTAGGAAGGCTATTTCTATTATATATAAAGCCTCCTAATAATTTAGGAGGCTTTTTTAATTTAAAAAAAATGAAGAATTTAACATCTATTATTGTCGTGATTATTATTCGCACTATGTGACGAGTCAGGACAATTATATAACTATAACAACCTTTCTCTAACACAATTGAGAAAGGTTTTTTTTTAACTAAAAAATATTGAATATGTATTTTAACGAACAAACTATCATTTTATTAAACGGAAAATTTGTAAAAGCAGAAGAATCTAAAACAGATTTATATTCGCAAACACTTCATTATGGCTATGGTGTTTTTGAAGGGATTAGAGCTTATGATACTTTAAATGGAGTACGGATTTTTAAAGCAAAAGAGCATTATGAAAGATTAAAAAAATCTTGTGAATTAATTAATATTCCTTTTAATTATTCTATAGAAGAATTAATAGAACAAACTTATAAATTGCTAGAAATCAACAATTTTAAAGACGCCTATATTCGTCCTTTAATTTTTTGCAGCCCTAATATGAGTCTGACAAAACCAACTGGCGTTTCCTTAATGATATGTGCTTGGGAATGGGGAGCGTACTTAGGAGATAATTTATTAAACCTATGTATTTCCTCTTATTGCAGACCCCATCCACGTTCCACAAAAATTGAAGCTAAAGTATGTGGCCACTATGTGAATTCCATTTTAGCAACTTCAGAAGCTAAATTCAAAGGGTTTGACGAAGCTCTTTTATTAGATTCCGATGGTTTTTTAGCAGAGTGGCCCGGTGCCAATTTATTTTTTGAAAAAAACGGAAAATTATACACCCCAAAGAAAGGGAATATCTTACCGGGTATTACAAGAGCAACTGTATTTGAATTATGTCAAAAATTGGATATTCCACTAGAAGAAGGCTCTTACCTTACAGAAGATTTACTAAAAGCCGATAGTGCATTTTTATGCGGAACTGCTGCTGAAATTGTAGGAATTAACTCAGTTGCTTACAAAACGTTTCCGCTAAATTGGGAAAAATCCCTTGGGAAAAAATTACAAACTGCTTATAAAAATCTAGTACTTGAAAGAGAAACATCACTATCATGGAATTAAACAAATACAGTAAAACCGTTACCCAAGACCCTACGCAACCAGCGGCACAAGCGATGTTATATGGCATAGGTCTAGATGATAAAAAAATGGCCCAAGCCTTTGTAGGAATTGCATCCATGGGATATGATGGCAACACCTGCAACATGCACCTCAACCATCTTGCCACTTATATAAAAGAAGAGGTAAATACATTAGAAATGACTGGTTTAATTTTTAATACTATCGGAATTAGCGATGGCATTACTAACGGAACAGACGGTATGCGCTACTCACTAGTAAGCCGGGAGATAATTGCCGACAGTATAGAAAGTGTCGTGGCAGGTCATTATTATGATGGCGTTATTGCAGTTCCTGGTTGTGACAAAAACATGCCCGGTTCTATAATTGCCATGGGGAGATTAAATCGCCCATCGATAATGGTTTATGGTGGGACGATTGCTCCTGGGAAATACCAAAATAAAGATTTAAACATTGTTTCGGCATTTGAAGCATTGGGCGAGAAGATTGCCGGGAAGATTTCGGAGGAAGATTTTAAAGGAATAATAAAAAATGCTTGTCCGGGTGCGGGAGCCTGTGGTGGTATGTACACCGCCAATACCATGGCAATAGCCATAGAAGCATTAGGAATGAGCCTTCCCTACTCTAGTTCCAATCCTGCAATTAGCAAGGAAAAAATGGAAGAATGCAAAGATGCGGCCAGCAAAATGAAAGTGCTTTTAGAAAAAAATATTTGCCCAAAAGACATCATGACCTTTGAAGCATTTGAAAATGCCGTAACCACCCTTATAGCTCTTGGAGGCAGCACCAATGCAGTCTTGCATATAATTGCAATGGCAAAAAGTGTAAGGGTACGTTTTAATCAAGAGGATTTTCAAAGAATTAGTAACCAAACTCCATTAATAGCCGATTTCAAACCGGGTGGAAATTATTTAATGCAAAATCTATTTGAAACAGGTGGCGTTCCAATGGTCTTAAAGTATTTACTTAAAAAAGGAATGCTTCACGGAAATTGCCTTACCGTTACCGGAAAAACAGTAGCCGAAAATTTAGAAAACGTAACTGAAATTGATTTCAATACGCAAAATATAATTCGTCCTTTAGAAAACCCATTGAAAGCAACGGGGCACCTTCAAATTTTGTACGGAAATTTAGCAGAAAAAGGATCTGTGGCGAAAATATCTGGGAAAGAAGGTGAAAAATTTACAGGTCCTGCCAAAGTATTTGACGGAGAAAAACAATTAATAAAAGGGATTGAAGACAAAAAAATTGCTACTGGCGATGTAGTGGTGATTCGCTATGTTGGTCCTAAAGGTGGTCCTGGAATGCCCGAAATGTTAAAGCCAACTTCGGCAATTATTGGAGCAGGACTTGGTAAAAGTGTGGCTTTAATTACCGATGGAAGATTTAGTGGAGGCACGCACGGATTTGTTGTTGGACATATCACTCCAGAAGCATTTGATGGCGGAACAATTGCATTAGTTAACGATGGCGATTCTATAGAAATTGATGCGGTTAACAACACTATTCACTTGGCAATTTCTGACGAAGAACTAAAAAAAAGAAGAAAAAATTTCATTGCTCCCAAACTAAACGTGACTAGTGGCGTGCTTTATAAATATGCCAAATTAGTTAAAGATGCCTCCGAAGGCTGTGTAACCGATGAAGACTAAATTTTTGGGGGAATTTACTATCTAAATAGATAAAATATGGAAACAATTGAGAATTTAAAAAGACAACCCAAAGAAAATGCGGTTGTAAAAACTAGTGGAAGTTTATCGGTAATAGATGCCTTGCTATCGGAAAAAGTGGATACTCTTTTTGGGTATCCTGGAGGAGCAATCATGCCTATTTATGACGCTTTGTATGATTATAAAGACAAACTAAATCATATTTTAGTTCGCCACGAACAAGGAGCAATTCATGCTGCGCAAGGGTACGCAAGGGTAAGCGGAAAAACAGGAGTAGTATTTGCAACAAGTGGTCCTGGCGCAACCAATTTAGTTACGGGTTTGGCTGATGCCATGATTGACAGCACCCCTTTGGTATGCATCACTGGGCAGGTATTCGCGCATTTATTAGGAACGGATGCTTTCCAAGAAACGGACATCATTAACATCACCACGCCAATTACCAAATGGAATTATCAAATAACCGATGCAACGGAAATTCCGGAGATATTGGCAAAAGCCTTTTTTATTGCTAAAACGGGCCGACCTGGACCTGTGTTGATTGATATTACCAAAAATGCTCAGTTGCAAATTTTTGATTATAAAGGTTACAGACCTTGTATTCACATTAGAAGTTATAGAGCAGAACCAATCATTAGAAACGAATATATAGAAAAAGCAGCAGCAATAATCAATCAAGCGAAGAAACCTTTTGTGGTTTTTGGGCAAGGGGTATTGCTTGGAAACGCCGAAAAAGAATTTATTGAATTTATCGAAAAGGGCGGTTTCCCAACGGCTTGGACAATTATGGGAATGAGTGCTATTCCTACCGACCATCCGTTAGGAGCTGGAATGGTGGGTATGCATGGAAATTATGCTCCTAATTTTTTAACTAATGAATGTGATGTTTTAATTGCTGTCGGAATGCGATTTGACGATAGAGTTACCGGAAGATTAGACAAATATGCCAAGCAAGCACAGATAATACATTTGGATATTGACCCTTCGGAAATTGAAAAAAATGTACCCGTTGCAGTTCCGGTTTGGGGAAATTGCAAACAAACACTTCCATTATTAACTGCACTAATTGAAGAGAAAAAACATCCAGAATGGTTTAAAGAATTTGAAATTAGAAAAGAAAAAGAATACACTACTTTAATCGATAAAGAGCTCCATCCAACTGAAGGAGAACTTACTATGGGAGAAGTATTACAAGTATTAAACGAATTAACCAATGGCGATGCCGTAATTGTAACCGATGTTGGACAACACCAAATGGTGGCTTGCAGATATGCCAAACAAAACAAATCTAGAAGCAACATAACTAGCGGTGGATTAGGTACTATGGGATATGCGCTTCCGGCAGCAATTGGTGCCAAGTATGGCGCGCCCGAAAGACAAGTGGTAGCCATTATGGGGGATGGTGGTGCGCAAATGAACATTCAGGAGTTTGGTACTATTATGCAATTTAAACCTAATGTGAAAATTATAATTTTAAACAATCGGTTCCTTGGGATGGTGCGCCAATGGCAAGAACTTTTTCATGAAAAGCGGTATTCCTTTACGGATATTCAAAGTCCCGATTTTGTTCAAGTTGCTAAAGGATATCGTATCGATGGCAAACAAATTTCGAAACGGGAAGAATTACGATCTAGTTTAAAAGAAATGCTGGACCACCCTAGTTCTTTTCTGCTAGAAGTAGCCGTTGCGCAAGAAGACAATGTATTTCCTATGGTGCCACAAGGAAAAGGTGTAGCGGAAATAGTGTTAACTAAAGAAGAAATTTAAGATGAAACAAGAATATACATTGACCATTTATACCGAAAACCAAGTTGGACTGATCAATAAAATAGCCATTATGTTTTCTAGAAGAAAGATTAGTTTGGAGAGTTTGAATACTTCTCCGAGTGAGATTGAAAACATTTATCGCTTTACGATTGTTGTTCGAGAAACCGAAGAGGTAGTGAAAAATTTAGTGCGACAACTAGAAAAAATTGTAGATGTCTTTAAGGTGTTTTACAATACCAATGAGGAGATTATCTGGCAACAAATTGCTTTATACAAATTGGCTACCCCGGTAATTATGAAAGAGGTAAAAGTAGAACGATTGCTGAGAGAATATGGTGCCAAAGCCGTGGTTATTAGAAACGATTATACCGTATTTGAAGTAACTGGGCAAGACAATGAAATTAATAATTTGCTTAAAGAATTAGACCAATACGGTTTAATAGAATTTGTAAAAAGTTCTAGAATTGCCATCATAAAATCGAGTGATGGGATGCACCAACAAGTGTTGGATATGGAGAAAAATGATCCAACCAAGTTGCCTATTAATAATGAGTTTTTGAATTTAAAAAGTATGATTTTTGAAATGTAACTCAATGATTGTAGCCAGCCTCATGCCCTAGCCCAGATAGAAGTGGAAAGCCTTTCTCCTAAAATTGTATTTTTTCTAGATAAAAAAGAGCGACCAAAGAAGCTCCTTTTTTATCGTAGAAAAAATACAATTTTAGGAGAAAGCTTGTAACGGATAGCTGGATTGGCTTCTGAAAAAAAGAAAAATCGTCTGCAATGCGGACAGTAACTAAAAAAGAAAATAGAAAATGGAAAATTATTTTAACGCACTTCCTCATAGATTAAAAGTTCAAGAATTAGGGAAATGTGATTTTATGCAAAATAGTGCTTTTGCAAATGGCGTGCAACCTCTTATTGGTAAAAAAATTGTGATTATAGGTTGTGGCGCTCAAGGGTTGGCGCAGGGACAAAACCTGAGGGATAGCGGTCTGGATGTTGCCTATGCTTTAAGAGAAAGTGCGATTGTGGAGAAAAGGGCTTCGTATAGCAATGCCGTGGAAAACGGATTTGCAGTGGGAACGTTGGAAGATATGGTTCCTGGTGCCGATTTGGTTTCTAATTTATCTCCGGATAAGCAACACACTGGCGTGGTGAATAAAATTATGCCGTTGATGAAAATTGGATCTTGTTTGTCGTATTCGCATGGGTTTAATATTGTGGAGGAAGGCATGCAAATACGAAAGGATATTACGGTTATAATGGTGGCTCCTAAGTCGCCAGCATCGGAAGTTAGGGCAGAATATTTAAGAGGTTTTGGGGTGCCAACGCTTATTGCGGTTCATGCAGAAAATGATCCTAAGGGAGATGGTCTTGAATTGGCTAAGGCTTATTGTGTTGGCACTGGTGGACATAAAGCTGGGGTATTGCTTTCGTCGTTTGTGGCCGAAGTGAAATCGGATTTAATGGGGGAGCAAACTATTCTTTGTGGGTTGTTGCAAACGGGGTCTATCTTGAGTTTTAATAAGATGATTGCGAAAGGAATTGATCCTGGATATGCCTCTAAATTGGTGCAATATGGCTGGGAAGTTATCACCGAAGCCTTGAAAATTGGGGGTATTACTAATATGATGGATCGGCTTTCGAATCCTGCAAAAATTGCGGCTTTTAAATTGGCTGAGGAATTGAAGCAACTCATGACTCCTTTGTTTAATAAGCATATAGACAATATATTATCGGGAGAGTTTTCTAAAACTATGATGGAAGATTGGGCTAATGGCGACAAAAATTTACTGACTTGGCGAGCAGCAACCGGAGAAACTGCCTTTGAAAAAACGGCTGCCGGAAGTATGGAAATTAGTGAGCAAGAGTATTTTGATCATGCTACTTTGTTGGTTGCATTTGTAAAATCGGGGGTGGAATTGGCTTATGAAACGATGACTTTGGCAGGAATAAAAAACGAATCTGCGTATTATGAATCGTTGCATGAGGCGCCGCTTATTGCCAATACTATTGCGAGAAAGAAATTATTTGAAATGAATCGAGTTATTTCGGATACGGCAGAATACGGTTGCTATTTATTTGATCATGCTTGCAAACCGTTATTGGCTGATTTTATGGATAAGGTAGAGGTAAATTTAATTGGGAAAAACTTTAATGCGAATGCTACTGCTGTAGACAATTTTGAATTGGTTAGAATTAATGCGGCCATTAGAAATCATTCTATAGAACTATGCGGTGCGGAACTTAGAGAAGCCATGACTGCTATGAAAAAAATTGTTGCGTAAATGGAATACAAAATCCTAAGATGGATACCAAAAAACATGGATTTATTTAAAGAAATACAAGAGGCAGCAAAGCAATTGGAGGCAGTAGTACAAAAGACTCCTTTGATGGAAAACGCTAATTTATCGGAAGAGTTTAATGCTTCAATTCTTTTAAAAAGAGAAGATTTGCAGGTGGTTCGTTCGTACAAAATTAGGGGTGCTTATAATAAAATTAGTTCACTTACCGAGGCCGAACGAATGCAAGGAATTGTTTGTGCTAGTGCCGGAAATCATGCGCAAGGGGTTGCTTATTCGTGTAATTTATTACAAATAAAAGGGGTGATTTATATGCCGAAAACTACTCCGAATCAAAAGATAAAGCAAGTACAACTGTTTGGGAAAAAATATGTGGAGATTATTTTAACTGGCGATACTTTTGACGATGCTTTTTCTTCGGCGGTTGCTGCTTGTAAGAAAGATAATTCTGTTTTTATTCATCCGTTTGATGATTTAAAAGTTATTGCCGGACAAGGTACCGTTGCTTTAGAAATCTTAGAATCGACTAAAAAACCTATTGATTATGTGTTTATTCCTATTGGTGGTGGCGGATTGGCAGCAGGTCTATCTACTGTTTTTAAGCAATTAAGTCCTACCACTAAAATTATTGGGGTGGAACCAGAAGGGGCACCGTCGATGCAAACATCTATTGCTAACAATAAAAACACGGCATTAGAAAGCATTAATAAATTTGTAGATGGTGCCGCAGTAAAACAGGTTGGCGACCTCACTTTTTCTATTTGCAAAGAAAACTTAGACGACATTGTTCTTGTTCCCGAAGGAAAAGTATGTACTACTATTTTGCGATTGTACAATGAAGAGGCTTTGGTGGTGGAACCTGCAGGCGCATTAACCATTGCTGCCTTGGATTTTTATAAAGACACCATTGAAGGTAAAAATGTTGTGTGTATTGTGAGCGGAAGTAATAACGACATAGAACGAACCGAAGAAATAAAGGAACGTTCGTTGTTTTATGAAGGCTTGAAACATTATTTTATGATTCAGTTTCCGCAGCGACCTGGCGCGTTAAAAGAATTTGTAAATACCATTTTAGGAGAAGAGGATGATATTACTTATTTTCAGTTTGCTAAGAAAAATAGTCGGGAGGTTGGTTCGGTTATAGTAGGATTGGAATTAAAAAACAAAGAGGATATTCATGCCATAAAATCGAATATGACTACCCATGATTTTGAATATAGATTCCTCAACGAAAAAGTAGATTTGTATGCGCAATTGATTGGATAATAGTTACTGGATTAGAACTAAAACACTATCGACTAGAAGTCGATAGTTTTGTTGGCAGACTAAAAGTCTGCGAGGTTAAAAAATAAAATTATTCTGCGAAATTTTGCCACAGATTCACAGATTACAATTGATTTAAAATCTGTGAATCTGTGGCTAATAGAAATTTTAGAAGTTAAAACTAAATGCATTAAAGTGCATGGTATTAACTATATATTAGACCAATAAAATGCCCCCAAAAGTTAGTTACTATTGGGGGCATTGTTGTTTTAATTTAAGAAAAATACTATTTCTTAAAAACTTGAAGATGCTATAAACCAGAATCCTCTTTTTGCTTCTTCTGTATTTTTTGGTATTTAAAAAACATATAGGTACAACCTGCTAAAAGCAATACCCATAAATTAGAGTCTATTGGGTAATTAGCATCGGTAGCATCGGTATCCGTTGGTGTAACTACTGTTCCTTTGGTTCCAATGTTACTTCCTTGAGTTGTAGTACTAGCTGAATTTCCAAAATCACTAGGCCATTGGGCTAAACAAGTTAAAGGTATTGCTAAAGCAAACAAAAGAACCGTTAGTGGATATTTAATTTTTTTCATAATTGTTTGTATTATTAATATCTATATTTTAGTTAAGTACTTTAATGGTTACACTTTGGTTTTCTGTAGATGTTATCTTTAAAAACAACACCTGTTTGGTTGTGGTTAATCCTTTTAGTACTGCGGTAGTATCGTTTATGTCGTTTAGTTTATAGATTAATCGTCCGGATATATCGTATACTAAAATATCTTTCATACTAATTCCTTTGGTGGAAACATGGAACCAATCGGTGTTTTTATAGACAATAACTGAGTTTTCATTAAATATTGTTGAAGGAACTCCTAATGCTTGCGTGTATACTATTTTGAAACGATTGTCAAAGGTTCCAGCCGCAGAGGTAAATGTATAGGGAGCGACTTTAATATTGGTATCGGTACCCGTTAAGTTATCTCTAATAAAAATATCTTGATTGCCATCAAACAATCCATCTACAGAAGATAACTTTATAGAATACGTTCCTGCTATAGAACAATTGAAGCCAAGAGGAACCTCGTCAGCGTTATTAAATGGTAAAGAACGGCATTGAATTACATAGTTATGAGCATCAATTAATGAATAAATACTACTACCGGTGCCGCCATAAGCCAAACCATCATATCCTTCGTCTACACTTTCTGTTGCGCCAGTTACATATCCTACTAATATTTGATTCAAATCGGAACCCGTTGCTGATTGTAAATTCAACCACATACGGTGTTTTTCTAAAGTAGTAACAGTAGAAGAAGACTTAATAAATTGATTATTAGTATTCGCAACTCGTAAGCTATTATTGAAAGTTAGATTTCCTGAATTTCTAGATTTAACCAGAAATCCTTGTCCTACTTCAATAATACCACTAGGCTGAACCGCAATGGATGGTGTATTTCCGGTTGTAGCTGCAGTACCTCCACCTGCTGGGGTCCAACTTGCATAATTAGTTCCTTCTGGGAATAAACCAGAAGTATCCATCGTAAGTGTATGTTGGTAGAAATAAAAGGTTCCAAAAATAGTAGTCTGATTTAAATCATAAAACGCATTTGCATCTATTGTTGAAGGGTACGGATTTCCAACTAAATTAATATCAATAGTATCATTCACATATGCTAAAGGAAACGTATAGGTTCCATTATTAGGAGTCCCTGTAAACTTACCATCCCATTCAATTGCTGGAGATGTTTGATAATTATTTGGAGCACGAATTGCAAATCCTTTTGTTGGAGAAAAAACCGTAGCATCCGTTATTGAAGAACTATCGTATAGGTTGGAAACCGTGTTGTAAGTATAAAAACGGTAGGGAACTGTTAATGGCGAAAAGGCGCGTAAATTTTGTCCCGTTACTGGTGAAGACCACAAGGTGTGATCCAATCGAACAATTTTAGCACTTTTTCTGTTTACTATAATGTTACCCGTATTTACTGCTGAAGCATCCAATTGTAATAAATTGGTATTGTTATCCAAAGTAAAACTTCCGCTTGACACTGTAATAGCTCCGTTTAAAGTTACATTATAGCCTGAAGGAATTACTACAACTGCACTAGAGTTA
>Ga0114964_10003568_pt1 | contig 10482 bp, 9 predicted proteins | sample C_131016_MF_Meta_FD_92638 | JGI IMG/M metagenome (GOLD analysis project Ga0114964, IMG submission 92638) | Freshwater microbial communities from Lake Croche, Canada to study carbon cycling - C_131016_MF_MetaG | ecosystem: Environmental > Aquatic > Freshwater > Lake | place: Lake Croche, Canada... | reverse complement strand
TGGTCGAGCCGGTTCAACTGCAGGAGCAGGCGCAGGCATGCGCGCGGGTACTCGCCGAGGCCGCTCCGCTGGCCCAACGGGCGACCAAGGAGGTGGCGTGGCGCACCGCCGATATGGGCTGGATCGAGTCGGTCCGTTTTGGTGAGGTCATGCGCAAAGTCGTCTCCGTGACCGATGACGTTGCCGAGGGCATGGCGGCCTGGCGGGACAAGCGCAAACCGGACTGGCGCGGCTGCTGAGGTCCGCCTAGCGCGTCCGCAATCGGATGATGGGCAGTTCGCGGTCGGTTTTGTCTTGATACTCGGCGAAACGCTGCGATGAGCCGGAGATCTTCCGCCATTCAGCTTCCCGCTCTGCGCCGTGAAGTTGTTCGGCGACAACGGATTCCGCTCGACCGCTGAATTCAATGGACACCCGATCTGGGTGCGCAGCCAAGTTGTAGTACCAACTCGGGTTCTTCGCCGCCCCGGCGAACGAGGCCACGATCAGCCAGCCCCCGCCGTCGGCCGGGAAGTAAGCCAGTGGGGTCGTGCGTTCCTGGCCACTCTTGCTGCCCACGGTCGTCAACACCAGCGATGGCAGTTCGCCGAATTTTCCGGTCTTGCGGATCCGGCCGGAGGAGAATTTGTTGAACAGTTTGAGAAACTGCTTGGCAATGCCCGGTTGGGAAACGCCGCGGCTGCCACTGGGAGTGTTGAACGTCATCTTGTGCCTCCGGGTTGGTGCTTATCGGGCGCTATCACTTCGGTCTGCTGCCGACCTCCAGGGCGGCCAGTTCCGAGGTTCCGTTGAACAGCAGGCGTCCCGACTCACGCACGGTCAGACGCAACCGGCCACCGAGGTGTTCGAAGTCAGTGTCGATATTGCGTCGCTGCGCCGGCAACGGGACAGGCAGCACGTGTGGCGGGAGGTGCCTGCCGTCCCCCTCTATTTCGATCTCGTAGCGCGCGGACTTTCCCCGAATGAGCCACTGGTTGTCGCCCACCTCGGAGCGCACCAGCACCGGCGGGGTCATCCGGATGACCTTCTTGCCCACCCGAACCACGATCCCGTTGACATCTCGGGCGATCGGCCCGAGGGACAGCAATCCCCCGGAAAATGCCACGCAGACATCGTCGCCGCCGAAGTCGTGCGCCTGCCCCCACCACCACCGCAGTGGGAAACCCTTGCCCCAGTTGCGTTCGGCATAGACCTTTGCGCCGTCGAACGTCCAACTCTCGTCACCGTATTCGACTGTGCCGCTTGCTTTTCCGCCAAGGCAGTAGGGATGCCAGTACTGGTTGAGGAACGGGATTGCCGAGAACACCCCGCCGCCGCCGAAGGCCTTGGGCCAGGCAAACCGATCGGTGATCTCCATATTGAGTCGCAGGTCGCCGAGTTCGAACCGAACCCGGTCGGTGCTGACCGTGAAGTTGCCCGAGTCATCACCGGCACTCACCGAGAACGGCGACTGCAGAGCCCTCGCATTGCCCAGTGCCCCGGACCGCACCACCAGGCCCGGATGCACCCCGACCGCTGCGGTGGACCAGTCCCCCGTCGGCTGCCGGTTGACGCTGCACAACGCAATCAGTGCCCGGCCCGCGGCCTCATCGGTGACCCGCCAGAACCAGCCCTCCATCTCGGTGCCATGCGACGGCAGGGGGTTTCCGTACGGGACGTCAGCACCGGTCCGGCGGTAGAGATCGGTCAGGCGATTCAGCATCTGACCAACATATCCTCAAGCGCTGATCGCCGGACGCCTGCTGCCCGGCACCCAGGTACTCAGCTCGGCACGGCTTTTGGGGCGGCTATCGTGAGCCGGTCTCGACGATCGCTGGAGGAGCATGCCGAGCTGGATTGCCGACCTGGTTCGCCTCGACGGCGGAGGTGACTCATTTCGGACGTCGATGGCGCTGGGCTCGGGCCCGCGTTTATTCGGCGGATTGATCGCCGCACAGGCGCTGGCCGCAGCCGCGGCGACCGTCGATGCCGACCGGTTACCGCAGTCGCTGCACGCCTATTTCATCAAGGGTGGCCGGGTCGGGGTGGATGTCGAGTACGTCGTGGAGGCCACCCGTGACGGACGCTCGTTCAACACCCGCCGGGTCACGGCAAGCCAGGACGACGTTCCGATCTTCGAGATGCTGGCCTCGTTCCACTGCCCCGAGCAGACGGTCGACTGGCAGCGGCCCGCGACACCGCGACTGCCCCTTGAACACGCCACCACGGTCGTGACTCCCCCGGAGCGCTGGGCTGACTACTTCGAGACCCGGGTTGCTGCCGACTCTGATACCGAGTGGCCCCAGCAGCCGTTCTGGTTCCGATCCCGTGAGCCGATCGAGGACGATCCGATTCTGCGGGCGTGCGCGCTGACCTTCGTCTCGGATCTCGGCATGGTCTCCACCGCGCGACCACCGGGCCAGCACGAGCCCGGCCCGGGTGGGGCGGCCAGCCTCGACCATGCCCTGTGGCTGCATCGCCCGATTGACCCGAACCAATGGCACTGCTACGACGCCCTGGCGATCAGCCACAGCGATGCGCGCGGCCTGGCATTCGGATCCATCCACGACAACCTGGGCACACTGGTGGCCAGTGTTGCCCAGGAGTCGCTGTGGCGGTGTTGATTCGACCGGTGTTGAATCGACCGGGTGTGAATCGACCGGGTGTGAATCGACCGGGTGTGAATCGATCCGGTTGAGCCTCGCTACGAGGCGATGACCCGGATTAGATACGGCGCCATGTCGGTGGTGCGCACCGGGGACACCACGACACCGGCGTCGGTGACCTCCAGCATCTCGTTGTTGCCGAGAAACAGCGTGACGCTCTGGGAGCCGTCGGGGCCGTAGAAGATCAGATCGGCGGGCAGTGCCTGGTCCGGAGTGACCCTCTGGCCGACGTTGTACATCGCCCCCGACGACCGCGGCAGCTTGGCACCGACGCCGGCGTAGACGTACTGAATCAGACCCGAGGAGTCAAAGCCGACGATGGCGGCGCCGGGCCCGTTGCCCAGGCTCGGGCCGTCGATGGTGCCGCCTCCCCAGGAGTACGGCACGCCGCGCTGCGCGAGACCGCGCGCGATCACATAGTTGACCGCCTGGTCCCGCGACACCGGGGCCGCGGCGGCCTCGACCGATACCAGGGCGGGCGCAAGGGTCAGGAGTAACAGACTCACCAGTGCTATGCGTATGCGCTTCATTTATTCCAATCCCCTTTCTGGGGCGCGTCCGGATTCACGGCCCGAATTGAGCCCCAACTGATTGCCGATGCGAGCTGCCGGACGGCGTGTCCGCGCTTTTTCTCATCAGTCACTACAACCACTTGTACAACACCCAACGGCGTCGTACCACCCGCCGTTCCATCCATGCAGGACGCTTTGTCGAACCGTGATGTAACGGTGTTGTTCCCGGTGTCAAACGTGGCCGAACGGTGGCCATCGCCGGCCGGGACGAAGCGGTTGTGCCCGGCGGTAAACTTGCCACCCATGACGACCACTGAGACCGTCCTGCCCAACGGACAGCACATCGACACCGCTATTGCCGAGGGTCAGCGCGCCTACGAACTCGACCGCCGGCACGTTTTCCACTCGTGGTCGGCACAGGCCCAGATCAAGCCGATGACGGTGCTCGCCGCGGAGGGCTCCTATGTCTGGGACGGCGAAGGCAACAGAATGCTCGACTTCTCCTCGCAATTGGTGTTCACCAATATCGGTCATCAGCATCCGAAAGTTGTTGCGGCCATTGCCGAACAGGCTGCAAAACTCTGCACGATCGCACCGCAGCACGCCAACGCGGCCCGCTCCGAGGCGGCCCGCCTCATCGCCGAACGCGCACCCGGTGATCTCAACCGGGTGTTCTTCACCAACGCCGGAGCCGATGCCGTCGAGCATGCGGTGCGGATGGCACGACTGCACACCGGCCGCTACAAGGTGCTCTCGCGATATCGCTCGTATCACGGCGGCACCGACACCGCGGTCAACCTGACCGGCGACCCCCGCCGTTACCCCAACGACTACGCCAGCAGTGGCGTTGTGCATTTCAATGGCCCGTTCCTGTATCGCTCCTCGTTCTACGCTGAAACCGATGAGCAGGAGTCGCAGCGGGCTCTGGAATACCTTGATCGCCTGATCGCGCACGAGGGCCCAGCGTCGTTCGCGGCGTTGATCCTTGAGTCGGTGCCGGGCACCGCCGGCATCATGGTTCCTCCCCCGGGATATATGGCCGGAGTCCGCGAGATCTGCGACCGCTACGGCATCGTCTTCATCGCCGATGAGGTGATGGCCGGATTCGGGCGGACCGGAAAGTGGTTCGGTATCGACAACTTCGACGTCGTGCCGGATCTGATGACCTTCGCCAAAGGCGTCACCTCCGGCTACGTCCCACTGGGCGGAGTGGCAATCAACGACGCCATCTATTCGACCTTCGCCGACCGCTCCTACCCGGGCGGACTGACCTACTCCGGGCATCCACTTGCGACAGCCGCCGCGGTGGCGACCATCAACACGATGGAGGATGAGGCGATGGTGGCCAACGCCGCCCGGATCGGCGAACATGTGCTCGGCCCGGGTCTGCGGGAGTTGGCCAAACGCCACCCGTCCGTCGGCGAGGTGCGCGGCCTCGGGGTGTTCTGGGCTGTCGAGTTGGTCGCCAACCAGCAGACCCGCGAACCGTTGGCGCCGTACGGCGGTTCCAGTCCGGCGATGAATGCCGTTCTGGCCGAATGCAAATCAGGCGGCCTGCTGCCCTTCGCCAACTTCAACCGCATTCATGCGTGCCCGCCGTGCAACGTCAGCGATGCCGAGATCGCCGAAGGTCTGGCAATTCTGGATGCGGCCTTGGATGTGGCCGACGAGCACGTGACCGCCTGATCATGACCGCCTAATCGGGGGGTCAGTACCCGGACGGATGTTGGGCCAGCAGGAACAGGACGAACCCCAGGCAGGCCAGAAGGTTCAGTGCCACGAGGATCGCACCCGCCACCATGATCCAGTGCAGCAGGCGTCGACGCCTGCGGCCTCGTTTGGTGCGACGGTCCGCGTCGAGGGTGGCAGTCGCGACGAGCGCGAAGCTCACGTCAACGAGTTCGTCGTCGGTGGCCGCCTGGCCGTCGGCGATCTCGCGAAGCCGCGACGGGGGAATGTCGACGCCGACGGTGCTGAACCGTCGGCTGAGACGGCGCAGACTGACCGGTTCGGTGGTCAGCCGTACGGGACTCGGCCGGGCTGTCATAGTTTCCGGACTTTAGTTCCCGTCCACCGGTTCTGTCCGGAAAATCGCATCTATGCTGTCGGTGATCTGTCAGGTAGAGGAGCCATTCAATGACACGCACTATCGAACACGGCAAGCGGACGGGCTACGCCTCCCTCGGTGCCGGTGGACTGAGCCAGGAATCCTTCCCGATGCGGTTGTTTCTCAAGGGTGCCGGTAGGCACTGGAACCCGGCCGAGATCGACTTCAGTCAGGACGCGGCGGATTTCGCGGCGATGACCGACCGTGAACGCGAGTACACCACGATGCTGGCCGCGCAGTTCCTGGCCGGCGAGGAGTCGGTGACCCAGGATCTGCAGCCATTCGTGGCGGCGATGGCCGCCGAGGGGCGCTTCGCCGACGAGATGTACCTGACCCAGTTCGTCTACGAGGAGGCCAAGCACGCGCTGGCCTTCCGGCTGTGGTTCGACGCGGTGGGTGTGAAGTCGGATCTGCATGAGTTCGTCGAGTCCAACGCGCCGCTGTCGCAGATCTTCACCCGCGAACTCCCGGAGAGCCTCTACGCACTGCAACTCGACCCCGGACCGGTCAACCAGATCCGGGCCTCGGTCACCTACAACCATGTGGTCGAGGGGTGCCTGGCGCTGACCGGCTACTACGGCTGGAACAAGGTGTGCAACAGCCGGGGCATCCTGCCCGGCATGCAGAAGGTCATTAAGCACATCGGCGACGACGAGCGCCGCCATATGGCCTGGGGCACCTTCACCTGCCGCCGTCACGTCGCCGCCGACGACGCCAACTGGCAGGCGGTCCAGGACAGGATGGGCGAGTTGATGGGTCTGGCCGTGGACAGCGTGGCGTCCGGTACCGAGAGATTTGGCGATGACCCGCCGTTCGGCCTCGACGCCGACGAGCTGGCTGCCTACGCCGCCGACAAACTCACCCGTCGACTCGGCGCCATCGAGTCCGCCCGCGGAGCCGACCTGTTCACGATCGACCGCGACGCGTCCCCGGAGGCCCTCGAGGAGCAGTTCCACACCGAGGACCAGCTGACGCTCGCGGGTTAGCTCCGCGGCGTCAGAAGAGGCCGCTGATGTTGCCGTGGGCGTCGACGTCGATGTGCTCCGCGGCGGGTACCTTCGGTAGCCCCGGCATGGTCATCAGACCACCGGCAATGACGACGATGAAACCTGCTCCCGCCGCCAGGCGGACTTCGTTCAGGTTGACCGTGTGGCCGGTGGGTGCTCCTAGCGCACGCGGGTCGGTGGAGAACGACATCTGGGTTTTCGCGATGCACACCGGTAGATGTCCCCACCGGGCATTGAGTTCATCGATCTGCGCGCGGACTTTGGCGCTTGCAGTGATGTCCGCCGCACCGTAGATACGGGTGGCGACCGCCTTGATTTTGTCCCACAGCGCCATGTCATCGGGGTACACGTAGCGATGCTCACCCTGATTGTTCGCCACCGCCGCAATCACGGCTTCGGCCAGTGCCTCCGCGCCGGCGCCGCCCTGCGCCCAGTGTCGGGCCACCACCGCCCGGCCGCCGAGGCTGGCGACTTTGGCTTCAATCAGTTCCAGTTCCGCCGGGGTATCAGCGGTGAAATGATTAATACACACCACGGCGGGCAGGCCGTACTGCGTGGTGATGTTCTGATAGTGCCGCTCGAGATTGACCAGACCGCGTTTGAGTGCGGCCAGATCTTCCTGATTCAAGGCGTCCAGCGCCGCTCCGCCGTGATATTTCAGGCCCCGGGCAGTGGCAACCAGGACGGCGGCGCGGGGCTTCAGGCCCGCTTTGCGGCACTTGATGTCGATGAATTTTTCGGCACCCAGGTCGGCGCCGAATCCCGCCTCGGTGATCACGAAATCAGCGAGCTTCAGGGCTGCGCGCGTGGCCGACACGCTGTTGCAGCCGTGGGCGATGTTCGCGAAGGGGCCACCGTGGACGAAGGCCAGATTGTTCTCCAAGGTCTGGACGATGTTGGGTTTGATGGCATCTTTCAACAGGGCTGACATCGCGCCGTCGGCCTTGAGATCGCGTGCCCGTACCGGTTCGCGTTTGCTGTTTAAGCCGATCACGATCTCGCCGATACGCTCCTTGAGGTCGGTAATTGAGGTGGCAAGACAGAAAATTGCCATGACCTCGGATGCCACGGTGATGTCAAAACCGCTTTCACGTGGGTAGCCGTTCGCGGTGCCGCCGAGTCCGACGATGATCTCGCGCAGCGCGCGGTCGTTCATGTCCACCACGCGCTTCCAGGTGACGCGACGCGGATCGATGTGCAGGGCGTTGCCGTGCTTGATGTGATTGTCGACCATTGCGGCGAGCAGGTTGTGGGCTGCGCTGATGGCGTGGAAGTCGCCGGTGAAGTGCAAGTTGATGTCTTCCATCGGAACAACCTGGGCATAACCGCCGCCGGCCGCACCGCCCTTGACGCCGAAGCAGGGCCCGAGCGAGGGCTCCCGCAGACAGATGATGGTGCGCTTGCCCAACCGATTCATCGCATCACCAAGCCCTACGGTGGTGGTGGTTTTACCTTCACCGGCCGGCGTCGGGCTGATCGCTGTCACCAGAACGAGTTCGCCATCGGCGCGGTCTCGGAGGCTCTCGATGTACTCCAGCGACAGCTTCGCTTTGAAGTGGCCGTACGGCTCAAGATGTTCGGCGGGAATGCCGTACTGGCGCTCAGCAAGGTCAATTACCGGCTGCTTGAGGGCGGCCTGCGCGATTTCGATATCGGACATCGCTCGTAACTCCTGTTGGCTGTCCCCTCACCACGGCGTGCGGCGGGCTTGTTTGGGGGCGAACTCTAACATCGGCCAGACTCCCACCTCGGCCGCCAACCCCACACCCAGCTAGGGCTCCAGCACCACCTTGATCGCGCCGCTGGCGCGATCTGCGGCCACCCGAAATGCCTCGGCGGCATCGGCCAGAGGGAAGCGGTGGGTGATGACGGTTGCGGCGATCTCGGGATTGGCGGCCAGCGCCGCAGCAGCCAGCGCGAACTCGTGGCCGCCGGCGCCGTTGTCGTAGCAACTGCAGCCGACCATGGTCAGTTCGTTCATCAGGAACGCCATGCCCGGCACTTTGCGATCGCCCTGGGCGAATCCGGCCATCGCGATCCGTGCGCCCGGCGCGGCGTGGCGCACCGACTCTGCCAGTGCGGAGTCGGTGCCTGCGGCTTCGACCACCACCTCGTACTCCCCGTGCGGAGTTCCGGCGCCGAGGCGCTCCCCGGCCTCGCGCTGGTGGTCGTGGCGCGCCTGTAGATCAACATCTAGGCCGAGTGCGCGCGCTGCCGCCACCGCCATCAGGCCGATGCTGCCACCACCAACCACCAGGACGCGCTCCCCCGGAACGGCCGAAACCTTCTGCAGCGCATGCCAACTCACCGCCAACGGCTCCACCAGTGACGCATCGGACACTCCCAGCCCGTCCGGCAGTGGCACCAGGCAGTCCTGCGGCACCGCGACCCGGTCGGCCAGTCCGCCGTTGAAAGCGGCGCCGATGATCCCGTGCCGCGCCGATCCCCGGCAGCGCTGGGTCTGTCCCCTGCGGCACTGGTCGCAGTCGCCGCACCGCACCGTCGGCTCCACGCAGTAGGCCCTGCCGTCGAGGGTCCCGGCGATCTCGTGTCCCAGGGTGGTCGGCAGGTTCCACCGCAGCAGCGTCAGGTCGCTGCCGCAGATACCGACCGCGCCGACCTCGAGGAGCGGCCAGTCGCCGTCCGGTTCGTCGACCTCGACCACGGTGGGCTCACCGCCGATGGCCCGCACTGCGCGCATGGCACTTCTTTCTGTCCGTTGGATCCCTGTCGGGTTGGATCGCTATCAGTTGGATCCAGTCCTGCCTATACTGCGCCGATGGAATGCGATTTCGTTGTAGTGGGTACTGGATCGGCCGGATCGGTGCTCGCCAACCGGCTCAGCGCGGATTCGCGAACAAACGTCGTCGTCCTCGAAGCCGGCCCGATGGACAAGGACAAGTTCATCCACATCCCGGCCGCCTTCTCCAAACTGTTCCGCAGCCCGGTGGACTGGGATTACCTCACCGAGCCGCAGAAGGAGGTGGCGGGGCGCGAAATCTACTGGCCGCGCGGCAAAATGCTCGGCGGGTCGTCGTCGATGAACGCGATGATGTGGGTGCCCGGCTTCCCGGCCGACTATGACGAGTGGGCGCAGCACGCCGGCGACGACTGGGATTACGCGCACCTGCGGTCCTATTTCGACCGGGTGGAGAACTCCGCACTGGTGATTTCACCGCAGCGCAGTCCGCGGTCGTCGACGGCGGCATGGCTGCGGGCGGCCGAACAGGCCGGCTACCGGGTGACCACGCCCGATGCGCCGATGCTCGACGGCTTCTGCGAGACCGCGGTCACGCAACGTCGCGGTGCGCGGTGGAGTGCGGCTGATGCCTACCTCAAGCCGGTGCTGTACCGCTCGAATCTGACCCTGCTGACCGACTCGACGGTGCGCCGGGTGATCTTCGAGGGCAGCCGCGCCGTCGGGGTCGAGTTCGACGACGCCAACGGCCGCAGGCAGACGGTGCGGGCCGGGCGCGAGGTGGTGCTCTGCGCCGGTGCGGTGAACACTCCCCAATTGTTAATGCTGTCCGGCATCGGCGACGAAAAAGAGCTGTCCGAGTTCGGAATTGGCGTCACCCACCATTCCCCCGAGGTGGGCAAGAACCTGCTGGATCACCTGGTGGCCACACTGGGATTCGACGTCCGCGACGACAGCCTGCTCACCGCCGAGAAACCGCGTGAGCTCCTGAACTATCTGGTCCGCCGCCGCGGCATGCTGACCTCCAACGTCGGCGAGGCCTACGGCTTCGTCCGCAGCCGAGAAGAACTCGACCTGCCCGATCTGGAACTGATCTGGGCACCCGCACCGTTCTTCGACCAGTGCATCGGCGAGCCGTACACCGGCCATGCCATCGCCACCGGCCCGGTTCTGCTCAAGCCGCGCAGCAGCGGCACGATCACGCTGCGCTCCGCGGATCCGGCCGCCAAACCGATCATCGACCCGCGCTACCTGTCCGATCCGGACGGTATCGACCGCGACGCGATGATGGCCGGCCTGCGGGTGACCGCCGCCATCGCCGGGTCCCCCGCGCTCAAAGACATCATCGGCCGGATCGCCCGACCGCTGCATGCCACGACACTCAACGACGAGACCTTCGAACAAGCCCTCGACACCTGCTCGCACACGCTCTACCACCCGGTGGGCACGGCCCGGATGGGTAGCGACGAGCGTAGCGTCGTCGACCCGCAACTTCGGGTGCGAGGCGTGCATG
>Ga0114964_10003565_pt1 | contig 10491 bp, 10 predicted proteins | sample C_131016_MF_Meta_FD_92638 | JGI IMG/M metagenome (GOLD analysis project Ga0114964, IMG submission 92638) | Freshwater microbial communities from Lake Croche, Canada to study carbon cycling - C_131016_MF_MetaG | ecosystem: Environmental > Aquatic > Freshwater > Lake | place: Lake Croche, Canada... | reverse complement strand
CGCAAGATCGGCCATGTCACGCTCCTTGGCAGCGATCTCGTAGAATTAACCCAGGAAGTCGACCATGCAATTGATTATCTGAGCGGAGCGATCGATGAGTAAGCCAGTAGCTATTGTGATGGGATCGGATTCAGATTGGCCGATCATGCAAGAAGCAGCTGCCATCTTGGATGAATGCGGCATCGAGTATGAGACAAATGTCGTCAGCGCACATCGCACACCTGATGAGATGCTCACCTTTGCACACTCTGCGATTAGCTCTGGTTTCAAAGTCATCATCGCTGGCGCTGGCGGAGCTGCACATCTGCCAGGCATGATCGCGGCAGCAACAACTCTTCCTGTTATTGGTGTACCAGTCCCACTTAAGTACTTAGATGGCATGGATTCATTGCTCTCTATCGTGCAGATGCCTGCAGGAATTCCAGTAGCAACTGTTGGTATCGGTAATGCGAAGAACGCTGGCTTACTTGCTGCCCGAATCCTCGCCACATCAGATGCCGGAATCTCGGTAAAGGTTGCTGGCTTGATGGAGAAGGCTCGCGTTGAATCCCTACAAAAGGGCCAAACGCTCAACGCTAAGCGCAATCAGAAGACTGGCTTTTAATCTTCTAACTTTTTCTCGCCAGGAAGTGCATTCCTGCCCTATCCTTCTGACATGACCTCTAAAGAGGAGTTAGCAGCCCTGCGTACCGAGCAGGTTGATGAGAAATTTGCGCTCCTTGATGTCATGACAGTTGGCGAATTACTCCAAGTCATGAATGAGAGTGATGCCGAAGTCCCTAAGGCAATCTCAGAAGTTCTTCCAACCATCAAGATTGTTATTGATGGCATCATCGATCGAATGATGCAAGGTGGTCGACTCATCTATCTTGGCGCTGGCACATCAGGCCGTCTCGGAGTTCTCGATGCCGCAGAACTTGGACCAACCTTCTCCGTTGCACCAACTGAAGTGATCGCATTTATTGCAGGTGGCGAAATCGCACTTCGCAAAGCAGTGGAAGCCGCCGAAGATAATGAAGAGGCGAGTATTGAAGAGTTGAAGAAGATTGCGGCCAACTCGAAGGATGTGATTCTCGGAATCGCAGCTAGCGGTCGGACTCCTTATGTCATTAGCGCTCTCAAATATGGAAATGAGATCGGCGCTCTCACTGTTGGCATCACCAGCAATCCAGGATCAGAGATCACCAAAGTAGCCACCCATGCGATTGCAGTTGATACCGGGCCCGAACTCCTTGCTGGCTCAACCCGGTTGAAATCCGGCACGGCCCAGAAGATGGTCCTCAACATGATCTCGACCATCACGATGATCCGACTCGGTAAGACCTTTGGAAATCTCATGGTCGACCTGCAGATCACCAATGCCAAATTGAAGGATCGAGCAGTGCGGATCATCCAAAATGCCACCGGCGCTGACTGGGCGAGCGCCCAAGATGCGTTAGAGAAGTCAGAGCACCGAGTGAAGGTCGCAATCTTGATGATTTTGCTCCATGTCGATGCACCTGAGGCTGAAAGCAGGCTCAAGAGCGCTTCGAACCACATCCGCCAAGCCTTAGATCAGGGCTAACTGTCACGAAATCGTTATCTGTTGGTCCTTGACCCGCTCCGTACTAGGCGATAATTTTCATCAGGTCAACGATGACCTGAAAAAGTTTTTCGCCGAGAGGAGTGAAGATGAAATCCCTCTCACCCGCTCAGATTCGGCCCGCTACTGATGTCCTTGGTGAAATCCGCAACTCCCTCAGCTCTTTCCACGCCTCTGAACTCTTAATTGCCCAAGCTGTCCTCGATGATCCTGCCGGCTGTGCGAAGCTGAATATCTCTCAGATCGCCGCACACTGCGATACATCTGTCTCATCTGTCGTGCGCTTTGCAAAGGCGATCGGTTACAAGGGTTATCCAGAATTCCGTATGGCACTTGTTGGAGAAGTGAGCCGACTCAATACCTTCGATACACCGATGCGCGATCTTGATGGTGGTATCACCATCGATGATGGTCCAGCCGATGTCATCCGCAAGATTGCAGCAGCTGATGCGCTCGCTATCGCAACGACGGCAGAACGTTTAGATCCAGTGATCTTCACACGAGTCGTTGATGCCTGGGAGAAGGCACCAACAATCGCTACCTTCGGTCTGGCTTCGAGCGGTTATGTCGCTATGGACCTTCAACTCAAACTCAATCGACTCGGACGATCATCCGTTGCCTGGCGTGATGCACATACTGCGCTCACATCAATCTCGCTCTTAAAGAAGGGCGATGTCCTTGTAGCAATTAGTCATAGCGGAACAACGATTGATGTTCTCGATGTCATGAATGAATTTAAAGCACGTGGTGTGACAATTATTTTGATCACGAATGGACTACGTAGCCCTGCCGCTTCAATCGCAGATTTAGTTCTCTTCACATCCGCTCGGGAAACCACCTTCCGAAGCGGAGCGACAGCAAGTCGCATTGCGCAGTTAACGGTGGTTGATTGTCTCTGTGTTGCTTTGGCACAGAGAAGCTGGAGTGGTACCAAATCCGCTCTAGAAGAATCTAGGGCGGCGATTTCCAGTCGTTCTGGAAAGAAGGTAGGAGATCCCGAAAAGGCTCAATCACCCTCTAAATCCCGCACATCCCTCAAACAAGGAGAAAAATAAGTGATGAAAGCACATCGCCACATTCGTGGTCTTGTTGCTGCGATGATTGCAGTATCAGCGATTGCTGTTCCTGCCGTTGCAGCATCTTCTGCGCATGCTTCTGTAGAACTCTCGTTCTGGAGCTGGCGTCCAGAGGACACCGCTTTCTGGACAGCTGAAACAGCTAAGTTCCAGGCGGCAACAGGTATCACCGTTAAGTACACACCTTACGTAGCAACTGACTACAACGCGACTCTCGCAACTGCGCTCACTGCAGGTAAGGGTCCAGATGTCATGCAGATCCGTGCATACGGCGGAATGGCCAACCTCTCAGATGCTGGCAACTTCATGCCTTTGACCACAAAGGATGTTCCAATGTTGGCCAAGATGGCTCCAGGAACTCTTGCTGGTGCACAGGGCTACAAGGATAAACACCAGTTCGGTGTTCCATATTCAACATCAGTTCTCGGTGTCTTCTATAACCCAGATATTCTCTCTAAGGCTGGCGTTACATCTAACCCAACTGGTTGGGCTGGACTCTTGGGCGCAATGGCAAAGGTCAAGAAGGCTGGCTACACAGCACTCGCTGTTGGAACCGGATATGCCCCAGGACTTGAGCAGATGTGGGGAGCGATCGCTCCTGCCTTCTACGGCGGAAATGCGTTCTACAACTCAATCGTCAAGGGCTCAACTAACTTCAATGATCCTGCATTTGTAGCATCACTGAAGGCTGAGACTGATCTCTATCCATATATGCCAGCAGGTGCAAGCGGTCTTGATTACAACACCCAGCGCGCACTCTTCGCTAATGGCAAGGCTGGCTTCTATATCGGTGGTAGCTATGAACTTTCATACTTCCGCTCATTGAATACAGATACCAAGATCAGTTGGTTCCCATCACCAGCAGCAACAGCTGGCGGAGCTCGCTATGTTACTAACTGGGCAGATGGCGCTTATGCGATCAATGCAAAGACAACTCACAAGGCAGAAGCTTTGAAGTTCTTGAACTTCATCGCGAGCAAGCCTTTGATGCAAGATGGTGCTAACCAGCTTGGTTGGATTCCACCGGTTGCAAATATCCAATCATCTGAACCTGCAATCTTGGCAATGCAGCGCAAGATCCCAACAATGGGTACTCCGTTCCTCACCCTCGTTGGATTCCGCTACGGCGCTCCAACAAGCTCATCCATCATGCAGCCTGGATTCCAAAAGGTCGCAAGTGGTGCGTTGACTGTTGAAGGACTCGCAAAGTCAATCCAAGATGGCGTAGCTACCTGGTACGCGCCGTTCACTAAGTAAAAACAAGTAATAACAAAGCAATAATCACCATCGTCTGAGGTGCAGGGGCAGCGTTGCTCCTGCACCTCATGCGATTCTTTTAAGAGAAAATGTGAGGCAAGATTCACTCATGGCTAAGCAGGGACTCAAGCGTCAGCAGAATCGAATGGCGCTCATCCTTCTGACTCCAGCTTTGGCGACGATTCTTATCTTCACAACGATCCCAGCATTTACAACCTTAAGTTACGCCTTCTTCCATTGGAACGGCTTTCAACGTGGAACTTTTGCCGGCTTTGAGAACTTTTCACGACTTTTCCACTTCCCATTCCGTGAACAATTCTTCCTTGCTATGCGACACAATGCTCTGGTCTTTGTAGGAATCTTCCTCATCCAGACCTCGCTCGGTATCTTTCTCGCATACGCACTCTTTAAAATTCGCCGTGGACAACGCTTCCACCGCACCGTTGCCTTCTTCCCAGTCATCTTCTCACTCGTCATCGTGGGATATACCTGGCAGATTATTTTAAATCCCTTCTTCGGGCCAGTCGATTACTTCTTTCATTCCCTTCACCTCGATACCTTTGCTCGCGCATGGCTTGGTGATACATCTACCGCCTTGCCAACTCTCATATTTATCAACCTCTGGCGTTGGGTCGGCTTCCCAACAATTATCTTCTTAGCTGGACTCAATGCGATCAGCACCGATTATGTTGAGGCAGCTCGAATCGATGGCGCATCAGAAGGTCAGATCTTTAGAAAGATTCTCTTCCCGCTTCTTGCTCCATCCATGACGATCGTGACGATCTTGACCTTCATCGGCGCCTTTGAATGGTTCGATCTTCCATATGTTCTCGGTGGATCGAGTGGAAGTCCTGCGGGTGCGACCGATACCTTGGCCTTGATGTTCTATCGCCTCTCCTTCGGCTCGGTTGATTCCATCGCAAACCAGATTGGAATCGGATCAGCCCTTGGCGTCATCATCTTTATCATCGTCGGCGTTGGCGCGACGTTAGGTGCCAAGTGGCTCCGTGGACGTGAGGTCGAAGCATGATCAGGCTCATCAGTTCTAAGCTCTTCTGGCGTTCAGTCCTCATTTTTAACGCTATTTCCGTACTTTTGCCGGTCTTCTTCTTGGTCAACTCATCGCTGCGATCAAGTAAAGATTTTGCCAATAACCCCATGCAGTTGGCACGACACCCTTACTGGCATAACTTTGCTCAGGTCTGGCAGAACGGTGACTTTGCAAACTTCTTAAAGAACTCACTGATCATCACAGGTGGTTCGCTCCTTGTGATCTTGACCTTTGGAGTCGGGGCCGGTTTTGTCCTTGGTCGCTATCAATTCCGTGGGCAGAACCTCATCCTTGGCTTCGTCCTTACCGCAATGCTCATCCCTGCCAAGCTGATGATCCTTCCGCTCTTTATTCAATTGAAGTGGATGCATCTACTCGATTCACATCTCGGTTTGATTCTGGTCTATGCATCCGGATCGCTGCCAGCAGCAATCTTTATCTTGAGTGGATTCTTCCGCGCCTTGCCTGTCGATTTAGATAATGCTGCCCGTATGGATGGCGCATCAGAAGGTCAGATGATCCGCAAGGTGCTGATGCCACTTGTTCGACCTGGTTTAGCAATTGTGACAATCTATGCCGCGATTCCGATCTGGAACGATTTCTTCCTTCCATTGGTCTTTATTCAATCGCCAGAGAAGAAGACCATCATGCAAGGTCTCACCATCTTCTTTGGTGAGTATGCATCTCAATGGGGCGTGCTTTTCGCAGGTTTGATGATCGCCTCACTTCCACTGATCATTCTCTACCTCATCCTCTCTGAACAGTTCATCAAAGGATTAACCGCCGGAGCGGTAAAGGGTTAAGAATGACCTTTCTCGGAATTGACGCTGGAGCGACCGCAGCGAAATGGGCGCTGCGAGATAGTGAAGGCGTCATTCGCTCTGGAAAGTCTCAAGCGATGGATGGCCATATCTACCGCCCCGAGTCAGCACAGCGGATCGATGACGTCTTATCGGAGATCGCATCACAGATCGCATCGCAGGAAGTCACCGCTATCTGTGCTGGGTTCACGGGCTTAGCTCAATCGCCAGCCGATCAAGCAGCCCTCAAAGCCCTATTTATTAAGCACTTTCCGCAGGCCACCGTCGCACTCATGACCGATATCGAGCTCGCCTACCGCGCGCATCTCAAGCCAGGTGAGGGAGTTCTTCTCTACGCCGGCACCGGATCGGTTGCCATGCATATCTCATCTTCATCTGAAGTCATTCGGATCGGTGGCTGGGGCTATCTGCTCGGTGACGAAGGTGCCGGATATTGGATTGGTAGAGAAGCGATTCGCCATACCGTTGCAGCAATAGAAGATGGTTTGAACGATCACTTCGCATCAGCAATCTGCGAGGTGCTAGATGCAAAAGATTGGGCTGAAATCCGATCGATCGTCTATGGACAAGAGCGTTCAGTCATTGCTGGCTTAACGCCCGTTGTTGCTCGTGAGGCGCTCAACTCAGATCCCATTGCTATCTCAATCCTGGATCGCGCTGCGATCGAACTTACGGCACTCATCACTCGGATGGACAAAGTAACCGGAGTGAGTGGAATGAAGATCATCTTTACTGGCGGTATCGCGCATCAAGTTCCGCAGATCTTTACTTCACTATCAAGCAGACTCGGTGATCGAGTTACATTAGGCGATATCGATATCGCCGAAGGAGCGAGCCTGCTCGCTCAAAACTAGGAGAGTTTCTTTCCTGGGTTGAGAATATTCTTTGGGTCAAAGGCTGACTTAATCATTCGTTGTAATTCCTGCACTTTAGGTGACGTCTCTTGCGCAGCAAGTTGGCGCTTGATCGAACCAATGCCGTGTTCTCCACTTGTTGTACCGCCTAATGATTGAGCAGCATTCACAATCTCATTAAATGCCTGAACAGCACGATCGGCCGCTTCGGTATCGCCGTGTGGGTAGACGATAGTGGGATGAAGATTCCCATCACCGGCATGACCAAAGACGGCGATCGTTAAATCACGATTGGCAGCGATGCCCTCAACTGCCTCGACCAGATCAGCGATGGCGGTTAGCGGCACTGCCACATCATCCAAAAGCGTCATTCCTAGGCGTTCTAGCGCTGGATAAGCCAACTTACGTAGCGCGATGAGATCAGCAGTATCTGCTGGATCATCAGAGAAGAAAGCATCGATAGCGCCTCGTTCGGTGCATAGATCGACCGCTGGGGTTAGATCTGAGCCATCATCGACTTGCATGATCAAGACTGCACCAGCTGATTCAAAGCCGAGTGGCTTCCACGCTTCGACCGCCTTGATCGTCGTTTGGTCAACGATCTCGAGCATCGACGGTGAGAACTTCAAGAGTTCGGTACTGGTGCTTGCAGCTTCTTTAATCGAAGGGAAGGTTGCAATCAAGGTTGAAGGAGTTGCCGGGCGAATAGCGAGTGAGACAGTAATCTCTGCAATCACGCCGAGCGTGCCTTCAGAGCCAATCATCAAGTGTGTGAGATCTAAGGTCGTGACGGCCTTCTTCGTTGGGCTGCCAAGTTTGATCACTTCACCATCTGCCAAGACAACGGTCATTGCCCGGACATGTTGTGATGTCACTCCATACTTCACGCAGCACATTCCGCCGGCATTGGTTGCGGCATTGCCACCAATCGTGGACCATTCGCGACTTGCAGGATCTGGAAGGTAAGCAAGACCGAATTCCTTGGCTACCTTATCAAGATCGAGATTGATCACGCCAGCCTGAACTCGGGCGATCATATTCTTCGTATCGATCTCCAGAATCTCATTCATCTTCTCGAGCGAGAGGACGATCGAATCGGATGTGGAGTTAGCGCCACCTGCTAAGCCAGAACCACCACCACGAGTAACGACCGGTATCGACTTCTGATGAGCGAATTTCAAGAGATTGGAAATGGCCTCGACATCACGAGCGAGGACTACTGCGATCGGAGGCTGAGAGTCTGCAAACGGTGCTTGATCACGGGAATATGAAGGTGTGATCGATGGATCGGTGATGATTGCAGCACCGGGACCGAGCGCTGCAATCAGATCGCTAATGATGGTCTCGTTACTCATATCCGTCCTCCAATAAGCGCTAGCGGCCGAGTCATTGCAGCTGCGAGTGAATCAGCCTCACTGATGCCGATTTCATGAAGAATCGCTCGTGATCGATCGAGCGTACCGACCCCGCCAGCTAGTGTCCCATCGACTCTTCGCGCTTGATGATCGCGGACTTCAATCTCCATATCGCCAAAGGCAAAACGACCTTCGCCAATGCCTGCCGCAGCGACCGTGTCATTAGTGATGATGAAGCGATCTTCTCGACTCTTGAGTGCGCTAACCACATGCTCTCGAGAGACATGAACATCATCGACAATAATTTGGAAGACCAATCCATCTCGCTCGAGCGCAGCTTCAGCGAGCCCTGGGAACTTTGACATCGCGTTATAGAGATGTGTGACTGTTGTTGCACCAGCATCAAATCCGGCATGGGACTCTTCGATCGTGGCATTGGAATGTCCGAGTGAGACGACGACACCTTGATCAACCAAGAATCGAATGAGATCGAGGGCGCCAGGAAGCTCGGGTGCAAGTGTCACAATCTTTACATCTTCTATTGCAAGGTACTTCTTCATGAGATCGAAATCAGGTGCGTGGATAAAGTGCCGCGGGTGCACTCCACACTTCTCATGAGAGATGAATGGGCCTTCTAGGTGGAAGCCAAGGATCTTCGCCTCATCTGGTGATTGACTCTCGCGAACTTCACGAATAAGGCGTGCACTCGCTACGAGTTGGTCCGGGCTAGCTGTGATCAGGGTCGGTAGAAAAGCCGCGACACCCGCCTGATACAGCGAGCGAGTTGCAGTGCGAATCTCATCGGTTGTGGTGGCTGAAAGGAAATCGATACCGCCATGACCGTTGATCTGAAGATCTACGTAGCTTGCTTTACTCATTCTTAATATGTCAGCGTCACTTTAGAGAGACCAGCGGGGCTATCTGGATCAAGTCCATTTTTAATGCAGAGTTCGAGTACAAAGCGCTGAATAAGGATCGCATCAGCGATAGATGCAACAATTTCATCCGGAGCACATACTCCGCCCACGGTGATCTCACCTGCATTCGCCATACTCCCACGACCGAACCAGTAGATCTGTGGAGAATTCTTGCGGATACGTTCTACTTCCGCTTGCATCGAAGTCACCGGCATATGGTCTGGCGTAATGAGGAAGACCTGGGTCCGCTCGGTGAGCGCTGAGATGGGGCCGTGGAGATAATCGGCAGTTGAAAGTCCTTGAACCGAAACCTTGTTGGTCTCTTGAATCTTGAGCGCCGCTTCACGGGCATTCGGATAAGAAAATCCGCGACCGAGGATCACGATCTCGCGATGAATATCGCAGTGATTGACTGATTCAGAGATATCAAGGGCGAGCGCTTCTGAGGCAATCGCAGGCAGGTTCTGCGCTGCATGGGACTTCCTGGACCAAGCACTTACTAAGAGATATGAAGCTAAGAGTTCGGCTGCATAACTCTTCGTCGCAGCGACAGCGAGTTCTGGACCAGCAGCAAGATCAATGTGGAGTGCAGCAAGTTTTGCTAATGGCGAGGCTGCATCATTCGTCATTGAGATGAGAGTCGCACCAGCACGTTCTGCAGCGGTTGCGTAGGCAACTAGATCAGGGGATTGCCCGCTCTGGCTGATCGCTACAACGAGCACATCCTCAAAATGTAAGTCGGTGTTGTAAATCGTGACAGAAGATGGTGATGTGAGACCTACTGGAATACCGACCTGGGTCTCAATGAGATACTTCAAAAAGTGAGCTGCGTTATCAGATGTGCCACGTGCCAAGATCAGAGCGGATTTGATCGATTGTGTGGCGAGAAGTTTCTGGACCGAAAAGAAGGTCTCGCTAGCTTCTAAGAGTCGAGTGAAGACTGCTGGAATCTCGTTGATCTCACTACGCATGATCTCTCCAGCCATACGTAGAGTCTACTAATTAGTGTCGGCTCGTCCAAGGGCTCGTACATGCCAACCAGCAGCCTGCCATGCGCTGCGATCCAACATATTGCGTCCATCGATCAAAATCGCGCGCTTTACTAACCCCTTAACGGCGGCAGGATCTAATTCGCGATAGATCTTCCATTCAGTGAGGTGAAGAACGATTTCGGCATCCTTCACGCACTCATTGATATCTTCCGTGAATGTGAGAGCCGGGAAGCGCTTTGATGCAGGTCCAGTGGCTTTTGGATCGTGCACAACGACATTGGCACCGGCGGCGTGAATCTGTACTGCGATATCAAGAGCCGGGGAGTCGCGGACATCATCGCTATCTGGCTTAAATGCTGCGCCGAGTACTGCAACCTTCTTACCAACTAAATCTTCTGAAAGATCTTTGCGGACGAGATCGATCACGCGTTGGCGTGCACGGAGGTTGATCGAATCAATTTCACGTAAGAACTCCAGCGCTTGCTGCGCACCGAGCTCTTCGGCACGTGCCATAAATGCGCGAATATCTTTTGGAAGGCAGCCGCCACCAAATCCGATACCAGCTTGCAAGAACCGGCTACCGATG